>JACCDN010872338.1_pt1 | contig 69945 bp, 64 predicted proteins | sample 7441691 | NCBI WGS metagenome assembly JACCDN01 (sample SAMN15323439, study PRJNA562643) | freshwater metagenome | isolation source: river surface water | place: USA:Blue River Watershed | collected 2017-08-16
CTGCCGACTTTTATCCTCGTTCTTCGTATGAATTTTAGGAAATTGCCTCAAATATTCATATATCTTTACCCAAGCTGTGTCTTTTATTAATCGTTTGTATGACATCATCAAATCCTCGTTTTATTCTTATTCTATCATACGTTATTAAATTTCTCAACAGAACCTATCTCATATGTTGAATTTCGAGCATAATATTTCTGGCGGACATGCGATGGTGGCAAATGTGCATGATAAGAGGGCTTTAAATGAAGCAAATGTCTTTTTAAAGAATTTATTGCAAGAAGAAGCGGAAGGTAGACGCGTTTTAACTGATGAACAACAAACACATATTCTTGATAATGTTACACGCATTTTAAGAAATCTTTCTGTTTATGTGAAAGACGTTTTATTAGGGGCTAGTTCTGCCCATGGCGTTGACTATCTTGAAAAAGCTAAAGCTAGAGTGCAAATCATGAAAATATCTAAGGCTGCAACTCCTGAATCTGCAGAAGGAATGCAGTGGTATCGCAATGCGAATTCTGCAGAAATTGTTATTCAAGATCATAATAGAAGACCCATTACACAAGGAAGAGCTTTGCAGTTGGCTTATGATGCGATGTTAAAACATGCGCCTGACTCCATGAAATATCAAGATTCACTTATTGCCTTGATTCAAATTCTGGGGTCTGATGAGGCTATGAATGGTTGCGCAGAAGGGGCAATTGGCGAATTGTTGCGTGCAACGAAGCCATCGCACTCTGATGACAAGGTGGTTGCTGAAAAATTCACCACAGAACAGGAAAATGTGTTAAGAAACTATCAATTGCCACAGCTTAAAAATCTTATGGTGGCTATGCTTGATTCATGGAAGTTTAATAGGCGTGTGTTTTCTCAAAAAATTCGCTCTGAATATTACCCTTCTTTGTTTCCTGAATTCATGTCCTTAATTTCAAAAGAAAATCACGTTATGGATCAATTCTTGAAGGTGTCGAATGAGCATGGGAGAACTCTTGGAACCTTGGGTTGGGATACCATTTTAAGAGGGCTTAGGAAGAAGTCCGTAAGGAAGCTTTTCATAGAAGATCCAAAATCACAAGAAGAAGAAAAGATCAGGAAAGATATAGAAACCATTTTAATTACGCCAGCCATTCGGGCTTTTATATATGGTCAATATAAACCATATTTGGTTAATGGAAGTTTGAATTTAGGTCATTATGTGAATTCAGACTTTGTTGAGTCTATTCCTTTGAAAAGGGACTCTGTTCGAAAAAACCATGCCGCGACAAAGATACAATCTGTGATTCGGGGTAAGCAGGCACGTAAACAATCACAAAGAATAAGGGAAGGAAACGCAGCAAGATAAAGGGACTCTATTTATCTTTATCCTACTTTCTTTTCATCTAAAACAGACTTTACTTTCAACGCGAAATCTCGAAGATTGAATGGTTTGAGCAAGAAATGAATGTCTTCTTCGCTGTTAAGTTGCTGTCTGAAAGAATCTTCCATATAGCCTGAGATAAATATGACTTTGAAGTTTAAATGACGTTTTTTGAGCTCGTTTACAAGAGTTGGTCCGTCAACCCGAGGCATAACAACATCTGTGATGATTAAATCAATTTTTTCTTGTGTGTTTGTAATGAATTCAAGGGCTTCGTCTCCGCAAGCAGCTTCAAAGACTCTGTAGCCTTTATCGCGAAGAGCCCTTGCTCCAAACATGCGCACAGATTCTTCGTCCTCAACAAGAAGAATGGATGCAAATCCTGATAAATCTCCCGATGGCTTATCATTTTCTTCATGGGATACGATGGTAGGTTTGTTTGCTTCTTGGTATTGTGGTAGGTAGATCTTAAAAATTGATCCTTGATTAATATGGCTGTCCACTCTAATAAATCCTCCTGTTTGTTTAATGATTCCGTAAACGGTTGAAAGGCCAAGCCCGGTTCCTTTTCCTACTGGTTTTGTGGAGAAAAAAGGTTCGAAAATACGTGATAAGTGTTCTTTTGAAATTCCCATGCCTGTGTCTGATATTTCAATACAAACATATGGGCCAGGGGAAATGATTTCATTATCCATTTCCAATGGTTTTACAACTTGATAAGGGAAGGTTTTTATGGTTAAAATGCCACCAGAAGGCATGGCATCTCTGGCGTTAACAGATAAATTCACTAAAACCTGTTCAATTTGACCAAGGTCTGCCTTGATAGTTCCAATTTCAGATGAATATACAACTTTAAGTTCAACGCTGACTCCCAAAAGTCTTCGCATAAGAACGCAAAGGTCAGCAATTGCATCGTTTACATTAATTACTTTTGACTGCAAAGTTTGTTGTCTGGAAAACGCTAAAAGCTGTCTGACAAGTGTTGCGGCCCTATTTGCATTTTGTTTAATATGCATAATATCAGAAAAAGACTGATCTCCTGGGATATGGCGCAACAAAAGCAGGTCGCAAAATCCAATCATTGCGGTGAGTAAATTATTAAAGTCATGAGCAATACCGCCTGCAAGTTGCCCAATAGCTTGCATTTTTTGAGACTGAACAAACTGGGCTTCAAGTTTTTTTTGCTCACTGCTATCAATGAAGTGAATAATTCGCTTTAGTTCATCCCCATCTTTGATAATATTCGAATAATAAAGATTAATTGATTTATCCGGGGCATCTTTTAATAAAATATCAATAGGAGCATAAAGGTTATGCATAGTAGCTTCAAAATGAAGTTTCAATTTTGCTAAACTTTCTTTTGTTAGCAAGTCATCAAGTGATTTATGAAGAAGGTTTTTTTCAGGAAGGCCTGATATGGCGCCAAATGCTCTGTTTGCTTTGATTAATTGATTCTCATTTCCCAAGATAGCAATTCCAGTAGGAGATTCATGAAAAACAATATCATATTCAAAGTTTCCATCTTGTTCGGATATAAAACCTGGTTTAAATGTGTATTTAGGTTGAGTGATTTTTTCAAATATCCAAAGAGTGCATTTTTTATATCTTTTTAAATTGGAGGCCGTGATTTTAATGCCATACTTTTCAAAAACACATGAAGCGTCATAAGACTCATTTTTTTGAAGCTCTAATATTAAGTTATTAAAGACACAAAGCAAAGATTCTGTATCTTTAAGCGAATTTCCCTTTATTTCATCTTGTATGAGAGGGTGTATATGCTGATGATAAAAAGTGTTTGAAAATATTATGTCATCTTCTTCATCGGTTAACATAATCCCTGTCTTTAAATTATCAAGAGCTTCGTTTAGGCGTTGACGCTTTGAGTGTAGTTCTTGTGATTTTAAGAAAAGCTGTAGAATGATGACCATCAAAAAAGAATTACTAAAAAAAACAAAAAGCCATCCCCAGGAATGCATGGTGGCGGCGTTAATTAACGATAGGATCAAAAGGCAAAATAATAAAGAAAGTGATAAGTAGAATCTCCATATTTTCGAAAATTTCTGATGATATATTTTTTCAATCACTTCATTTTTACCTTAATTATTTAGCCCTCATATCTATTCTCAAGTTTATAACAAAACACTAAGAAAGCAAGTTTTTTATTCGTGCCCCTTGCTTGCAAAAATTAATACTTTTTTAATACTTATTATAAATAATTGAGAATAAAAACTATTAATGAAGGATTTATATAGTTGCCTAATTTGAGCCCCTTTTTATTATTAATGCTAACTGTAATGGGACTATCTAATTGTTTATATTCTTCTTCTATGATGAAAAGTGGAACAGGTAATACTGAGGCTTTGACAAGATATCAAATTTTGAGCCCTCGTGAGGCAGAAAATGAAAAAACTTCAAAAGCTTTTAAAGAAATTCAAGAGGCTTTTGACCAATATAAGGAGAAAATCTCAAAGATATGTCCTAACTCCTTTGACTTATTAACAGATCCCAGATTCCTTGCTTCAACATTGCCACAATTGTCATATAAGTTCTTAGTAAATCCTAGTAATGCATCACTTCTTAACTCTTTTGCGTTCAATATTCCTTTCTTGCGTATAAATGATCAGCCCGTTCAGCCAGAGTTTAGTGATACTTTGTTCCAGCTTGTTCAAAAAATGCGTATATTTATTCAGATATATGATGGCCAAGAAAAGTCATTAAAATTTAAAGAAAGTTATAATAATATTACTGAAAAAGAGAAATTTTTCACACATCAAGAACATTTAGCCAAAACTTTATCTGTTATATTAATTGATATTTTGGATCATTGTGAAGAAACCATTAATAAAACCCAGAGAAATAATTATGCTTTACGTTTTTACTCAACAGATCAAGAAAGAAATCATACGCAACAAGCTTTTAACCATGTCAAAAGTTTATTAGAAAGTCTAAATGGCGTTTTATCTTGGAAGGTATTTGATTCTTTAAAAGGAAAATCTAAAATTGGTGATCGTTTGGCCGAATTACAGGCGGCAAGTATTTATCCAATTGGAAAATTTGAAACTGAAAAAGCTGATATTAAAGCGGCAAACATAAGCCAGTGGAAACGTCCATTTTTCAAGAAAAGAACAACAGCAAGTTTTTTGGACATGCTAAAAAAAGCAGAGTCCTTTTCAAAGGTTTTATCACCTTCACCAATGCAGCTTGCTAACCAATTGGATCGTGAGGGGCATATAATTTTTAAAATTTCAGCCCCAAATGGTTCAGATTCCTCTATTGTTACAGTGCATTACTTTGATTCCACAGTTAAGGCGCAGTTTGCAGAAGGGCTGGTTGCTGGATATAAAGATATTAAAATCCCTCAAGATTTAGTTAAGTTTTATGAAGAACTGCGTCAAGATTTTGAAGACTTAAGAGAAGAAGAGGGACGTCTTAAAATCAAACGTGATACCTTAGTTTCAACGATGTCATCTCCTGTTTTTTCAAAAAGCCCTCGAAAAATCAATGTGGTTCAGTTGCCTACAAGTTCAGAAAATATCTATACGCAAGCACAAGATTTTCTTCAAGATACTCAGAGCTTTTTGGCCAGACAAAAAAATTTAGAAAAAAAAGCAAACCTCGCTTTGGCGCTTGAAACATTTCATGATTATGATTTTAAGGGTATTGATGAAGGTCTTTATGTTTTTTTAAATCCAAAGACTAATTTTAGTACAGATTTTAATATTGAAAAATTGGTTAAATCTTTGCAATTTAGTGCGGGGAAATCAATAAGGCTTCATAATAAAAAAACATATGCAAAACAATATTATACATGGGATAAAATGCCTTCCAGGGGAAGAGCCAGTATTATCAATAAAATTGGACAAGCCGCAACGCATATGTTTGCAACAAAATGTATGTTACAGTTTGCAAAAAACTGTTGGACAAATTTTGAAGGGTTTTTACACAGTCTGCGTTACTGCTCTCTTAAAACCATAGAGCCATGTTTAATAGATGTGAGAAAAAACCCAGCTATTCAAACTATTTTAGGGAATATTTATAACTATAATAAGCAAGAGCTGTCAATTTCTCAAGTGGCAACAAAAATGAAAATTATTCAATCTGAGGCAGATGGTTTGATAGAAGAATACGATAGGCAAAAATCTGTATTTCTTCAGGACACACAAGTTCAAAATAATGTAGTTTGGTTTTTAGTTTTGGTTGAACTACTTCATCGTCAATTTTCTAATGATATGAACACAGGATTTCGTAATTCAGATGATCGTAATAGGTATCTTGAAAAGATTTTAATTGATGCGGCATCTATTATTTCGAATATAAAACACAATGTGGGAGATGTGACTCTTCATTTCTCAGCGTTAAAGAAGATGAATGAATTGATGAGTTTATCACAAGAAAAATTAGAAGAACGTAAAGTGGCGCTTAATGAAAGTACTGAAATTTCAGAAAAAATGAGACTTTTAAAAATTGCGTCTGATACCACCAGAATTGGTAATATGGCTCAAGATTACAATGATTTGGCTGCGGGATTGGATCATTTGGGGAGTGTTGTTGCTGGGGCAACAGCCAATAATGCTGAAGTGTTAACTCAATCTCGAATGAGAGATGTTTCTAAGAAAAGTGGGAATATTGGTGTACGTGAAGAAGGTCAAAGGTTCCGGCAGAAAATGCTGCTGGGGGGAAAACCAAACGATAGTTTATCTTTAAATAGACCAGAAGGTGAAAAAAAGACAAAGCAGAAACGTAAAAACAGTAAATTTTTTCAACGAAAGCCTAATGTAGAATGGTCCATCTCAAATGATGAATAGCTGATAAATTAAATTGACAAATTCTATTAAAGATGATACTGTATGTTTAATTAGTTGTTAATGAAGTAATAAAGGTATCAGTGTATTGAAATTTTTCATGATTTTTATGTTTTGCGTGTGTGGGATAGCATCAGATTTAAGGTCTACTGGGATTGAATCTGTTGATAATGTCATCATGCCACAAAAAAATGAACAAGAAGATGATAAAACTCAAAAAAACATTTCTCCTGTGATTGAGAAGTTTTATTTTCATGATTTAAAAAACTTGCTTAAAGCACTAGAAGATCCGATACAACACGGAAAGCTTGTTTCTCAGATAAGGGCATTGATAGTTTTGAATAAAGGCAAGGCCGCTGAGGCATCCAACCCAATGATCCAGACTTGGGATTTGATTTCAAGCGAATTTATCAAAGCTGGGACAGATATTTTGCATGCTGTTGAAATTGCATCAGATGTTACTGGTGTTCAAAAGTGGTTTGAGAATGAATCCAGAAAAAATCCTTGGAAAAAATGGGGCCTACCTTTTGTTTTGATGCTTCTTTGTTCATTGATAGGACTTGTGATTGGTTGGGTTTCAAAGGTTTTTTTAAAAAAGCCTCAAGTTTTTCTCTCTAATATTGATACTAAAAGAAAAATTTTATTTTTCTTTGAAAGGCTTGCACAAATTTGTTTATGGACTTTTCCTTATCTTGTTTTTGCTCTTTCTACATATATGTCTTCTATTTCAATGGGGGTTAAAGCTCCGATGATATTTTTATTGCAAGATATTTTGATTGGGGGCGTAATCGTAAGAGTGGTGCATATGTCGATTAAAGCTGTTTTTTCGCCTAAATACCCGAAAAAAAGAGTACTTCCTGTTTCAGATAGGTTTGCGCAAAAACTATGTCCTTGGTTATTTAATGTGACAGGATGGGGGCTTTGGTTTTACTTTATTATTTTAGGAATGAAAGATTTAGGTCTTCCAGAAAAAGTCAGTTCTCTGTTTAATCAAGTTTTAGGACTGGTTATTACGATTCAAATCATTCATTTTATTCTACACAATAGAGATAGTTTTAAGAGATTTTTAGAGCATTCTTTTTCTTTTGAAAAACATCATGAAAAGATACATCATAAACTTTTAAATACCTTTTCTCATGTGTGGTATATTCCTGTTATTATATTTGTATCAATTTTTTATTTAGCTGTATTTTTTAATATTGGCGGAGGGTTTCCTTACTTAATTGCCCAAACAGGACTGTCTTTAGCTGTATTTTTTATGGCACGTTTGATTGTTGATTCTATTAAAAAATATCGACGTGAACAATTGACAAATTTTCTTTCAAAGCATTGGCCTCGCTTGCATTCACGCCTTTATCGTAGAATTCATTCTCTTGAAAATTTGATCGGATATGCTGTATATTCTGTTGCCGTGTATTTCCAGTTTTTGTTCTGGAAAATTGATTTAATTGAATTTTTCCTTGATGGGAGTAATCAAGTTTATCCTTTGATTAAAGGTCTTGGAAAAACAGCTTTTATTTTTTTTATTGCATATGCGGTCTGGATTTCTGTTGATATTTTTGTTGAACAATATCTTGAAAAAGAAGATGAAAAAGCTTTTAAAATAGGAAAATCAATGAGTGCCAGAATTAGGACGCTTGTTCCAATATTACGGAAAGTTTTACTTTTTTTTCTAGGCGCGATGGTGATGTTTGTTTTTTTGGGTACACTTGGGATTGATACGGCTCCTATTTTAGGAGGAATGGCGGTTTTATCTCTTGCTATAGGATTAGGAGCCCAGGAATTAATCAAAGATCTTATAGCTGGATTTTTTATGATTATAGAAGATACCGTTGCAATTGGAGATCTGGTTGAAGTAGACGGCAGAAGAGGGGAAGTGGAAGTTCTTACAATAAGGTCTATACGCCTTCGTGATGATTATGGAGGAGCAATTCATACAATTCCGTTTGGGCAGGTGAAAACTTTTACCAATATGAGCCGTGAATATGGATATGCTGTTGTAAATATTAGTGTTGAATACTCAGCTAACATAGCTTACGTCATACAAGTTATCAGTGATGCGGCCGATGATATGATGCGTGATCCGATTTATGGGCCACTTATATTAGAAAAAATAGATATGCGTGGCGTTGACCAGTTTTCAGATTCAGCTGTAGTTATACAGTGCAGGCTTAAAACTAAACCAGGAGAACACTCTAAAGTTAGGCGTGAATTTAATGCATATATTAAAAACAAGTTTGACTCTCTGGGAATTGTCATGCCATTCCCGCAACAAACTATTCATCTTCATCAGTATACGGGAGATAAGTCTTGATCAGCATTGGTATAGAGACAAGTTGTGATGAAACGTCAGTTGGAATCGTAAATGATTCAGGAAAGATTTTAGCTCATGTCACTTATTCTCAATTTCAAGAACACAAACAGTTTGGCGGAGTTGTTCCCGAAATTGCAGCAAGAGCTCATTTAGAAAAAATTGAAACTATCATGCAAGAGTGTCTTTCAAAGATTGATATTCAAGATATATCATGTATTTGCGCTACATCTGGCCCCGGGCTTATTGGGGGAGTGGTAGTTGGAGCTATGCTTGCAAAAGCTCTAAGTTTTTCTTTTGGAAAGCCATATATTGGGGTTAATCACTTAGAAGGACACGCATTGACTGTGAGATTGTGTGAGGATGTTGCTTTCCCGTACCTTCTTCTTCTTGCTTCTGGAGGACATACCCAAATTTTGATTGTGCATGGAGTAGGAAATTATGAAATACTTGGATCCACAATCGATGATGCTATTGGTGAAACATTTGATAAAACAGCAAAACTTTTAGGATTCGAATATCCAGGCGGGCCAATGATTGAAAAATTAGCTTTAAACGGCAATGATCAAGCTTTTCTTTTAGCAAAACCTCTTTATAAAAAACCAGGATGTAATTTTTCATTTTCTGGGCTTAAAACTGCGATGAAAAATATTATTTTAACTAAGGAAAAATGGGAAGGTCAGCTCCTTTATGATCTTTGTGCGAGTTTTCAAAAAACAGTATGTGATGTGATTGAGGATCGTTTGAATAATGCTTTTAAAATGATACAATCAAATGACATTCAAACAATTGTTGTTTCTGGTGGTGTTGCAGCAAATAAAGTGATCAGGTCTAAAATTGAGAAGCTAGCAGACAAGAACAAGCTTAAGTTCATAGCCCCCCCTCTTTCTTTGTGCACAGATAATGGAGCGATGATTGCCTGGGCGGGCTTAGAGCGTTTTCGTTTAGGGCTTACTGATGCATTAAATACGCCTGTGCGTCCCCGTTGGCCTCTTGAAGAATTGAAAGATAGAAAAATATGAAGATTGGAATTATTGGGCAAGGGGCTTGGGGAAGTGCACTTGGAGAAGTCTTAAAAAGAAATGGATATGAACCTTCTTTTTTTGATCGTGTCATTGATCAGAGTGATCTTGAGAGATGCGATGGATTTGTTCTGGCAGTTCCGGCTCAAGCAACAAGAGAAATATTGCTAAAAACAAAACACATCGCTCAAAAAAAACCACTTTTAATTACAGCAAAAGGAATTGAAAAATCAACGGGTTTTTTTCAGTCTCAAGTTGTTGAAGATATTATTTCTGATCCAATATGGAGTATTCTTTCAGGGCCAACTTTTGCAAGTGAGGTGGCTCAAAACCTTCCTTGTGCAGCTGTATTAGCATCTTCGCAGGAAGAAGTGAGTCGGTTTTGGCTTCCATTGTTTTCTCACTCAACATTTAGATTGTATCTTCAAGATGATGCTTTGGGGGTTCAAATTGGTGGTGCTATTAAGAATGTTATTGCAATTGCAAGCGGAATTTTAACAGGTTTAAATGCAGGAGAAAATGCAAGAGCAGCTCTTTTAACAAGAGCGCTTGCGGAAATGATGAGGTTTGGAGTGGCTTATGGAGCAAAAGCTGCAACTTTTATGGGGCTTTCTGGAATTGGAGATTTAATGTTAACTGCAACCAGTGCTCAATCGCGTAATTTTTCCCTGGGTCTTGCTTTGGCGCAAAATAAGGTAGATGCATCCAAAGGTGTGAAAGAGGGCGCCTTAACGGCATCAGTCTTGATTCAAAAAGCACAAGACAAAAATATTCACATGCCAATTTGCCAAACGGTCCATGATATTGTTGTAAACAAGATTTCTCCAAAAAAAGCCTTAGAGGCCCTTATGCTTCGACCTTCAACCTTTGAGTAGGTTAGTATAGGAAATGTGATAGGAAATCTTTAGCTCTTTGTGTTTTTGGCAATTTGAAGAAATCCGAAACATTATCATCTTCTATGACTTTGCCTTGGTCTAAAAATAAAATTCGCGAGGCGGCATTTTTGATGAAATTAAGTTCATGAGAGACAATAATCATTGTGATTCCCATTTGTCCTAGATCTTTAATTAAGGATACAACGTCACTGACATTCTCAGGATCAAGAGCAGATGTTGGCTCATCAAATAAAAGGATCTGTGGATCTAAAAGTAAAGCGCGTAAGATTGCTACGCGTTGTTTTTGTCCGCCTGAAAGGCTTGATGGATAATTGTCTTTTAAATGAATAAGGTTGAATTTTTCAAGAAGTTCATGCGCGCGATTTGTTACATCTTTTTTTTGCTTTGAAGGCGCATAAGTTAAGTTTTGAATGATGGTTTTGTGTTCGAATAAATGAAATGACTGAAAAATCATACCCACTTTTAAATCAATCGCAACTTTTTGAGGAGGCATTAGATTGATTTGGGTTTGGGAAATATGAACAGACCCACATTCAAAAGATTCAAGTTTGTTTAAACAGCGCAGTAAAGTTGTTTTTCCAGAGCCAGAACTACCAACAAGTGCGACAATTTCCCCTGGTTTTACATCAAAAGAAACGTTTGTTAAAACCTGTTTTTTATCAAAAGATTTGCTTAAATTTTCAACTTTGATCATTTAACTTCTTTTCCAATTTTTTAGCTAAAACCGTTAGAATCATAACCATAATATAATAACATGCCCCTGCCACCATTAAAGGTTCAAGGTATGTGTATTTCTCAGCAGAAACCATTGTTGCTCTGCGAAGCAAATCCATTTCTCCAATTGTTGAAACAATCGCAGATTCTTTAAGTAAATCAATTGTTTCGTTTACAAGCGAAGGTAGAATGCGTTTGAATGCTTGTGGCCAAATGATATCTTTCATCATATCTTTATACGAGATTCCTAAAACCATAGATGCTTCACGTTGGCCTTTGTCAATGCTTTGAATCCCTGCTCTGATGATTTCTGAGACGTAAGCGGCAGAATTAAGGCTAAAGGTTAAAATTCCAGCTTGAAATCCTGATATTTCTATATTTAAAACCTGAGGTAGAGCGTAATAAATTAAGGATAATTGAAGGATCAAAGGAGTTCCTCTGAAAATAGAAGTGTATGCACTCCCTAAAAATCTGACCCATTTTCTAGAAGAAATTTTTACAAAAGTCAAACCAAGCCCCAAAATAAAACCAAGAACAACAGATACAGCTGCAAATGCAAGGGTAATCTTGATTCCTTCTAATATAAATGGAATTGATGGGGCAATAAGAGAAAAATTCATTTAGCCGCCATTTTTATAGGTGTTGCTAACCATTTTTGAATCAAACGGTCAATGAAGCCTTCTTTTTTGAGCACATCAAGAATTTTATTAAACTTATCAGATATAATTGATCCTTTTGGGAAAATGGCACAGTAAGAATCAATTTGTTGATCCATGAGTGGCATGCTTAAAAGACCATCTTTTACAAAGTTTTGAGCAACAACCCCTTCTGTTATGATGCAATCAATCTTACCTTTTTTAAGTTCTTGAACCAATTCTCCAAATCCACTTAAAGATGTGATTTGAACTTTAAAATTTGGGTCTTCTAGGATTAAATTTTTAAAAGCAATATCGTACGCTGACCCCAATTGAACACCAATTTTTTTATTGTTCAGATCTTTATAAGACCTAGCATTAATTTGCTCTTTTGAAAGGACTGTAGGAATGGATTCATGGTATCCTGGTGAAAAATCAACAGCTTGTGCGCGTTCAGGTGTTTTGCTGATTGCGGCCATTGCAACATCACCTTTTCCAGATTGAAGTGCAGGAATAATTGTTGAAAAAGAAATATCTTTGAATTCAATTTCCATTTTCATGCGGCGTGCAATTTCATCAACCAAATCAACTTCAAATCCCACAATTTTATTATTTTGTGTGTCCATGAATTCATAAGGTGGATTATCCGCTGACGTTAATACAATCAGGGTATTTTCTTTTTTCTTTGAGTCGCAGGCTCCAAGGGCAAATATTAATAGCAGGCTAAATATTTTCATTTTATTATCCTTTGTCCGAAACACCAATCATGGCTTTCCAATCGATTGACATATCAGGATTGGGTTCATGATCTGATGAAGGTAGTATATCTTTTGGTTTTAAATCAACTTGCTTAATTGATTTGATATCTCCTGTATCTGTGTATAGAATCTCCATAACGGATCTTTTTGTAATTTCAGAAGGCAAAACATAACGACGTTCTGTTTGATAGCCCATGTAGTAAACTTTCGAAGAATTTTCAGAGGATGTGTATTGAGGTTTTCCGAATTTTTTCTCAATCGATGTACGGCTCATAGTGGGGAGATCTTTTAATTCAGTATCTGTAAATAAAATGCCATGAGGTTCAAGACCTTGAGAACATCCAACCATAAAAAGAGAGTTCAATACCAGCAATAAATAACGCAATTTTTTCATTCCTTATAATTAAAAACATTTAATACATCTATTATATTCCAATGTATTTTTTTGTCAATATTTTTTTACAAAAATGTTTAATGTTTATTGAAAGAATTTTTTATAAAGTCTTTAGGGGTTCATTTTTCTAGAAGAAATAATAAGAATTAATATTTAACTTGGAAATTTATCAATCGAATTAACTCAAAATTAAGATATCAAGGTGCAAGATAGGTATGAAAGATGAATTAATGAGAAGGGAATAAGGCATGTTTCCAAGTTATAAAGCACTATTTTTATTAGGAGCAGTCACTTTTGTCTCGCATGGCTTTGCTTTTGCGCAAGATGATGAAGACCCTCCCGTAAAGCAAAAAAAAATTGTCAAAGTGGTAAAAGTCATTCGTAAGAAAAAATCTGTAGGGGAAGATGAACCTAAGGAAGAGGAAATATCATCTGTTTCATCCAAAGCTGATTTGGAAACAGATGATGAAATTCCTAAAAAAAACCCAGTATCTAAAAAAACAAGCATTAAAAAGGCAGTTGTAAGAGAAGAGGCTGAGGAAGAACCTGAGATTAAAAAAATAAAGCCTAAAAAAAAGATTGTGATAGAAGAAGATGAAGAAGTTGAAGTTAAAAAGCCTAAGGTAAAAAAGAGTGCGTTAAAGGAAGATGTGGAGATAGAGCAAGAGCCTGAGCCCGAAGTTAAAAAATCGAAATCTAGGAATTCTAGATCTAAGGAAGAATCTGAAACACCGGATGTTAAAGAAGATATCGTTGTAGAAGAAAAAAATGATGATGCGCCGAAATTAAAAAAATCTGCAGCTAAGAAAGAAAAAGAAGAGATAAAGAATGAGCCAGAAAAGCTCGCAGCTCAAGAAGAGGAGAATGAAAGCTCTTCTTCTGTTGTGTTTGATCGTTATACGCGGCCTCAGCTTTATTTTTCACCAGGCGCTCCATGGCGTATTGTGTACTTTAGTCCCAATATTACGTATCAAGGGATTGTTCCTGTGGAAGGTGACACGAATTTGAGCTTGAAAGATAAAGACTGGTGTTTGAACTTAAAAACAAAAGAACCAAAGAAGAACTGTGATGATCAAGAATTTTTAGAAAAGGTTGCGAAAAAGTGTGAAGATGTTCAAGTTTTTAGCTGTATTGATCGTGCACGCGAATCTTCTTGGGCAAAAGAAAAATGGAAAACAAAAGACCAAATTATAGATGGAATTCAAAATATTTTCCATGAAGGAATGGAAGGTCGTATCCGCGAGTTTGTTGATCGTGGGGGTAAATTGCCTTGGGTCCCAACGCCGCCATGGTGTATGAATGTTTCACCTAAAAGTTGTTCTGATTTATCACAGGTTGATCCGCGTAATGGTGTAAATCAGGGAGGTAAGAATTTTATGATGTCGGCTGAAAATTGTCATTTTTATGAGATAGCTGGTTGTACCGCAGAGGCAATAGATTCAAATTGGGCAAAACAAAAATGGGGAAATGATCTTGAAAAAATTCGAGCAGGAATTAATGAATTTCTTTTTGAAAATCATTTGAAGCGTATTTCAAGGTATGCTCCTTCCGTAAAAATAGAATTGGAAAAAGCAAAAAAATAATCAGGTGAAAAATGCATAAGAGTTTTATTTTAACGATACTTTTCATGTTGGTTGGGACTTCTAGTTTTGCAAAAAACTATTTCTATTTCCTTGAAAATAGAAAAATTTATTTCTTGAGTACGGAAACTTTCTATAAGGGGAGGGTGCATGCTGATCTTGCAACAAATTTAAGTCCTGTAGAACGTCAATTTTGTGAAGACTTTGATAGAGGGAAGTTGCAGCCTGTGGGTATGACAAACTTTAGCACGCAAAGTCTTGTGAGTGGAGCCTTAGGGGTTAAACAAAATTTTTTCAGTCCTATGCAGTGTGGGGATGGGGATCCTAAAGTCGGACTCAATTCGCAATTAAAGCAAGAAGCTGTGTTTGAGAGGATTGCTGTTATGTGCGACCAATCTCAAGTTCCAAACTGTGTTCGGTATGCGATGAATTCACAATGGGCAAAAGCCCGATGGGGTGATGAGACCGCGGTTAAAGAAAATATTTCAGAAACTTTTTCTCAAGGTATGGAAGCGCGTATAAGAGATTTTTTATCGCTTGGTGGAAACTTAAGAGCAACAAATTATAAAATTCCATGTATGCTATTTCGTAATGAAAAATGTGGAGATGTGTTAACTCTTAGTCCAACATCTAGAAAATATAGCAGTTTTGGTGAGGAGTGGTTTATGACGCAAGCTGTTAATTGCGATGCTCATCTTATTTCGCCTTGTATTTTTAATGCACTATATTCAAATTGGGCAAAACAGAAATGGCCAACACTATTGCAGCGCAAAAAAGAACTATTTAAAATTCTAAAAAAATCAAGAGAAAAAAGAGTAAAGGATGTTATTAAGGCGACTAAAATTAAGCCTCTTAAGTTATTTTAATTGAGAAGAAAGGGGTTTTTTATTTCCAAAAAGGGTGATAAGTGCTCCTGAGAGAATAACGATAACGCCAATTCCCCGAACAAATGTAATGGATTCATTTAATAATAAAACCCCAAAAATAACAACAAAAACAGGTTCTAAAACAGATAGAATAGATGCTTGTTCCCCACTGATATAGTCAAGAGCTTTTAAAAACAATAAAACAGGTAATGCGGTGCATAATATTCCAATTCCTAAAATGTTCCCCCACATATGAAGTGTTTGAGGGACAACAAAACTGTTATCAATATGTGTGATGATCAAACATGCAATTCCGCATCCTAGAGATAGGATAAACGTTGATGACAAGGCGCAAAGCTCGCTTTTTTTGCTTGAAAGAATATACATAGCGTAAAAAAATGAAGAAAGAATTCCTGCCCCAAGTCCTAAAATATCAACAGTAAATTCATGTCTATCGATTAATAAAGACATTCCAATTAAAATCAGGAAAATTGAGAAATAGTATCTTTTTGTGATTTTTGTTCTATACATTAGCCAATTTAAAATCATAACCATTGCAGGGTAGGTAAAAAAAACGACCATGGAAAGCCCTGTCCCTAAGTATTTACTGGCAACGAAGTAAAAAATAGAGCACCCGGTGTAAAATATGGTTCCATAAAATAAAACCTTTCCAATTTCAGGCCAGCTCTGCCTGGAAATTTTGCGTTTTGATATTAAGATCACTCCTACGAAAAAGCAAGAGACTAAAAATCGCCAAAATAGCATATTGGAAATAGAAAAACTTTCATGCATGATTGTCATGCCAAAATATCCAATTAATCCGTACATTAACCCTGAAATAACAGCATACAGAGAACCCTTGTGCTGTTTGGAAAGAGAAGTCATTTTTTTATAGAATCCTTTAATTCTTTTATTTCAAACTCTTGTAAATCCTAACATATTTAAGGGGTATAAGCAAATGTAATTTAAGAACCATTGATCTTTTGGAAAAATGATTTGTGTTTTGTGGGCAGGTGTGATAGGTTTTCTGGATGATTAAATTTTTATATAGAAAAAGGGTAAAATGGCACATAAAATAGATAGCCAAATTCAAGACGGGCTTTACTTTCTTCCCTTAGGTGGCACGGAAGATATTGGGATGAATATGAACCTTTATGGATATAAGGGTCGATGGATTATGGTTGATTGCGGAATCAGCTTCCATCAAGGGCTTGGAATTGAGGTTATTATGCCTGATCCAAGTTTTATAATTGAACGCGCTCATTTGCTTGATGGAATCATTGTAACTCATGCACATGAAGATCATGTTGGAGCAATTCCTTATCTTTGGAAAAATTTCGGTTGCCCAGTGTATACGACAAAATTTACAGCAGAGGTTCTAAGGAACAAGCTTGAAGAAGCAGGAATTTCCAAAGAGGTTCCTGTGCATATTGTGGGTTTGAATAAGCCTATTCAGATTGGTGAATTTGGCGTGGAGTTTGTGCATTTGACACACTCAATTCCTGAGCCAAACGCAGTTTTGATTTCAACGCCTAAGGGGAAAATCTTTCATACGGGAGACTGGAAAATAGATCCAGATCCTTTGATTGGTGATCCTATTGATGAAGACAGGTTGAAGCAGCTTGGTGATGAAGGTATTTTGGCCATGGTTTGTGATTCAACAAACGTGATGAACGAAGGCGAATCTGGCTCAGAAGGCGTTGTGCGTGATCATTTGATAGATCTTATTTGTGAACATAAAGGAAAAGGTCGCGTTGCTGTTGCATGCTTTGCATCCAACGTTGCGCGTGTTCAATCCATTGCTCAAGCGGCTCAAAAAGCCGGCCGTCATTGTGCTCTTGTGGGGAGATCTATGCATCGTATGGTTGAGGCAGCAAAAGCTTCTGGGTATTTGAAGGATATTCCTAATTTCATTAAAGACACTGAAGCTTCTCATTTACCGCGCCATAAGGTTCTTTATATTTGCACTGGTAGCCAAGGAGAGCCAAGGTCTGCTCTTAAACGTATTAGTGAAGGGACGCACCCTGTGATTGCATTAGAAGAAGGAGATACTGTTATTTATTCTTCTCGTATGATTCCGGGAAATGAAAAGTTGATTGGTCAAGTTCAAAATGCATTGGCTAAAAATAGAATAGAAATTATTACGGCGCAAGATGCATTCATTCATGTGTCTGGCCATCCAGCAAAAACAGAACTTGAAAGAATGTACAAGTGGATTCGTCCAAAAATCGCAATACCTGTTCATGGAGAACCTCGTCATTTGTTTGAGCATGAAAAACTTGCCAAAGCTTGTGGTGTCAAAAATGTAATTTTGCCAACAGATGGTGCATTGATTGATTTTAGCGCAAAAAAACCAGGAAAAATAGGGAAGGCTCATGCGGGAAAACTGGGGATTGATGGCGATACTTTGGTTGATATGAATGATCCTTTACTCAAAGAACGAGCAATTATTGGGCTTAAGGGATGCATTTTTATCACAGTGCATTATTTGAATAAAAATCATCATTTTTTAAAAATCAATCTTATTGGCGTGACGGAAGAGGGTGTTTTAGAAGAAGAGATGATAGATGAAATTACAATGGCAGCTCTTCCTGTCTTGCGTGATGTTACGCCCAATCATACAGATGCTCAGATTGAAGAAGTTGTTCGAACATCTGCTAGAAAAACGGTAAATGCAATCAAAGGAATTAAGCCTAAGATTATAGTTCATATTATAAGATAGAGTAAAATATGTTAAAAAGGACAATTTTTTTGGCAGGGGTATTGGGCTTATTTAGCTGTTCAAAAGACTCTTCAGTTTTTATATCCGAGTTTTTGAAAGACCCTTCCTCTGTGGGAGCTGTGGCTCCTTGTTGTGAAGAAACATCCTTTGCTATGGTTGAACCTATTGTAAAAGGGGATGGTTTTGTTCTTGAATTGGGGGGAGGAACTGGTGCTTTTACTCAAAAGCTGATTCAAAAAATTGATCAAGACAAACTTTTTGTTGTTGAGAATAATAAAGTATTTTTTGACATGCTATGTGAAAAATTCCCTAATCATAAAATTTTATTTGCCGATGCGCAGGAGCTTGAAAAACATTTGCCTGCCAATGTGCATGGAAAAATAAAATATGTTGTATCAGGTCTTCCTTTCCGAAGCCTGCCAGATGAAGTTGCTTCTAATATTTTAAAATCTTTAAAAAAAGTTTGTGCGCCTGATGTTGTGCTTGTTCAGTTTACATATTTGAAGGATCAACCCCTACCTGAAGAGGCGCTTTCTTTGTTTGGATTTAAACCAAAATTTTATAAACATATTCCTGAAAATTTTCCTTCAGCTGATATTTGGATTTATCAAAAAAATTAAAAAAATATTAAGGTTTGGATGTTCTAATTATGCGAATAAAATAGTTGGCATGGTTGATTTAAAATAATTTCTTTTTGATTAAAATAGGCTTATACTTAAAATACGATAATAACAATATGAGGTCAGAATATAATGAGTTTTGGTAATGACGATAATAATCCGTGGGGTTCTAAAAAAACAAGGCAGCGCCCCCAGTTGAATCTTTTTGATGATTTGATCAACAAAGCAAAAAAACATATGAAAAATGCTTCAGGTGGAGGAGGTATGATCCCTTCTAATTCGCGTTTTTTTGTGGGCATTATTGCAGGTTTTGTATTTTTAGGTTGGCTGGCAACAGGTTTTTATATTATTGAAACTGATCAGCAAGGTGTTGTTTTGCGTTTTGGCGCGATGAATAGGACCTCTACTTCAGGTTTGAATTTTAAATGGCCCTCTCCTATAGAAGTTGTCTATGCTCCACGGGTTGAAAAAGTTAATATTATTAATAGCGGTCTGGGGATTGCTGTAAAACAACAAAGTGATACACCAGATGATCGTGTTATGCTTACTGGGGATGAAAATATTGTGAACATTGAATTTACTATTCAATGGAAAATTAAAGATGCTGCTGAGTTTGTTTTAAATACACGTTCTCCAGAAATGACTCTTAAAGTGGCAGGTGAGAGTGTTATGCGTGAAGTTGTTGGGCAAACGCCTATTCTTCCAATTGTATCGGGGAGTGGATGGGCTGAAATTAATTCAAAAGCTCAAAGCTTGCTGCAAAGTTTATGTGATGGATATAAACTTGGTGTGCAGGTAATTAATATTAAACTGCAAAAAGCATCGCCACCTGAAGCAGTCAATGAAGCATTTCAAGATGTGCAAAATGCAAGAACCGATAAAGCAAGGTTAAGCAATGAAGCAGAGTCATACAGAAATGATATTTTACCACGCGCAAGAGCTGAAGCAATTCGTATTATTCAAGATGCGCAAGCTTATAAAGAATCTCTTATTGCTCAAGCTGAAGGTGAGGCGAATCGTTTCAAAGCAGTATTGTCAGAGTATGAAAAAAACCCAGAAGTTACATTAAAAAGAATGCAGCTGGCAAATATGCAAAAAGTATTTGAAAAAAATAATAAAATCTTTGTTGACCCGGCAATTGGTAAGAATTTTCTTCAAGTTTTACCAGGGCTAGATTTAAAAAAAGGAGAGGGTAAATAAATGAATATTTTTAAAGTAGTATCTGTACTTGCAGGATTTGTTGTTATGTTGGTTCTATCAGGTACATTATTTATTATTGATGAAACACAACAAGCTGTTGTTGTGCAATTTCAAGATCCAAAAAAAGTTCTAAAAACCCCTGGTCTTCAAATGAAACTTCCTTTTATTCAACAGGTGATCATGTTTGATAAAAGGCTTTTAGATTATGATTTGCCAGCACAAACTGTGGTTGCGGGAGATCAAAAATTCGTGATTGTGGATACGTTTACACGTTACCGTATCACTGATCCACTTGTGTTCTATCGTTCAATGGGAACGGAAAGCAAAGCCCAAGATCGTTTGAGGAATCTTATCATTGATGCAATGAGAAGCGTTTTAGGTCAAGTGCCTCTTTCAAATTTATTATCTCAAGAGAGAATTAAAATCATGAATAAAATTCATCAAGATGTGAACATGGGAGCAAAGCAGTTTGGTATTGATGTTATTGATGTGCGTATTCGTCGTGCTGATTTGCCTAAACAAAACTATGAGTCAATTTTTCAACGTATGCGGAGTGAACGTGATCGTGAAGCAAAAGGACTGCGCGCAGACGGGACAGAAATTGCTCAAACAATAAGATCTCAAGCAGAAAAAGAACGTACAGTTCTTATTGCTCAAGCTCAAAAAGAAGCCCAAATTCTTAAAGGTACTGGTGAAGCTGAATCATTGAAAATCATAAGTTCTGCAACCAAGAAAGATCCTAAATTTTATGGTATTTATAAATCGTATGAAACATATCAGGCGACATTTGATTCGGGTAATTCAACCTTCATACTTTCACCAAAAGGTGGATTTTTTGAACATTTTAATTAAAAAGAGGAAAAAATGAAAAAGTATAATATTTTTGTTTTAAGTATCATTGGTCTTTTTTATAAGGGGCAAATGACTCAAGCTGCGAGCGGATTTGCAGATGTTGTTCAAAAAGTAAATCCTGCTGTTGTCAGCATTTCAAGCACACAAAAAATTAAAGAAAGAAAAATCCAAGGTTTTCCTAAATTTCCAGGAGGGTCTCCTTTTGAAGATTTTTTCAAAGATTTTATGGATCCTAGGAATCAAGGAGAGGGTAGGGAACGTAAAGCCACGGCCCTTGGTTCTGGGGTTGTCGTTGATGGAAAAGAAGGGTATATCGTGACGGCTGCCCATGTTATTGCAGATGCTGAGAAAATTAAAGTAACTTTGTCAGATGATACAGAAATTGATGCAAAAGTTATTGGGAAAGATAAAAGGCGTGATATTGCTCTTTTAAAAGTAACAACAGATAAATCCTTACCTGCGGCGCAATTTGGAGACTCATCCAAACTTCGTCAAGGGGATTGGGCGATTGCTATTGGAAATCCTCATAATTTGGGAAACACAGTAACTGTTGGGGTTATTTCATCTAAAGCGCGAGATTTAGGAGGAAAGTCAAGAGATATTGAGGCGACTCAATTTATTGATGACTTCATCCAAACTGATGCGGCTGTGAACCAGGGAAATTCAGGAGGACCTTTGTTTAATGCCAGTGGTGAAGTGATTGGAATTAACGTTGTAATTTTGTCCGATACTGGTGGGAGCATTGGTTTAGGATTTGCGGTTCCTTCGAATACAGTGCAAAATATTATTGAGCAATTGAAAAAATTTGGGCATACTCGCGAAGGTAAGGTGGGAGTGGAAATTCAAACAGTTTCGGATGAAATTGCTCAAAGTGTTGATTTAAATAAAACAAAAGGAGCCATGATTACCAGAGTCTTTCCAGGAAGCCCTGCTGAAAAAGGTGGTATGAAAGTAGGGGATATTATCCTTAAGGTAAAAGATAAGGATGTAAGAGATGTAAGGGCAGCGCGAAAGCTTATCAGCGAATCACCCATTGGAGAAAAAACACCAATAGTTGTATGGCGTGGAGGCAAAGAGGAGATTTTATCTATTATTGTTGAAGAAATATCCGAGTCAGATAAGGAAAAAGATTCTGATACCCCAGGATTTTCGCTTAAAGACAAAGTCTCGACAGGGCTTGATGTTCTTGGAATGAAGCTTCAAAAGATGACTCCTGAAATCAAAAAATCACTTGGTGTTGATGATAAGATCAATGGTGTTGTTGTTGTGGATGTTGATAAGTCAAAGGATAAAGAAACTCTGAAAGTTGAAGATGTTATCATTCAAGTTGATGGGGCTGACGTTGTTGCGCCTGAAGAAGTGTTAGCTAAAGTTGATGCTAAAAAGAAACAAAACAAAAAGAGCATTCTTTTCCAAATTAATCGCAAAGGGCAAAATCTGTTTATTGCATTAAGCTTAGAAGAACCGAAGAAATAACAAAATGCAAGAGGGGGGATTTTTTCCTCCCTTTTTTATTAACAAACCACCTATATTTTTTTATGAAAAGCCATAGAGTAATGGGAATTATCAAGAAAGTATAAATGGGGCGAGCGACCGGTCTCGAACCGGCGACCTCCAGAGCCACAACCTAGCGCTCTAACCAACTGAGCTACGCCCGCCACAATTTATTAAACACAATTAACCTAAAAAGAACTCTTTTGTCAAGAGATTTGAATTATAATAATAAAATTATCTTTTTCAAGACATGTTCTTTGTTGGCATAGTCCTTGCATATATCTTCTGTAGGGGTCACCTCCCGAAGTCTCCCCTCCTGTAAAATACCATAGGAGGGGAGTCTTAAAATAAGTAAAAGAAGAAAACATCAAAGAGAGAGTCATGATCAAATTTTTTTTTCATATCATTATCGTATCTTTTCTATTGTCTGAGTTGGTTTTTCCTTCATCCAGAATAAAAGATATAGTGAATGTGGAGTCTATGCGCTCTAATATGTTGGTTGGATATGGTCTGGTTGTTGGGTTGAATGGAACAGGTGATAATTTAAATAGTTCTCCTTTTACCAAAGAAAGTCTGGTCAGCATGTTAGAGCGCCTTGGAGTGAATACTAGAGGTGATGTTTCAATGGAAACAAAGAATGTTGCGGCGGTTATGGTCACGGCCGTTCTGCCCCCGTTCGCACGCCAAGGAACAACAATCGATGTCACGATATCGGCGCTTGGAAATTCAAAGAGCTTGCTTGGTGGAACGTTGCTTGTAACTCCTCTTTTAGGGGCGGATGGTGAAGTCTATGCTGTTTCTCAAGGTTCTGTTGCAACATCTGGTTTTTCGGCAATTGGAAAATCAGCTAGCGTGACAAAAGGGGTCCCAACATCCGGACGTATTTTAAGCGGTGCCATTATTGAAAAAGAAATAGGATTTGAGCTTGAAAAAGAAAAAGTTTTAAGGTTGTCTTTGGTAAATCCAGACTTTACGACAGCAAAAAGAATTAGTGATATTGTGAATCAATTTACAAAAAGTCAGGCCGCAAAACCAATAGATCCTGGGACAATTTCTGTTCGTATTCCAGATTCATATAATTCTAATATTTTTGGTTTTGTGACTGATATTGAGCAACTTAGAGTTATGCCAGATATTCAAGCGAAAGTGGTAATTGATGATAAAAATGGAGTTGTGGTAATTGGAGAGAATGTTCGTATCAGTAGCGTTGCTATCACGCATGGTGCGCTTACAATTAAAATCACAGAAGATCAAAAAGTTTCTCAACCTCAATTAACGGCTGTTGCAGGTCCTGGTGGTACTGCAAGTGCACAAGGGGGACAAACTATTGTGACACCTCAAACAAATATTAATGTGGTGGATGAAGGTAAGGGAAAAAAGATGGTTATTATGTCTCAAGGAGCATCGCTTGCTGATGTTGTAAATGGTATTAATGCTCTTGGTGTTTCGCCCAGAGATTTAATTTCAATACTTGAAAGCATTAAAGCAGCAGGGGCCTTACAATCAGAAATAGAGGTGCTCTAATGATAGATATTAAATCATACTCTCATCTTGCTCAAAGCATGCCCAAGGGGAAGGGGTTATCTTCAGCTGATGCTATGAACATGTCAGCAAAAGCTTTGGGAACATATGTAACTAATCAGTTTGTCGGAGAGCTTATGAAGAACATGCCAACAAACACTGTAATGGGTGGAGGGTTTGCTGAGGATATGTATAAGTCGTATCTGGTTCAAGCGATTTCGGAGCAAATTGGCTCCAAAGATGGGTTTGGATTTGAAAAACTTTTTCATAAAAAGTTAAACATTGCCGGAAAAAAGGAGAAAAACCATGAACCCATTGATATCGTCATTTAAAGAAATTGTAGATGCGCTCAAGATTATTTTAGAAAAAGAAACTTATCTTGCAAAATCTAGAAATATGGAAGAACTTTATGAGTTATTCCCTTCAAAATCAGCACTTTATTCTAAGTTAGAAGGAGTGTCAGAGACCATCAAACAGTCAATTGCATTATTGACTCAAGAAGAAAAAGACTTCATTGCAAAAGAGTCTCAATCTTTGGATGAATTAACTCAAGATAATGCTCTTTTATTAAAAGGCTTAATGGTTGCAAGTCAAAAAATGATTGATATTTTGATTTATGCATCTCAAGTATCACAAGATTCATTAAAAGTTTATGATAGACATGCGCAAGTAAAAAATAATACTCCTTTTGTTTATGGAAAAAAAGGAGTCTAAGCTATGCCTGGATCATCATTAACTGTTGCATTGCATTCTGTGAAAAGTAGTCTTCAATCGTCCATGTCTGGAATTGGAGCAACAGCTTCGAATATGGCAAATATTAATACAGAAGGGTATTCACGTAAAAGTGTTACGCAAGAGGCTTATATTTCAGGAAATGGAGAAGGTGGAGGGGTTCGAACTTCTGCGCAACTGCGTATCACTGATCAAAGATTAGTTGATGATGTGCATGTTGCAACGTCTGAGCTTGTAAAATGGGAAACGAAGGATTACTTTTTAGGTCGCGTTGAAAAATTGCTGGGGAACCCAAATGGTGAAACGGCTTTCACAAAGAAACTATCAAAATTTGCAATTTCAATGCAGGGTCTTTCTGCCAACCCCGCTGATGTCGCCCTTCATCGTCAAACAGTTAATGATGCTGTTAATTTGGCAAGAGGGATTAATGATATCGCAAATGGAATTCAGCAGATCAGAGGTGAGGTTGATAAAGATATTTCAGATACAATTATTATCGTCAATAAAGAACTTGAAAATATACAAAGTTTAAATTTAAAAATTTCTTTGGGAAAATCAAATAATCAGTCTGTGGGAGCGCTTGAAGATGCAAGAGATTTGGCTATTGGAAAAATCAGTGATATTCTTGGAGTTAAAACTTCTTTTTCTGATGATGGGGGTATGTCTCTTTTTATGCAAGATGGAACGCCTTTAGTAAATCAAGTCCCATATTTTATGAGCTACACAGGAATGTCGTCCATGAATCCTAGTATTGCATACCCGACTGAAATTAATGGTATTATGCTTGGAGGAAGAGATGTCACAAATCTTATCAAATCAGGAAAATTAAATGCATTGATTGAACTTCGTGATAAAACACTCCCTAATCGGCAAGAGGAGCTTGATTCCTTAACGAAGTCTTTGTGTAATGAAATTAATACGATTCACAATAAGGGAACGGGACTTCCTCCTCCTACCGAACTTGTGGGGACAAGAGCTGTGGTAGCATCTGATGTTTTTAATGGGACAGGAATGGTTAGGCTTTCTTTTCTTGATGATGCAGGAAAATTTGCGTCTATGCCAATAGAACTTGATTTATCTGAATTCTCAACAATCCAAGAGTTGATGGATAAAATTAATACAATTACAGGAACGCAAACAATAACACTTACATCTGGAAGCTCTCTCAAAATTAACGGTGGAGATAAACGTATATCTATCGTATCTTTGGGTGATCCTGCAGTTGAAAGCGTTACAGGAAAAGAATTTTCTGATTATTTTGGATTAAATGATCTTTTTATCACGTCTCCAACAAGTGATCTAAAGCCTCAGGCAGGCCTGGCTAATGGGCTCTATGTTCGCACTGATATCGCTCAAAACCCTTCCTTTTTAGCAAGAGCAAAAGCGACAACTTCGGGTGAAGTCAATGTTCCTCCAAATGGACAGGAAAAAAATCAAATTGGCATCTCAAACATTTTAGGGGATATAGCACTTGAAATATCAGAAAAATTAACAAGATCTGGAGTGTTATTTGGAGCAGCAGGAAGCTTAACTCCATATGAGGGATCATTTATTGACTACACATCAACAATTTTAACAATTGTTTCAACAGATTCAGATCAGGCCTCAAAAGAGATAAAATTTAATCAATCCATTAGTGAAGATTTAAAAATAAGGCTTTCAGAAATTAGTGGCGTGAATGAAGAACAAGAACTTGCTAATTTAGTTTTGTATCAACAAACATATAAAGCCAGTGCAAAGTTGATGCAAACTATTGATGATTTGCTTGAAATAACAATTGGACTGTTAAGGTGATGAAATGGTAAAACAAGTAGGAACTAATGTATTTTATGGTCAACTAACATCAAGAATGCGAGAAACCTCTGCTCAGGTCAGTGATGCTCAACTTAAGGCAAGTACGGGTAAAAACTCTCAAACCTACAGTGGTTATGGAGCCGGTGCAAAACCAATTGTTACTTTAACTCACAAAAAAGATTCAATGGACAGGCATATTAGTGATAATCAATATAAAATTGGGCGTCAAGATATTATGGTGGCAACGATGAGAGGTCTTTTAGATATCACATCTGATTTTCGGACTAAGCTTGCATCTTTGCGTAGCGCAACTCCGCTTGAGCCTTCTGTTTTTCAAGGGCTTGTAGAAAGAGGGCTTGATCATGTTCAGGCATTACTTAATAAGACAGATAATGGTGAATATTTATTTGCAGGTTCTTTGAATATTGCTCCAGTTGATTTAACAAAAATGCCAGAATCTGTCGGATCGAATTCGGGGCCTATTTTGACATATTATCAAGGAAATGATGACGAATTGGTGGTTCAAATTGCAGATGGATTGAATATAAACTATGGGGTCAGGGCAAATGAGCCTGGAATTGAAAAAATCATTAGAGCGATGAAAATGTCTTTGGATCAAGATATGGGATCAGATATGAATTCGTCTTTATTAACTCAATCTATGGAACTTGCCGAAAAAGCAACAACTGAAATCTCGCAGATATTGGCTAAAATTGCTGAAAATCAAAGGTATGTGATTGATATTAATGAGCAGATTAAAGACGATAAGGTATATGTTGAGCAAACGCTAAGCGTAATGCAGGATGCTGACCTTCCTGAGGTTTTAACAGATTTGGCCCGCCATCAAACTCAACTTATGGCTCTTTATATGGCCATGACGTCAAAGAAAGTTTCTTTGGTGGATTATATGAGATAATTCCTGTTTGATTGATCCCCGTTCCATCATCAACTTCCTGTATGGCTTTGTTGACATTGACTTTTTTTTAATGCAATATAAGAGCCGATTATTGAATTTAAAAAAAAGTTGGAGATGGTAAATATGTCTGTTCGTATAGGTATTAATGGGTTTGGTAGAATTGGTCGATTGGTTTTAAGAGCACTTTTGGAGAGCCGACGTTTACATCAAATGCAAGTCGTTGCAATTAATGATTTATCTCCACCCCAAATGCATGCCCATTTATTAAAATATGATTCGATTCATGGTGTGTTTCCGTTTGATGTGGAGGCATCAGATGATTTCATTGATGTAGGATATGGACCTATCCAAGTTTTTAAAACTCCAGATCCTAAAATGATTCCGTGGAGAGATATGAAGGTTGACGTTGTCATGGAGTGTACTGGGAGATTTGCCAATAAAGAGGGTGCATTGCTTCACATGGCAGCGGGGGCTTCAAAAATTCTAATTTCAGCACCTGCAGATGAGGTGGATTTGACTGTTGTGTATGGGGTGAATCATGAATTGATAGGTGATCATAAAATAATTTCCAATGCTTCATGTACAACAAATTGCTTAGCACCTGTTGCTTTTGTTTTAAATCAGGCCGTTGGAATTGAAAAAGGGTATATGACAACCATACACTCATATACAGGGGATCAAAGCTTGGTTGATACGGCCCATAAAGATTTAAGGCGTGCAAGGGCAGGGACATTGTCTATGATACCAACATCTACTGGAGCAGCAAAAGCTGTAGGTCTTGTTATTCCAGAGCTTCAAGGGAGGCTCGATGGCACAGCAATTCGTGTTCCAACACCAAATGTATCTATGATTGATTTTAAATTTATTTCAAAACGGCCAACAACAGTTAATGAAATCAATAATTCAATTATAGCGGCATCTAAGACATCCAGGTTTAAGGGAATTTTAGAGGTCAACTCTCAGCCTTTAGTATCCCATGATTTCAATCATCATAGAGCAAGTTCAATTTTTGATTTAACCCAGACACAAGTGGTTGACGGTAATTTGGTGCGCATATTATCTTGGTATGATAATGAATGGGGTTTTTCAAATCGTATGCTTGATACGGCCTTACACATGAGTAGGGGTTCGTAAATTATGATTAATCCTTTCTCTATTAATTTGCCATTGCCGCTTGTATCTAAGTATATAGAATTAGAATCTTTATTGTTGAAATTAAAATCAAATCAACGCTTTATGGATTTAGCAGATGAGAATCTGATGATTATGTATGTAGAAGATTCTTTAAGCGTTCTTGATCCAATGGAAATCAAAGATTTTAAAGAGTTTTTGCAAAAAAGACATTATGCCCAACCACGGCATGAGGGGATGATGGGATTAAAAGAAGCTTTAGAGTATATCTTTTTGGAAAAACCTGATAATTTCTCTTGGGATGCAAACCACTTGCAAAAAATTTTTCAACTTTTAAATCGTTATCATAGTTTTAAAAACCCTTCAAAAGTATGGAGGAATGATGAACAGGTTGAACTTGATTTTTCATTCCCTAGTGAATTGATTCATGTTGCATTTGAATATGCTCCAAGCGGCGAAATTATATCTTTAATGCATGAATTCACAAAATGGATGAACGATGTTCATAGCCATCCTTTTATAAGTCCAATGTTAAAGATTGGTTTAGCTTTGCCTCTTTTTTCAATTATTGCACCTTTTGAGTCTTATAATGCCCGTATGATGCGCTTGATTGCTTTAGATTTGTTTGGAATTTATGGATTTAATATCTTGCAAAGAGTGACTTTTATTCAAGAGGTTACATCCAAAGAAGCGTTAGGAGATCTATATAAAGTGCTTAAAAATTTAAGTGAAGGAGAAATGGATTTTGTTTCTTGGCTAGAACGCTGGGCAAACATTATAACAGAAACTGTTAAAAAAGAGCTAATTCGTATAGAAGACAATAAAACAACTATATTTAGTCCAGATCGTTTGCACTCTATTATTGGTGTTAAAATTCAAAAAGCTTTTCAAAAAACACACAAGATGACAATTGCTGAAGTTGGAAAAGAAACACGAGTAAATCGAAATACACTTAAAGGATATTTACGCAATATGGTCAAAGTTGGAATGATTCTGCAAAAAGGCACAAAAAAATCAAGCTGGTATGAAATTAATGAAAATTATCAATGGGAGAAAGAAAAATAAATGATGATGCGTACAGAATCGGATTCTTTTGGAAATATTGATGTTCCTGGTGATAAATATTGGGGAGCTCAAACCCAAAGATCTATTGGAAATTTTAAAATTGGCCCGAAGATGCATCCTCTTATTATCCGAGCTTTTGGGTTTCAAAAACAAGCAGCGGCAAAGGCAAATTATGCTCTTGAATTATTAAAGACTGATATTGCGCCTGCAGTTATTCAAGCGGCAGATGAAGTCGCAAAAGGTTTATTGGATGACCATTTTCCTTTGGTTGTATTTCAAACAGGATCTGGAACTCAAACCAATATGAACGCCAATGAAGTGATTGCAAATAGAGCATGTGAAATTTTAGGAGAGCCTATGGGCCTTAAAGCACCAGTCCATCCAAATGATCATGTTAATAAAGGTCAATCATCTAATGATTCTTTTCCCACTGTGATGCATATTGCAGCTGTTATGGCGATTAAAGAAAGGTTGTTGCCGGCTCTTGAAATATTAACTGAAGAATTATCTTTAAAAGCGGTTGATTACGCAATGTTGGTAAAAATTGGGAGAACTCATTTACAAGATGCAACGCCCATGACACTGGGTCAAGAATTCTCAGGATACGCAAGTCAGCTGTCTTTGAATCAGATCAGAATTGGAAAATCCTTGGATGAGTTATATGCTTTAGCTCAAGGAGGGACAGCTGTTGGAACGGGTTTGAATACACACCCCATGTTTGCCGTGACTTTTGTGGCAGAGCTGGGTTTACTTACCCATTTGCCTTTTAAAGAGGCAGAGAACAAGTTTGAAGCATTGGCGTGTCATGATTCTTTGGTGTATTTTTCAGGAGTTTTGAATACCCTTGCGGTGTCGCTCATGAAAATTGCAAATGATATCCGGCTTTTGGGGTCTGGCCCCAGATGTGGGTTTGGTGAGTTGTTGCTGCCTGAAAATGAACCAGGTTCTTCTATCATGCCAGGAAAAGTAAATCCAACGCAGGCCGAAGCCTTAACAATGGTGTGTGCGCAAGTTATGGGTAATCACACGGCTGTCACAATTGCCGGCGCATCTGGACATTTAGAATTGAATGTGTTTAAACCGGTTATTATTGATAATATTTTAAAATCAATCGACTTGCTCTCCAGCGCCATGGAAAGTTTTGCGCTTCATTGTATTAAGGGAATGGAAGTCAATTTAGAAGGCATTAAAGAGTCTTTGAATAAATCATTAATGCTTGTGACAGCATTAAATCCATATATTGGGTATGATAAGGCGGCTCAAATTGCCAAAAAAGCACACAAGGAAAATTTGACTTTAAAACAAGCCGCTGTCCAACTTGGGTTTTTAACAGAAGAAGAATTCGATCGTTTTGTTGTTCCTTCAAAGATGATTCGCCCGGGTGTTTGATGAAATTTCTATCGTTAGATTGTATCAAGAAAACATTTGTTGTTTATCCTGTTTCAATGTTGATGTTGTTTATGTGGACGTGTTTTAATCTCCTATCAAAGGACGGCGTATTTCCTGCAGGTTGGAATGTGGAATCTCCACAAATTTCATCGCTGTTTTTTCTCTTGCTTCCTTTGGTGATATCTCTTGAGGTTCGTTCATTCCAAAACTTTGGAATATCTAACTCTTATTTTGGAAAGTTTGCTAAAGATTTTTCGATTGCCGCATTGTTTGGGGTGATTCTTTTTTACGGTTTGTTTCATGATAAATCTTTGGCTTTTCAGATTTTTCTATGGTTATTATGCCCTATATTCTGTCTTTTTTTAATCATCCCTTTTTTAGGGGAAAATTTTAATGTTGATCAAAAAATATATCAATTTGGATTTCAAGTGTTTTCTCAAGGATTTTTTGCCGCTTTATATGTATTCATATTTGGGACAGGGCTTTTCTTGTTTTTTATAAGTTTAGATCATTTGTTTGATATTAAATTGACGTATATGAATGTGTTTATTGTGGAAATATGCTTTATTTTTCCAAGTCTGCTTTTGATGATGATGCCACAAAATTTGAAATCTGATTTAAAGGAAATTCCAGAAAAGTGGATTATGTTTCATTTGTTTGGATTGATCCCAATTTTGGTTTTGTCGGGTGTGAATTTGCATGCTTATTTTTTAAAGATCTTGATACAAGGTGTTTTTCCAAAAGGGATGATTACTTTTATGGTGATTATTTATGGCATTGTTGGATATAAGGTTTATTGGTTGATGCATGTGATTGATGAAAGACCTAAGGTGATGTCTCTTTTTTATAAAATTTTCCCTTATACCATGATATTGCCTCTTTTCATGATGGCTCAAGCGTTATATATGCGTATTGATCAATATGGGTTTACGTATCCTCGCATTTATATGTGCACTTTGTGGGTAAGTTTGATTTTGATGGCTTTGCAAACTGGATTGCGATTTTATGTGAGTCTTCGCTCTGGATTGACTATGTTTGTACTCCCGTTTCTTTTGACTCTTCAACTCTTGATTTTTGGGACGCAATTAAAAATGATTTTCCTAGGTGTTTGATGAAATTTCTATCGCTAGATTCTATTAAGGAAACACTCATTGTTTATCCTGTTTCAATTTTAATATCTTTAATTGCTACATATTTTGAGTTAACAAGTAAAGGTGGTAATATTTCAACCTTTGTATTTTTATTCATTTTCATGACTGCATGGGAGTTGAATATTGCTAAACAGAATCAATCCACGAAATCTTTTGTTGTCACGACGCTAAAGAATGCTTTTATAGCATTTATTTTTGGTGTGCTGATTGATCGTTGCGTATTTTCAGGTAACGCTGATTATCAAAATTTTATTTGGCTCATATGTCCTATTTTTCTATTGTTGTTAACTATTTCATTTTTGAGTGATAAGAAAACATATCAAATGGGGTTTATATTCGCAACCATTATTGCGGGGTTATGTGTTTTGACACTTTGCTTGTGGATTGTTTCTTTTTTTAAAAGTTTGGATTATTTATGTGGCACCTTATTCTATAGGGGGGTATATCTGAATTTAGCCGGCATTCAATTCTATTTTGTTTTTCCAATGTTGATTTTAATTATGGGGCCTAAAAACTTAGAATTAGACTTGAAGGAGATTTCTAAAAAACCGGTCACATTTTATTTATTTGTTTTAGTTTCCTTATTAAGTTTGTCTTTTATCATTTTGTATGTTGATGGATTCACGTTTTTTCGTATGTTGATTTTTGTTTCAATAGTTAGTTTGATTGTTATGACACTTCAGATTCTATGTCGTTTTTATGTCAGTTTTCGTGGTTGTTTAGTTGGTTTTATGTTGCCATTTATCATCACTCTGGATTTTTATTCAGTCAAGTCTCCGTTGAGCTTTAAAACTCTTATTTCAAATTCACAATGGCTGGAGTTGAAAAAAGTTCTTACTGATTTTGGATTTTATAAAGATGGTGTAATTCATCCATTATCCCAACATATGCAGCAAAAGGATCAATATAGGTTAATATCTTTGATTACCCAAATTTTTTCTACAGGGAGTGAAAGTGTTTTATATGAGAATTTTCCAAAGAAAGTATTTTTATCAGATAAACCAAGACTCAATGAAATATTAGAGTATTTAAAAATATCAATCTTACAATGGTCAGAGATAAAGACAATGTTAACTGACTTTGGGTTTTATAAAGATGGGGTTATAGGCCCTTCATCCAAAAGCATATCAAGAGAAAATCAAGAAAAATTAAGATCATGGATTGTTCATCTGTTTTTCGAAGATTATGTTTTGTTCAGCAGTATTTTTCCAAAGAACCTAGGTTTCTCAAGTCTTGACGATATGTTGGAGTATTTAAAACTTGAAGAGAAAATTTTGGATAAATCGATTATCCGTTAATGCTATTTTAAATTTTTAACGATACATCTGTATGTATATGAAAAGGATGCAGATGAATTGAAATGGATTATTGACCCCTCATTATTTTTTAAAATCAGTAAAGAAGAAGTTTTATTTCATAAGGTTCTTCCTTTTTGTAAAAATCAATATAATATTTTTATTTTTTCATCTTTAACATCTTTAAGTTTATCGCAGACTGATTTTTTAGAAGATAAATTTCCTGGGCTTTCTATTACGAATGTGTATATTGAAAATTTAAATGATATTTATTCTTCTTATTTGAATAACGACACAATTTTAGGACTTGGAAATCATGTTTTACTAAATGCAATTATAAAAAGAGCATCGGACATTCATTTTGAGTCATGTCAAGAATATGGGCGAATTCGATTTCGCGTGGATGGAGATTTGTTTGTTTTTCAAGATGTTGATTTAAAGAGATGGTCTCAATTAATCAATAGAATGAAAATTTTAGCAGGATTACGGTTGGATGATCATAAGCATCCTCAAATGGGACGTCATACAGTTTTTTTAGCAGACAAAGAAATTGATTTGCGTTTTTCATCACATCCAACTGTTTTTGGGGAATCGATTGTGGTTCGTATTTTGGATAAGCAACTTAAGCCTTTAAATATTGAGGATCTTGATTTTGATTCTTGTTTTTCAGATAGGTTAAAAGATCTTTTAGATATACCTTATGGGTTGATCATTTTTACAGGGCCAACTGGGTCTGGGAAAACAACTTCTCTTTTCTCGTTGCTTAATCACATAAAAAGTGATCGTATTAATATTATGACGTTGGAAGATCCTGTGGAATATGTTCTTGAAGGGGCCAAACAAACAGAAATTAAACCAGGAACTATTGATGAATGGAGTGATGGTATTCGTTCAATTCTACGTCAAGATCCAGATGTTATTCTAATTGGTGAAATGCGGGATGAAGAAACGGCGCGTATGGCATTTCGTGCGGCAATGACAGGGCATACAGTTTTGTCTACTTTGCATGCTAATAACGTGTTTCAGGTGATTCAAAGATTGAGCGATTTAAATGTGCCATCTTCTCTGATTTCTGGAAACTTACGAGGTGTCGTTTCTCAAAGGCTAGTTCGGAAAACATGTATAAGTTGTTCTGGAGAAGGGTGTGATTTATGTGCAAAAAAAGGATTTTATGGACGTATTCCTATTGGTGAAATTTTAAAAATAGATTCAACAATAGATGAAATGATTTTGCAAAATGCGTCGTTAATCTCAATGGAGAAACATGCTGTTTCTAAAGGATTTATTACCATTAAAGAATATGCATTAAGTCTTGTTGAAAAACAACTGACCTCATTAAAGGAGGTTAAAAAAATAATATGATAGTGGGCTATTATTGTGTGATAACAAATACTCAAGGTCAAATTATTAAAAGGTTTTATTCAAACATTGATTTTGAAGATGTTAAACAAACCTCGACAATTTTATTTTATATTCCAATCATAAGGTGGCGAAAATATATTCTGTCTTTAGATGATTGTGAAAAAATATTTTTTTATTTGGGCCAATTTTTATCTTCTCATTTATCATTGCAAAAAAGTCTTGAAAATTTAAAGACAATACCTTTATCTTCTTTTGGAAAAAAAACCGTAAGTTCGTTGTATAAGCATGTGGAAGAAGGTAGGGAAATTGATAAATTCTTTTATGAAAATGAATTGATTGATGATAAAATTATTCTATCTACTCTTGTGGTTGCTCAAAAATCAGGAGACTGGGGCCGAATTTTTACACAACTTTCTGAGTTCATTGTCCATAAAAAAGATATAAAATCTAAAGTGGTATCTATCTTAAGCTATCCTTTGATGGTTCTGATTACATTGGTTTTATTTCTAACTTTTATCTTGCCGCAAATTATTACAAATGTGCTTCCATTCATTCAAGAAAATGGAGGAAAAGTGCCAATGCTTGCAAATATTAGTATTTGGTTTCAAGAAAATATTTTGGTTTCTTTGTTGGTTTTTATAATGCCGATAGTTGGTATATATATTTTTAGATTGCAAGTACTACGGTCCGTTTTTAAAATTGATATTGAATTAGAGTATTTTTTTTATCTGTTTGATTTTTTATTGCGTCAAAGTATTAAGACTGAAAATTGTATCGAAATATTAAAAAATGAAAATTTATTTCTGTCGATTGATATGAAAAATATACATGAATCTTTGCTTTCAGGAAAAAGCCTTTCTTTTATTTTTAATCAGACACAAAGATTTCCAAAATTTATTATCAGCTTAATCGAGTTATCTTGTGAGACGTCAAAATTCATTGAAAATATAAAAAATATTCACTCTATTTTGCATAAGACTCATGAAAAAAATATTCAAAAAACTATTTCTATTCTTCCAAATATTCTAATTTTAATTATTGGAGGGTTGTTCGTTTTTTTGATTCTTGGCCTCTTTCTCCCTTTGTATGAGAATGCTATTCATTTGGTAGAAGGAGCATAAAATGAATATGTTTTTAGATGATGAAGGAGTTTCCTCCAAAGGAGAAGGGGGATTAAATTGGCTGATTGTGAATACCCGTCAAACAATGCATAAGCGTCATAAAATTGACTCAACTAACCCCTTTATTGTATGGAGAATGATGTATTTGGAATCTTTAAAAATCCCAGATTTTCAATGGAAAAAAGTAATATTTGATCGAAAAAATAAAAGTATTCTTTCTGTTGGGTGTGCGTTTAAGTCATTGGGGGAAGATTTGATTCCTTATGATGGTGTTATTACTTTTGAAGAAGCTATTAATGATTCTATTTTGAAATTTGTTCCAGAAACTCTACTCAGTTTTCAAATTATTTTTGTATTTGAAAATGATGTGATAAGATGCATTGAATTTCAAGATAGAAAAATATTATCTTCACGTTTATTGTCTTCTCTCCCTGAGGCGAGGGAAGGGTTTATAGTATCTGATAAAGATATAGAAAATGTGGAGATAATTCGCACAATTGATTTTTGTGGAAGCCTGACACTTAAAGACCATGTTTTAAAAATGGATTTTTATAAAGTAAGAAATTTATTGAATCCTCCTGAGGATTTTCCATTTTCCTATTCTTCTTATCACGGTAAAGAGCGAGCGAAAAAGCATATATTTGCATTTGTTTTGATAGGATTTTTAAGTTTACTTGTACAATTTCAAAGCAGTTTTTTAAATTATCAAAGCAATCAGATCATGAAGAATATTAAAAGTATAGAGTTTTCTCTTGCTCAAAATAAATCATTGCAGCAGAAAAAAGATTTTTTTAAAGAGTATTTTAAAAAAAAGTGGAATACAAAAGATTCAATTTTATCTCATTTAAATGAGTTAGGTTTTATTGTTGAGTCTGGGTTTTATGTATACGATTTAGCTATTATAAATTCGGATAGAATTCATATGATTTTGAAACCCTTTACGGAAAACTCTCAAGTTTTATTAAAATTTCAAACTCTCGAAAAGAAGTTTAAGAGTCTAAAATCTAGATTTTTCATTCACAAACCTCCTTATGGTCTTGAAAAGGGAAAGAAAAAATCTTGTTCAAAATCAAAGATTGAAATTGTGTGGGGGGATGAATGAAGCTCAAAAGAAGACATTTTATTCTATTAGAATCAATATTTTTATTACTGGGAGTCTGTCTTTTAGGCTTTGTGTTTATGAATTATGAAAACAGTTCAATAACCTTAGGAAACATGTCTAAAAAAGAGATATCTTTGAAGAAAGATCAGTCTTTTGATCTTCCCAATGCTGCAAAAAAAGTTTATGAAAAAATCTTTATATCGTCTTATGATTCAAATAATATTGTTCCTTATTTGCAAAAAAAAATTGTAAACTTATCTTTAAATCGCGATGTTTCTATCTTAGATGTTAAGATTAAAAAAATTGAAAACAATGTTTTTTCTTTTGTTGTGAAAATGACATCCAAAGATGATCGAGCTCTATATTTATTTGTCAGTGATATTGAAAACTTGAATGATGTGTTTATTTTTTCCAAAAATTTGACACTTCAAAAACGTTCAAAAATAGGAGGGGAGTATCATTTTGAAGCTTATACAAAGCCTTAGGCTTGTGACGTTATCTTTCCCATCATTAATGCTGCCGCCTCAAGAAAAAGATGTTTATATGCAAGATTTTCAAACTAAATCTTCTTGTCAGAAAATTACGGGTATGATTTATCAATCAAGCCAGAGTTGGTGTCTTTGGATTGGAGATGAAAAATATAACCAAAATCATAAAAGAAATGATTTTTTTCAAATTGAGAGCGTGACAAATCAAGAGATCAAAATCTCTTTCCAAACAAGCTTGAAATCATTTTCTCTTCATGACTCTTTTGATATTAAAACTGGAAAATTATGTGATCGATAAAAAGCTATAAAAAAAGAATTTGCATTTTTATGAGCGTGTTATAAACTGGAGATCAAAGAATGCATGAGGCATTTTTTGTAACGTTTTTTATAAAGGTAGGTTCAAATGAGTGTTTTTAAAGTTTTATTAAGTGGAATCGTGGCAACTCTTATAAATACATCTTCGAGTGTGTGGGCATCGGAGTTTAATGAAGGTAACCTTAGTCCAGTTGTTGATGATCAACGTGATGAGCAAATATCTACATCTGGTTCAGATGTATCACAGGATATTAATGAAGCTGCCTCACACGTATCTCTTCAAGGGGTTGATGAAGTGACTGCACAGTCTGATTTTACAGCATGGGTCAGAGAGGTTTTATCAGCGAATCCTGGTCATACGGCTATTAGATTTATTTTTGAAGATGGATCCAAGGAGGATTATGTTGTTGCTTCAATGGATAGTTTTGACAGAGAAACAGTTATAGCAGGAAGAGCTATAAAGTATGAGTTTGTGGAAGATACAATTTTAGAAGAAGTAATCGGAGAACTTTCTTTAGATGAGGCCACAACTCCTCCAGTTGAGGGTACGAATACAGTTGTTGAAGAACTTGATTCCAATGTTTAAATAGTTTGTTCAGAGCGATAAGTAAAAGTATTATCGCTCTGAAATTTATTTTATGAATCTCGATCGAACAATGTTTCTTATTTTATCATGAACTTGAAAATTCACAGATCCGTCTATATTTTTATGTAAGATATTTTCAAGAATAACAACATGGATTTTTGATTGTGGGTAATAAATAAGAGTAGAAAGAAAGCTATTTATAATGCCATTGTGTGAGTATTCTATTTTTTCATCATTCAATATTTGAATCCCATATCCGTAAGACATATTCCCCCAGCGATGAAGAAAATTGATGTGAGAATATGTGAGCACATCTGTTGTTTTTTCCCCCCATATTTTTTTCTCATATAAAGCTTCATTCCAACGCATAAGGTCTCGTGCAGTTGAAATAAGCCCTCCGGATGAATTTTGCTCTATGATTCTGTTATTCATATAAGGATTTTGAATTCTATCATCATGCCCCATGACAAGCTTTGGAGCAATTTCTAGAAGTTGACTCCAAGTGAATTTAGTGTTTTGAGGTTGAAATGTCGTTGAGTAAATATTTGCATTTTTAAGCGTTGAGTTTAATAGTACATCAAAATTGCGGCCAGTTTTATGTTCACAAATTTTTGCAATTTCTAAATATCCCTGACTTGAATAAGCAAACTCTCCTTTTGGACTATTTGCAATGCCTGATGTATGTGTTAGAAGGTCATGGACGGATACATCATTTTTAAGTGCAGTGATAGCAGTTATTTGTTTTGTGATGGATCCGATCATAAACTGGTCATCAAGATCAAGGGGTTTTCCAGATTGAAGATCTTTAACGCCAAACGCTCTAACGTATAAAGGGATATTAGCCTGATAAATCATAATCACCCCATTAAACGGGCCTGTTTCAATGATGTCATCAATGTTTTCTTTAAACGATTGATGGCAACTAGAAAGCAATAAAGCAACAAGAAAGCTATTTTGATAGTTCTTCTTGAACAATTTTGCCAATAGCATCATGTTTTTCAAAATTTGCCCATCCTTTTTGATCTCTCCAGAATACATTTTCTAAAATAACAATATGCGTTTTTGTCTCTGGATAATATCTCTTCTCATTCCTGAATGTGAGTATTCTAGTAGCTTATTTTAGATATTTAAGTTCCATAACTATATCCCATTACCCCCATTTTCCATTATGTGGTTAATTTTTCATTCATTGTATAACTACATCCTGAGAGCAGCGATAACAATCCTATTAAAAATCTATTTTTTATTAAAATTTCCATATTTCAAATCATGTCATCAAAAGTATTAGATCTTGGGAACCCTGTTGGTGCAAGGCGGCCTGTATGTGCACGTTTTGATATCCATGGTACAAGATCAGTTTCATGGCGAATGCGTTCTCCTGATTTCCATTTAAGGCCAAGAGCAGGATCTAGAAAAATAATATCGTTGAGTTTGCAATTAATAGTTTTTTGTAAAGTGACTCCTTTGCCTTTTTGCATTTGAGGAAGTTCAGATACATTAAAGATCAAAATCTTACGGTTTTGCGTGATCATTGCGATAAAATCATGTGTTTGTTTCATGCAGCACAAAGCATTTTGATTTTCATCTAAATTTAAAATACTTTTGCCATTTTTTGTACTTGAAAGAAGTTCAGTGGAATCAATCATAAAGCCACGACCAGTATCAGATGCAATAAGAAATTTTTCACCTTCATGGAAAGGCTCCATGGTGATGATATTTTCATCAGATTTTAAATCAAAAATAAGGTTGATAGACTCTCCAAAACCTCTGCCTTTTGGGAGTTTATCTCCAATCATGGTGTAACTTTTTCCAAGGCTTGAAAAGAAAATAATTTTATCTGTCGTGAACGCTCTTATTGTAAATTTTTCACTGTCATTTTCTTTATATCTCACGCTATCATCTTTTTGAGATTCATGACCTTTCAAGCTTCTTATCCAGCCTTTTTGAGATAAGATAATGGTGATCGCTTCTTTTTCAATGTTCATTTCTTCTGTGATTACTTCAACATCAGGAAGTTCCCCAAAGACTGTTCGTCTTTTTCCAAGGGTAGTTTCTTGGCCGAAATTTTTGATCAGACTATTTAGGCTTTTTTCAATCTCTTTCCATTGAAGACGCGGAGTTGAAATAAGTTTTTCCAGGGATTCTTTTTCTTTTGTGAGTGAATCCAATTCTTTTTTGATTTCCATCTCTTCAAGTTTTCTTAAAGAGCGTAATCTTGTATTTAAGATTGATTCTGCTTGAATATCAGTCAGATCCCAACGCGCCATCATGATTTTTTTAGGTTCATCTTCCTCGCGGATGATTTTAATGATTTCATCAAGATTTAAATAAACGATTAAGAGACCACTTAAAATTTCAATCCTATGATTAATTTGGCTTAGGCGGTGATGTGAGACCCTTAATAACACTTCTATGCGGTGCTTAAGATAAGCTTCTAGAACCTCTTTGAGTGACATTAATTTGGGCATAACGCCGTCAACAACATTCATATTTAAAGGGTACTTGACTTCAAGTTCGGTTACTTTGAACAGACTTTCCATCAACTGTTTAGGATCAACATGTTTTGATTTTGGGATTAAAATCATCCTAATGTCTTCGCAAGATTCGTCTTTAATATCCCCAAGAAGAGGGGCTTTTTTATTTTCAATAATATCTGCTATTTTTTGAATAAGTTTTGTTTTTTGAACTTGATATGGGATTTGAGTAATGATGATTTGATAACCGCCACCTTTGAGCTCTTCAATTTCATAAGCTGCTCGGAGTCTAAATGATCCGCGTCCTGTTGTATAAGCTTGTTCTATGGCCGTTGTGTCTTCAATTAGGACCCCCCCTGTTGGAAAGTCAGGACCCTTTATGATTTGTGTAAGTTCTTGAATGCTCGCTTTTGGATTAGAAATCAGTAGAATCAAGCCTTTAGCAAGTTCTTCTAGATTATGTGGAGGGATGCTGGTCGCCATGCCAACGGCAATGCCATTTGAACCATTTGCAAGGAGGTTTGGGAAAAGGCAAGGAAATACAATTGGCTCTTCTTCGCTCCCATCATAAGTAGGTTTAAAATCAACAGCATTTTTATCAAGACCTTCCATGAGAACCTCTGCAAGTTCTGTGAGTCTTGCTTCTGTATAACGCATGGCCGCAGGGTTGTCTCCATCAATATTTCCAAAATTTCCTTGTCCTTCAATTAAAGGATAGCGTAATGAAAAATCTTGAGCAAGCCGCACAAGTGTTTCGTAAACTGCAACATCTCCATGAGGGTGAAATTTACCAATAACATCCCCAACAACGCGAGCGCATTTTTTAAATGCATTTTTAGGGTTAAGTTTGAGTTCACGCATGGCAAACAATAAGCGTCTATGAACGGGTTTGAGTCCATCTCTAACATCGGGGAGGGATCTTGATAAAATTGTGGATAAAGCATAGGAAAGATAACGTTCTTCAAGAGCGTCAATAATAGAGAGATTTTTGATGTCGCCAACAGGGATTGTATTTGTCATTTAAGATATTTTTGATTTAAATTGGCCAATCAAGCGATTTCGAGCTAGAGGCATATCTTTTGAAATAGACGAGCATAAATGCCCTTGAAAAAAGTGCCCAGTCATTTCCATCCCTTGAACAATTTGATTCCATGTCCATTCGTCATTCACGCGTGTAGGGCTTAAAAAAGAGGGGAGAGGTAAAAATTGAGTCCCATCGGCAAAAGCTGCTTTTTCAGATACTGCTTGTCCTGTATCAGGGGAGACGTAAATTAAATTAGATTTTGCCCCTGTGAGGGCGCATGTGTCAAGGTCAAGCCCGAATCCAAGCTCTTTTAAAAGCTCAATTTCAAATTGAACGTATTTAACTGGCCAGGTTGAGGTAGTTAGGTCATCGATGATATTCTGTAATTTAAAGAACAAATTTTCATGAGGTTCTCTTTCTGGTGTCCAGGCTTCAACAATAGAGCAAATAGCTGACAATCCTGCTAAGGCTTCAGCATCATGCATGATTTTTGCAAGAGGGGAGTTTTCTGGGTCTACTTCAAATCGGCCTAAATGCTCTGAAAGTCTTGCCTTCCAGCGAATTTGAGCTCTAGATCCTGGATGAATAACTTTCTCTCGTTTTTTATCCGAAGGTTTAAAAGGCATAACACCGCGCACACATCCGTGTTCTTTTGTTAAAAAAACTCCGATAAGTTGATCTTCACCTAGTTCTTGAAGTCTTAAAAGAATACCTACATCTCGCCATTCCATCGTTTTTTATCCTTATCCTAATACTAACCTTACATATAATACATAATTGTTGCACAAAGGAGAAGAGATAAAATGGAATGAATGCTTGTAATTGAAAAAAACTTTAAAGAATCCCTACGCCAAATCGGCCCATTTGCAATTGTTGTAGATGTGATTCCTACGCCAAGCAGGCTTTCTGTGCATAGAGTCTGATATAAAGATTGTTGATATTGAGTTTTTTGCAAAAGAAGATTAAGGGCTGTTATTGTGATGAATGTTTGCAAGAAAGTAAAAAATAGCTGTTTTTTAGGCATGCAACATTTTTCTTTCGTTGGCATAGGCATCCCTACCTCTTTGGCCCAGGTGCCAGCAAAAATAGCTGGACTATACCATAGGTATCCAAAAAACATGGAAAAAATTATGCAAACGATAATTTTCAAGATTTGAATTTCCATTTTTAACTCTTGTTATTTTTTGTTTTAAACATCAGGCCCACCCTTTATGAATCGCAACAATTCCATTTAAAATATTTTCATATGAGTTGGACACAAACCCTGTATTTTTAAATTTTTCTATCAATGCGTCTTGATTTGGAAATGTTCGTATACTTTCGACTAAATATTGATATGCTTCTTTATTTCCTGTGATAATTTGCCCCATGGTTGGTATGATTGAAAAAGAATAGAATTCATAAGGAATTTGAACTGCAGAAGATTTTGGATGTGAAAATTCAAGGCACCCGAAATAGCCACCCGGCTTTAATACGCGTTTGATTTCTTTCAAAGCTTGATCTATATCGCTTGTATTTCTAAGGCCAAATGAAATTGTGCAAATATCAAACGTGGCATCATCAAAAGGAAGAGTTTCTGCTGGAGCTATTACCCATGAAATTGGGTCTAAAATCCCGCAATCGTATGCTTTAGATTCCCCTTGGCGAATCATGTTTTCATTTGGGTCAACGGCTGTTATTTCAAATTGAAAATCCAATAATTTACATTTTTTGGCAATTTTAATTGCAATATCCCCGGTGCCTGTTGCAAGGTCAAGAATTTTTAAATTTGGACGTAATGGGAGTCCATTTACAAATTCTTTTTTCCACAGTCTGTGTGCTCCAGCGCTCATTAAATCATTCATTAAATCATAAGAGCTAGAAACAGAACTGAATACATTCAAGACTTTTTGCGTTTTCTCTTTGATATTTAAAAAATCAAATCCAAAAGGAGATTTTGATTCAGTATTCATTTTTCATTCTTTCTGAAATGGTATATAAATTTATTTATCAACATAACAACAGGAGTTCATTTTTATGTTTCTGATTATCACATTTCCATCCCCAAAAGTCAAGTGGATAAAGCTTAATCGCAAGGAGAAACGTAATGCTTTGTGTCACGATTTGATGGCAGAATTACAACTGGAAATCGAAGAATTTGAGCAAGGGGATAATCATGTTTTGGTAATTTCAGGAGATGATGATTGCTTTAGTGCAGGTGTTGATTTACATGAAATTTATGAAGAAACGCAACAAAGCATGAAAGATAAAGATAAGATTGGCTTTATATGGGAAGCGGTTGATAGGTGTTCAAAGCCTATCATTGCTTGTGTGGGAGGAATAGCTTATGGAGGAGGGTTTGAACTTGCTTTGATGTGCGATATTATAACTGCATCTAAAACTGCAAACTTTAGATTGCCAGAGCTGACAGTTGGGACCATTCCTGGGATTGGTGGTTCTGTTCGTTTGAATCAATTGGTGGGGCCTAAAATTGCTTCGTCATTGATATTTGAAAGTGGAATTTTATGCGCTCAAAGAGCTTATGATTTAGGTGTGGTAAGCCATATTTTTGATGATCTTGAGAGTCAGACTCTTGACCTTGCACAAAAAATTGCAAATCAATCCTTACCTCTTCTCCAAAAATCAAAACAGGCTATCAAAGGATCCGTGAGTCTTGATGTGGCATTGAAAAATGAGAAAAATCTTTTTTATTCAACTTTTGATTTGAAAGATGAGAAAGAGAAGATGAAAAAGTTTTTAAAGTTGAAATAATCATTAATTTTTTTAAAAGATTTTCCTAAGTTTAGTTTTTGTTTACTTTTATTGGTTACTAATGATAGGTAAGGAAACTTTATGAGAAAAGTATGAGACATTGGAACATATATTTGAAAACTTGGTAGGGAAGTTATTAATTTCTGTCCCTTCCATAGAAGACAAGAGATTTGAAAAAAGTGTGATTTTGATGTGCGGACATGATGCAAATGGCGCTATTGGTCTTGTTGTGAATAAATTATCAGCCGCTGTTACATTTAAATCTTTACTACGTCAGCTTAATATTGATACAGCTCATGCTCCGAACTACGTTAAAATTCACTCAGGAGGTCCTGTTGAAACGGGGCGTGGTTTTATTCTTCATAGCAGTGATTTTTACCATCAAACAACAGTTAAAATTACTAATCAAATCTATCTTACCGCAACAAAAGATATTTTAGAGGCAATTGCAAACAAGAATGGACCAGAAAAATTTATTTTAGCATTGGGGTACTCTGGATGGATTTCTGGGCAAATTGAACGTGAGATGCAAACAAATAGTTGGGTTCAAGCCCATGCAACGCCAGAGATTATCTTTGAAAAAGATCTTGAAGAAATGTGGGGCCATATTATTGAAGAACTTGGAATACAAGATTTATCTTTTTCTCATAATATAGGGCATGGGTAGATTTAGCTATAAAGAATCGGTTTTTAATATAATTGCGTTTGTTGCCAATTGGTCTGCTTCTTCATTGTATCTATTACCGTTATGGGCTTTAACCCAATTCCAAGTAATGATATGATTTTTTGAAAGTAAAAGGAGCTCTTGCCAAAGTTCCATGTTCTTAACTGGACTTTTACTGGCTGTTTTCCAATTGTTAGCAGCCCATCCTTCAATCCACTCGGTCATTCCTTTTTTTACATATTGGCTGTCAGTATAAAGGTCAATTTTGCAAGGAAATTTTAAAGCTTTAAGTGCTTGAATTGGTGCTGTAAGTTCCATTTTATTGTTGGTTGTATCAGCGCTGTATCCGGATATTTTTTTGATGCGTTCCCCAAAAATTAATACAGCCCCCCATCCGCCTGGACCAGGGTTTCCTTGACAAGCGCCGTCAGTATATATTATTACTTTTGGATGATCTGTAATATTGCTCATTTTTGTTTGATAAATGAAATGAGAGAAAAAGTCAAAGGAAAAAGAAATGATTAAGCCAATAATTGTTGATTTAGAAGAAGGTGAAAAATATTTTTGGTGTGCATGTGGGAAAAGTGCAGACCTTCCTTTTTGTGATGGCTCACATAAAGGTTCTGGAATGAAATCATTTATGTTTATTCCGAAAGAATCAGGCAAGGTTAAGTTATGTTGTTGCGGAAAAACCCAAAACCCTCCCTTTTGTGATGGAAGTCATAATTTAGTGTAATTCGATAGCATCTCTTAAATAAAGACATGTAAGAATAGTGAAAACATATGCCTGAAGAAAGGCAACTAGGATTTCAAACCCTGTCATAATTGAAGTTAGAGCAAGTGGTATAAATCCTCCGTAAATGCCAAGGCTTACAACAAACCCTGCAAAGACTTTTAAAATCGTGTGCCCTGCCATCATGTTTGCAAAAAGTCGTATGGACAAACTAATTGGTCTTGAAAAGTAAGAGATAATTTCAATGGGGATTAGAATAGGCGCGATGTACCAAGGCGTTCCATGGGGGCAAAAAAGTCTTAAAAATTTAAAACGATGTTTGTAGATTCCAATTATGGTTGCTAATAAAAATAAGAATCCAGCAAGAGAAAATGTTACGATAATATGGCTTGTGATTGTGAAGCCGTAAGGGATCATTCCAAGTAAATTTCCACATAGAATAAAGGTGAATAATGTCATTATAAGAGGAATAAACCCTTGTCCTTGTGGGCCAATATTGTCTTTAACTAAACTTTTTATGAAATCATAGATATTCTCTACGCATGCTTGAAGTCTATTTGGAACAACAAACTCTTTTTTGAGTCCAAAATGAAAAAATGATAAAATAAGAATAGTTGTCATTATCATAAAAAGACTGGAATTTGTAAAAGAAAGATTAATTCCTAAAAAATGAAGGCTTGCGATTGGTTGAATCATAAATTGTTGAAGTGGGCTCACTTTTATCCTGCTCCTGGGTAGCTTTTCACCAAACTTCCAACGATCATATGCCAGCCATCAATTAGAACAAAAAAGATAATTTTAAATGGCAAGGAAATCATCACTGGTGGTAACATCATCATGCCCAGAGACATTAATACTGATGAGATGACAATGTCAATGACTAAAAATGGGATGAATAATAAAAATCCGATTTCAAAAGCGCGTTTAAGCTCGCTGATCATGAACGCGGGGACGACAACACGAAATGGTGTATCCTGAGGTGTTTTTGGTTTTTCAACTTTTGAAAGATCTAGAAAAAGCCCTAAGTCTTTCTCTCTGGTAGATTTGATCATAAATTCTTTAAATGGTTCAGCAGCTTTTTCTAGGGCTTTTATTTCATCAATTTTTTCCTCCATAAGGGGCTTTATCCCATTTGTATAGGCTGTTTGAAAAACAGGCTCCATAATGAAAAATGTCAGGAATAAGGATAAGCCAATCAAAACAACGTTGGGGGGAGATTGCTGAAGGCCAAGGCCGGTTCTTAAGAATGAAAGAACGACTGAGATGCGTGTGAAAGAAGTGGTCATGATCAATAAAGATGGGGCGATGCCTAAAAATGCGATAATTGCAACCAATTGGAAAAGTTTTGCAGTTGTTGATCCTCCAGCGCCAAGATCGATATTCATGGTTTGTCCAAATGCTGATGAGGAAAACAATAAAAACGTAAGAAAATAAATCAACGTTGATCTCCAGGAATGATATTTCCAAAACGAGGCATCTCAAAATCGCCCATAGAGCTCATCTGAGGGGGGATTTCTTCTTTGACCTTATGATGTATAATTGTTTCAGAAGCGCCCCCTGTGATGAGGATATAGGGAGTATTCTCTATGTGGATCAGGTGGAGCTGACGTTTTGCGTCAATGTTTTGTGTTTCGATAATTTGAATCCTTTGAGGTTTTTTTTTATCAAAATACGTGATTCCTGTTTTTCCTTTCTTTGCTATATAATATGCAAGAGTTAGTAAAAATATTAAAAATAAGCAAACTCCTATGAGTTTAAAAAACATTGGATCATCCATTTTTCTTGTCTTTCTTTAATTACCATCAAACTGTCTAAATTTGAACTAATTTTCCCTATTTGTAAAGGGTAGAATTTCATCTTTCTGATGGATCACCCCATTTTCTCTCTTTTGGTGTAAAATTTATGACGTTTTGTTTCAAAAGTGATGAAATATCTATTTTAAATTTTGGATGCTGGAGAGGAGTCGGGAAATCTGATAAATTTATCTGTAGCGTTAAAAGTGGTGTTGTGAAAAAGTTTTGATTTTTGTCTAGTTCTAACTCTGATCCAAACATTTTAAAAGTTAATACTAAGGTGCACATTGCTGTTTTTATCATAATTTCATTTCCTTTGAAGAATATTGATATTATGATGTATATAAAGATAAGGCTTAATGATTTCAATATAAAAAATAGACGGTAGTGTAAAGAATCATCCTTTTCCAGATGATATATATGCTTTATGCGCAGTTTTTCTGGCGTGGTGATTTGAGAGTTTTTCAAGAGTTTCTTTTTCTTGAATTTTAAGTTCTCCAAAAAGAGTATCCAAGGCATTTTTTAAAAGTTGCAGCTGTGAGAGATCTTTTTGTGTGTGAAGAGTTTCATTGATATTATTGAGAAGTTTTGTGATGGATTCATCTTCAAAATCTTGACCGCTTTTCAAATCCATGGCTGTGTTAAGAGTGATTTGTATCAAGTCTTGAATTGTTTCTTTTTCTTGCGACATGAACAGGTCTCCTGCTTTTAAAATGAATAATTGGTTCATTATAATCGATTGCAAAAAAAAATGTAAGGGGAAATAAAAAACCCTTTATTGAAAAAATCAATAAAGGGTATTGAGAAATTAAGAGCCTTAAGCTTGAACTTCTTTTGCTTGAATTTTTTTCTTGATCTTTGCAACTTGCTCAGAAAGTTTTTCTGTGGAGGCTTTCATCAAAAATGCATCAAGTCCGCCGTGAAATTCGATAGTCTTAAGAGCATTTGGCGTCACTCTTAAGCGAAATTTTTGTCCCAAGATATCGCTAATCAAAGTTACAACTTGAAGATTTGGCAAAAAACGACGTTTTGTTTTGTTGTTTGCATGGCTGACGTTATTTCCAACCATTACTTTTTTTCCTGTTATTTCACATACTCTAGACATTTTAATCAATCCTTTTTAACAACTTGTTATACATCACGCTCAATATTTTAAATATAAAGCAGATGGCGGATGGGGTGGGATTCGAACCCACGAAGACTTTCACCTTGCCGGTTTTCAAGACCGGTGCCTTCAACCGCTCGGCCACCCATCCGCAAATATGGTTTAATTACATGACACATTTTTATATCAATGTCAAGATAAGAATATGTGTTTTTTTAATTGAAATGAAAAACTATTTTGCGTATCTTGTGTTTCATGATGAAAAACTTTATACAAATCACAAGAATTACTCGCCCAGTAGGGATTTATTTGCTCTTTCTTCCTTGTTGTTGGGGACTTGCTTTGGCAAAGGCCCCGTTATATATGTACGGGCTTTTTTTTATTGGCTCTGTTCTTATGCGCAGCGCAGGATGTATTATTAATGATTATTTTGATCGCAATTTTGATGGTAAGGTTGAAAGAACAAAAAACAGACCATTTGCAACTGGAAATTTAACTTTAAAACAGGCGATTATCTATCTTTTTATTTTACTTATGCCAAGTTTGTTGATTTTGTTGTCTTTACCTCAACGATGCTGGATCATTGGCGCGGTGGCAGTGGTTATGGTGTGTGTATATCCTTTAATGAAGCGCATCACTTTTTTTCCGCAGCTTTTTTTAGGGTTTACATTTAATATTGGGGTTTTGATGGGCTGGTTTTGTGTGAATAATTACATTTCAACTGATATAATTTTGCTTTATATAGCCGGTATTTTTTGGACCCTTGGGTATGATACAATTTATGGTTTTCAAGATATAGAAGATGATATGAAAATTGGCTTAAAATCAACATCGATTTATGTGAAAAATTCCCCAAAACTGTTTTTAAGTGTTGTGTATGGATTGATGTTGTTTTGTATTTTTTTCATTTTTAAAAAAAATTATTTAAATCTAATCATTTTTCTATTAATTTTTATTTTTCTTTTGAATCAAATATTTGTTGATATTAGATCATCTTCTGATTGTTTGAAAAAGATGAAATCAAACTTTTGGGTGGGAGTAAGTGTCGCCTTTTTATTTTTTTAGATTGACTTCTCTTCTTTGAAAGTTTATATTTCCATGAAATTTAATAAGCAAAAAGGTTGAAAAAAATGAAGAAAATATTTTTGTTGTCTGTTTTGTGGAATATGGGTATCCCTTGTTTTTCTCAAGAAGCCCAAAGCGTTGCCATTGAGTCTAAAGATTTGTCTGCTCCAGATCCTAAAATTGAAAAGAAAGATGAAAAAAAGCCTTCGGTTACACGAGATACGATTTCTTTTAATTCAAGCTATTTTCCTGATCAAAATAGCAATCGTGCAATCAATGAGTTTATGATTGAATTTTCGCAAGGATACGGGAATCTTTTTAGTGCAATTGATAAAGAGTCCGGACTTTCTTTGGGGGCTGGAACTTTTATGTTTGACGCCGTTTTTGGAGGACTTGTGAATGCGTTTGTTCAGATTCAAGTAGCTGTGGCCGCTTATGATTTTGGGCTTGATTCAAGATTTAGATCTTTGAGAGGAAAAAAAGAGTTTGAAGGTGGATATAGTAACTTTTTTAGTTTTTTTGGAAGCAGGTTGGGTAAGATTTTTTCCGACCCGTTTCCTGAAATTTTTTCCATAAAAAGACAATTAGCCGACGTTAAGATTACTGACGAAATAGTTTTTTCTGATGATGATAATCAAAAATATAAGCAAGCTATGAGTTTGATGATGGGAGGGGTTAACAACCTAACTTATATGGGGGATTTATTGGTTGAGAAGGCCTATCTTCATGATGTTCATCCTTATACATTTGCTTCCCATCTTTATTCTAAGTTGCTTTTTGCCTTAGGTGCTTTACATGAGCATAAAATAGGTAGTGGTGATCATCTGGATATGATTGCACAATTATATTCTGCCTCCGGCAAATCGATTGAAAAAAAAGATATGTCAACAGCTGCCTTTGTTTCTATGTTGGCAAGTGGGTCTCTTTACTCTTATATGTGGTCATTGCATCAATTAAAAGAAAATCGTTCAGCTCGAATGAAACCATTTGAATTTTGGGGAATCAAAGTTCCTGACACATCTGCATATCTTATGTCACAAGGTATTTCCTATAAGGTTTCTTCTGGGTATCGTTATGATGAAACCTTGGTCTTTCCTGTTGCGTTTGAATTTGTTGCAAAAGGGGATAAAGCTTATGAGGCAACTTTAGGTTTCTATAAAGAGTTTCCACAATTAAACCATACATCTATTAAAGGGGATTTGATCATTTCGGATAAAGGAGAAATGGGGGGGAAGCTTTATGTTGAATACTCTCCTATCGAATATGCGTATGTAGGAGTTGGTATTGAAAGTTATAACCCAAAAACACTTCATGGGGAACGCAATATTCCAGAATTCAAAGACAGATATAATGAGCTTTGGCTTCAAGTAGGGGTTAAGTATTAATCTTCTATATCTCAAGAGATGTATACCATAAAAAGATCAGGCATCTTTTTATGGTTTTTTTATAGCTGCTTTACAATATTAATTTAAGTTTGCTCAAATCTGTAAAAATTGGTATAACCTTATGTTAATGAATTATTAACCAATAAAGGACAAAGACGGCAATGAATTCTGAAAATCGAAATTTTATCTTGGCAATTGTACTTAGTATGATTGTGTGGGTTGGGTATAGCATGATGATTGAAAAGCCCCCTGTGACTGCGAAAAATGTAGCATCATCTGGGCCTGTGGAGCTCCCTGTACAGCCCTTAAAGAAAATTTTAAGCAAAGAAGAGGCTTTGAGCGGAGATTTGCGTATTGCAATTAATACCCCAAAGCTTAAAGGTTCTATCAGCTTAAAAGGTGCACGTTTTGATGATTTGGAACTAAAAGAATACAAACAAGACACAAAAGAAGGAAGTCCTTGTGTTGTTCTTTTATCTCCTTCAAATACTGCTAATGGATATTTGATTGAGTCCGGTTGGATGGGTGAACATTTATCGTCTTTTCCTGGGCCTAACACGATATGGAAATCGTCCTCTTCAGAGCTATCTGTTGGAAAACCTGTTACTCTTTCTTGGGTTAGTCCGGAAGGAGTTCTTTTTGAGCGCATCATAGAAATTGATGATAAATATATGTTTAAAATTACAGAAAAAGTTAACAACTCAACTTCTTCTGATATTGTTGCTTCAAATTGGGCCGTTATTAGCAGGGTAGGGCTTCCTGCGACTTCAGATTATATGGTTCTTCATGAAGGTGCCATTGGAATGGTTAATGGTAAGCTTAAAGAAATTGAATATAAGAAGCTTAAAGAAAAGCCAATGGAAGAAAATAATGCTTCTGGATGGATTGGATTTACTGATAAATATTGGCTGACAAGTTTGATCCCGCAAGATAAAATGAAAGTCAATGCAAAGTTTAAAGTTGTGTCTGATTCTGGTGTTGACGTTTATCAAGCTGAGTACACAACGCCACAAACTATAATTAAATCAGGTCAGACCTATCAAACGATTCACCATGTTTTTGCTGGCGCTAAGATTTTGAATATGCTTGATGCGTATGAAGTAACACACAATTTAGATCATTTTGATTTGGCCGTTGATTTTGGATGGTTTTATTTCTTAACAAAACCCTTGTTCCATGCAATGAGCTTTCTTTATGGATTTTTGGGGAACTTTGGATGGGCAATTGTTGTTTTGACGATTTTGGCTAAAGCTATTATGTTTCCTTTTGCGAACAAATCATATCGCTCTATGAGCCGTATGAAGATTTTACAACCTGAAATGGAAAGATTAAAACAAAAATATGGTGAAGATAAAGTACGTATGCAGCAAGAGCTGATGGCTTTTTATAAGGCTAATAATTTGAATCCTTTAGGTGGGTGTTTGCCAATGTTGATTCAGATTCCTGTGTTTTTTGCTTTATATAAAGTGTTGTTCGTTTCAATTGAAATGCGTCATGCGCCATTTTTTGGGTGGATTCATGATCTCTCAGCGCCAGATCCAACCAGTATTTTTAATCTTTTTGGTTTGTTAAGTTTCACACCGCCAGGTGCTCTTATGATTGGTGTTTGGCCTTTGATTATGGCATTTACTATGTATTTGCAACAAAAAATGAGCCCACAACCTGCTGATTCAACACAAGCCAAGATGATGTTGTTAATGCCATTACTCATGCTTTATCTTTTTGCATCATTTCCAGCGGGACTTGTTATTTATTGGGCATGGAGTAATGTTTTGAGTATTTTGCAACAATGGGTGCAAAGTAGAACCGTTGTAAAGGGAGCGTAATTCTTTTGAGTGATAAAACATACGGAAAATGGTTGTTTACACAAGATTGTAACTTTATGTTGGGTGTGGCAAGCCATGCTCAACTTCCTTCTGATCGTCTTCCAGAAATTGCTTTTGCTGGAAGATCAAATGTTGGAAAATCTAGCCTTGTCAATGCATTAACAGCCAGAAAAACTCTTGCTAAAACTTCTAATACGCCAGGCAGAACGCAACAACTCAATTTTTTCAATTTGGGTGAAAAAGTCATTATGGTGGATCTACCAGGATATGGTTATGCTAAAGCTCCTAAAAAATTGGTTGATAATTGGAATCAGCTTATTCATGATTATCTTAAAGGTCGGGTATCTTTAAAACGTGTTTTTGTTTTAATCGATTCACGTCATGGGGTTAAAGCATCGGATAAAACGATGATGAATGAGCTTGATAGTGCAGCGGTTTCATATCAGCTTGTCATGACAAAATCTGACAAAGTCAGTGAAAAAGCATTAAGAGATATTTATGATCAAGTTGTGTTGACATCTAAAAAGCATGTCGCTTGTCACCCAGAAGTTTTGGTCACGAGTTCTGAGAAAAAAGTGGGAATTGAAGAACTCAGATCTGTGATTGGCTTTATCTCTAAAGACTGATTCAGAAATAAAGGAGATGCAAAGACATTGACAACATATTTTAAAAGTGCGTTTGATGTGCCTTTACGTATTCCGCCTATGTGGTTGATGCGGCAAGCTGGGCGTTATTTGCCAGAATACAGGAATCTTCGAGCAAAATCTAAGTCATTTGTTGATTTTTGTCTTTCTCCAGATTTAGCAGCAGAAGCAACGCTTCAACCTATTAAACGTTTTGATTTTGATGCGGCAATTTTGTTTTCTGATATTTTGATGATTCCTTACTCTCTTGGTCAAGATCTTTGGTTTGTAGAAGGGGAGGGGCCAAAATTAGGCGAGTTACACGAAAACCTATCGACATTATTTGTTCTTGAAAAATTAAAACCTGTTTTTGAAACTATATGTAGAGTACGGCAAGAATTACCCCCTGAAAAAAGCTTTATCGGCTTTGCTGGAGGGGTTTGGACAGTTTTATGCTATATGATAGCATCAGATTCAAAAGATTGGCATGGCGTTGTTTTATGGGCTCAGGAAAACCAACAAAAATTCAATGCATTACAAGAATTGGTTTGTCATGCAACTATTGCTTATTTAGATAAGCAAATAGAATCAGGTGTGGATGTTATCCAAATTTTTGATTCTTGGTGCAGTGTTGTTCCTGAAAAATTTCAAGAAAAATGGGTTATTGAGCCAACATATAGAATTGTATCATTTTTAAAGGCAAAGTACCCTGGCATTAAAATCATTGCATTTCCAAAAGGATTTGGAAATTTAGAAAAATATGTTCTTGAAACTGGTATTGATGGGATAAGTATAGATTATATGCAAAATATTGATCTTGATTTGCCCGTTGTTTTGCAGGGAAATTTGTCCCCTGAACTTTTGGTTAAGGGAGGGGATGAAATGGAAAAATCAGTGCATGATATTTTAGAAAAAACAAAAAACAAGCGTTTTATTTTTAATTTAGGGCATGGCATTTTACCTCATACGCCTATTGAAAATGTGGAAAAATTAATTAAATTAGTTAGAGGGTAATCATGGAAGATCAAAACCTAAGTTACAAAAGTTTACTTTCTCAAAAAGGGTTTCCTTCGTATTTGTGGACAGAATTTCTTTCTGCTTTGACTGATAATCTTTATAAAATGACACTTACGTTTTTGGTTGTTCATTTGGCTATTGATGGATTGTCGCAGGCTAATAAAATTTCTATTATTGGAGCAGTTTTCCTTCTTCCTCTTTTAATTTTTTCAGGATGGGGAGGTTATTTTGCTGATAAATTTCCTAAGAGAAATGTTTTGATGTATGCAAAAATGGGGGAATTTTTTGCTCTTATTCTTGCGTGTGGGGCTTTGCACTCAAAAGATTTTTTACTAACGATGGTAACGCTTTTTATTTTACTCATAAAATCAGCTATATTAGCGCCTTCCAAGTATGGAATTATTCCTGAGATTACATCTCCTCACCAAATCTCACGTGCTAATGGCTTGGTGCAAATGTCAACCTTTGTGGCAATCATTATGGGCACTGTTTTAGCCGGCATGTTCTCAACAGTATGGGGGGCGGATACGGTTCCTATTTCAGTTCTTTTGATTCTGCTTGGTGCCGGTGGTTGGTGGATTAGCAGATCTATTCCTTACACGATGCCCTCTTCTAGTGTCGATAAATTTCCTTTGAATCCTTGGGGGAGTATTGGTGAAGGCTTTAAAAAGCTTAAAATTAGCAAATCATTAAGAATTAGTTATTGCGGATCATTTTGGTTTTGGATGACAGCTTCTATTTGCCAGGTGAATCTTTTTATTTTAGGGAAAGAAAACCTTATAATTACAGATTTTTTGCAGATAGAATATTTTTTTAATACTTTCTTTGATTATCAAATTGTCAGTATTTCGGATTTTTATGTGGCTCTTCTTCAAACATTTCTTGCTGTTGGAATTGGGTATGGAAGTGGTATGGCTGGATTTTTATCCGGAGATAAAATAGAATTGGGATTGATGCCTCTTGGGGTTTTGGGTATTTCAAGTGCTTCTATTTATTTATCTTACGCGGCTCCAAGCTATATTCACGCTGTTATTTCATTGACAATGATGGGATTTTTTTGTGGATTTTTCATGGTTCCTTTGAATTCGTTTATTCAAAGCAGAGCAAATAACGCTGAGCGTGGACGTTTAATGGCAACGCAAAGCTTTCTTGATACGTGCGGAATGCTTTCTGGAGTTGCTTTGTACTTTATTTTAAGTGGACCACTTAATTTCTCATCTCCAGCTATTTTTATGATTGTTGGAATTTTAACATTATTGGTTGGTTTTTATATTATTAAGCTTATGCCTATTTTTTTGATACGTTTCGTGCTTTGGGTTTTAATCCATACGTTTTATCGCATCCGTGTTGTCGGGCGGGAAAATGTTCCTCTCAATGGACCGACGCTTCTTGTTGCTAATCATGTTTCATATATTGATGGGTTGCTTATCAGTGCCTGTGTTTCAAAAAATATACGCTTTTTGGTGTATGGGGCATTTTTCAATATTAGAGCGTTTAGTTGGTTGTTTCAAAAGCTTAAAATTATCCCTGTGAGGTCGGGGAGGGATTTGACAAAAAGTATTGAGCGCGCAAGATCCGGGCTCTTAAAAAATGAGATTGTGGGTATTTTTGCAGAAGGAGAACTCACGAGAACGGGGAATATGTTGCCGTTTAAACGTGGGTTCGAAAAAATCATGGAAGAGTTGCCAAAGGATATTCCTATTGTTCCTATTTATTTAGATGGATTATGGTGGAGTATTTTCTCATTTGAGAAAGGTAAATTTTTCTTTAAAATGCCTTCTTGGAGAAAGCTTGACATTACTGTGTGCTTTGGGGAGCATTTGCCTGCACAGACTAAGTCTTGGGAACTGCGTCAAACAATTTCAGAATTAAGCACTAAAGCCGCTCTGGGGAGACGTAAGAATGATATTCCTTTGGGGATGCAGCTTATCCAAATTGGAAGGCTTCATTGGTTTAAGGATATTCTTGGAGACTGGGGACGTAAATCATTGAGTTATGGACGTTTGATTATTCGAAGTTTAACACTGGCTTCTTATTTTAGAAAAAACATTACAGCTGATAAGGTGGGCGTATATTTAGAGGATAATCTTCAAAAGGCAGTTGTGAATATTGCGCTTAACTTTGCTGGAAAAGTGGTTGTGAATTTGGATATAAATGAGCCTATCTCGTTGGTCAAAACAAAACTTGAAATTGGGGGAGTTTCAACTGTAATCAGTACCAGAATGTATGCTGGAGATCATTTTCGGAATCCTTTATTGCTTGAAAAAATACCAAAAGTTAGATCAAAGATTAAATCTTTGATTCATGCAGGAATTTTTTTAATTCTTCCATCAAGATTATCTTTTAGATTACTGTGTGATTATGATTCTGTGGCGACAACACCTGTTGCGATGATTTTCGATAAAGATCTTAATCCTCTTATTTTTACACATTCAAATATTTTAGCTCAAACTCAAAGTTTGGGGCATATTTTCTTTAATAACAAAAATGATTTATTGTTAGCATCTTTGCCTTTAAATACAATTGATGGTTTGATTTTGGGATTGTGGTTTCCTTTGTTTTCAGAGCTTCCTGTTGTGTATGGCAATCAAGATCATATCACGGGAGAGCATATTCAAGAGTCGCAAGTAACGTTTTTGATTACTAACTCTAATAACTATAGAGGGTTGTTTGAGCAGGCCAAGCCATTTCATTTGGCGTCTCTGCGTTACCCTGTTGTCCTTGATGGGGGGATGAATCAATTAGATCTTGAAAATTATAAATTAAAATTTGGATTAGAACTTTTAGAAGGATATTCCATTCCGGAATTGTGTGGTTTTATAAGCTTAAATCATAAAAGTTATATAATCGGAGGGGTTAGGCAAATAGCCCAAAAAGATGGGACTGTGGGTCAGGCGATCCCTGGTACGTGTGCGGCAATTTTAGACCCCGATACTTTTGAGGCATTAATCCCAGGAGAAAAAGGGGTTTTATTTTTTAAAAGTCCGGGGCGTGCTCAAAATGCTTTAAAAAACGGTCAGCAGTGGTATAACACAAAACTATCGGCAACTATGGATGAGGCAGGATTTATTATTTTAGATAAAGGAATAAAAAATGATTGATATAGTGCAAATTGACATGCTTGAGATGGAGGCTTTTATTGGTAAAAATGGAGCAATCGATGCATCCTTGAAAAAAGAAGGGGATGGATGCAGTCCTATTGGCACATTTGGGTTTGCAGACCTTTATTACAGGCCAGATCGTCTTAATGAAATCGAAAAAGATATTGTAGAGAAAAGTCCATTAAATAAGCATCCCATCACCAAGAATTGTGGTTGGGGCGATGACGTGAACGATAGTGCCTATAATACTTATGTAAAACTTCCTTATGAATACTCACATGAAAGGTTGTGGATGGACAGAAGTGTTTATGATGCGTTTGTGGTGATTGATTACAACATCGCTCCAGTCGTAAAGGGAAAGGGAAGTGCTATTTTTATGCATATTCTTGACGATGGAACTCATACAGCAGGATGTGTGGCGTTTAAGCGTGAGAAATTTTTCAATGTGTTGAAAGGTTTATCTTTAACTTCAAAAATTACAATTGGGGGTCAAAAATGATTAAAACATCAACTCTTTCAAACGGCATTAGAATTGTAACTGATTTTATGCCCCATATAGAAACTGCTTCTCTTGGAATTTGGGTAAATGTTGGAGCTAGATGTGAATCGAGAGAATTAAATGGCGCTTCGCATTTTTTAGAGCATATGGCATTTAAAGGAACGAAGACACGCAGCGCGAATCAAATCGCTTATGAGATAGAATCTTTGGGTGGTTATTTGAATGCTTACACATCTAGAGAGAATACAGCTTATTATGTCAAGATGCTTAAAGGTGATGTTGAAAAAGGATTTGAGATTCTTTCAGATATCTTATTTAACTCAGTTTTTGATGAATCAGAGTTTGAAAAAGAGAGAACGGTTATTTTGCAAGAGCTCTATCAAAGTTTAGATACGCCAGATGATATTGTATTTGATTATTTTCATCAAGCAGCTTTTGGGGACAGTAGTTTTGGGCGACCAATTTTGGGGACGCAAGAAACCATTAATTCATTCACTCCTTGTAAAATTCAAGACTATATGAGAAATAATTATGATACAAATAAAATGGTGCTATCTGTTTCTGGAAATATAGATCATGAGAATATTGTGAGGTTATGTGAGAAATATTTTTCTGCTATATCGAAAACAAATACTCAAAATTTAGAAAAAGCAGCTTATGTTGGAAGTGATTTTAGAAAGAAAAAAGATTTAGAACAAGCTCATCTTTTGCTTGGATTTGAAGGGTTTTCTTATGGCACCCCGGAATATTACGCCAGCGCAGTGTTATCAACTATTTTAGGTGGGGGCATGTCTTCCAGGCTTTTCCAAGAAGTTCGTGAAAAAAGAGGACTTGTATATAGTATTTTTGCCTCAACATCAGCTTTTAAAGAAACAGGAATTTTTCAAATCTATGCAAGCTCTGGAGAATCAACAGCGCAAGATGTTATGCCTGTTATTTGTGATGTTTTGCAAGATGTTGGTAAGAGTCTTATTCAAGATGAAGTTCAAAAGGCAAAAACTCAACTTAAGGCTTCGCTTATGATGGCGCTTGAAAGTTCGTCAGGAAGAGCAGAGTCAAAGGCGATGCAATTAATTAATTTTGATAGGATTGTTCCCATTTCTGAAATTCAAGAAAAAATTGAAGCTGTGAATCAAGAGAAGATAAAAGAAGTTCTTTCATCTATGTTGCTCACAGTTCCAACTTTTACAGCCTTGGGGCCTATTGCGAAAATAGAGTCTTATGAAAGTATTCAAAAGAGGTTCGTTCGATGACTTATGTTGTGACAAGTGCGTGTGTGAATTGTAAGTATACGGATTGTGTAGAGGTTTGCCCTGTGGACTGTTTTTATGAGGGGGATAATATGCTTGTGATCAACCCTAAAGAATGTATCGATTGCGGTGTATGCGAAGTGGAGTGCCCAGCAGCAGCTATTCATCCAGACACAAAGCCTGATATGGAAGAATGGGTTGAGTTTAATCAGAAGTATTCAGATAAATGGCCAAGGATTACAATCAAAAAACCCGCACCAGAAGATGCGGATAGCTGGCTCGAAGTGCAAGATAAAATGAAATATTTCAAAGAGTAATATTAAAAAAGAAAAAAAAGATCTTTTTTCTTGCATTGTGTTTGTAAACCAGATATAAAGAATCACGATTTGCGGTCGTGGCGGAATTGGTAGACGCGCAGCGTTGAGGTCGCTGTGGGGGAAACCCTGTGGAAGTTCGAGTCTTCTCGACCGCACCATTTTTTGTAAGCAACTAAACCTCTTTAACTTTACGAGCTGAAAAATGACAAGAAAAATAGAATTCTCAAAAACTCACGATCCCCTTATTTTTCATAAGTTTCCAAAACCTGGAAAAATAGAAGTTATTTCGACAAAACCACTTTCCTCTCAAGAAGACTTATCTCTTGCTTACTCCCCGGGTGTTGGTGAAGTTTGTATGGAAATTGATAAAGACCCTTCGAAAGTTTTCGATTATACGATAAAATCAAACCTTGTTGCCGTGATTACCAATGGTACCGCTGTTTTAGGGTTTGGAGATATTGGTCCTTTGGCGGCAAAACCTGTCATGGAAGGAAAAGGGGTTTTATTCAAAAAATTCGCAGGAATTGATGTTTTTGATATTGAAATAAATGAAAAAGACCCAAAGAAATTAATAGATATTATTGCCTCACTGGAACCCACTTTTGGAGGTATTAACCTTGAGGATATCAAGGCGCCAGAATGCTTTGAAATTGAAAAAGTTTTAAAAGAGCGTATGTCAATTCCTGTTTTTCATGATGATCAACATGGAACAGCGATTATTGTCGCGGCAGGGATTCTAAATGCATTAAGGCTTGTGAATAAGCCAATAGGTAGTGTGAGATTGGTTACCTCTGGGGCTGGAGCTGCAGCATTATCATGTGTAGACTTATTGATAGAGTTGGGTCTTGAACCTGAAAATATACTTGTGTGTGATCAAAAAGGTGTTTTATATGAAGGTCGTGATAATATGGACCGATTTAAAACTGCTTTTGCAAAAAATACACCATGTCGTAGTTTAAAAGATGCTTTGCAAGGAGCCGATATTTTTCTAGGGCTTTCTGTTGCGGGAGTCGTATCAGCTGAAATGATTTCAGGCATGGCCCAGAATCCAATTATTTTTGCTTTGGCGAACCCTGTCCCTGAGATTATGCCAGAAGAAATCCTTAAAGTTCGAAGTGATGCTATTATTGCCACAGGAAGATCTGATTACCCTAATCAAGTCAATAATGTTTTATGTTTCCCATTCCTTTTTAGAGGGGCTCTTGATGTAGGGGCGACTCAAATTAACATGCCCATGAAAATTGCCTGCGTAAGGGCGTTGGCAGATCTTGTCTTGGAAGAGTCATCTGATATTGCAATGGCAGCGTACGTAGGTGAATCATTGGTTTTTGATCGTAATTATATTATCCCAAAACCTTTTGATCCACGCCTGCTGGTAAGAGTAGCTCCTGCTGTTATTAAGGCGGCAATGGAGTCTGGTGTTGCAACGCGTCCAATTGCGGATTTGGAAAAATATATATTGGATTTGAAAGGGTTTGTCTATAGATCTGGTCTTGTAATGCGACCTATATTCGATCAAGCAGAGCTTCATCCAAAAATAATAGTTTTCTCTCAAGGTGAAGATGAGCGTGTTTTAAGAGCAGCTCATCAAGGGATTGAAGAAGGATTTATAAAACCTATTTTAATCGCCGATTCAAAAGTGCTTCATGAAACAGCTCAAAAATTGAATCTAAAATTAGACCCTTCCTTGGTAATTATAGAGGCTCTTGAAAATAGGGATGAGCAGGCAGCAAAGTTGGTCAAAGAAGGAAAAGCAGATATTGTCATGATGGGGCCAAAAGGTTTTTTCGAAGAACATAAAAAAACCTTGCAAGACATGTTACAAACATCTTCAGCTTCTATTTATTCTCTTATGATGTTGATTTTGCCAAAAGGGGTTTATTTTATTTCAGGAACTCATACACCTAGTATTAATTCTTCCAAAGATCTTTGTGTGATGGGGTCATCTTGTATTGAATTTGTTCAAAATCTTGGTTATGAACCCAAAGTTGCATTGTTATCCCATAGTCATTATGGTTCCACAGAGGACGAATCTGCAGTCAAAATGCGTGAATCTGTAACATTGTTAAGAGCGCTTTTTCCAGATCTAGATATTGATGGTGAAATGCATGCTGATGCGGCAGTATCTCCCAATGTTGCAGCAAAAACAGCCATTTACTCTTCACTTAAAGGTCAGGCAAACCTTTTGATTATGCCATCTCAAGAAGCAGCTCACATTAGCTATGGTTTATTGAAAAGCCTTGAAGATGGAATTGCTGTAGGGCCTGTTCTTTTGAACATGGACTATCCTGCTCAAATTCTGACTTCATCAATTACAACACGCGGAATTTTAAATCTTTCTGCATTAACTGTTTTAATGGCTCAAAAAGCTCAAAGGCCTTCCTGATGACAAACAAGCGAGATGAAAAAGAAGAGGATACTCCTATCATCTCGCCCGCTGACACTGTATTTACAGTTGGTGTGTCTCATGAAACAATCGATCAAGTCCATGATGCATTGCAATCAGGTGAGAGTGATACAGTTGAAGAAATTGTATCCGATTTGCATGCTGCCGATGTTGCAGATCTTATTGAAAGGCTCGAAGATGGGGACCGTCACGATTTGGTTGAAGTCTTGCGTCAAAGTCTTGATGCGGAAGTCTTTTACTATTTAGAAGAAAATACACTCGAAGAAGTTGTTTCGCAACTTGGAAGTCATGATGTTGCTGCTGCAATATCAGAGCTTGACCCTGATGATGCTGTGACCATTATTGAAGAATTGGATGAAGATCGCAGGGAAGAGGTTTTAAGAGAGTTTCATCCACAAGATAGGGCCGCTGTTGAGAAGATATTGTCATATCCTGAAAACTCAGCAGGGCGACTCATGCGCTCGCGTATGGCCGTGGTGAAATTGCACTGGACAATTGCACAAGTGATTGATTTCATGGCAGTTTCACAAGATTTACCTGATGAGTTTTTCCAAGTTTTCGTGGTGGACGATCATCAAAAACCTGTAGGGCTGGTGTCTTTAAGCTCCCTATTAAAAGCGCCAAGAGATGAAAAAATTGAATCTTTTATCGAAGAGCGAGAGTTTAAAACAATTCCAATCCTAACTCCAGATGAAGACGTGGCAAAGCTGTTTAAATATTATGGGCTTGTTTCTGCTCCTGTTGTTGATGAAGATGGCCGCTTGGTTGGTATGATCACTGTTGACGATGTGGTAGAAGTCATTGAAGAAGAGGCTGAAAAAGAGATTCTTCACAGCGGAGGTGTGGGGCGTTCAGACTTTCACGCAGGAATCAATGAAACAGTTTGGCTTCGCTTAAAGTGGCTTTTGGTTGCTCTTGTGAATACCTTTTTGGCTGTGTATGTAATCAGTCATTTTGAAAAAACTTTAGAAGGAACAATTGCTTTGGCTATTTTAATGCCAGTTGTTGCTGGAATGGGAAGTAGTGCAGGGATGCAGGTTGTCACTGTGATTGTGCGCGCCATGGCAACAGATGAAATGCGTAATAATGAATACGTTCGGCCACTTTTTAAAGAAATTGGCGTTGCAACTATGATTGGCATTATTTTAGGAGCCATTTTTGGGGGGGCTGTGTATTTCTGGCAGGGAAGGCTGGATATTAGTATGGTGGTGTTCCTAGGTCTTCTTATAAACATGCTTTGGGGAGCGCTTGCCGGTGTTTTGATGCCTGTTGTTATCTCCAGGCTAGGGTTTGACCCCGCGCCAAGTTCGGGCCCCTTGTTGAGCTCGTCAACCGATATTTTCGGATTTGCAATTTTTCTAGGATTAGCTGTTTTATTGTTATCTTGACTTTTTAAAAAAAAGATATACAATGTATATATGTACATCAGGGAGATTGGATTAATGCTGACATCGCTTCAAAAATGGGGAAATAGTTTTGCTGTAAGAATTCCAGCAAGTTTTGTAAAAACGCTTCATATGCATTCCGGAACTCCTCTTGAAATTGTCATTGATGGAGATCGTATATCTATTTTGCCTAAAACGCTTTCTTTGAATGAGCTTTTAGATAGAATAACGCCTCAAAATTGTCATGATCTTTTGTTGGATGATGCACTTCCTCAAGGAAAGGAAGAGTGGTAGGCTATATTCCTCAAAGGGGGGATTTTGTTTGGATTGAGTTTGATCCTCAAAGAGGTATAGAAATTAAAAAACGTCGTCCCGCTTTTGTTATTTCGCCCAAGGCCTACAATCAAAAAAGAGGGTTGATGTTGTGCATGCCCGTTACGAGTCAAATTAAGGGTTATCCTTTTGAGGTGATTGTAGAAACACCTAACATTCAAGGCGCAATTTTGAGTGATCAAATTCAATCCCTTGATTGGTCTTTGCGTAAAGTGGAGTTTATTGAGCAGTCGAGTTTTGATATTTATTTCCAAGCAATAGAAAAAATCACCTTGCTTTTGCGTTAGTTTGCGGCCGTTAACTTTTCGTTAACTATTTATTTCTTAATAATAAGTTAAAGGTGATTTTATATGATTAAATATTTTTTAATATTGACAATGCTTTCTGGATGCGGATATCAGGCACCTAAAGAGCTGAATCTGACAACGTTTTTATCAGATGCAATAGCGCAAAAAGATCCAGCTCCTTTTAGCGGGGTTATTTTGATTGATGTGCAAGATTGGCGTATTATTGACCGAGTCAAGTCTTACCGAAACACGAAGGTGCTTAAAAATCAGCTGTTTGTTTTAGGTGATGTTTCAAAGCAAATCACAGCGGCCATTGCTTTAAAATTGGTTGATGAAGGAAAATTGTCTTTGAATGCGCCAATCACAACCTATATGCCAGAGCTTGGCAGCTGGGCCAAAAAAATCACCATTCATCATTTATTAAATCACACCTCTGGAATGGGTGAAGGGACAAGCATTGTTGGAAAAACCGGTCAATTTCTTTACAGCAACGGTGGATATGAGCTGCTTGGGCAAATCACAGCCAGAATAGAAGCAAAAACTTTCCCACAGCAAGTCAAAGCAATTGCTAAAATGTGTGATATGCAAGAAACATTCGCCAATGAAAAAGCGGATCCATTTTTCCTAAAATCTCTTCACCCAAATTTCGAGCAAGGGTGGGTTGAAGATAAAAAAGGTGCATTTTCAAGAAAAGATGTTCGCAAAGAGGTGTCTCAAAATCCATCTCTTGGCATTATTTCCACACCAGAAGACATGATGAAATGGTCAAAATGTCTTCACACGGGTGATTTATTGTCACCTTCATCTTACCAAAAAATGATCACACCAGGTCCTCGTTTTAATCACAGATGGAGTGAAGATGCAAGATATGGATATGGTCTTCAAATCCAAAAAGCCTTTGGTTCTCTAGAAATTAGTCACAGCGGTAAAACGCGTGGGTTTAAATCAACGCTGATTTACTACCCGCAAGAACAAGTTCATATCGTGATTATGGAAAACATCTCCCTTCATAATTCAAGTGAATCCAGAAATTTTGGTATGCACGACCGTGTTCGAAAAGTTGTGATCGACCGCATCTTAACTCCCCCAGTTTTGGATTGATCGTTTCGCGAAAATTCTCCCTAAACAGATGAAAAATCCATCATTTTTATCGTTATTTTCTGTCAAATGAATTGCTTTTTGAGCTTGACGTGTGTGTAAAAATATGGCAAAGTGTTAGGGTTAGTTTACTGTATATGCAACAAAGGATAAAAAAGAAATGACGATTAAAATAAAAAATTCAAACTCAGCCGCGATGATTTCCAAAATTTTGGCAACAACTGCAATAACCGCAATCATCCCTATGAATGCTCAAGCAGCCCATCGAGTTGAAAAAGGAACAGCTGTGTCTCATCATGCATCTATCCACGGTGGAAATGGAAAAATATCAACAATAGAAAAAGAGGCAATGGGTTTTGCTGCAAAAAGCTCCAATTTTGCTTTCCCAATGAGCCGTGAAGCCCTTAAAAACATTAAGGCAACAAAAAATCTTCTTGAAATGACAGCAAGAAACAAAGAAACTTTTGTCGAATTTGCTTTGGCTGGCGAAAAAGGGAACATGATTACCCAAGCCGGCGCTAAAGTTAAAATCACACAAAGCCCAGACGGTGTGTTTACTGCAAAATTTGCAAGCAAAGATGCGCAAGGTCGTTTTGTCAAAGCCTTAAACGCGGGTGATTTTGAAATCAACGGAAAACTTGTGGCAATCTCCCCAGCTGGACTTGAAATTTTGCAAGGATCGTCATTTACTGCAGGAAGCCTGGATTTGGTTACAGGCCATGATCATAAATTCGAAAATGGTAAGCATGTTTTCACCTCTCTTCCAGGGCAATCTGAAGGCTTCAAAAACTCAGGAATTCTAAGATTAACAGGTGTTCAAGGAGCATCTATCGGTGATTCAAAAGTATCCCATATATTCGCACCAACTTTCCAAAACGAAGGGCTTATCATCGCAAAAGAAGCTGATATCCAAATCATTCCTGGTAAAACAACTTTAAGTTTTGACGGGGCTTTATTTCAAGTGGCAGTTAACTCAAGCACGCTTGATGAAAAAACAGTAAAATTGCGTGATGATGCAAAGGGTTTCTTTGTATTCACAACAGATGAAGCGGTTCAAGCCTATAACCAAAGCTTTAACGTGAGCGATGCGCCAAAAGAAGTTAAAATGGACGTGGGAAGCATTGTCATTAAAGACCAAAATGCACTTGTTGTCTCCCGTGGCCATGATTTATCCGCAAAAACCATTGATATGCAAGCAAACTTTGATTTGCGTGGCGGAAGCATGACATCAGACACAGGTATAACCCTTAAATCAGACAAAGCAATTCCTTCTTATGGTCTTCATTATGTTGCAAAAAATGGCGACATCGTCATCGATTCAGCAAAAGAAATTAGGTTTGCTGGAAACCAAATGGAATCAAATGGTGACATTTACATCACAGGCCAACAGATTCAAGATGTATCTGCAGACTTACCTCAAGATTTCATCAACATTGAAACAGTAAACGGGAAAAATGTTGTTTACCGCTCGAAAACATCGGCTGTTCTGAAAAACAAATTTATCAAAGCGCGCGATGGAATCCACGGTGGTCATGTTGTGATCCAAGCTTCAGATGCGCCATATTTAATTGGCGGTGGGGTTGATGTAAGCGGTGATGAAGGTGTTCTTGAATCCAAAGGTGGACGCGTTGTCATTGGGGGCGATTATGGCACCATTGGCAAAGAATCCGCAAACACGGGCGGAGACCTTGCAAATGTGCATGAAAAATTCACAATTTCAAAAGAAAATAACGCAAAAACAACCGTTATTTCGGGAACGACATACATCAAAGCAACAGGTAATGCTGGCGGCGGTCAAGTGCTTCTTTTGGGTAGCACCGGCGTGTCTTTAAACGGCCAAGTAAACCTTGAATCCAAGCACGGAAAAGGGGGTGATTTTGCCATTTACACAAACGGAAAAGTCCACGCCCCAACAGTTCTTGCAAAGGTGAAAAACCAAGGAGCAAAGGGCACAGGCCAACGCGTTTTCGACCCAGGTCATTTGGTGTTTGCGGATAATGCAACGATTGGCATAGCAGATGCTGCGGCAGCAGATGCTGCGATAGGTAATGGCGCTGCTAATTCTGTTGCATGGATGCCAGCAGGTGGGTTCGCTGCTGCTGCTGGTTGGGATTATGCTAATGGTATTGCCCCAGCACCAGGTGGTCGTATTCACACTTATAACCAAGTAAATGTTGCAAATGGCGCAGCAGATGGAATCTCCTGGATCGACACAGCATACGTTCAGGCTGGCGATACCTACATCGCCGACGGTCACGCGGTGATTCTTTCCGAAATTGGCGCAGGAGGAGGGCTTGCTGGCAACCTCACAATCAACGCAGATCTTGGCATTGAAGCGCGTGCAGATATCACAGCGCAAAGTTTGGTCTTAAATACTGCGCAAGGAAAAATCGAAGGCACAGGAATTTTAAATGCAGCAACGGGTGATTTGATTTTAAATTCAAGAAAAAATATCGGCTCGTCATCCCAAAAATTAAACATCGCGGTTGCAGGTGTATTGCTTGGCGGATCCACTCATGGAAGTGCATATATAGAATCGGCAGAAGCTCTTGCTGTTGGAAATGGAGCAAACACATTCTTTGTTGCAAAAGACGCGATGCTGGGCTCGGCATCAGGAAATTTAACAGTTGCAAACCTCACAGGGACTGCAGACAGTTTTATCACTTTGCAAGGAGATAATGTTGTGGCCGGTGTAGGAACAATCAAAGGTGGCGTGATAGGGCTTATGGCGCTTTATAATGGTGTTCAAAAGACTCTGACTACTACAATAAAAAGTCAACTTGTGCAAGCAGTTCCCAATGCTGCTCTTTTAAGGACAATTGGTTTTGGCTCCATAAATGGAGATCTGATTATTGATGGAAATAGTAATAGTGGTGGTGCTTTTATTGATTTTGGTCCGTATAATCTTATTTTGCGTGGAAATGACATCCTATCTATCAGAAATCCAGGTATACGAGAGCCTTTGCAACCCAATAAATTGAGAGGACCTCTTACAGGTCTGACTCTTCATTACAATGGAAATAAAACTCTTGACCAAGCTTTGTTTGATAGGGCCATTGAAGCAACTCAAAATGCGAATGCGAATCTTACCTCCATCGGAATCATCTCTGGTGGAACATTATCCCTAAACGGAAATATCAACTTCACAAACAACGCCGCAAATGTTGCAAACGTCACTCTTGGTGGAAAGCAAATAGTTGATCATAACGGTGGCGCCGCACAAGCCCTTGTCGCAGACCGACTTGAAAACGTTAGAAGCCTTACCATCGCCACACCAGATGGACAAAATGCAACTCTTTTCAACACACAAGCCCGTGCTGGCGGTTTGGCTGATGATGTTTTTGCTCTTGACAGAATCCAAGATGCTCTTCAAGATATAGCTGGAGCTCCTGGTGTTCCAAAGGCCGACATCCCAATCACCTTCAAATCAGGAGGGGATTTAACCATTAACTCTGATGCTGATGTTGCAACAGAGGTGAATCCATTGAGGTTAAATGTGGCAGGAACAACTTCTATTGAAGCACATGGACAAATTTTAAACCTTGATTCGCAAGCAAGAGATCTGATGTTTGGTCGCGTGGATGCACGCCTTATTGATCTAGACGCTACAGGCAAAAATGTTGAACAAAAAATAGGAAACCTCTTGCAATTTGAAATCGGAGCTGGGATTAATGCTGAAAACATCATCTTGGATAATTTGAATGAAATTCCTTCTATTGTCTTTCATGCAACAGGTGATGTGAATATTAAATCTTCAGTTGATATGGAAGTATATGATCAATCAAGTGGTGGAAATGTTATTCTTGCCGCCCCCCATATTTTAAGGGGAGAAGGTCCTGCTGATGTTATAAACTTAGATCCAGAAAGAAATGCAAACGTTACAGCTCAAACTCTAACCTTTAAAGCCATTAATGCACTAGGCGCAGACGCGCCAATGGTGATTGCAGATGCTGGCGGTTTTATGACCCCAGCAGATTTAAAATCATTTGTGAATGCCAAAAATGGCCATGATCCGGTTACTTTGGTTGTAACAGGACAAGATCGTATTGCATCAGTTCAAAACTTGATACTTTCTGGTTCAAGTGTTGAGATAAATAACGATCTAACATTTTCAAATATGGATCCTGATCTAGGTCTAAACATTGCAGGTCAAGGTGCAGACCAGCTCAACACCATCACACTTCGCTCTGGTGCAAACGGGGTGGTCTTTGGTGCAAATCTTATCGCCGGATACGGAACAGCTGCAAACAGTGCGAACGTGATTATTGAATCTGTTCACAGGGATTTAGCCCTTTCAAGCATTACAGCAAGGGATTTAAGCATTACAGCCACAGGACGCAATGTAACACAAGTAGCAGGGGATTTGGATCTTACAGGACAATTGATCATCACAGGTTCAGATAGTGCGCAAGTAAAGGCGGCAGGGCATGATCTTATTCTTGGAGACATTACATCGGCAGGAAACTTCACGGTTACAGCTGTGAATGACTTGACCCAAGCAGGGGATTTAGATCTTACAGGACAATTGATCATCACAGCTTCAAACAGTGCGCAAGTGAGCTCAACAGGGCATAATCTTGCTCTTGGAAACATTAGAACCGCAGTAGGTGATTTTAC
>JACCDN010143477.1_pt1 | contig 69943 bp, 67 predicted proteins | sample 7441691 | NCBI WGS metagenome assembly JACCDN01 (sample SAMN15323439, study PRJNA562643) | freshwater metagenome | isolation source: river surface water | place: USA:Blue River Watershed | collected 2017-08-16
AGACCTGCCACAATGCCCCCAAAAGAGTCATCATGCACCAAATCTGCCATGAGCTCGCAAGACTGGGATCAGTTTACCAATCAAATCCCATGGGGAAATAAAAATGATTATGAACAGTTTTTGTGAATGCATCTGGAAATATGTGGAAAAATAGTGTATTATAAAACCATAAATGCTTAAACTAAAATCAGGAGAAAAAAATTGTTGAATATTGAAGGCGGTCATCTTAAAAACTTGATAGAGCGTATTGAAAAATTAGAAGAAGAAAAAATTTTTGTAACAGATGGAATCAAAGAAGTTTTTTCAGAAGCAAAAGGTGCAGGGTTTGATACAAAGGTGATGAAACAAATTATCAAAGAGCGAAAAATGAATAGAGCAGATCTTGCCGAACAAGAAGAATTATTGTTTCTTTATAAACGTGCAATTGGTATGGCGCCCAATTTTGAAGAAGAATCACAAGCAGAATAATGTAAAATTAAATAAGGAGTTTATAATATGGATCCACAAGCAGCAAAATATATCGGAGCTGGATTTGCAATGATTGCGCTTTTAGGGGTTGGAATTGGTCTTGGAAATATTTTCTCAAGTTTAATTGCCTCTATTGCCCGAAATCCTTCAGCAAAGGATCAAATTTATCCAGTAGGATTGCTTGGTTTTGCGGTCACAGAAGCCGTGGCGATTTTTGCACTTTTAATCGCGTTTATCATTCTTTTTGTTGCGTAAGGTTAGAGTATGCCACAACTTGATGTTAACACATTTCCATCTCAAATTTTTTGGTTGGTTCTTTGTTTCTCGATTCTTTACATTGCTATTTCGTTTTGGTTTGTGCCAAAAATAGAGTCAATTCAATCTGTGCGCGCAAGACAAATCAAACGTCACATTGGAAAAGCAAAAACATGTCAAGAGCAAACACAATTATTGCTTAAAGAATATGAAGCTATATTGCAAAATGCAAAAGATGAGGCTGTTGATATTATCACAAAAACCCATAAAAAAGCTCAAGAAGAGAGTTTAATACTTGAAACTGAAATTAGTGCTTGGTTAAAAAAAGAGCTCAAGATTGTGGAAAGAAAACTTGATCAAGAACAAAAAATGACTCAAGAAGATTTGAGCGAAGCGGTTAATGAGATCACTAAAACTCTTGAAATAAAAATAAAAAGCTCTCAGGAGTCTTTTGATTTGGCAAGAGTTATTCAAGAAAAGGTGTTTCATGTTTAACGAGTCATTTTGGGTATTTGTGGCATTTGTTATCTTTATCTGTGGGGTTTACCCCCTTGTGCGCAGAAGCGTTTCTGAGTACTTAGATAATAGTATCAAAAATATTAGTGACTCTATTCATGAGGCTGCAAAATTACGAGACGATAATACAGATCTTTTAGCTATTGCTCAGGAAAAGAAAAACAATGCTCCAAAGGAAGTAGCTAAGATTATTTTACATGCGAAAAACGAATCGAAAAGAATAGAAAAGCTTTTACATGATCAACGTTCAAGATTGATGGGCCATGCGCAACATTTGGTTCAAAAACGTTATGAACTTGGGCTTGCAGAAATTGAAAATCAGCTTTATCGAAATATCAGTATCCAAGCGTTTGAGAATATAAAAAATAAAAACACATAATTAATAATAAATTAAGGAAAATCTATGCAATATGTTTATGTTATGAAGGGCCTGAGAAAAGTTTATCCAGGCGGTAAAGAAATTTTAAAAGATACTTGGCTTTCTTTTATACCAGGATCAAAAATTGGAATTATCGGGCCAAATGGTGCCGGTAAATCAACGCTTCTTCGTATTATGACAGGTGTTGATAAAGAGTTTTCAGGTGAGGCTTGGGCTGCAGAGGGAACTAAAGTGGGTTATCTGGCTCAGGAGCCTCAATTGGATCCAAACTTGACTGTTGAACAAAATGTTATGGAAGGGGTGAGCGAAATTAAAGCCATGTTAGACCGTTTTGAAGAAATCAGTTCAAGATTTGCTCAGGAAATGAGCGAAGATGAAATGAATGATCTGATTACAGAACAAGGCGAACTACAAGAAAAAATTGATGCGGCTGATGCTTGGGATATATCTAGGAAAATCAATATTGCTATGGATGCGCTTCGTTGCCCACCAGGAGACTCTGATGTGAGTATGCTTTCAGGTGGAGAGAAACGCCGCGTTGCTCTGTGCAAGCTTTTGCTCTCAAAACCAGACATGTTGTTGCTTGACGAGCCAACAAACCATTTAGATGCTGAATCTGTGGCATGGCTTGAACGTTATTTGCAAGAATATGCAGGAACAGTTGTTTTGATCACCCACGATCGATACTTCCTTGATAATGTTGTTGGATGGATTTTGGAAGTTGATCGCGGTCAAACAATTCCTTTTGAGGGCAATTATTCCCAGTGGCTTGAAGCAAAGCAAAAGAGACTTGCAGTGGAAGAAAAGCAAGATGCGTCGCGTCAAAAAACACTTGATAACGAACTTGAGTGGGTTAGACAATCTCCAAAAGCAAGACAAGCAAAAAGCAAAGCGCGTGTCTCAGCATATGAGGATCTATTGGCACAGGCTCAAAAAGATACTGTTGAGACAGCTCAAATCACAATTCCTGCAGGACCAAAGCTTGGAAATATTGTGATTGAATGTGAGAATTTGAACAAAGGATTTGAAGATAAGTTTTTGATTGAAAACCTAACATTCCGTCTTCCACCAGGAGGAATTGTTGGAATTATTGGACCAAATGGTGCAGGTAAATCTACTTTGATTAAGATGTTCACAGGGCAAGAACAGCCAGATTCAGGGACTTTGAGAATTGGTGAATCAGTTAAAATGTCATATGTGGACCAATCAAGAGATGCTCTTAACGACAATAAAACTGTTTGGGAAGAAGTTTCAGATGGTAATGATGAAGTAGAGCTTGGCAAAAGGAAAGTTCCCTCAAGAGCCTATTGTTCATGGTTCAACTTTAAAGGTGCGGATCAACAAAAGAAAGTTGGCATTTTGTCAGGTGGTGAGCGCAACCGTGTTCATTTGGCAAGGATTTTAAAATCTGGTGCAAATTTATTGTTCTTGGACGAGCCAACCAATGATTTGGACGTTGAAACATTGCGCGCGCTTGAAGAAGCGTTGCTAAATTTTGCAGGGTGCGCAGTTGTTGTATCGCATGATCGTTGGTTTTTAGATCGTATTGCAACCCATATTTTAGCATTTGAAGGTGATTCACATGTTGAGTGGTTTGAAGGAAACTATCAAGATTATGAAGTTGATAGGAAAAGACGCTTAGGTATGTCGGCAGATCAACCTCATAGAATTAAATACAAGCCTTTAGCAAGGTAAATTAAAAGGAGCCTTTAAATGAACAGAGTCTTTTCTTTAGCATTAATAACCTCACTTCTTATGGGATGTGGTGGTGGAGGAGGGGGCTCTGGTTCGTCAAGTTCAAGCAGTACTTCTGGGGCTTCTTCTGGAAGCTCCGGTTCTTCAGCGGTTTCTGCTGTTTCAAGTGATGATTCAGGAGCGGTATCAAATGGCGTTACGACCATAGGACGTAAAAAGATCTTAGAAGATATTTCTTTGAATGAAAAGTTCTCTCAAATGGCTCCTAATTTATTTTATGCGGTTAATGATCAGGGCTTCAGTTTAAAGCATGATACGGGCTTTTTTGCTCAAAAAGCTAGAGTCTCAAGCTTTGATGGAGACGCTCGTTTAGACTTATCTCAAATTTTTAAATTTTCAATTTTTGGCGTTTCTTTTGAGTCAGAGTTTCTTTATTCGAATATTCAAGTAAAAAAAACTCTTGAAAAAATGAATATCAATTTGTTTCAAGCAAAAATGATGGTTCATCAATCTCTTGCTTTTAAAGGTGCTTTGATTGACCTTAGAAGTGGTGTTTTTCATGATAATAGCATCCTTATTGGAAAAAGGTATGGAGCTTTATTGGGGGCGAGTATAGCTGATGTTGAAAAGTCTTTTGGTGTTTCATGCTCTGTTGTGTCAGTGCGGGATAAAGTGTATCAAGATGTTAAATTCGAATTTTCAATAAACTTTTAAATTTCTCCTTTATGGATGGGATTTTAGAAACTTGCAAGAGCCTTAGATCAAGTTTTTTTTCTATGCTTTCTAAAGATGAATCACTTTTTAAAAACTCCATAAAGCAAGATGTATAGACACCAGAAAGAATGAGGCGTTTGGTGTAAAAATTGTGATCTAAAGATTTATCTCCTGCAAAATACCAAAGATCATCTACGATTTTATATAAAAAAGTCACATTTTTAGGGTGTTTGAGAAGGTAGTAAAATATGGACTTTTCTATTTGTTTGTGGGGCATCAAAATTTTAAATCTTGTTAAAACACCAAGGCGTATTTTTGCAAATGTTTTTAAATTGGATACATCTTCTCTCTCAAGTTCTTGCATTGTTTGAGAATTAATCCAATCTGTATAAATTTTTGCAGCTTGAAACAAGCCATCTGGAAATAAGAGAGCGAATAAGGGGGATGGGAATGCTTGTGAACACCAACCTTTTTTTTCAATCTCATCAGAGGCATCTAGGATGAAGGCAATTCTATCCATTAGTCTAGAGCAATCACGGAAAGTTGGGATCCATACACGCTGTTTCCTTGATGAAAAGAGCGTCTTCGACTGAAGTAATTTTGTGAATCGATGTATGTATCGTGACCAAGGTTCGTAATGCTTTCAATATATGATTTTTCTAGCTTAGAAATAGCATATCCTGGAAGATTGAATAAATATGTTTCATTTTGTGTCTTACGAAATAAGGATTCGTTATCTGATGAAATTTGGCATAAATTCTCATAAAAGTCTTTCTTTACTTCATATGATACAGTTTGAATGCATGGACCAACAGCGGCTATGATCCCCGAGCGTTTAGCGCCAAGTTTAATCATTTTTTTAACCGTATGATCGATGATATCACCTACCAAGCTTTTCCATCCCCCATGAATAGCGCCAATAACGCCTTCTTCACTGTAAAGCAAGATGGGCGCGCAATCGGCTGTTTGAATACCAAGTACAATATTTTTTTTGTTTGTGACCATAGCATCTGATTCAACGTTTTGCACAACTTCATTTACGCAAACAGCGTGTCCTCCGTGAACTTGTTTTAACAGCATTAAGTTTTTTAAAGGTTGGCCGTAGCATGCAACAATGCGTCTTCTGTTTTCAAGAACATTTTTTTCTTCGTCTGTTTTTAAACTGCAATTTAAGCTTTCATAAACACCAGAACTCACTCCTCCATTTTTCCCAAAGAATCCATGCAGAACACGAATTTCTGGAACGGTTAGATGTGGCGGTGGATAAAAATCTGTACTCAGGGAAGGGTTAGTGCGTGTGCTCAAAATAACCTCCATAATTTAAATTAACCAAACTGATTATATCAAATAAAATACAATTCGTCTAAAAAATAATCTTGATAATAAAAAAGCCCTTCAAAAGTAGAAAGGGCTTTTTTATTTGAAATTTCGATTTGTTATCTGGAGTAGAACTCGACAACCAAATTTGGTTCCATTTGTACTGGATAAGGAACATCAGCAAGTTTTGGCGCTCTGATGAACTTTCCTTTGAATGCCTTTGCATCAACTTCAACGTATTCTGGAAAATCTCTTTCTTGTGAAGCAAGGCTTTGAGCGATGATAACCATCTCACGTGATCTTTCGCGAATCTCAACAGTATCTCCATCCTTGATAGAGTATGAAGGGATGTTTACGCGCTTACCATTAACCAAGATATGGCCATGATTGATGATTTGACGTGAAGCAAATACTGTTGGAGCAAGCTTCATACGGTAAACAACGGCATCTAAGCGTCTTTCCAAAAGCTCGATCAAGTTTTCTGAAGTGTCTCCCTTACGGCGAACAGCTTCTTGATAGATTCTTCTGAATTGTTTTTCACTGACGTTTCCGTAGTATCCACGCAATTTTTGTTTTGCATGAAGTTGAACACCGTAATCGGATAATCTTGTGCGGCGTTGCCCGTGTTGTCCGGGGCGATAATCTCTCGCGTTAACTGGGCTTTTTGCTCTTCCCCAAAGGTTCACACCCAAGCGACGGTTAATTTTGTATTTAGATTCTAAACGTTTTGTCATAGAATTGACTCTCTTTCAACTTATCTTCAGTTACTTAAAATTTTGGCCATTATTACGCAATTGATACTAAAAAGTCAAACAAAAAACTTTATTTTTTTGTAAGGATATTTTTGCTCGCTTCATTTCCTGTAATGATGGCATTTCTTATCTGTTCATACAGGTCGTGAACTCCAGAAGGAGAGTGTGGAATTAATATCGTATTCATATTCCCGTGCATTCCCATTTCTTTTAGTGTATCAAAATACTGTGCCATCAAAACCAAGCTCATAACGTCTTTTGTGTTGGTATCGGGCAACTTTTCTTGAAACTGTCCTAAAGACTCTTTTAGACCCTCTACAATTGCACGTCTTTGTCCTGCGATTCCTTGGCCTTGCAAGATTTTACTTTCTGCTTCACCTTCTGCTTGTTTAACGCGTAAGATCTTTTCAGCTTCCCCGCGTTCCATGGCGGCGACTCTGAGTCTTTGGGCTTCGTTAATTTCATTCATAGCGGCTTTTACTTTTGAATCAGGGTGAATATCTGTGACCAGTGCTTTGATAATGCTATATCCAAATTGATCCATAACTTCTTTGAGTTCCTCGCAAACAGAGTTGGCAATTTCATCTTTTTTCGAAAAGACATCGTCAAGCTTAATTTTGGGAACACGGGCACGCACAACATCAAATACGAAAGCTTCAATTTGACGTTCTGGGTTATCTAAAACGTAAAAAGCTTCATATATTTTATCTTTTAAAACTTGATATTGAACAGAAGCAATGATTTTGACAAAAACATCATCAAGTGTTTTGGTTTCAATCACAACATCCAATTGCATAATTCTAAGATTCATACGTCCTGCAATTTTATCTACTATTGGAATTTTAAAGTGAAGTCCTGGAAACGCCAAAAGCTTGAATTTCCCAAATCTTTCGATAATGTAAACAGCTTGCTGATCTACAGTAAAGATGGATGCGCCAATTAGGAAAATTACCACAAAAGCAAGGGTTAGTGAGATTTCAAAAAACATTGATCATTTAATCCTTTACGGGTTGTTATTAACAAGAGAACAGTCTTATATTCAGTAATTTTTATAGCAATAAAAAAGATAAAACTCAAGAAAGAAAAATTACAGTCTAGTTTAGGGTTTTTTTAATGTTTTCATGTCATTTTCAAAACGTATGTTAAAAAGGATAATGATATGAAATCGAAAAAAATTATTAATTTGGCGCTTCAAGGAGGCGGCTCACATGGCGCGTTTACATGGGGGGTGGTTGATCGGCTTTTAGAGGAAAAAGATATTCAAATTGAAGGGATGAGTGGAACAAGCGCCGGTGGAATGAATGCAACGGCTATTGCCCAGGGACTGCTTAAAGGTGGGAATAAGGGCGCAAGAGATGAAATGCGGCGTTATTGGGAATTAATCATGAGAAACAGTTTTTCTGCAAAAACGTCTGGAGATACAGGTAAAATTTTAGATTCATGGGGAGTTAGAGAGGAATTGGGACAGCAATTTATGGAGCTAATTCAAAGGTCTTTTAGCATAGTTCAAAAGCATTTTTCTCCCTATGATTGGAATCCAATTAATATTAATCCTTTGCGTGATATTGTGGAGGAATTCTATGATTTTGAATTGTTAAGGTCATCTGAGTTTGTTAAGATTTTTTTGGCAGCAACCCATGTTCGAAGTGGTAAAGCGAGAATTTTTAATATTCACGAACTTTCAAGTGATGTTTTATTAGCTTCAAGTTGTTTGCATTCTTTGTTTCATGCTGTGGAAATTGAAGGGGAAGATTATTGGGATGGTGGATATATTGCTAATCCTGCAATTTACCCATTGATTTATGAATGTGCATCTCCTGATATTGTCGTGATTCAGCTCAAGCCAGCAATGATTGATTACACACCTAAAACATCAGATGAAATAGCATACCGTCATGCACAAATTACTTTTAATTCATGTTTAATGCGAGAGCTTCGGGTTATTCATTTTATCTCAGGCCTTCTTGATCATGGAATTATTGAAAATTCAAAAATGAAGCATGTGAATATGCACGTGATTGACGATAATGAGTTTTTTAAAAATATTGATCCAAAAACAGCTTTAAGTATAGAACCTGCTTTTATAGAATCTTTATTTAATGTCGGCAGAAGTGCAGGGGAGTTGTTCTTATCACAACATAAAAATGATTTAGGTGTTAAAAGCACCGCTGATCTTGAGGATTATCTTTAAAGATTTAATTAAAGTCTCGATTTTTCATTTATAAACGGTTATCTTAACAGGGTAACGAATAACTGTAATATGGGATGATAAAATGAAAACTGCACAAGATATTTTCTGGAATAAAATGGGTTTATCCGAGCAAAAATTGCATGATATAACAAAAAATGCATTAATAAAAGCCGATGATGGTGAGTTGTTTTTAGAGTATAGGGTTAGCGAAGCATATTCTTTAGAGGATAATGTCATAAAAACGGCAAGCACCAATATTTCATCTGGGTTTGGGCTGCGCTCTGTTTGTGATGAGGCAGTTGGCTATTACCACTCAACATGCATGGATGAAAACTCTGTTGCAAAAGCAGGCCAAACAATTAAAAGTGTTATAGCAGGATATGAAGGAAAAACATCGGAGTCTTCTTTGAGAAAACCTTGTATTTTATATACTCAAGATAATCCGCTTGATAAATATGATTTGCCACAAAAAATTAAATTCTTAGAACATATCAATGCATACATCCGAGCCAAAGATTCAAGGATTGTTCAGGCAAGCATTGGTCTTACTGGTTCATGGCAGGTTGTGGGGATTATAAGGTTAGAAGGAATTTCATATGATGTGCGTCCTTTAATAAGGCTGAATGTATCGGTTGTGCTATCCAAAGATGGAAAACTTGAGCGAGGAAGTTATGGTGGGGGTGGACGTTGTTCCTATGATAAGTATTTAAGCGTTCAAACGGGTGAAGCTTTTGCTGATGAAGCCCTTAGGCAAGCTGATGTGAATTTAAATGCGCTGCCTTGCCCTGCAGGGCAAATGCCAGTTGTTCTTGGGTCCGGATGGCCAGGAGTTTTGCTTCACGAAGCTGTGGGACATGGACTTGAAGGAGATTTTAACCGTAAAGAAACATCAGCTTTTTCAAATAAAATTGGCCAACGTGTTGCCTCAAAAGGAGTTACAGTCATTGATGAAGGATGCATAGAAGGAAGGCGAGGGTCACTCAATATTGATGATGAAGGAACTCCAACATCAAGAACAGTATTAATTGAAGACGGAGTTTTGGTGGGCTATATGCAAGATAGAACAAATGCAAGACTGATGAACCAACCTTTATCTGGAAATGGGAGAAGAGAAAGCTTTGCTCATGCTCCTATGCCGCGTATGACTAATACTTATATGACCAATGGAGCATTTTCGCATGAAGAAATTATAGCGGCTCTAGATAAAGGTATTTATGCCCCAGGCTTCACAGGAGGTCAGGTTGACATCACATCAGGGCAATTTGTCTTTAATGCATCAGAGGCATATATGGTTGAAAATGGAAAAATATTATATCCAGTAAAAGGTGCAACGCTCATTGGAAATGGTCCAGAAGTTATGCAAAAAATTACCATGATTGGAAATAATATGGAACTTGATTCTGGAATTGGAGTATGTGGTAAAAATGGACAAGGTGTCCCTGTTGGGGTTGGGCAGCCTAGCATGATGATTTCATCTATGACAGTTGGTGGAACGCAAGTTTAGTTTTTCAAGATGGAATCATTGTCAAACTCTTTACAACGTGGTGCGCTTTTAATTAAAGACTATGTAAAAACATTGCAAAACTCTTCAGGTGTTTATCGTATGCTGGGGCAAGAAGGAGATGTCTTGTATGTGGGAAAAGCAAAAGATCTTAAAAAGCGTGTTGTTTCATATTCTTTAACAGACAAACTTCCTTTGCGTTTAAAGCGCATGGTTTCTCAAACATTTTCAATGGAATTTATCGTCACATCCTCAGAAGGTGAAGCATTGCTTTTAGAAGCCAATATGATTAAAAAATTTCAACCAAAATACAATGTGTTGCTCAAAGATGACAAATCATTTCCTTATATTGTGATTCATAAAGATCATCCATATCCAAGACTTTATAAACACCGAGGAAGTCAAAATGGGGTTGATGAGTATTTTGGGCCATTTGCATCAGGTGAAACAGTCAATTCTGCATTGATTAGCTTGCAGAAAACTTTTGGCATAAGATCTTGCTCAGACTCCCAGTTTGCAAATCGAAAACGACCTTGTTTGCTTTACCACATTAAACGTTGTTGCGCCCCATGTGTGGGGAAAATCGAAGGTGAGAAATATGATGCGTTATTATCTCAAATGCGGACATTTCTAAAAGGCCAAGGAACGACTGTTCAGAAAAATTTAGTTGAAAAAATGGAAGAGGCAAGTACAAACCTTGATTTTGAAGCAGCTGCGATTTTTCGTGATCGGATCAAAGCATTAAGTCAAATTCAAATGGTTCAAGATGTCAATACTACCTATGTTGAAGATGCTGATGTGTTTGGTGTTGTCCAGAGTGATGGTATGACCTGTGTTCAGGTGTTTTTCTTCAGGCAAGGCTGCAATTATGGTAATATCTCATATTTTCCAGGGCATGCTGAACTTGTAGAGCCTTGTGATATTTTAGAATCGTTTATTGGTCAGTTTTATGCAAATAGAATTCCCCCTCAAACTATTCTTGTGTCGCATGATTCACCTTTGGTGCAAGATTTAGGGGGGATTTTAAGTCAACTGTATGAAAATAAAATTCAAGTTATTTTCCCGCAAAGAGGAGGGCGTGTTCGTCTTATTCAAATATCTCTTGAAAATGCAAAAATGGCAATTGAGCGAAAATTATCTGAAAAAACAACCCAAAATAAAATCCTTTTGGAGTTGCAAAAGATTTTTGATTTAGATGTGACGCCAAAACGGATTGAAGCATATGATAACTCTCATCTTCAAGGAACACATCCTTATGGTGTGATGGTGGTTGCAGATCAAGATGGTCCTTTAAAAAAAGCTTATCGTAAATTTTCTATAAAAGGAGATAAACCAGATTTTGGGGGTGATGATTTTGAAATGATGCGTGAAGTCTTTAGACGACGTTTTGCAAGAGTAGATGAATCTGATTGGGTAGCGCCTGATATTATTTTTGTAGATGGAGGCAAAGGTCAGGTGAGTGCAGCTTTAGGTGTTTTAAATGAGATAGGGCTTGATATCCCTTTGGTTGGTGTGGGGAAGGGGCCAAATAGAAATGCAGGCGAAGAGACGTTTTATAGGGCAAATCAGGACCCTTTCAACTTACCCAAAAATCACCCTGTGTTGTTTTTCATTCAACGCTTAAGGGATGAAGCCCACAGATTTGCCATTGGCGCGCATAGGGCAGGCCGCACAAAAACATTAACAGGATCTTCACTGGATTTAATTCCAGGGGTTGGGGCTAAACGTAAAAAACTGTTACTCCAACATTTTGGATCCGCCAAAGCAACTTCGCAGGCAAGAATCGAAGATCTTCTCCAGGTTGAAGGCATTAATCAAAAAACAGCTAAAATCATTTACGATTATTACAATCAGTGATATTTGACTCAGAGTATCAAATTTTCAAGGGCTTAAGTAATTGAAGTCTTGTATTGCATGTTTTTTATTAAAAATGTCAAAATTTTACTTGACAATCTGTTTTGTTGTGCTATAATAAAATCATAAATTAAATAAATAAAATGATTAAAAAAACAGTTGACCTTGCGTGGGGCCTTGATGTGTTTGCTTCTTATGACTTATCCACCAAAACTGTGGATAACCTTGTGGATAATGTGGGGGATTGTGATTAAAAATGATGATACTTCGTGCTTTGAAATGAAATGTTCAAAATTTTATCACATCCGTTAAATCCTTTGTATGAAGGGATTTAGAATAAAAAGAAAAAGAAACTTGTGTAGTACGCCTTCTTTTATGTATACTGCAATCAAAGAATGTGAATAACTTGCTATCATACAAGTCAACTTAAAGCTAAAAATTCAAAAAATTAAAGGAAAAATATGAGATATCCCGCCCAACTTACCGATTTATTAATTCTATTGCTTGCATCGGTTTCTGTTGCATTTTTTGCACGAAAATATAAGATAAGCGCAACTCTGGGTTATTTATTGGCAGGTTTAATTATAGGCCCTTTTGCATTGGCGCTTTTGCCTGATGTTGAAAACAGTAAAATTATATCCGAATTTGGATTGATTTTCCTGCTGTTTACAATTGGTCTAGAATTGCCATTTCAACGTTTACAGGTGCTAAGACGTTATGTGTTTGGTTTGGGGACGCTTCAGGTTTTTATAACAAGTATCTTCTTTTATTATATATGCAGCCTTTTGGGTTTTGGTGTTGAGACATCAATTGCTATTGGGATTATTTTATCTTTGTCGTCTACGTCGGTTGTCTTGCAGTTATTATCTGAAAAAGGAGAACTCAATACAAGATTTGGACGCATCACTTTTTCCGTTTTACTGTTACAAGATTTAGTTGTTGTGGCTCTTTTAGTATCAATATCTTTTTTCAGAGATCCATCAAGCGGTCTATTAGAAGCAGTTGTTTTTCCATTGATCAAATCTTTAGTAGGTCTTGCATGTGTTATTTTGATTGGAAGAACTTGCTTGAGACCCGTATACAAACATTTTGCGCTGGGTGATCCGCCGGAGCTTTTTATGGGCGTTACATTGCTGGTTATTTTAGGGACAAGCTATGCAACCGCAAAAGTTGGTATTTCGATGGAACTGGGGGCATTTTTAGCAGGGATGTTATTGGCAGAAACGGAGTATCGTCATAAAGTTGAAGAAAACATTCGCCCGTTTAGAGGGCTTCTTTTGGGGATCTTTTTTATGACAATTGGAATGAAAGTTGATTTAAGGTTCGTATTCAGCGAAGCCTATTTGATCAGTTCAATATTATTTGGCGCGATGTTTGCTAAAATTATTATCATGCTTCCGCTTGTGCGTTTATTTCAAAGAGACTGGGATGTTAAGCTTAAAACAGCATTCTTACTTGCTTCGGGCGGAGAATTTGTATTTGTTTTGGTATTGCCAGCGCAAGAGGTTGGGATTATTGATGAGCGTACAAGTCAAGTATTGCTAACATCTGCCGCGCTTTCTATGATTTTTACGCCTGTCTTATATAAAATAGCACATTACCTATCAAAATATTTTCCATCACCTAAGAAATTAATAGGGAAAGAGTAAGGGCTACATTCCAGGGCCCATAGCTCCACTGCTGGCTCCCATTGCTGGTGGTTTGCTGAACATCGACATAGCAGCCATTCCAGCCATTGCACCCATTGCGGATGTTGGAGAGGCTCCCGGCATCATTCCTGGCATTCCCATGCCTGGCATCATTCCAGGCATTCCCATGCCTGGCATCATTCCAGGCATTCCCATACCCGGCATCATTCCAGGCATAGCCCCCGGCATTCCCATACCCGGCATCATGCCAGGCATAGCCCCTGGCATTCCCATACCTGGCGCCCCTGGCATAGTTGGAGGGACCGCTGCAAATTGTGCTTGTCCTGGCTGAGAAGCATATTTTTGGATAGAGGCCTTAGCATCCGGGGTTAAAAAGTTCCCAAAAACTTGGTCTGGAGAAGGACAATTTTTATTTGATTCAACGCATGACATCATTGTTGCTCCCGTTTCTCCACAAACATCAATACATATATTGCGATTTGAGCAATCTGAGCAGCCATCAGCCGTGCAATACCCTGAGCAAAAAAAAGTGATATAACGTTTACACATATCTGGGTCTTGAGAGATATCACGTTTACATAAGAATAATTTATTTAAATCCGGGCCAATCGTATTTGATCTAGATGCATCAGCTGGGGGCGCTGAAGGCGCAAGGGCTGCGGCAACGGCCCCTAGAATCCCACCAGAAGCAGGAGTGGCTGCAGCAGCAGGAGCGGGGGTAGAAGGAGTGGATGCGGAAGTAGGTGGTGCTGCCGGTGGAGTGGTTTGAGCGAGAACCCCAAGTGATCCAGATACAAGGTATCCGATAAATAATCCAATTTTCAGCATTTGCACAATCTCCAAAGAATTTAACTTTAACACTTATATTGTTGTGTAAAAGAAGTTAACGAGATGTTAATAAGCTTCTAAAATTCTGTTTAATTTTTCTTTTTGAGTTGGGGTAATTTTAGAGAGTTCTTTGACGGGAGTATTTTGGGGTGCTATATCAATTTTTGCCAAATCCTGAGCGGTGGTGACGGTTTTTTCAGGCCATTTTTCAGGGGTATTGTTTAATTTTTGAGCTGATTTGACCTTGTCATCAATCCATCCTTCCAGCTCTTTTTCAGTTGATTGAATGACTTCATTTGGAAGGAATATTTGAACGAAAGTAACGCTTGTTTTAATAGTTGAAATTGTTTTTGAGTTTTCAAAGATTTTGATATTTTTCCCTGGTTCTGGAGTCATTGTGGAGTATACCATATAAGAAATGCTAAAAATAGCACCGGCGCGAATAAAGCCAAAAATCATTCCAACGAGTCTATCTAATATGCCAACAACACTTGATTTTATGCTTTTCGAGATGACTTGTGAGATTTTTGCAAAGATTGCAAATGAAAAGAAGAAAATGATAAAAATCGTAATAGGTTCGCAAAAAAAAGTAGAGGTAATGTATTTTTTTACAAAGGGTAAGAGGTAGGGTTTTAGGTGTAGTGATAATAAAATTGCGCCAATCCATTTAACAATACCAAGAATTTCCTTTGAAAACCCCCTAATAAAGCCAATGAACATGGAGAAAAGCGTTAAAAGAATAATGGCAATATCAAAATCAGTCAGTCCGATATTTTCAAAAAATGTCATGATATATCCTTTTTATCGTAAAAGCCGCAGGCACGTTTAAGTCTGTCATTAATTGCAATTCCTATTCCTGTCTCAGGAATAGAGGCAACGCCAATAGTTGAGAAAGCTTCTTTCATATCATCAAGTATTTTTATCATGATATAAAGATTTTGAGCAGCTTCAACCAAATCCCCGCAAGGACTTAAATTTAAAATTCCATCTTGATTGCCAAAGCCTAAAAACAGCATATCATTTTGTGGCGTTGTGTTGATAATTAATGTTTTTTTAGGTGCATAATGACGTAGCATCATTCCAGGTGCTCTGATTTCTTCTTTATTATCGCAGTATAGAACCGTTTCTTCTAAAACATTTTCAATTGCTTCTTTTGTGATAAAGCCTGATCTTAAAATAAGGGGGATTGTTCTTGAAAGATCAAGTATTGTGGATTCAAGCCCAACGTTTGGAGCGTCCCCGTCAAAAAGATTGAAATCCTCAAAATGCCCAAAAGTGTTCCAAATATCTTCAGGTCGCATAAGTGTGATTTGTCCTGATAAATTCACAGAAGGTGCTGCAATTGGTTTTTGAAAGGAGTTAAGGAGCTCTCTTGCTCCCGTATGATGAGGGATACGCACAGCTACAGTTTCAAGTCCCGCTGTAACATTGGAGGCCAGGTCTGCATTTTGAGCTTTTGGTAAAACTAAAGTTAAAGGACCAGGCCAAAATTCTTTGGCAATTTTGCAAGATCTTTCATCAAGAATAGCAATTCTTTGAGCCATATCAAGGCAAGATACATGGCAAATAAGAGGGTTGAAAGAAGGCCGTCCTTTCATTTCAAAAATACGAGCTACGGCGTTTTGATTGGATGCATCAGCGCCAAGCCCATAAACGGTTTCTGTGGGAAATGCTAAAACCTCCCCTTTTTCAAGGGCAGCGCAAGCCATGGGGAGGTTTTTTTGAATAATCATATTGGTTTAAATGAATTCAACGTTTTGAATTTCATAAGAACGTGCGCCGCCAGGGCTAACTACTTCAGCGCTCTCTCCAATTTCCTTACCAATTAAGGCTCGTGCTAAAGGGGAAGTTATTGAAATTTTCTGTAACTTAACATCTGCTTCATCTACGCCAACGATTTGGTATTTGATGATTTCATCAGTTTCTTCGTCAATCAGAGTGATGGTCGCACCAAATTTAACGCTTGATCCAGAAAGTTTTGAAATATCGATGACATCGCAAATGGAGATTTTGTACTCCAGTTCTATGATTCTGCCTTCAATAAACCCTTGAGACTCTCTTGCTGCATGGTATTCAGCATTTTCTGAAAGATCTCCGTGCTCTCTTGCATCAGAAATGGCCTTTATTACTTTTGGACGTTCAACTGTTTTTAAATGCCTAAGTTCTTTTTCTAGTTGAGCAAGACCTTGTGCTGTCATTGGGAGCTTTTCCATAATAACCTTCCTAATTTTTACATAGAGTTCAAAGGGAAACCAAGCTCTTTAGAGATCTTTTCCCCGTATATATTTCCATACCGTATAATGCGCGAATGATAAGCTTTCACCGCGGCTTCCCATGTTCCAAATTCGTTTTTTAAATCTTGAAGCAACTTTGCCGCGTAACGAATATTGTGCTGTGGATCAAAACTTTTGGCTATGTCTTTAATCGCATATTTATGTGTCGGCCAATGGATTTGCATCAGTCCTACGTTCATATTATGATTTGCATTTTGCTTTGGGTCAAGTGCAAAATTAATAGCTTCTTTCTTAGAGAGGAAGTAATATCCACCTTTTCCTTGAACATGGACCGTCCAAGGCCAAATTCCACTTTCTACTTTCATGATAGCATAAAGTATTTCAGAAGGAACTTGGAAATCCTCAGATGCTTGATTTACGCAAGACTGCAAGACCTCAGTTGACCATGGTTCATCTTTTTGTTGAGCATGAACTGCATTTGTGATGAAGCCCCATATTAGAACTATTTTCAATATATTTTTCATTTTCACGATACGTTTGTTTTATTAAAAAAGGCAATTATACACTAAACCGGCACAACCATCAAGATTTCGGGTATATAATATTTCAACATATTTTCAATGCCCATTTTAAGGGTTTGTGAGGAGCTTGGGCACCCTGAACAAGAGCCTTGTAATTCAACATAGACAATGCCATCTTCAAATCCACGAAATACGATATTACCACCGTCTTGCGCGATGGCTGGTCTTATTTTTTCTTCCAAAATTGCTTCAATCTGAATTGAAAGAGGGTCTTTGCTTATAACAGGTTCAGATAGGGATTCTTGATTTAAAGAAAACTCTTTAATCAAAGGAAGTCCGGTGCTTAAAAAATTCATAATTGTTGTAATAACAACTAACGATAATTCTTCCCAATTTGAGTCTTCATTTTTAGTGACTGTGATAAAATCATATCCAAAAAACACATTACAAACATCTGAAATTTGAAAAAGTGCACTAGCAAGCGGGGAAATGGAAGCTTGTTGAGGCGTGCTGCAATTAATGTTTTTCCCTTCTGGTAAAATTGGGGAAGGCATTAAAAATTTAATTGCCAAAGGATTTGGTGTTTCTTCTATTTGAATATAACTCATTTTAAAACCTATTTATCATTAATATTTGAAGAAAATATGCCATAAGTTATGCTGCCTTGTCTAGTTTTATCTTGATTAATCAGAAAAACTTTGGTTTTTTATCGCTTCTTGAGGGGGGAGGATCTTTTAAGTGCATCTAAAAGCCAGGTTTTTGCATGTTCAAGAGCGGGTGTATTGGGGTGTTCTGGGCAAAGCTTTTCGAAAGCATTCGTGACAATGGTTTCATCTAAACGATCGATATGTAAAATGTTAAGAATTTTTCTTGCGATATGGGCTCTGGCTAGAAAATCATTTTCTTTGAATTTAAATAGATTCTTGCGATAAAACAATGATCCATCTGCTCGGCAGCTAAGATAAGCTCCATCTTCTTCAGTTGCTGGAAAGCTTAATATATCTAGAAGATCAAGCGTAATTTGGGTTGCTGAGTGCACGCCTAAGAACTCATGCGGACTTTCTTCAAATGCTTTAAATTCAATATATTGATCAAAGTACTTGATTTTTTTAATTCGAAGAGGGTCAGTTGTTTCGATATGAGTGCGTATTTGTCTTATGATGTGTCCATCTAATCTATCAGGTTTTAAGTTTGGAAATTCTTTATATAAAAAAAACATCAAACTTCCTTCTTTATAAAGTCTGGAAATGATCATCATTCGAAGACTCATATTATCATATGTTGTTTTGTTAGCATTCTCGGCCATGTAAAGAATTTGTTTTGCAATTGCGGTTTTGGAAGGGTTTAATTGAAGAATGAATTCTAGTAAATCCAGGTTTTTAGCATGCCCATATAATATAATAGATCTTAAGATTTGATCTTTTTCATTTTCTGTAAGATGCTCTTGGATATTTGGGAAGTGGCTTTTAATGTGAGAAATAGTTTCGAAATATCCATCGCGTGAATGCTCATAAAAAACTTTTTTAAAAGTTTCTTGTTTTTGTTCTTGTGTCCAAAAAGAGGTATCAATAATTCCTTTAATCAGCGCCAAAGATAATTGATTGAACTTATGGCGATTATACTCAGGTCGATAATACTGATAGCTACTTACAAAACTTAGAGATGTTAAAACATCTAATGGGGTGTGGATGCTCACTTTTTGGTTTAGATGAGAAAGTTGTGCATCTGAATATGTATATTGTTTTGGTGGACATATTTGTAATATAGAATCAGATAAGGATGTGGGTGCCATGAAAATTGTCTCTGGTAAAGCGTCTTCGGCTCCAAAGCATAAGAATGGAAGAATGATTGATATTAATAAATAGGTGGCTTTCATTTGGTTTTTCCTCTGGGTTTTGAATGATTCACGCATACCATATAACTTTATTTATTGTAAAATTCAATAGAAAAATAAAAACATATGATTTGTGAAAATTCAAATCAATTGATTCTTATTAAATTTTACGTTAAAGTATGCCTCAATTAGGATATATAGTTGAAAAATAAAGGAATAAAATTATGTCGCAACACGATCTTGATCTTAAAAAGATACTTTGGCTGTCTCGGTTAAATGCAACGCCTGAGGAGCAGGAAAAGCTGTCTTCAAGTTTGATTCAGATTATTGATTGGATTGGAATTATGAAGGAAGTTGATACATCTAATGTCCTTCCTATGACAGGATCAAATCTTGAAATGCCAAGGCGTGATGATGTGATAGCAGATGGAGGAATTCAAGATAAAGTCCTCGCCAATGCTCCTGACAAAGCTTTTGGAATGTTTGGTGTGAATAAGGTTGTGGAATAAGGATAAGAACTATGACAAATTTATGTAAACTAACTCTGGCGCAGGCTCTTTCTGGATTAAATAAGAAAGAATTTTCTGCCGTTGATCTGACTAAGTCTCACATTGAAAGATTAGAAGGGTTGTCGAATTTAAATGCGTTTATCACACAAACGCCTGAACTGGCTTTATCAGAGGCTATGCTTTCAGATGAGCGACGCGCAAAAGGAAATGCTTTGCCTTTGGACGGAATTGTAATTGCAAATAAAGATCTTTTTTGCACTCAAGGAGTAAAGACTACAGCCGGATCAAAAATTCTTGAAAATTTTATTCCCCCTTATGAATCCACGGTGACTGAAAAATTAAAAAATGCTGGAACTGTGTGTGTTGGAAAACTTAATTTAGATGAGTTTGCAATGGGTTCTTCAACATTAACAAGTTACTATGGGCCATCTGTGAATCCATGGAGACTTTCCGAGTTTCCCCATAAAAATATCGTTCCTGGGGGATCATCTGGAGGATCATCTGCCTTAGTTGCTGCTTATGGGGCGCTTGGAGTAACAGGAACAGATACGGGCGGATCCATTCGTCAGCCAGCTGCTTTTTGTGGGATTGTTGGGCTTAAACCAACTTATGGAAGGTGCTCACGTTTTGGGATTGTCGCATTTGCGTCATCTTTGGATCAAGCAGGCCCAATGGCTCGTACTGTTGAAGATACAGCAATTTTGCTTGAACATATGGCAGGATATGATTCAAAAGATTCAACATCTGTTGATATTCCTGTTCCTGTGTATTCAGCAGCCGTGAAAAAAGGCGTTAAGGGAATGCGTATTGGAATTCCAGCTGAATATAGAGTTGATGGGCTTGATGAAAGAACAGCTTATTTTTGGGATAAGGGAATTGCCTGGCTTAAAGAAAATGGCGCAGAAATTATTGATATTTCCTTGCCACACACAAAGTATGCATTACCAACTTATTATATCATTGCGCCAGCAGAAGCTTCATCGAACCTTTCAAGATATGATGGTGTGCGTTTTGGATCACGAGTTTCTGGAAACTCCCTTGATGAACTTTATGAAAATACAAGGTCGCAAGGGTTTGGAACAGAAGTTAAGCGCCGTATCTTGATGGGGACCTATGTTTTATCTGCAGGATACTATGATGCTTATTATTTAAAAGCTCAAAAAATGCGTTCATTGATTTTGCAAGATTTTGATAATGCATTTGAAAAAGTAGATCTTATTTTAACGCCAACAACACCTTCAGCAGCTTTTGCAATTGGAGAAGAACCAAAAGATCCTGTTTCGATGTATTTAAATGATATTTTAACTGTAACTGTTAATCTTGCAGGTCTTCCTGGGATTTCTGTCCCATGCGGTCTTTCAAAAGAAGGCTTACCATTAGGGTTGCAATTAATAGGAAAACGTTTTGGTGAAGAGGATTTAATTGCAGCAGGATATGTAATTGAGCAATCATCTGGATTTGAAATGCTACCGTTTAAGGAGAAATATTAATATGACATATATACAAGGAAAAACTGGACCTTGGGAGGTTGTAATTGGGCTTGAAGTCCATGCGCAGATTATTTCAAATTCAAAATTATTTTCAGGAGCTTCAACTGCTTTTGGTGCAGAGCCTAATACACAAGTTTCTTTGGTTGATGCTGGTTTCCCAGGGATGCTTCCTGTTATTAATCGTGTTTGTGTGGAGCAAGCAATTAAAACAGGTTTGGCTTTAAATGCCAAGATTAATCAAAAATCTGTGTTTGCGCGTAAGAATTATTTTTATGCAGATCTTCCGTCAGGTTATCAAATTTCTCAATATGAAGAACCAATTGTAGGTCTTGGCTATTTAGATATTGACCTCCCAGATGGATCGGCAAAGCGTATTGGTGTGACAAGACTTCATTTAGAGCAAGATGCTGGAAAAAGCTTTCATGATCAGCATCCAACAAAAAGCTATATTGATCTGAATAGAGCTGGTGTTGCGTTGATGGAAATTGTTTCTGAACCAGATCTTAGAAGTGTTGATGATGTAATGGCGTATCTGAAGAAGTTACGTGCATTATTACGTTGTCTTGAAACATGTGATGGAAACATGGAAGAGGGAAGTATGCGCGCGGATGTGAATGTTTCTCTAAGGCGTCCAGGAGAGCCATTTGGAACGCGTGCTGAAATTAAAAATGTTAACTCTATTCGTTTTGCGGGGCAAGCAGTTGAATGTGAAATTGCAAGACAAATGGAGATTTTGGAGGACGGTGGTACAATCGTTCAAGAAACGCGTCTTTTTGATTCGGCCAAATGTGAAACAAGGTCAATGAGATCAAAAGAGCACGCTCAAGATTATCGTTATTTTCCCGATCCTGATTTACCTCCGCTTATTCTAACAGAAAAAGAAATTGAAGATATCAGGCTTTCATTGCCAGAGCTTCCTGATGCAAAAAAATCTAGATTCATGGGGTCATATGGGCTTCCAGATTATGATGCATCAATTCTTTCTGGTGAAAAAGAAAATGCGGTTTTTTATGAAGAAGCCGTAAGAAACTCTAAATTTCAAGAAAAAAGTGCAAAGATTATTGCAAATTGGATGCTCGGGGAATTGTTTGCGCTTTTAAATAAAATGGAAGAAAACTTAAATTCATCTAAAATAACGCCTCAAAGTCTTTCAAAACTGGTAGACTTAATTTTAAGTGATGTGATTTCAGGCAAAATCGCCAAAGATGTGATCGTGATGATGGCGGAAACTGGTGCTGATCCAGAAAAAATTGTTGAAGAAAAAGGTCTTCGTCAAGTCACTGACACTGGTGCAATTGAAAAAGTGATTGATGATATTTTATCTTCTAATATGGATAAAGTGACTGAATATAAATCAGGAAAAGCTCAGTTGTTTGGTTTTTTTGTAGGGCAAGTCATGAAAGTGATGGCAGGAAAAGGGAACCCTTCTGTAATTAATGATATTTTGAAAAAGAAACTGGATGCATGAATTTAAATACAATAAAAACAATTGAAAATGCTTTTGAGGGGGTAATTGATTTAGAAGATGCGACTTCTTGCGTATTGGATGCGATTAATTTGCTTGATCAGGGTAAAGTTCGTATTGCTGATAAAAAAGAAGGGGTTTGGCATTTAAATCTTTGGATTAAAAAAGCGATCCTTCTTTATTTTAAGATTCAAAAATGCACACATCAGGATGGTTATTATGATAAAATACCATTGAAATTTGAAAAATGGATAGACCAAGATTATGATAATCATGCGTTAAGAACAGTTCCAGGATCGATCGTAAGATATGGTGCATTTTTGGAAAAAAACGTTGTTGTTATGCCTTCATTTATAAATATTGGTGCTTATGTGGGCCAAGGAACGATGATTGATGCATGGGCAACTGTTGGATCTTGCGCGCAAATTGGCGCCAAGTGCCATATTTCAGGAGGAGCTGGGATTGGTGGTGTTTTAGAACCCTTACAAGCAAATCCTGTTATTATTGAAGACAATTGTTTTATTGGAGCAAGATCTGAGGTCGCAGAAGGCGTTATTGTGGAAGAAGGTTCTGTTTTGGCTATGGGTGTTTATTTGAGCGCATCCACCAAAATTTTAAACAGACAAACAGGGGAAGTTTTTCAAGGAAAAGTCCCTGCTTACAGTGTGGTTGTTCCTGGGGTTTTTCCTTCTTCTAATCTTTACTGCGCGGTAATCGTTAAAACCGTGGATGCTGCAACCAGATCAAAAACAGCAATTAATGAGCTATTAAGATAAAGGATACGATATAATGAAAACTGGTTCAGAAAAAATGACAGAATCTTTAAAAAAACACACAAAAGGACTTCCAACTGCAATCGCCGCGGCTGTCTTTATTAGAATTTTTTTCCTTGATAATTTTTATGTCCCCACAGGTTCTATGATTCCAACTATTTTGATTTGGGATCATTTATTTGCAACAAAATGGAATTATGGTTACAGTAAGCATGTTCTTCCTTTTTCTCCCAATATTTTCGAAGGTCGTATTTTTTACACCCCTCCAAAACGAGGTGAAATCGTTATCTTTGAAATGCCAAATGATGATAAAAGGTATGTTAAGCGTTTGATTGGCCTTCCTGGAGAAACAATTCAAATTAAAGAAGGGGTTTTGCATATTAATGATGTTCCTGTTAAACTTGAAAAAGTTCAGGATTATGTGCGTCTTGATCCAAATGGAAATCCAAAAACAGCAGTTCAATATATTGAAACATTGCCAGAAGGGTTAAAACACCCAATTATTCATACCATTGAAAAGAAAGAAACAAGTCATCAATACGTTGTTCCCAAAGGATATTTTTTTATGATGGGCGATAACCGTGATGAATCTGGAGATTCAAGACATCAGTCACAAATGGGATATGTTCCTGAAGAATATATTAAATCAAAAGCTCAATTTGTGTGGCTTTCAACAGATGGTAGCGCAAGTTGGTGGCAGGTGTGGAAATGGATTCCAGCCATTAGATGGAGCCGATTTTTTAATTGGATTAGGTAAGAAGTTTTTTATTTCTTTTTCTTTTTCTTCTTCTTTTTTCCTGCTTCTTGATCTGTTGATGCCGATGCTGATGCTGATGCTGATGCTGATGCTGATACCGATGCAGCTGTAGCCGCTGCTGTAGCTGCGGCGTCTCCTGGAGCTGCCCCAGTCATTTCAGCTTGTGCGGCCGATACGTCACTAGTTTCTTCTGGACTAGAAGATCCAGAAGATGATGTCTTGCTGGAAGAAGATTTAGACTTCCCATCATCTTTTTTGCCGCCCCCAAATAAACTTCCTATGCCCGAAGCAAGAGCGCCAACACCAGAAGCTGCGGCGCTTCCAAGCATTGCGGCTCCTGCCATATTAGGGTCCATCATTCCCATTCCTCCAGTCATCATGGGGCTGTATCCTCCTCCCCCCATTGCTGGAAAATTCTGCATAGGCGTTGAGATTGCCGCCTTTTGTTTTCCTGCCATTACGCAAGGCTCCATCATAGGGTTATTGCTGCCACAAACATCTAAGCAAATTGCTCTGTTGGTTAAAATAGCACAATTTAAACGTGTGCAGCGTCCAGCACAAAAAAACTGCATTGCAGTTGCACATTTTTCTTTATCTTTTATAACGGAATTTCGTTTGCAACTCCATAAAAGATCAAAGTCGATGGACTGTGAAGGTGTAGAGACTGAAGCATTTTCTCCAGATGCTCCTGAATCAGAAATTGGAGGGGGAGCATTGGGATCTGGTTTTGGAGGAATAGATGCATCTGTGCTGATGGGCATTTTAACTTCTGCATCCATGGAGCTGGGATCAATACCTGGCTTTGCAGCAGAGATAGCGGCAAGAGGTGAATTCATGGATATGCCATCACTTTTACCTTCTTCAGGTTTTGTTCCAGAGTCGATATTTGTATTGGGGTTGGTAACTCCAGTTGCTGTGGCAGCAAGTTGTCCAATCGCGGCACCAAGACCAAAAGAAGCGTAAGTCTTACCAATTATTAAAGCAAAAATTAAAATAAGATGTTTATTTTTTATCTTCATTTATTTTTTCCCAAACAAACTTCCTATAGCAGAAGCGGCTACGCCTCCCATCATTGCTGCACCAGCCATGCCAGGATTGGGCATTCCCCCAGCCATCATAGGATTGTATCCTGGAGGTGGATAGCCCATCATTGGCATGTTGCTCCGGGCAAGAGCAGCAACTGCTGGAGTTCGTTTTCCTGCTTCGATACAGCCTTTCATCATGGGGTGTGATGTTCCGCATACGTCAACACAAATTTGACGGTTTGTTAAAATAGCGCAATTTAAGCGTGTGCATCTGCCTGTGCAGAAAAAATACCGTGCGGAGTCACATTTTTGTTGGTTCATATTTGGAGCTTTTGCGCAATTCCACAAAAGATCAAAATCAACTTCGCTTACCGGAGGCGGTGGTTTATCTGTTCCTGCTGTTTGAGATCCATCTGGGTTTTCAGTATTTGCAGGATCAGGTTCGGGTATTGGGGCATTTATATCTGAATCTGGAGATGTTGGATCAACCCCTAAAGGTGTTTCGCCAGAACCAGGAGAATCGGATGAAGATGCTGTCGCTTCGTTGGTATTTTCTCCTGTTGGTTGGGCTTCTGTTATTTCGTTAGCCTCAGGAGGGCTTTCTGATGGAGGGGCATCTTGGGCAAAAATCCTATAAAATTGAAGGGATATAATCAATGTTAAAAGAAGAGTTTTTTTTATCATTTAAAAAGCTTTCTTAACTTTATCAGCAGCGCTTTTTGCAGCTTTGCTGACTTTATTTGTTGCTCCCTTTACACCGCTACTAACTTTGTTGGCTGCTCCTGTTACTCCTTTTCCTATAGCACCTGCAGCAACTCCTACACCTCCTGCAAGAGCGGTTATGCCGCTTCCTAAAAGTCCAGCCATAGCCATCATTGAAGGGTCGTATCCTGGTGGATACATTCCTCCCATTCCAGCATTCAAAACTCTCGGCTTGGAAAGAAATTTTGGATCACGTTTTCCAGCAAGAACACAAGGTTTAATTTCTGGGTTTTCGACGCCACAAATATCAATACAAACAGATCTATTGGTTAATATGGCGCAATTTAAACGTGTGCATCTCCCTTGACAGAAAAATAAAATTGCAGCCTCACATTGGTCTCCACCCATATCAGGATTTCTTTTACAATTCCATAAAAATTCTAAGTTAGGTGCAGGTGTTCTCGAGATAATTTGAGCTGATAGGTCTTTCCAGGTGATAAGTAAGAATACCAAGAAAATTTTTTTCATCGTCTTTTCTTTCCAAATAATCCACCTATACTTGATGCAAGAGCGGGCGCGGCTGCAGCAGCAAGGCCTACTCCCATCATAGCAGGGCTTGCTGCCATGCCCATTGCCATTGGATTCATGCCAGGAGCCATACCAGGAGCCATACCTGGAGCCATGCCAGGTGCTCCGCCAGGAGCCATGCCGGCTGTTTGAGAAGAATCATCTGCAGCAAGGGATGGATCGGGAGGCGGAGGTGCAGATGGATCAAAAGCTCCTGCAACATTCATAATTTGAGCAGGCCCCACATTCTTCTTTCCTGCGTCCACACAAGGTTGCATCATAGTTGCTTTTTCGCCGCATACATCAACACAAGTGACATAATTTGTGGGAACAAGACAATTTAAGCGTGTGCATCTACCAGAACAAAAAAGTTGAATAGATGCCGTACATAAAGCACGGTTCATAGAAGGGTCATGTTTGCATTTCCAAAGAAGAGCAAGGTCAGGTCCGGGGGTAGAGGAGCCTCCTGTTGCTGATGTTGTGCCCACAATTGGGTCAGTACTGGGTATTTTGACTTCTGCATCCATAGATGTAGGGTCAACTCCTAGTGGAGTTGTAGACAGACCGGCAAGAGGGGAATTCATGCTTATTCCATCTCCAGATTTTTCAGGAGCGGTTCCAGAATCTGGGTTTGCAGAAGGTGTAGGAGCGCCAGTTACAGCTGTAGTTGCGGCAGCAGCTGCTTGACCTAGAAGTCCTTCAACTCCAAAAACAGAAGATGATAAACACATAATTAATAAAAATGCACCAGCTTTCATTTTTTTACCCTTATGATATTGACTCGTTATGCTTAAGCTAAGCCAAAAATAGGTTAAAAAAAGATTAATGGAATATAATTCCCATTTATTTTTTAAAAAAGAGGAAAAAAATTCCATTTGTTAACCATTCTTTCATTTTTATACGGCTTTAATGTTGATAGAAAATAATAAAAACAGGAGAAAATCTGGTGGATAACATTTTAGAAACCCTTAAAAAGATAGGTATGGCCCGTTTGGTTGTATTAGGGGTGATGTTAATTGCTATATTTGGAACTGGCCTTATTATGTACAGTAAAGTATCGACTCCTTCAATGTCTTTGATATATGGAGGGATTGAAACGCAAGATGCGGCAAAGATTGTCACGAAATTAGAGTCTTTAGGGGTTCCTTTTCAATTAAGAGGGGATGGTACTCAAATTTATGTTCCATCAGATCAAGCTGCGCGAATTCGGATGCTTGTAGCAGAAGCAGGATTGCCTGCAGGTGGAACCCCAGGGTATGAAATTCTTGATAAAACGGATAGTTTAGGTGCGACAAGTTTTTTACAAGATATTAACTACTTAAGAGCGCTTGAAGGGGAGCTTTCAAAAACAATCAAAAGCATTAATGGTGTTGTGGCTGTTAGGGTGCATTTAGTTTTGCCTAAAAAAGAACTATTTGCAAAAACAGCACAAGAGCCCAGTGCGTCAATTGTATTACGAATGGCAACGGCGCAAAGACTTAACGTTGGTCAAGTCAGAGCGATTCAGCATTTAGTTTCTTCTGCGGCGCCAGGGCTTCATCCTGAGCGTATTTCTATTGTGGATGATCATGGAACATTGCTTGCTAGAGGGTCTGAAAGAGGGATTGGATCTATGACTGGCGGTGATGATGAGCAAAATCAGATTGAGAGACGTTATTCTAAGATGGTGGAAGGGTTTTTGGAAAAATCACTTGGGTTTGGAAAAGTTCGGGTTGAAGCCAACATTGAAATGGAACATGATAGAGTTACTGAGAATTCAGAAATTTTTGATCCAAATGGTCAAGTTGTCAGATCTACGCAAAATATTGAAGAAGGTAATAATAGCAATGAAAAAGCTGCAGAGGGGGCTGTGACTATTCAAAATGCTTTGCCTAACAATCAAACAAATGCGCCAGGATCAGATTTAAAAACATCTCAAAGTGCAAAACGTAATGAAGAAACAGTGAATTATGAAATCTCAAAAACACTTCGTACGCAAGTGAGAGAAGGTGGAAAAGTTAAACGGATGTCGATTGCAGTTTTGGTGGATGGAACATATAAAACAGAAAACAATGTACAAGTATACGTTCCAAGGCCAAAAACTGAACTTGATCAGATTGCAATTTTAGTCAAATCTGCAGTTGGCTTTAAAGCTGAACGTGGAGATACCGTTGAAATTATCAATATGAAATTTGCTGAAATTCCTGTAATTGAAGATCAATCAAGATCAGATATGATTATGGGGCTCGAGAAACATCAATTTATCAGAATTATCGAGATTCTTTTGATTGGTATTATTAGCTTGATTGCACTCATCATGGTAATTCGTCCAATCACTCTTAAAGTTATAGATGTTTCAAAAGAATATCTTCCTGCTCCTGCATTTTCAAATACGAATAATTATATGGGAGGAACTCCTAAATTAGCTGGAGTGTCAGGGAATGAAAATTATTTTCAAGGAAATGGTTTTGCTGATAATCAATTTAACGATCCATCTCGAAATAAACTCACTCCTGAAACATCTGGAGAAGGAGTCCATGATTCTTCTCCTCTTAAAGATTTAGAAAAAAATCTTGAAAAAGAGCAAGGTGATGAGGTTGATGAAGAAGCGTTGATGAGAAAGATTGAAGAAAGCGTGAAAAAAGCAGATGTTGCTCATGTTGAAGAATTGATAGAGAATTATCCAACCGAGGCGCTCAATGTTATTCGTGCTTGGATGAATACAACGGAGTAGATGGAAATGGCAATAGAAACAAATCTTTCATCTGTAAGAATCGATAAAAAAGAGCAAAAAACATATGCTCAATTTAGTGGAATTGAAAAAGCAGCAAGTCTTTTACTTGCTGTCAGACAAGATTTATCATCTAAAATTGTAGAACAATTAGAAGAGGATGAAGTTAAAGAACTTTCTCAAGTTATGGCAACACTTGGAAACGTGAAGGCAGATGCTTTAGAAGAAATTTACAGAGAATTTGCAAGGCAGATTTACTCGGCAGGCGGACTTGTTGGAACTTATGATGCTACGGAAAATCTTCTACTTAATTTTTTATCAAGAGACCAGGTCGATGGTATTATGTCTGATATTAGAGGTCCTGCTGGAAGAACTATGTGGGAAAAACTTGCGAATGTGAGTGAAGACTTCTTAGCAAATTATTTGAAGAACGAATACCCTCAAACTGTGGCTGTAGTTTTATCAAAAATTAAGCCAGAACAAGCAGCAAGAGTTATTCCTTTGCTCCCAGAGTCTTTTGCTTTGGATGTTGTCATGCGTATGCTTAAAATGGAATCTATTCAAAGAGATGTGTTAGAAGAAGTTGAAAAAACTCTCAGAAGTGAGTTTATGAGCAATTTTGCAAGAATTCAAAAACGTGATTCTCATGAACTTATGGCTGAAATATTTAATTATTTCAATAGGAATAATGAAGCGAAGTATTTGCAAGCTTTGGAAGAAAAAGACCTTGAGGCGGCAGGAAAAGTTAAATCCTTGATGTTTGTTTTTGATGATATGACAAAAATCTCAGGAGATGGAATTCAGCTTATTATTCGAACTGTTGATAGGGTCAAACTTGCTCTTTCGCTTAAAGGTGCAAATGAAAAGGTGCGAGATTTATTCTTGAGAAATATGTCAGAAAGATCTGCAAAGCTTATGAAAGAAGAAATTCAAAACATGGGGCTTGTGCGCATAAGAGATGTGGATGAAGCTCAATCGCAGATCATAGCAAGCACAAAAGAACTTGTTCAAAGAGGACAGATTAAATTCCATTATGGCGAAGATGAAGGGTTTGTTTGATGATAGAGGAAAGATTAGTTGCGCGTAAATTTCTTTTTGATTGCTCTTTTGAACCAGAAGCTTTGGCTGCTAAAGATGATGTCCAGAATATTGAAACCTATACATTGCAAGAAATTGCTCAGTTTAGAGAAAATGCTCATGAAACAGGGCATCAAACTGGTTATCAAAAAGGATATACAGATGGCCATCAAAAAGGATGCCAAGATACGCACCCTATAAGTTTTCAAGAAGGGTATGATAAGGCTTATGGTGAAATTGAAGAAAAGGTTTCACAATCATTAAAGGATATAGAAAACAAATTATCTGCCTTGATTGTTCAAGAACAGATTTATAAAGATCAGGCCTATGAGGATACAATTATGCTTTCAAGTCATATTTTAAATAAGGTTTTTCCAAGCTTACTTGGAAAGTTTGGGCAAGAAGAAATAGTTGATTTCATCACAAAAACAATTTCTTCTATTCAAGATCCAGTTCAAATTGATATTTGGGTCAATTCTGAAATTATTGATTTTTTAGAAATAAGATTAAAAGACATTTTAAAAGACAATATGGTAAGACTAAAAATTTCAACAGAAATAGAGACGCATGATTGCATGATCGAATGGAGGACAGGCGGCAGCCAAAGGCTTTGTTCAAAACTGATGCAAGATATAGATTCTCATCTTGACACCTTTTTATCTTCCCTTGAAAAAAGGCCAGAACAAAATAAGAAACGTAAGAAAATAATTTTGGAGAAATAAAAATGAGCGATGATATAAAAGATTTTTCAAAAGAGCTTCCTAATCTTGATTCTTCTTCTCAAGAGGGATTAAAACCAGAAAAAACAGGAAACACTGCTCCTAAAGATTTGGATGCGATTTATGATGTTTCTGTTCAGATTTCGGCCGTCTTAGGGCAAGCGAGTATGCCGGTCAATCAATTGCTTAAGCTTGGTCGTGGAGCCGTTGTTGAGCTTGATAGGAGAGTGGGCGAGGCGATCGATATTTATGTTAATAATAAACTTGTGGCAAGAGGCGAAGTGATGGTTGTGGGTGAAAATTTAGGAATCACAATGACTGAAATTATAAAATCTGATAAACATCAAAATTTGTAAAGGAACTGAGAAATGAGAATTTTAATTGTTGGCGCATTGCATGGGTATATTAGTGAAGCCGGGAAGATAGCAATCCAAAAAGGTGCAAAAGTAACTCATATTGACGATGTAGAATCTGCCTTGCATCTGTTGCGTTCGGGTAAGGCGCTTGATTTGATTATGTGTGATTTGAATCTTGATATCAAGGAACTGATTGAGTCTATGGAAAGAGAGAGAATTCATACAACTGTTATTGCATGTGGAATTGGAACAGACCCTAAAAAAGCAGCGGATGCAATTAGATTTGGAGCTAAAGAATATGTGCCTTTGCCTCCAGATTCAGAACTTATTGCTGCTGTGTTAGAATCAGTATGTCAAGAAAATGATGATTTCTTTTTTAAAGATCCAGTTATGGAGAGAATTGTGACAATTGCAACTCAAGTTGCAAAAAGTGATGCAAGTATTTTGATTACCGGGGAATCTGGAACAGGAAAAGAGGTGATTGCAAAGTTTATTCATAAAAATAGCAAGCGTAAAGACAAGCCTTTTATTTCTTTAAATTGTGCAGCAATTCCAGAAGGCTTGCTTGAGTCAGAACTTTTTGGTCATGAAAAAGGAGCATTTACTGGAGCAATAGCAAGAAGAATTGGGAAATTTGAAGAAGCAACGGGAGGAACTTTACTTCTTGATGAAATTTCAGAAATGCAGCTCCATTTGCAATCAAAGCTCTTGCGTGCAATTCAAGAAAGAGAAATTGATCGTATTGGAGGGACGCATTCTATTAAGGTAGATATTCGAGTTCTTGCAACAAGTAATCGTAATTTGCTTGAGGCAGTGAAACAAGGAACGTTTAGAGAAGATCTTTATTATCGGTTAAATGTTGTGAGCCTTGAATTACCACCTTTAAGAATGCGCCCTCTTGATATTGAAATTCTCGCAGAGGCTTTTGTTAAAAAATATTCAAAAGCAAATGGCCTTGAAGCAAAACAGTTATCCAAAGAAAGCATTCAGGTTATGAAAACAGCGCCTTGGAATGGTAATGTTAGAGAATTGGAAAATATTATGCATAGAGCTGTTTTGATGTCACCTGGTCAAATCATCACTCCAGATGTTGTATTTCCAGATTATCAGAATTTATCTCAAAACCATTCTCTTCATAATTTGCTCAGTAAAATGAATAATAATATGGCGCTGGTTGGCAGAACTGTTCAAGATGTTGAAAAAGAATTAATCATTGATACGTTAAGTCACTGTTTGGGAAACAGAACGCACGCTGCTAATATTTTGGGAATTTCAATAAGAACGCTGCGTAATAAACTTAAGTTATACTCTGAAGGTATTTATGAGCAAGAAAGTGCGATGGGGGATTAATAAATGTCGCAAGCAAAAAAAACAGCTCTTCCTTTTCCCGTTACATTTAAAGAACTTAGCAAAAGAAGTGATATCTTTTTTGCGCTTGGTTTGGTGGGAATTATTGTTGTTTTGATTTTGCCTATGCCAAAGTGGTTTATGGATATGGCCTTAGCTCTTTCGATTATGGTGTCAGTTTTAATTTTGATGACGACTTTATTTATTGAAAAACCTCTTGATTTTAGCTCATTTCCAACTGTTTTATTGGTGTCGACGATGTTGCGTTTATCTTTAAACCTTGCATCCACAAGATTAATTCTCTCTCACGGACATGAAGGTATTGATGCGGCAGGAGAGGTGATCAAAGCATTTGGAAATTTTGTGATGGGCGGTAATTTTGTTATAGGAATTATTGTTTTTATTATTTTGATTATTGTGAACTTTGTTGTTATTACGAAGGGTTCTGGTCGTATAGCTGAAGTTTCGGCTCGTTTTAGTTTGGATGCGATGCCAGGAAAGCAAATGGCCATTGATGCAGATTTATCTTCTGGCCTTATTAAAGAAGATGAAGCCAGAACTAGACGCAAAGAATTAACAGAAGAGACTAATTTTTATGGGGCCATGGATGGTGCTGCAAAATTCGTTCGTGGAGATGCTGTTGCTGGTGTTTTGATTACAATTATTAATATTATTGGCGGGATTATTATTGGTGTTGTGCAAAACAATATCAGTTTTGGTGATGCTTTACATAGTTACACTCTTTTGACTGTAGGTGATGGATTGGTTGCTCAAATTCCATCACTCATCATTTCTGTAGCGGCAGGGCTCTTGGTTTCAAAGGGAGGTACTGCAGGAACAGCGGATCAGGCATTGATGGGGCAACTTGGAGGCTATCCAACAGCAATTGGCCTTTCTTCTCTTTTAATGGTATGTCTTGGAATGTTACCGGGTCTTCCAAAAATTCCTTTTATGTTTATGGCGGTGACAATGGGATATGTTGCATGGGTAAGTGCAAAACCTGTTGAAGTTATAAAGAACGTTGAAGAAGAAAAGCAAAAAGAAGAAGAAAATTTATTCAATCAAGCATTAAATGTTGATCAAATTCGTCTTGAGCTTGGGTATGCTCTTTTGCCAATTTTATCAAGAGAACAAGGAGAGCAATTTACGTCTCAAGTGCGTTCGTTGAGAAAGCAGATTGCTTCTGATTTGGGTTTTGTAATTCCTCCTATTCGTATTCAAGATAACTTAGGTATCCCCAACAATATTTACGTAATTAAAATTAAAGAAGTAGAAGCGGCTCGAAGTGAGTTAAAACCTGGCTATTATATGGCAATGGATCCCTCTGGAGGCATTATTCGTCTTCAAGGAGAGCCAACAGTAGAGCCTGCTTTTGGTCTTTCAGCTCAATGGATTGATATGACTCAAAAATTGGAAGCAGAAGCTAGGAATTATACAGTTGTAGACAATCCAACTATTATTATTACGCACTTAACAGAGATAATTAAAGACAACTTGCCAGAGCTTTTATCTTATGCTGAAACACAAATTCTTCTTGATGGTATGGAAAAAGTTCATCAAAAAATGGTGTCAGATTTAATTCCTTCTCAAATTAGCATGGCAAGCATTCAAAAAGTTTTTCAAATTTTACTCTCAGAGAGAATTTCGATTAAAGATCTTCCAACAATTTTAGAAGGCATTCACGAAGGATGCATGGTGTCAAAAAACCCTGTTCATATAGCCGAACATGTAAGGTCAAGACTTGCACGTCAAATTACATCCACATATTTAAACCATGAAGGCATTTTGCCAATAGTTGTATTATCTCCTCAGTGGGAACAAGCATTTATAGAGTCATTGGTTGGGGATGGGGAAACAAAACAATTGGCTATGGCGCCAAGCAAACTGCAAGAATTTGTTGCTCGTGTGAAGCAAGTTTTTGATGGTTCGTTTGATAGTGATTTTCCTGTGTTGCTGACAGCTCCTTATTTGAGGCCGTATATTCGCTCTGTGATTGAAAGGTTCAGGCCAACAACAATTGTGATGTCGCAAAATGAAATTCATGCAAAAGCAAAAATTAAAACTGTGGGGCAGATATGAGAGGTCTAAATGCAGCTTAAAACATTTTCCGCATCAACTTTGACGCAAGCTATGAAAAATGCTCTTTTAGAGTTGGGCGATGATGCTTTGATTGTTTCAACAAGTTTTGATCAAGAACTTAGTCTTGCTCAAGTGACGGCTGGAGTTGAATCAGTTAGTGTTGTAGCAAAGCCAGCCAGAAGAAGAAAAAAAGATTTCCTTCGTGATGTTGAGCTGTGTTTAAATTATCATGGTGTATCAGAAAGCTTTTTTTTGCAGTTGATGAATATAGCAAAGAATCATTTAAACCTTGGTGACGCAGTTGATATTTTAAGTAAAGCTTTAGAATCAACTCTTGCTTTTTCAAGCCATATGCCAAGAGTCTTGGCATTAATTGGGCTTCCAGGAGCCGGAAAAACTTCAACAACTGCACGCCTTGCTTTAAGGCTCAGAGAGCAAAAAGAGCGTGTAACAATTATTTCCATTGATCATTTGAAGGCGGGTGCTTACGAACAAGTTGTCACTTATTCAGATGCAATTGGGTCCAATCTTTATTTGCCTCAAACCCCAGAAGAATTGGATGATATTGTAAGGTCAACTCAAGGAGTTATTCTTATTGATACGCCAGGTGTGAATCCTTTGTGTGATGAGGATGTTGATTTTTTGAAATTATGGGTGGGAGACTATCCAAAGGTTTGGGTAAATCCAGTAGGGCAAGACATATCAGAATATGCAGATTTTTTTGAAGAATTAGGAACAAAAGAACACCTAATTACAAAGACAGATTTGTCCAAGAGGTTAGGGGGGGTTTTGTCATTTCTTACAACTGAAAATCAAAGCATTTCATATTGGAGTACGGATCCTCGGATTGGTTCGTCTTTGCAAGATGGAACGCCTTATAACTTGGCATCTTTAATGATGGAAAAATATATTCATTCTGAATCAAAAGGGGACAAAAATGGCAGCAAGAAATAATCTTATTACAGTATCTTCGGGAAAAGGAGGTGTTGGGAAAACATGGTTCAGTATTACGCTTGCTCATGCATTGGCATTGCAAGGGAAACGCGTTTTACTTATTGATGCAGATGTTAGTCTTGCAAATGTTGATATTCAGCTTGGGATTGTTCCAGCAAAAGATTTAGGCCATGTATTGTGTGAGCAAATTTTAGTAAAAGACGCTATTATATGTTGCCAGAAAACTGGTTTTGATCTTATCGCGGGTCGTTCTGGGTCAGGTTTGTTTTCTGGAATTCCAATGGTATTTTTAAATAAAATCATGAAAGAAATTCAATCAATATCAAAAGGGTATGATTGGGTCATTATTGATGCAGAGGCAGGAATTGGTCAAACAGTCAAAGAGTTTGCAAAAGCATCTTTTACAAATATTGTCATTTTAAATGAAGAACCGACATCTTTAACGGATGCATATGCATTGATAAAAGTAACGCGTATTTTAAATCCACATATTGTAATTACAAATACATCTACGCCAGACCAAGGAAAGAATATTTTTAATGCACTTTCCAAGGCGACACATAAATTTATGGGGATTGCTCCAACATATTTGGGTGATATCCAAAAAGACCCAAATGTGCAGCATGTAATTCGCTTGCAAACCCCAATTTTATCAACTTTTCCTCAAACGCATGCTAGTGTTATGATTAAGCAAATTGCCCAAACTATTTGCATGCAGCGTGAAACACAATCTATGGTAAGGAGCTAATAATGTCAGATACGCCAGATCAAAAAGAAACTCAAGTTAAAACAAGCCTTTTTAAAAATCCTATTATTTTAGCAGGAATGGGGCTTGTGATTGTTGGGCTTGCGGCAGGGCTTTATTTTTCTTTCAAAGGAAAAGGAGATAAAGATGTAAAAACGCCAGAGCAACAAGAATTGGTTAAAAAAGAAGCAACGGCTTCAGAGAAAGTGTTTTATTTTGATATGCCGGACATGTTGATCAATCTTGTCTCTAATAGTAAAAAAGGAAATTACTTAAAAGTTTCGATAAGTGTTGAATTTACATCGCCTTCTGCTCTTGAAAAATTGAAAATATTTCGACCAAGGATTGTGGATCAATATCAAGTATTTTTGCGAAGTTTGAGGGTGGAAGAGCTTAGAGGATCTGCCGGTTTAGAGAGAATTAGAGAAGAATTATTAAGAAGAGCAAATATTATTGTTGCCCCTGAAAAAATTACAAATGTATTGTTTAAGGAGATCGTTGTACAATGAGTTCTGATAATAATGATGATGATAACGACAATAAAAAAGGTTCTTCTTGGGAAAGCACATTACAACAAGCAGATCCAGATTCTATTTTGCAAGGCAAGGATTTATCGGATAGGTTGCTGAGTCAAAATGAAATTGATGCATTGCTTGGTTTTGAGAATCAGGAAATTCCAGAAGATAAAACGATAGGGATTGACGCTATTTTGGGTAACCGTACGGTGGCGTATGAACGGCTGCCTATGCTTGAAGTTGTTTTTGAAAGGCTTATTCGTCAGATGACGACAACTTTGCGTAATTTTACCTCAGATAATGTTGAAATTTCCATAAAAGAATTCACATCCGTAAGATTCGGTGATTTTTTGAACTCTATACCGCTTCCAGCCCTTTTAAGTGTGGTAAAGGCTGTGGAATGGAATAATTTTTGTCTTTTTGCAATCAGTAGTACCTTGATTTATTCTGTTGTGGATGTATTATTGGGAGGAAGAAAAGTTGAGAGTATGAGGCGCGTTGAAGGGCGCTCTTATACGACAATTGAACGTAATCTTGTTGTTCGCATGATTAATCTTATTTTAGGAGATTTAAGTGTTGCGTTTAATCCAATTAGTAAAGTTGATTTCAGGTTTGAAAGGCTTGAAACAAATCCCAGATTTACAGGAATTGCAAGGGCTTTGGATGCAGCTATTATTGTGACACTTCAAATTGATATGGAAGATAAAGGTGGATACATTCAAATTGCGCTTCCTTATTCAACATTAGAACCAGTTCGTGAAAGCCTTCTTCAAATGTTTATGGGGGAAAAGTTTGGGCAAGATCGTATTTGGGAGAATCATCTTGCAGGAGCTTTGTGGATTTCAGATATTCAACTTGAAGCAATTTTAGGTGAGACAGAGGTTACATTGCAAGAAGTTTTGAGTTGGAAACCAGGCAGTCAGCTTATTTTAAAAACGAAACCAGATTCGCAAATTGATGTGAGATGTGGTGATCTTGATCTTTGGCGTGCGAATATTGGTCAAAGAAGTGGGAATGTGTCAATCCGTATAGCGCAATCATATATCCAAGAAGGAGAAGAAAATGAACTACACAATAGCAATTGATTTAATTCTGGCAGGTTTGCTTTTGGTCACAATTTTTTATGCGTCACTTTTATCAAAAAAAATACATGCGGTAAAAGAAAATAGAATTGAAATGGAAATTCTATTAACTTCCCTCAATGATGCTATTGAAAAAGCTGAGACTGGTTTGAATAAATTGCAAATTGCGTCAAGCCAAAATGAATATGCATTTCAAAATCAAATTAAAAAAGCAACGGCCCTAAAGACAGATCTTGAATATTTTTGTGAAAAAGCTGATCAAACTGTAGATAGGTTGGATAAACAAATTGAAGAGAGAAAGTCGCCTGATTTAAAGCGACCATCAAAGCCTATTTTAAATATTCAAACATTGAGGTAGTTGATGAAAGTCCTTGGGTATATCTTAGATAAAATCTTTACGTTTGCAACAAGCGCTCTTGAAAAAGTTCGCATTTTGCCTATGTTGATTTTTATGTGTTGTTTATCATTTTCTGTTAAAATCGGAAACTCTATTTATGGTTTGTATATTTTATTTTCAAGTGATTCTGTTATGGCGTATGAAGATGGTGCAACTAAAACTGTGAAACCTGAAACATTGCAAGATAAAATTAACTTTCCAAGGCTTGCTCCTGTCGATACACCAAAAGATAAAAAAATAGAAGATACAAAAATTGACTTGATGGATTTAACTCCTGAGGCGCTCAAAGGGCTTCATGATATGGCGCAAGAGCAAGAACGTCAACAGGAAAGATCGGATACGGTTCAAAATAAAGAAGAATTGCTAAAGCTTCATGAGCAGAGGCTTGATGAGAAATTAGGTGAAATTAGAAGTGCAAAAAAAGCCATTGAAGGCCAATTAGATGCGTTTAATACCAGTGAAAATGAAAAATTAAAAAAATTAATTACAATTATGGAACAATTATCTCCTAAAAAAGCCGCTCCAATATTTGAAAAAATGAAAACAGAAGACGCTGTAAGGTTAATGGAGTCGATGAAAGAGCTTAAAGTGGCAGCAATTTTTGGATTCATGAAGACAGAAGATGCAACAAGAATCACCCAAGCTTTGCTTGATAGGCGTATGAGTATCCTTGAAAAAAATCAGCCATCAGTTGCGACTCCTTCGCTTACCCCAAAAGTATCAGAACCTTCTTTGCCAGATGTTCCAACCTTTATCAATACACTTCCTGGTGGATGATTTTATATATTTTTAGGTCGTTTGTATGTGAAAAGTGGGATTTAAAAATAATTTTTAAAAAATGACTAGACATATTAACCGTTTTGGTATAAAAGAGATGTATCAAATGTGCCTGGATAGCTCAGTTGGTAGAGCAGCGGATTGAAAATCCGCGTGTCGGTGGTTCAAATCCGCCTCCAGGCACCACAAACTTCCTAAACTTTTAAAATTTTTCTATTTCTTCATGAGATAAAATCAGTATAGCTGATGATTCAAGATTTGTTCTAAGGGTGGATAAAAGTGTTTTTGCAGCAAGGCTGTCAAGCCCTGAAACAGGTTCATCCATAATTAAATAATCAGGTTTTTGTAAAAGTGCACGAGCAAATTGAATGCGTTGTTGTTCGCCATAGGATAATATTTGCTGATAGTCTTGATCAAGATCTAAAAACGATATTAAGTGCTCAATGCCACAAAGCTTCATAGCACCTTTTACATCGCCAGATAGGTTTGGGTAGGTCAGGATGTGTTTTAGTGTTCCAAGAGGCATATATGGACGTTGTGGGATAATCATAATCTGATGAATAAGGGGGAGCATTAAATCGCCTTTATAAAAAGAATATATTCCAGATATGACCCTTAAGAAACTTGTTTTTCCAGTGCCAGATGGGGCGCATAAAACCTTTTTTTCACAAGGGTTTAAAGTGAAATCGGATACGGACCAAATAAGATCATTTTTAGGAGAAAAAATTTCAAGATTTTCAATATGAAGCACGTTTTTCTTTCTTAAAGGAGAAGGTATTTTAGAAACCTCATCCATTTTTTGAACAAAATCAATTAAACGTTTTAAAGAAGCTCTAAGGCTTGCAATTTTTTGATATTCATATGCACATGAAGATAACGATCTGTATACTTCATAGAACATGAATCGAATTTGCATCAGGGCGCCAAGTGTTATCAGATTTTTAAAATACAAAGGAACAACGATAAGCAATGGAACAAACATATTGCCTTGACCATGAAGGATTTCTGTTGTATTAAGGTAAAATTTTTGAGTCAAAATTTTAAAATAGTTTTTTTGTATTTGAAAAAAAGATTCTTTTAAAACAGATTGTTCGTAATTTTCGCCCTGCATTTTTGCTATTTCTTCGCGTCTTTCCATAATGCGCATTAATTTATATCTAAAGTTGGCTTCTGATGATTCTTGATTTTGATCAAGGACAATCAGTGGGCGACCAATTTTAAAAGTGATGATAATTGCCAAAAGAGCATATAAAACAGCCATCCATAGAAGAAAGCCGGGAATCATAAAAGAAAGACTTTGAGAAAGAATCCATAATGTTATTGAAAATGTGATAAAATTAAGGCCATCTTTGAAAAAAATGGTAAAAAGATCGATGGTTTTTTGCGTGGTATCATGAATATCTTGAGTGATGCGTTGATCTGGGTTGTCAATGGTTTTAAAATGAAGGGGAATTTTATAGTAACTTTTTGTATCAAACCATTTTTGAATAAGGTCGGCGGTCATCCATTTTCGCCATTCAAACGATGCCCAACTTTTTAAGAAATTAGCCCCCACAAAACTTGTTAAAACCAAGGCTGAAATTGGAAGAAACATAAAAATCTGATGAAAAAATGCATCTGAATCTTTTTTTTCAAGAGCATCATAAAATGATTTTTGCCACTTGCCAAATCCGACATTAGCACATACCTCAACAATTCCAATCAACAAAAGGCAGGCGATAACAAAAAAAGCTTTCTTTTTTTGATTAGATGTCCACCAGTTTAAAATAAAGCTCATTTTCTAATAAGGACTTGCGCGAAAAACCCATCTGTTTTTGATTTTAAGGGGCTTAATTTAAGTGTTTCACCTTTTTCAAACTCAGGGTGATCTTTTAGGAAAATGTCCATTTGTGTGTCATTCTCATCTTCAAATAAGGAGCAGGTTGCATAAATAAGCCATCCTCCAGATTTGACCATTTTATAGGATGCTTCTAAAATTTCACGTTGCTTTATTAATAGTTCCTTTACGTCTTCTTCTTTGAGTCTCCATTTGGCTTCTGGATTCCTTCTCCATGTTCCACTTCCAGAGCAAGGAACATCAAGAAGCAAACGATCAACTTTCCCATCTAATCTTTTAACCCATTTATCATTCAAATCAGGACTTAAAAGTCTTTCTTCATGGTTGCATGCCCCTGCTTTTCTCATGCGAAGTTTGGCTTTATCGAGTCTCCACTGGGCAATATCGGAAAGAATGATTCTTCCTTTATTTTCCATGACAGCGGCCATGGCAAGTGATTTCCCTCCGGCTCCTGCGCAAAAATCAACAACTAAATGTCCTGGTTTTGGGTCGGCTAGCTTTGCAACCAATTGTGATCCTTCATCTTGAACCTCTAAGACGCCTGTTTTAAATAAATGATGATGATAAATAGGCATTCTTTCCTCAAAATAAATTCCCCAAGGAGAAAAAGGGGTGATGTTAGAATGAGGAAAATGAACATCTTCTCGTTTAGCTTTAAGTAGATTAACCCTTAAATCAAACCTTGCTTGTTCTTGAAAAGCTAAAATCTCTTTTTCAAAATCGTCTCCAAAGACTTTTTTAAAATAAGGTTCACTCCATGAGGGGATGTTTAATTTTACATTTTGAGGCATTTGATTTTTCATATATTGATTTTTATGAAAAAAATCAATTGCTTTTTGTTCATATTTTTCAAACGGGGAAGGGTGATATTTTTGCCCTGAAAAAAATGTCCCAAGGTCTTGAGAGTTGGTTTCCTCAAGTAAAAGTTTCATAATCATATGATTTCTTGCATTTGGGTGCATTGAGCATATTTCACACCACCAAGATATCATTCCAAATTTTCGCATGACATCGTATACATGTCCCACGATCTCACGTCTATCGTTGGATCCAATGTAGCGTTTGGGCTTAAGGTAGTGATTGACGACTTGGTCCATGGGGGCATTTTTTTCAAAATACACATCGTCTAGAATTTCAATAGCAGCCTGAATTTGGGCACCTTTAATCATTTCTTATTTACTCCTTGATGAAAAACACCCCAAACTTCGTGAATTAAAACCCACCCTTTAAGGCCAGAAACACGAACATAACACCACGGATCTTGAATTTCGGTGATTTGTCCAATAACGCCTTTTTGTAAAGTAGCCCGTATATTTGAATCTCTGTCTGGGCTTGACATGAGATTTGATGAGTTTGCGATTACAACTACATGACGCTTACTCGAAAGCATGCCTTTGTTAACCCAGCCTTCTGTGCCTTCAAAATCTCTAATTTTTCTCCACATGTCGAATTCAGCTACAATTTCAATGGGAAGGGAAACACGTTTATATGTCCAAAGGATTGGATATTGAGCTCCAGGGCCAACACGTACGTTGACTTCATCTGATCTAAAGCTTGCAAAGCGCGGCATGGGGAGCCTTCCATCTGGAAGTGTTTGTGAGACCCCTTTTGATAGTGGTTTATAAAATATGAATACATAAATTAAAACAGCAATAAGCAAACCAACAATTCCCATTAGAAATGGGACAGCGAAACGACTTATTTTATCTCTTTCATCCATGATTTGGTTAACTCTTGATTAAATGTGCTTCAAATGCTTTATGTTGATATATTAAGTAAAAAGTTAACATAAAATCAACCTATCTGTCAACATAAAACCCTACTTTTAACCAGATAAAGCTTATCTCTTAATTGCAACGGCAACAGCTTCTCCGCCACCGATACAAGCAGATGCGATTCCTTTTTGAAGCCCTTTTCGTTCCATTGCATGAAGCAAGCTTACGATAATTCGTGCTCCTGAGGCTCCAATGGGGTGTCCAAGAGCGCAGGCTCCGCCATTGATGTTCATCTTTTCAGAAGGAATCCCAAGTTCTTTCATTGCATACATTGGTACAACGGCAAAAGCTTCATTGACTTCAAACAAATCAACATCTTCAATTTTCCAATTCAAAGATTTTAAAAGCTTTAAAATCGCTCCTACAGGGGCTTTTGTGAAATCTTGCGGAGCGCATGAAAATTGAGAATGACTAGCAATTTTTCCTCGTGATGTAAGGCCGTGTTTGAAACAGGCTTGCTCGCTTGCTACAAGAATGCTTGCAGCTCCATCTGCAAGGCCGCTGGATGAGGCTGCTGTGATTGTTCCTCCAAAAGCAGGTTTTAAAAGTGGAATTTTTTCAATATTGGATTTAAGGGGAATTTCATCTTGAAAATCTCCAATTATTTCATCTTGAAAATTTGCATTCCTTGCACGCTCAAGTGATTCAATGGCAAATGCATCTTGTTCTTGGCGTGTAAAGTTTTGAGAGGATGCTAATTGTTCTGCAAGAATACCCATGGATATACCCCCTAAATTTGCGTCCTCAAGGCCATCAAGCAACATATGGTCCAATATCTGGCCGTGACCAAAACGATAGCCCTGACGGGCTTTTTTAAGCAAATAAGGACTGTTGCTCATGCTTTCCATACCGCCTGCTAAAATAAAATCAGCTTGACCAAGAGTGATTTGATCGGTTGCCATCATCACAGCCTTCATTCCAGAGCCGCATACTTTGTTTATCGTAAGAGCAGGAGTTGAGTCTAAAAGCCCCGCTTTAATGGCGGCTTGTCTTGCAGGGGCTTGGCCAAGTCCGGCCGATAAAACGCATCCCATAATAACTTCATCGATAAGATCTGGATTAATGTTTCCAAGAGTTGCTTTTAGTGTTGTTGCGCCAAGATCGGTTGCGGAAATATCTTTTAATCCCCCTTGAAAAGCACCGATATGCGTTCTTGTTGCGTGAATGATATGCATTTAATTGCTCCTTTCAAAAGTTTCATTTTTAGGCACCACAAAAAGAGCATCTGAAAAATTTCCACCTTTTTCAATATTATTTAGCCTGACTCTTACCACATTTCCTCTTCCATCAACAGCGACCCATTCGGCCAGTTCTAAGGGGCTTTTTGAAAAGATGAATGTAATGGTTCCTGCTTCCATTGCATCACGTTTGGTCATAGAGATTTTAAGTAAATTCCCAGTTTCTTCTATATTTTTAACATCAGATTCGTCAAAAGAGAATTTTTCTCTTAGCATCAGCTCTGCAGGAGAGGACGATAGAGGAATGTGACTAGATTGTTTCATCTCTTTGTCGTAATTGACCATCCATGTGCCATCACTGATGATCAAAAGTGGAGATGTTGCGCCGTAGTCAGCCCGCATCTTTCCTGGTTTTTGAATATAAAGCGTACCGCTCATCATATTATCTTGATTGCTTGTTTGTAAAAAAGATGCTTTTAATGATTTTATGCCATTAAAATAATTTTGAACAGTTGCAAGGCGAGAATCTTTGTTGAAATCCGCTTTGGAAGAGGGATCTGAGCTGAAAGAACAGAAAGAAAACATCATGAAAAATAAAAAAATATACATTAAAACTACCTTTGATTAAAAAAACTTTGTTATTCATATCAAATTTTACTTGCATATACAACAAACTTTCGTTATTAAAGAAGCACGACACACGCAAATGGGTGATTAGCTCAGCTGGGAGAGCATCTCGTTTACACCGAGAGGGTCGGCGGTTCGATCCCGTCATCACCCACCATTTCTTGAAATCATTAAACTCAGTAAATAATTTTTTAGCTCCCTGATTTGACTTTTATCTTTTTTTGTGATTGAATAACTGTGGTTTTAACAAAATAGGAGACAGACCACAATGAAAAATATACTTTTAGGCTTAATCGCGACACTTGCATTAACGCATAGCGATACTTCTTACGCAGCAGGCGCGCCGGTTAATTCTGGATTTAGGCCAAAACCCCCTTATTATATGGCCGATGGATCAGGAATTGATGCTGAAAGTGCTGCAGCTGTTTTTAAGAAAATGGGCAAAGATGTTGCCTATCCTGCAAAAAAAGACAACTGGGAACAAGTTTTAGCAGATCTTCGCGCAGGTACAGTTGATTTTATGGGAGATGCAAGCATTAAAGAACCAGAAGCAAAGTTTGTGTTTAGTGCTCCTTACAGAGATTTGGAATATAAGGTTTTAAGCAAGAAAGATAAACCATCATCATTTACAAGTGATGTGGAGTTTATTGCTCATGTTGCAAAAACACCAGGCCTTAAAATTGGGTTTGTTGACACGGTCAGCTATTCAGCTGCTTTTGATGGGTTTACAAAAGGCGCAACAGCAACATTTGTTGGAAAAAAGTCTTTTAAAGAGCTTGTTCAAGATGTGATGGATGGTAAGACTGATTATGCAATCGTGGATGCAGCACATGCTGATTGTTATATTTCAAGCTCAGCAACAGGAAATATGGCCGATTATAATTTGGCAGATATTAAAATCAAAGTTGCACGTGCTTTTGTGTTTAATAAAGATCGTTTGGCCGCTCAAAACATTAAAATTGAAGATGTGAACAAGGCAATTGAAGATGCCAAGGCTGATATTAAAGTAGCTTTGGATAAACCAGGTAGATGTGCTAAGGTTGCTGTAGCCGCAACTACGCCTGCAAAGTAATTAATCCACTCTTTCGAGCTCACACCTTGATTATGACAAGGTGTGAGTTTTTATTATCTTAATGCCCTTATAAATCTTGGACTGCTTTTAGGTAACCATTGATCAGATCAATTCCTAAAGAACCATTACGAATGTATTCTTTTTGAAACTCTGAAAAATAGCTTCTTACTCCAAGGTCTAAGAAAAGTCGGTCCATAAGAAAACTTTTTTCTGCATCTGTATCATAGACACTTGCAAGAGATTCTCCAGGCTGAATGAAAGGTGTCCAATCTTGAGTTTTGACATGATTCAAAAAATAGCTTATCACTTCATTTCCTATAAGTTGCCCAGCAAAATCAGGGTCAGTTTTTGAAAAAATCTCTTGGGTTAAAGATGTTTCTTGTCGATTATCAAAAAAAGTCACCATAAAGTTTTTTAATTGTCTTATATGCGCATCTAAGAGATAGCGTGCTTCAGTATCAAAGCGTTTTTCTGTCTTTTTAAGAAGTGGAAGTAGGGAATCTATTATTCCACCAAAAGCACCAGTTCCGCAGTTGAGTATAGCTTCAGGACTGCCTAATCCATTTATGAACGATGACATCATGATGATATATTCTTCATTTTCAGGATCACGGATGATTCTGTTAAAGACAAGTTCAAGAATTCTTCCAAAAATTAAATCAGATTTATCTTTTTCTTTAACTGTGATTTCATGTTGGAAAGCTTTTTTACTCCATAAATTTCCCCATGCGCCAATGGTAGATTCAGGATTTTGCATGCAGCTTTCGATCATCTGAAGGTGTTGAAGAGCTGTTTCCAAAACATCTTGAGGAAGACGGATTGCTATTTGATTTTCTTTATCCACCAGAGTTTTTATCTGTTCTTCATTCATAGTATTTTGAGTTTGTTTTATCTTTTGAAGCTTAGTGATATGCACCCTGATCGCATCGATCAATTCTTGGCTTGATAAATTTGTTTCTGGCTCTTGCTCAACAAGTCCTTGTAAAATTATATTTTCTGAACTTGTTTTGGTTCCATTATGAACATTTTCATAATTAAAAGATTGATCTAAAGCAATATAAGTTTGTTCAAAGTCAATATTTCTACCAAGAAGCTCGATAAAAGGATCAATGTCGGTATGATCTTTTATTAATAGAAGATTTCTGATCGCTTCACGTCTTTCTTGAAGCCTTAACGAGACAAAATCTGGATTTAAAATTTCTTGTTTGAGAAGAGAATAGCCATTTCTTAGAATGTCATTAAACTCTTGTGTTCTTGGGCAAGATATTAAATTTTCTAATAATATTCTTTTAACTTTGCTTTTGGTTCTGGGGTTTTGAGCAATTTCTAAAACAAGGTTAGCCAATTCTCTTTTTAAAAGATCATTTTGCATTTCAAATAGAAATGAAGAAATATCGCAAAATTGTTCGTGTGTTATAGCTCCAGCTCTTATGCTCTCTAATGTCTGAAATCCGATTTCAGATTGAGTTTCTTGAGAGAGAAGGTATATTTTTTTGAAGTACGGAATTCTGCTTTCCCAATTCAAGCTTGCATTGTTTGCCATATCGGCGATGAATCTTTTAAGATTATTGCGCTGGTCTTCATTTTGCGTTGTAAGTAGATAGCCTATAGTATCACAAAATTGAAAATGTGTTATAGAGCCTTCAATTGTTGTGTCTAGAAAAAAAGATATCATTCTGTCTTGCGTGTTTGGTCCAAAAACTGCAAAATTACTCATATATAAGACTTTTGTTTCCCAATCTAAAATCGGATTTGTAATATAGTCAATTACAAATGTTTCCAGATCTTGTATTTTTGTTCCATTATTATTGATTAATAAATATTTCATAATTGTTGCGAATTGTATATGTGAAATAGTTCCAGAAGTTATGCTTTCGAGCATAAACGTTATAATTTTATCTTGTGCTTCAGGTGAGAAAGATCGAAACAGTTCCATGTATAAACCTTTATCATATAAAGAAATATCTGAACTTATTATTATATTTACAATAAAGTTCTGGACGTCTTCTCGTTGAGTTAGGAAATTTGCAATTTTTAAAAATTGCGCATGCGTCATATTTCCTTCACGCATACTTGTTAAAATGAAAGTTGTTAGTTCATCTTGCGTGACCGATGTGAGTGCTCGAAAATTATCCATGTATAAGGACTTGGCTCCAAAATCTAAGTTTGGGTTCTTAATAGAATTGACGATGAGCCTCTCTAATTCTTGTTTTTTTGTGCCATGATTATCCTCAAGTAAAAATCTGATGATTTTTGCAAGATGTACATGTGAGATAGCTCCAGAAATTGATGTTTCTATAATAAATGTTACAATATTATCTTGCATAGCTGGTGTGAGGAAACAGAATTGATACATATACAATAATTTCTCATCCCAGCTTAACTCAGAAGATTGGATTTTTTCTAAAAATGCAGTTTGGATTTGAGTTTTTAGTTCTTCGTTTTTAAGAGTATTTGCCAAACGTTCCATGCTGAAACTTAATGTTATTTGATTATGATTATAAAGCTTCAATTTTAAGAATTCTTGCAATAACCCCTCTCCCATTTTTGTTGTTATAGGATTGGCGAGCAGGTTTTCTAAAGTGTGAAAATCATGATTATCAGGGTCTGTTAAACTTTTCATGAGTGCATATTGAAATTCTAGCATCATTTCACTGTCTATCGAAGTTGGATCAAAGATTATAAGATTTTCGAATAAATCTATTTTTTCTCTTTCTGGGATTGCCTGATTTAAAACATATTCTCTTATGATCGGATCAACAAAACGTCCTTGCTCTAAAGGAAGAATTCCTTTGATGATTCTAGCATGAGATATATCGGCTCTAATTAACTGTGTGAGTAAATCAATAGCACTTGAATAAAAAGATGAATCGCTCAATAAAATCTTAAGAAGCATTATTTTCTCGAATGGACTCATTTCCTGAGAATAGATTTCTCTTGCATGTTTGAGCGCGAAAATTTGATCTTCCGAAGTGCCCAGCTGTGCCATTATAGTTAAAAACCCCGAAGACGCACCTTTCAAAGATAGAGGAGAAGCAGTCAATAGCTCTTTAAATCTATCTTTTATAATATCCAGGCTGGAATTTAAGCTAACAGAGAAAATGATTCCCATTAAACGATTATCTGAAGAAGACAGAGCATGATCCATTAAACTTAAAACAATGTTTTTCGCAAAGTCTTTGATTGTTAAATCATCAGAATATGTTTGCCAAATTATTTTGAAAAAATTGTTGTAATTGTTTGTCATATCATCTTCATGGGTTATTTTTTCAAGAATCGATTCAGGAGTAATTCCAGAAATTTCAACTTTTGATAAAAAGTCATTTTTTTTTGATGAGAGAGAAATAATTTGAAAGAATGGCATCTTCATTTTTAGCTCGGTTTTATTATCAGTTATGGCTTCCCAAAGTATTTCTTGTAACCTTGGCTCTAATTCATCAAACTGTAATGCAATATCTTTTATTTTTTCTGGAGATGCCATTTCTTTGATAATATTTCGAATCCATATTTCCATTTCTTTTGTGTGGCCATGATTTTCTCGTGTAATCGTTCTTGCTGCAAAATCAAGAGAAAATGTTGGAACTCCTAATTCTAGACCTGGGATATGTCGAAGATCTTCTTTGTTGATAACTGGATTTGGAGTAATCCCATTTATCTCATGTCCATCAATTACTATGGGACCATTAATAATTGCCACGCCACCTAATACGTCATGTGCTATCTGTTGTGCACCCATTTCTGCCGCAACAGGTCTGTTTTCTTCTCCTGGAATTTCTTCCATTCCAAATAGGGAAACTTTGGATATAACGAGCGAGCTTAAAAATATAGTTTTTAATTTTTTCATAACATAAGTCTTTTCTTAAAATAGCTCTATATTCATATAGAGTTTTTATCTTTATTATTCACGAGGAAAATAGCTTACTTTTCTTGATTCCTTAACTGCCTTAACTTTTCAAAATCGCTATCCGCATGATAAGATGATCTGGTAAGAGGAGAGCTTGCGATCATTGAGAATCCTTTTCCTCTTCCCATTTTTGCGTAATCTTCAAATTCTTCTGGTGGAACATAACGCATAACTTCATGATGCGTTGGAGTTGGTTGAAGATATTGACCAATGGTCATGAAATCCACGTTTGCGCTTCGCAGGTCATCCATCACTTGATAGATTTCCGGTTTTTCTTCACCAAGTCCTACCATGATCCCTGATTTTGTGAAAATTTCAGGATCAAGTTCTTTCACCCGCTTTAAAAGCCATAAAGATTGGAAGTAACGCGCGCCTGGACGAACTGAAGCGTATAGTCTTGGAACGGTTTCAAGATTGTGATTGTAAACATCAGGTTTTGCTGCCACAACAGTTTCAACAGCACCTTCTTTGCGTAAAAAATCAGGCGTGAGAATTTCAATTGTGCTTCCTGGAGAGTGGATTCTGATTTGCTTGATGACATTTGCAAAATGCTGTGCTCCGCCATCATCTAAATCATCTCGGTCAACAGAGGTAATGACGACGTGTTTAAGATTCATGGCTTTAACGGCCAATGCCACGCGTTCTGGTTCATGAGGGTCAAGTAAATCAGGTCTTCCTGTTGCAACATTGCAAAACCTGCACGCTCTTGTGCAAACGCTTCCCAAAATCATAAAAGTTGCATGTTTTTTTGTCCAGCATTCACCAATATTTGGGCAAGCTGCTTCTTCACAAACAGTTTTAAGTTTTAATCCTCGCACAAGATCCAGGGTTTCGTGATATCCTTGTGATTGGGGAGCTTTGACTCTGATCCAGCTTGGTTTCATGATTTTATACCTTACATATGAATAGCAATGCCTTGGGAATTCAAGACAGCTTCGTGAATCATTTCAGACAATGTTGGGTGTGGAAAAACAGTGTGCATCATATCAGCTTCTGTTGTTTCAAGGGTTTTGGCCAAAGCAAAACTATGAATCATTTCGGTGACATCTTCGCCTATTAAATGAGCCCCTAAAAGCTCACCAGTTGTTTCATCAAAAATAACTTTTACAAAATTATCGGGTGATCCAACAGCCAGTGCTTTTCCATTTCCAACCCCAGAAAATGTGCCAACTTTGATTTTAAGTCCTTGTGCCAGAGCTTGTTTTTGAGTCAGCCCCACACTTGCAATTTGAGGGGAAGAGTAGGTACATCCTGGGATATTAAGCGGTGAAAGAGGCTTTATGCCCGAAATTCCCAGCATGTGCTCAATGGCTAAGATGCCTTCATGGGAAGCTTTGTGTGCAAGCCATGGTGGCGCGCCAACATCTCCAATGGCGTATATTCCAGGTTCATCTGTCAGGGCAAAATCATGAGTTTTGATAAAGCCTCTATCTGTTTTAATTTTTGTTTTCTCAAGACCTATATCGTCAATATTTCCTGTAATTCCAACGGCTAAAATCATGCGATCAAAAATTTCGATAGAAGTCCCCTGGGGAGTTTTGATGGTGGCTTCAAGGCTATTTTCTTGAGTGGTTATTTTTTCAACAGTAGATGATGTTAAAATTTTCATCCCTAATTTTTCAAAAGATTTTCTTGCCAAAGAGGCGATTTGATCATCTTCTTGAGGCAAGATTTGGTCTTGAAGTTCAACAACGGTGACCTGAGACCCAAGAGCATTGAAAAAGCTTGCAAATTCAATTCCAATTGCCCCTGATCCTAAAACTAATAATTTTTCAGGGACATGGTCTGGCATCATAGCATCGGCTGCATTCCAAATAATTTTATGATCTGCTGCAATATGAGGAAGGTTTTTAGGTTTTGCACCGGTGGCAAGAATGATGTTTTTTGCTTCTAATGTTTGATCATTCACGCTTACTTTGCCCCCGCCCATAAGCCGGCCACGTCCTTCAAAAACGGTGACTTTGTTTTTTTTAAGTAATCCTTTGACACCATTTGCAAGACCGGCAGAAACGGACCTTGATCTGTCCACCATTTTTTGTAAATCAAATGTGACATTTTCCGCATTCACTCCAAAATCAGCCGCTTTTTTCATGCCAGCGTAAACCTGGGCCGATTTGAGAAGCGCTTTTGTGGGAATGCATCCCCAATTTAAACACACACCACCTAAATGTTTTTCTTCAATTAAAGCGGTTTTTAAGCCCTTTTGCGCAGCCTTAATTGCTCCAACATATCCGCCAGGGCCGCCGCCGATTACAATGCAATCAAATTTCATTTTTTTAATCCTTATATTATTTTATATCCTAAGGTTAATGGTATACTTTTTAAAAAAATAAGTCAATTATTTTTTTGACAAAATTGTAAAATTAGAGATGGATTATAATATTTTATAAGTGCCAATCATTTTTTTGCCGCAAAAAGCCATGCCAATTGCCAGAATTTCTCCCTTGAATGCATCTGTGTAACGTTTATCACTGATTTGGATAAGGGCAGACTGGGTTGTTTTTTCAAGTTTTGATGGGTCATCGCAGACTTTGAATTCCATAATAATTGCCTTTTGAGAAGGATCTTTTGGTGTCATAATCACATCATAACGCCCATCTCCAGCTTCGCCATTAGAGTCTACATCATAACGCCCCCTGAATCCTACCAAAAGCCCCATCATAAATATTTGAAACACATGCTCGGGTGTTTTTGAGCTTAGGTCGAAGTAGCTTAAAGAGTCGGCAATGTAGGTTTGAATATAGCGCAAAAATTTTGAAGGATCATTGCTGTCATCTAAACTTTTTATGAAATCTCTATAGAAAGTGCTGCCATGATTTAAATAGAACCATTTTTTTACAATATCAAGATATAATGATAGGATTTCTTTATTTGGAATGTTGATGACAGTGTGTATTTCGCCAAATGAATCTGTATTGTTTGAGATTACGTTTAGATATCCGCCATGAAGTAATAAAGTCCAAACGGCATCTGGATTTGTATCTAAGCTTTGAAAGTTTAAATGATCATAAATTATTTGTTCTTGGGGTTCGCCTTTGATTAATTTTTCAATCTTATCTTTAAAATTATCATCACTTTTTCCGATTAAATCATATACTACTGCATTATCTGATGTGCCAAGCCAATAAGATGTCAGTTTTGCATCTTTACTTAAACAATGAATGATAGACCAAGGATTGTAAATTTGGAATTGTCCAATTTTATAGCCATTATACCATTGTTTGATAGGCTCGATCAGATTTGGAGTTGGTAATAAGCTTTCTACTTCATCTTGTGTGAATCCAAAGTATTGTGCATATTGCTCATCTAATATTGTGCAACATTTCAAATTATTCAGACCCGAAAACATGCTTTCCTTTGCAACTCGAGCAATGCCAGTCATTATTGCTTTTTCTAAATCACCGTTATCCTTAAGTGCGCTACCAAGAAGAATTCGCATAAACTCTACAATTTCTTGATAGAAATTATGAGAGTAGGAGCTGTGAATTGGCGTGTCATATTCATCAATTAGAACAATAGGTTTTATATTTCTATGTTTTTTAATGTAAGAGATCAGATCAAATAAAGCGCTGGATAAATGGCTGGGGGAAGATATTTTTTGAGTAAGAACATTGTTGAATACTTCTTTTTGAGCTTGTGACAGCGAATCACCCTCTAGTAAATAAGAGTGCTTTTCATATAGGTTTGAAAAAACTTTCTGAATTTGAATAAATAGGCTATCAAAATCTGAATATTTACAATCTTTAAAGCTTAAAAAAATCACTGGATATTTGTTTTGATGTAGTGTGCAAAAGGGGGTTTCTTTTGAGATGAGAAGGCCTTTAAAGACATCGGCGCCGTTTGTGGAGAAGAAGGCTTCCAGCATAGACATATTCAATGTTTTCCCAAAACGCCTGGGGCGGGTGATGAGGGTTACATCGGCTTTATCATCCATAACTTCTTTGATAAACATTGTCTTATCAATAAAAATGCACCCTTTTTGAATGACTTTGGTAAAATCACTGATTCCAATTGGAAAGTTGTTGGGGTTGATCATGGTTATTATCACCTAATGTTTATATATTGCTCTAATTTATACTATATTTTTATCAATTTATCAAGGGTGGGGGATGACGAAAAAATGTTAAAAGAGATTTTACGTTTTATTCAGAATGGCAAGTGTGTATTGAGCACCTCAAATAATTGAAAAAAATAATTGACAGATTGTTGGATCTTTGTTATTCTTCTTGAAGATAAGTGATTTACGGTTTTATAAAAAGGATGTGAAGAAATGATTCGGTTGTTGGACGCCAATGTTATTAATCAAATAGCAGCAGGAGAGGTTATAGAAAGACCTTTTTCTGCGATTAAAGAGTTGGTTGAAAATTCAATTGATGCAGGAGCAACGCGTATAAGTGTTCGGGTCAGAAATGGCGGGCAAACGCTTATTATTGTGGAAGATAATGGGCATGGGATGGATTCGATGGATCTTGAAATATGCGTTGAGCGGCATTCAACATCCAAACTTCCTCAAAATGATCTTTTTAACATCAAAACAATGGGTTTTAGAGGAGAGGCATTGGCATCTATTGGATCTATTGCCCGTATGACAATTTCAAGCAAAACTCAAGGGAGCGATTCAGCCTGGTCGGTTAAAGTGGAAGGTGGCGTTAAATCAGAGCTTTCTCCTTGTTCAGGAACAACTGGAACGCGTATTGAAATCAGAGATTTATTTTTTGCAACGCCAGCAAGACTTAAATTCTTAAAATCTCCCAGTTCTGAAATGTCGGCCATTGTGGATGTGATGAATAAACTTGCCATTGCGCACCCTCATATTACATTTATTTTAAAAGATGATACGCGTACGTTTTTAGAGCATATAGCAACGGATAGTTTGAAGGAAAGATTGAGGAGTGTTCTAGGGGAAGATTTTATTAACAACTGCGCTTTTGTTGAATTCCAAAACGAGGGGATTGCAATTAAGGGATATGTCAGTCTTCCAACTTTTAACCGTGGAAACCGCATGCAACAATTCTTCTTTGTAAACAATCGTTGTATCCAAGATCAACTGCTTTTAACGGCTATAAGAGTGGCTTATCAAGATTTAATGTCTTCAGATAGGTATCCAATTCTTGCGCTTTTTATGGACATAAGCCCTGAAGAAATTGATGTGAACGTGCACCCGACAAAATCGCAAATTCGTTTTCAAGACCCACAAGAAATTAAATCTTACGTGATATCAACGGTAAAAAAAGGTCTTGGCGTTTCTTCTTATAAAACATCTTCTACAATTTCAGATCAAATGATGAACCGGTTTAGCAGCCCTTCTTCACAAGGTTCGTATACATCATCATCATATACGCCGTCTTCTTCTGGATTCAAGTTTGATTCATCTCCTTCTAAAACAACACTTCCTTTTGAAGTTCCTTCTGGGCCAGCTCAAAGTTATATGCCAAGTATTGATGAAACATATCCGCTTGGTCATGCAAAAGCCCAAATTCATGAAAACTATATTGTTGCGCAAACAGACCAAGGTATGATTATTGTTGATCAGCATGCGGCGCATGAAAGATTGGTTTATGAGAAAATGAAGTCTGATTTTTATGCAGGAACAGTTGCAAGGCAAACGCTTCTTATGCCAGAAATTGTCGATCTTTCGCACGATGAAATTGACACATTAATGTCTGTTGTTGAAACATTGAAGAAATTTGGTGTGTTGATTGAAAAATTTGGAACAAGTGGAGTGATTATTCGGGAAATTCCGGTGATTATGGGGAATGTGACATTTAAAGATATTGTTTTATCAATCATTGAAAATTTAAAAGAAAATGAGGATTCTCAAATTTTAGAGATGAAGATTAATGAGATTCTTTCATCAAAATCATGTCATGGAAGTGTCAGATCTGGGCGAATTTTAACTTTACCTGAAATGAATACGCTTTTGCGCGAAATGGAAGCAACTCCTTTTTCGGGGCAGTGCAATCATGGAAGACCAACTTATGTGGATTTGAAACTTAAGGATATTGAAAGGCTGTTTGGTCGTTCTTAGATTAATGAAAGAGGATAGACAATGGCGGTTGTGAAAATTCCTGCCATCACGTCGTCCATCATAATTCCTAAGGCGTAGGTGTTTGGGTTTTTCTCACATAATCTCTCAATTTTACCAACCAAGCTAATTTTGCTGATATCAAAGAACCGAAATAAGAGAAAAGACAGGATAATTAAAAACCAAGATGATGTCCCAATAAAAACAAAAGGAATCATTTGCCCTACAACTTCGTCAATCACAATCCAACTTGGGTCACTTTGCTCGATATCTCCTTTTTTCATCAAATAATCAATTAAAAGGATTGAAAATAGCAGTAAAGCAAATGTTGCAATACTAAGCCATAAAGAAGGGATGATCAGAGCCAAAGCAAGCCCCCCTAAACTGCCATAAGTTCCTGGCATTTTAGGGAGGAACCCAAGTCCGCCAGCGCTTAGAAAGAGATTGGCTGCAGACATGCTTTTGTCCTTTGTGCAATTTTATACGCATTATTGACAGCAGTTTCAAGTTCTCTGTCACCTTGTTCTATTGCAAGTTTGATGGCATTAATTACTTTAAGAGGAAGTTCGATATCAACCACAAATCCTTCATATCCTTTCGCGGCCAATGGATTATTCCCGTATAAAAGGAAAGTAATACCAGCTTTTAAACCAAGAATTGCACTTTGCGTTTGGGCGTCATCTTGGGTTCCCCCTCCTGATCTTTTTAAAATTGCTCCCATGTGAAGATCATCCGATATAATAGCCCCTGTAAAGCCTAACTTTTCTTTGAGTAAGCCAGTTAGAATTTTCTTTGAAAGGGTTGATGGGAAATCGGGGTCTAAGCCTTTATGAACCAAATGCGCAGTCATAACCATTGTGCTTGGTGGAATGATTTTGAATAATTCGATATAAGGTTCGAGCTCTTGCTCGCTCCATGAAGACGTGATGTCGATAATGCCTTCATGCGTATCACCAGAGGCAGAGCCGTGTCCTGGGAAATGCTTTAAAGATGTCAAGATTCCGTGTTGTGAATGTGATTGTATAAACAGTTTCGCAAGTCTTGCAACAGTTAAAGGATCGCTTCCAAAAGAGCGTTCAATTCCGCCTATGACCGGGCATAAAGAAGGACCGTTCAAATCAACAACGGGGCCCAAGTTACAATTAATCCCTGTATTGCGAAGAATAAGAGCCATTTCATTATAAGTCCGGGAGATTTCTTCATCACTTTTTTCAGCCATCGTTTGGGCGGAAGGGAAGGGCGTAAATCCGTTACTGACATTAAGTCTTTGAACTTTTCCACCTTCTTGATCAACAGATATAAATAAATCAGGGGCGTCTTGTTTGAGATAAGAAATGAGTAAACGTAATTGATCAGGAGATTCAATATTGCGTTTAAAAAGAATGATGCCTGAAATTTTCTTTGTGTTGATTAGGTTTTCTTTTACGTAAGCAACTTGTGGATCAGTGGGCGCTGTCCCCTCAAATCCCATCCAAATCAGGCTTCCTATTTTATCTTCTAATGATTCAGATCCTTGTGCAAGAGTGATGTTTGTGAGGAGGCACAATAATGTTAAAAATATGTATTTCATTTATAAAAGCTCCGCTGTTAAAAAGTAGTTCACATCTGTATTAGAGCACAATTTCCATTCTCTTGAAAAAGGGGAATAAGTGTATCCTTGAAGATCTATAGCATTAAACCCTTGTTTTTTCAATGTTAAAATAAGTTGTGATGGCTTGATAAAATCACGCCATTCATGGATTCCTTGAGGTGCCCATTTGAGGATTTTTTCAGCCACAATAATTCCAAGAAGATAGGACATGATTGTGCGATTCAAGGTGGAAATAATGATTTTTGAGCCTTTTTTCATATAAGATTTTAAGTCTGAAATTAAACTTTCAGGAGATTCTACGTGTTCAAGAACTTCTAGCAATATGATCAGATCAAATTTATGTTCACCTAACTGGGAAAATTCATTGTAAAAACAAATATCAAGATTTTCTTCTTGAGATTTTTTTTGTGCCGCAAGTATGCTTCCTTGGGTTTGGTCAATGCCTGTTATGTCATGGCCAAGACGTGCAAGTGGAAGCGTTATAAGACCACCCCCGCACCCCACATCTAAAATTTTCATGTTTGGCTCTAATTTTGCCATTTTTAAAATATATTCCATACGCAAGGGAGTGAGTTTGTGTAAGGCTTTGTAAGGACCTTTTTCATCCCACCATGTGTGTGAGATATCATCAAAAATTTGATCTTGTGTGTGTGTCATGATTTGTCCATTCCCAAAGCTTTGAAATCGCCAGAGATAATCGCTGGTAAATTTTGTGTGATTTTTTCAACTTCCCAGTTCCACCAGGCAAGACGGATTAAGAATTCGATTTGATCGTCATCAAATCTTTTTCGGATTGGCTTTGCAGGATTTCCGCCAACAATTGTATAAGGATCAACATTTTTGGTGACCACCGAGTTTGTTCCAATAATTGCGCCATCGCCGATTTTAATTCCCTGCATGATGGTTGCGTTGTTGCCAATCCAAACATCATTTCCAATAACTGTATCTCCTTTGTTAACAGAGTCTAAGGGGGCGTCTTTCCAAGCTTTGCCAAAAACTTTAAAAGGGTAGGTTGAAATTCCATTGATTGCATGATTGGCTCCGTTCATGATAAATCGAACTCCAGTTGCAATTTGACAAAAGTTTCCAATAATGAGTTTATCGCCTATAAAATCGAATAAATAAAGCACATTTTTTTCAAAGTTATCGACATCATTTATATCATCATAATAGGTATAATCACCCACAATGATTTGTTGGCTTTTGATAATATTTTTTAAAAAGCATAAGCGTTTTATGCTGTCAATAGGGTAGGTGGTATTTGGGTTGGGGAACATCTTTTTCTCCTTTTTTTATATATTATTCTACAATATTAAAAGAAAAACAAAGACATGTCAATCATTTTTTTACAATTTTTTAACTTAAAATAAAATCTAGAACAGCGTTCGTTTTGAGTCTTCCTGAAGGTGACAATCTGAGGATATTGTTCTCAAGAATGGCCAGGTTTTCATTTTGAAGGGCAGAAAGTTTATCTTTTGAGAGATTTGAGTCTTGAATATCTACACCTTCTTTTAAACGAATTCCCATTAAAATGCGCTCTGTTCGAATATCTTCGAGCGTTAATATGTCAATATCTTGATATCCGTTCCCTTGGGTTTTAAGGGCATCTAGCCAGCTTTCTGGAGATTTAAACTGCCTTGTTGCTCTTTTGTGGTCCGTTGTGATTCGTCCGTGTGCTCCAGGTCCAATGCCCAAATAATCGCCATATCGCCAATAGTTTAAATTATGAGCAGATTCAAATCCAGGCTTTGCATAGTTAGAGACTTCATAGTCGTTAAATCCATGTTTTCGTGTGATGGCTGTTGTTAAATCGTATAAATCTGCTGATAAATCCTCATCTGGAAGAATGAATTCTTTTCGCGCATGTAGCTTGTGAAAGGCGGTTCCTTGCTCAATGGTGAGTTGATATAAAGAAATATGTTTTGGGTCTAATTTGAGGGCCGTTTCAAGCTCGCTTTCCCAAGACTCTAATGTTTGATTTGGTCGTGCGTAAATTAAATCAAAGCTCCAATTGTTAAAAACAGATCTTGCAATATCAAGAGCTTTTAATGCTTCTAAAGATGAGTGTGTTCGGCCTAAAAATTTCAAATCAGCATCGTTTAAAGATTGTATACCAACAGAAACTCTGGTTATACCAGCTTCTTTAAAGGCTTTGAATTTTTCAGCTTCTATGGAGTTTGGGTTGGCTTCAAGGGTGATTTCAGATGGAAGTTTCCAATGTTTTTGAACTTTTTCTAAAATACTTTGGACCAATTGTGGAGACATTAAAGAAGGTGTTCCACCGCCAAAGAAAATGCTTGAAATGTTTCTGTCTTGAAAGCGATTTGCTTCAAAATCAATGGATTTAAGAAAAGAGTCTAGCCAAGCATTTTCATCATGCTTTTCTCGAACATGAGAATTAAAATCGCAATAGGGACATTTAGAAAGACAAAAGGGCCAATGAAAATAAAGGCCCATATTTAAATTTGTCATTTATCTGAAGATGCTCCATTCCAAAAGTCACGCACTTTTTTGAAAAATCCTTCGGATGCGGGGCTGGATGAAGTATTTCCTTCTTGTTTTTCAAACTCATGAAGAAGTTCTTTTTGTTTTGCAGTTAAATTGCTAGGTGTTTCAACGTTAACTTTTATGAACATATCACCATAGGCAGAGCTGCGAAGAACTGGCATTCCTTTTCCGCGAAGTCTGAACTGGCTGCTATTTTGTGTTCCAGCTGGGATTGTGACTTTTGCTTTTGCGCCATCAATTGTTGGAATTTCAATACTTCCGCCAAGAGCGGCTGTAACCATAGTTATGGGAACTTGACAGTAAATATTATTGCCTTCCCTTTGAAAGAGTTTGTGAGGGGTGATGCTGATAAAAATGTAAAGATCACCGCTTGCAGCGCCTCTAATGCCAGCTTCGCCTTCACCTTGCAGACGAATACGCGTTCCTTCATCCACACCTGCAGGGATATTGACCGAGAGATTTTTTTCTTGTTGTACACGGCCGTTTCCAGAGCATGCCTTACAAGGTTTATCAATCGTTTTTCCAACACCAGAACATCCAGGGCAAATGCGTTCAACAACCATAAATCCTTGACGGGATTGAACTTTTCCATGGCCTTGACATGTTTTGCAATTTTTAACGCTGGAGCCAGCTTCGGCTCCTTTTGAATTGCAGGGTTGGCATTTTGCAAAAGTTGAAACACGAATTGTTTTTTGAAGCCCTTTATAGGCTTCTTCAAAACTGATTTTCATATTAAAACGAAGATCTGACCCTTGGGCATCGTGGCCTTGTGAGCCGCCGTCATGAAAAGCATTGAACATTTCTTCAAAAATATTTGAAAAACCTCCTCCGCCACCAAAGTTAAAATCAAACCCTGAAGAGGATCCGCGCGATTGTCCGCCACCACCATTTTGAAAAGCACCGTGACCAAATTGATCATAAGCTGCTCTTTTTTGGTCATCTTTTAAAACATCATAAGCATCGTTTAATTCTTTAAATTTATCTTCTGCTGTTTTGTCGTTTTGGTTTCTATCTGGATGGTATTTCATCGCAAGCTTCCGGTAAGCCTTTTTAAGCTCATCTGCAGAAGCTGACTTTGAAACGCCTAAGATCTCGTAATAATCGCGCGCCATTTAAAAATTATTTCCCACCTGATTGTTTTTTGTCCTTCACTTCTTCAAAGTCTGCATCCACAACTTTTTCATCATCTTTTTTATTGTGAGTATTTTCGTTTGTGTGAGCATCTGCTTGATCTGAAGTTCCAGCTGTTTCTGCTTCTTGTGCGGCTTTATACATGGCTTCACCAAGTTTCATGGAAGATTGTAACAATACGTCGCTCTTTTCCTTGATTAAGTCGAGGTCGCCGCTGTCAAGAACAGATTTCAATGCTTCAAGATCAGCTTCGATTTTTTCTTTGTCGCTTGCTGGAACTTTATCGCCATGTTCTGCAACATTTTTTACAGTTGAGTGAATCAAAGAATCTGCATGATTTCTGGCTTCGATAACTTCTTTGCGTTTTTTATCTTCAGCAGCATTCGCTTCTGCATCTTTTACCATCTTTTCAATATCTTCATCGCTCAGGCCGCCTGATGCTTGAATTCTAATTTGATGTTCTTTGCCTGTTGCTTTGTCTTTTGCAGAAACGCTGACAATACCGTTGGCATCAATGTCAAAGCTGACTTCAATTTGAGGTAGTCCGCGTGGTGCTGGAGGAATTCCAACCAAGTCGAATTGACCCAAAGATTTGTTGTCTGCCGCCATTTCACGTTCACCTTGAAACACTCTGATTGTCACGGCTGTTTGATTGTCATCAGCAGTTGAGAACGTTTGACTTTTCTTTGTTGGAATTGTTGTATTGCGATCGATCAAACGTGTGAATACGCCGCCAAGTGTTTCAATTCCAAGTGAAAGAGGTGTTACGTCAAGCAAAACAACATCGTTTACTTCACCACGAAGAACACCGCCTTGAATAGCCGCACCAATTGCTACAACTTCGTCTGGATTTACACCTCTGTTAGGTTCTTTTCCAAAGAAATTTTTTACAATTTCAATAACTTTTGGCATACGTGTCATACCACCAACTAAAATGACTTCATCAATTTCAGATGCGCTGATTCCCGCATCTTTGAGCGCTGCTTTGCAAGGATCGATTGTACGTTGAAGAAGATCTTCTACCAAACTTTCAAGTTTTGAGCGAGTTAACTTGATGTTTAAATGTTTTGGACCTGTTGCATCAGCTGTGATGAAAGGAAGGTTTACTTCTGTTTGCATGGAGCTTGAAAGTTCGATTTTTGCTTTTTCAGCGGCTTCTTTCAAACGTTGTAAAGCCAAACGATCACTTTTTAAATCAATTCCTGAATCTTTTTTGAATTCAGCAACCAAGAATTCCATGATACGGTTATCAAAATCTTCACCGCCTAAGAATGTATCTCCATTTGTGGATTTCACTTCAAATACGCCATCACCAATTTCCAAAATGGAAACGTCAAATGTTCCGCCGCCAAGGTCATAAACCACAATGGTGCCTGATCCTTTTTTCTCTAAACCATAAGCAAGAGCAGCCGCTGTTGGTTCGTTGATGATACGCAAAACTTCAAGTCCTGCAATACGACCAGCATCTTTGGTTGCTTGTCTTTGTGCATCGTTAAAATAAGCAGGAACAGTGATAACTGCTTGAGTTACTTTTTCACCCAAATAATTTTCCGCTGTTTCTTTCATTTTTTGTAAAATAAACGCGCTGACTTGGCTTGGACTGTATGTTTCGCCGTGGCACTCGACACACGCATCACCGTTTTCACCAGCAACGATGTGGTAAGGAACCATAGATTTATCTTTTTGTGTTAATGGGTCATCATATCTTCTGCCGATTAGACGCTTAATTGCAAATAATGTGTTCTCGTGGTTTGTTACCGCTTGACGTTTTGCAGCTTGACCCACAAGACGCTCTCCTGAATCAAGGGCGGCAACCATTGAAGGCGTTGTTCTTGCGCCTTCTGAGTTTTCAATAACTTTAGAATTCCCACCTTCCATGATTGCAACGCAAGAATTTGTTGTTCCCAAATCAATACCAATAACTTTACTCATTTTTTAATACTCCTTTAGATTATAAATTTTATATATCTTTTTATATCAAAATCTAAAAAACAAGTCAAGCAAAATTTAGCACTATTTGATGACGAGTGCTAAATTATTTTTGCATTGATGATTAAAGGCGAAACATCTGAAGCATTAACGAGCAGATAAAAGCTTTAAAACAGCCAAGCGAATATAATGCCCATGGCCTGCAAAAAAGTGACCGTCAGTCAAAAAGTCAGAAGTCACTTCAATCCAAGCTGCTTGAGTTACTTCAGCTTGATCTATTTTAAAGGTTGTACGGGCCTGGTCTTTTACAAGCCAAGAATACACATTGGTTTCCATCCAGGCATTATCTGTATTTCTTTCATCATTACTATAGCCAGCATATACTTTTCCAATGAAAAATGAATTTTTCTCATTCTTCAAATTGACACCAGTTTCTTCTTTTAATTCGCGTAAAGCAGCGTTTGCACTTAATCGATGATCCTCTGTATCAAGCATTCCTCCTGGGATTGCCCATTCAGATGATATAACATTCCCACCATCATTACGTTTGATTAACAGAACATATAGTTTATGGTTATTGATTTTAAAAATAACCGGGTCTGCTGCAGGGTTTGCACCCCAAAGACCCAATTCTCCTCTTCCTGAGATTCCAGTTTTCCCAAGTGGATTTATGGGTTTTCCATCAACTACTCTATAGGGCAAGCCAGTTGCTGATTCTCCAAAAGGGATGACTCGTTTACGGCCATCTTTAATTTGCTGAGCAATTTTAGAAATATCTTCAGGATCAGCCCAAGCATTTTGGGGTGATTTCCCTGGAGCCCATACGCTGTCTATAACCACAGGCGCAACGAAATTAACAGGAGTGTAGGGGCTTTGTTTTTCCCCACGTTTCAAAGAATCCCTTGCAGGGCTTGAGGGGTATGGAAATCGTAAACCAACTCCAAATTTTGTGTGAATTTGACTTGGATGAGCGCTGTTAAATCTTTCAACAGCTTCTTTTATAGCATTTTTTTGCGTTACTGGAATTTGCGCAATTATTGCTTCTAATTCTGTCACATGGCCCATATTTTCTGTTGCATGACTCTTATTGTGAGTTTTTCTGGGTTTTTTTGTTGTTTTTTTTGATGAAGAGTCATCAATTTCTGACTCCGATGCTGACTCCGATGAAGTATCAAAAATTTTCCGTTTGCTAGAATTTCTTTCGCTACATATACCTTCATATGAATGAGAAATGGTCAGTGTTGCAACGATAAGCGTCCATAAGATTTTTGATTTCATAATTGCATGTCTCCAATTTATATAGAAAAAACTATAGATGAAAATTATAAATAAACTGTTAATCTTCATCCATTTTTAATGCTGCAATAAAGGCGCTTTGAGGAATTTCCACTTGTCCAAATTGGCGCATGCGTTTTTTACCTTCTTTTTGTTTATCAAGAAGTTTGCGCTTACGGCTGATATCACCACCATAGCATTTTGCTGTTACGTCTTTTCGAAGAGCAGAAACAGTTTCTCTGGCAATCACTTTCACCCCAATTGCTGCTTGGATGGCAATTTTGAATAATTGTTTTGGGATAAGATCTTTAAGTTTTTCACAAAATGCACGGCCTCTTTTTTCGGCTCTTGTTCTGTGCACAATACATGAAAGTGCATCAACAGGTTCGGCATTGACTAAGACAGACAGTTTCACAAGGTCAGCTTCTTCATATGAATCGATTTGATAATCAAAGCTTGCGTATCCACGAGAAATAGATTTAAGGCGGTCGTAGAAGTCAAAAACAACTTCATTTAAAGGAAGTTTATAAACAACCATGGCTCTTGTGCCAACATAGGTGAGTTCGACTTGAATTCCGCGTCTTTCGGTGCAAAGAGACAGAACAGGGCCCAAATATTCATCAGGAACCAAAATTGTGGCTTTAATCCAGGGCTCTTCCATGTGATCAATTTTAACAACGTCTGGCATGTCGGCTGGATTGTGAAGTTCGATCATGTCGCCATTGGTCATAAACAAACGATAAACAACGCTTGGAGCAGTTGTGATAAGGTTAAGATTAAACTCACGTTCGAGTCTTTCTTGAATGATTTCAAGATGAAGAAGTCCTAAAAAGCCGCATCTAAAACCAAAGCCAAGAGCAGCAGAGCTTTCAGGCTCAAAAACAAAGCTTGCATCATTTAAACGGAGGCGGGCAAGGCTTTCACGCAATACTTCAAATTCAGCAGCATCTGCTGGGAAAAGTCCACAAAAAACCACAGGAACGCTGGCTTTAAATCCTGGAAGTGGTTCTGCAGTGATATTTTTTTCATCAACGATGGTGTCTCCAACGTTACAATCAGCAACTTGTTTGATGCTGGCTGTGAAAAACCCAACTTCGCCTGCGCGCAAAGAATCAAGAGTTGTTTTTTTGGGTGAGAACACGCCAACATGGTCAACTTGGTAAACGGACCCTGCTGCAATCATTCGGATTTTCATTCCACGTGCCATAACGCCATGCTTGATGCGCACAAGCACCACAACGCCAAGATATGGGTCATACCAGCTGTCAATCAAAAGAGCCTTGAGCGGCTGCGTAGCGTCTCCTGTGGGGGCAGGTAAGCGCATAGCAATTGCTTCCAAAACGTCTGTGATTCCAAGTCCAGTTTTGGCAGAAATTAAAACGCTGTCGCTTGCATCAATACCGATAACGTCTTCAATTTGTGTTTTAACACGGTCCGGTTCTGCAGCTGGAAGGTCAACTTTATTTAAAACAGTGATGATTTCATGATTGTTGTCAATAGCTTGATATACGTTAGCCAATGTTTGAGCTTCAACGCCTTGGCTAGCATCAACAACCAAAAGAGACCCCTCACACGCAGCAAGAGATCTGCTGACCTCATAAGCAAAGTCAACGTGGCCAGGTGTGTCCATAAGATTTAGCTGATAAATTTCTCCATTTTTCGCAGTGTAGGAAAGTCTTACGGTTTGCGCTTTGATTGTAATTCCACGTTCGCGTTCAATGTCCATATTGTCAAGGATTTGCTCCTTCATTTCACGTTGTTCAAGCCCTTTGCAAGATTCGATTAAACGGTCAGCAAGAGTTGATTTTCCATGGTCAATATGCGCAATAATTGAAAAATTCCTGATATGTGATAAAGGTGTGTGGCTCATCGGCGTAGTGTTCCTCCGGTTTTTTGTTCAATTGTTTTGATGACTTTTGCATACAAGCCTTCTATTTCTTCATCAGTAAATGTATGGTCTGTTGATTCAAAGATAACACGGATAGCAACAGATTTTTGTGATGGATCCAGTCCTTTTCCTTCAAAAACATCAAACAATTTAACACTGGCGATTTCTTTTATTTTTGCATCTTCAAGTGCTTTAATCAAATTTCCACAAGGATATGATTTTTCAATCAAAAAAGCAAAATCACGCTCTACTGGTTGATAAAATGATTTTATAAATGCTGTTTTTGTTTTTGAAAGACGCATATTTTGCGTGAATATTTCAAATCCAACAACGGCTCCTTTAACATCAAAGGCTTTTAAAATGCTAGGGTGAATTTGTCCAAAATAGCCCAAGATTTTATCATTTACATAAAGAGTTGCCGATCTTCCTGGGTGATACCAATTTGGTGCTTCTTGTTTGATAGAAAAAGACGTATTTTCAAGAATGAAATCAAGGTCTGATCTAATATCGTAAATATCCACCATTCTTGAAGGGGATGACCACTGTGTTTCTTGCGCAAGACCATATTTAATCCCAGAAATCATAGATTTTTGTCCAGAAATTTCTGAATTTTCATATTGAGGGCCTATTTCAAAAAAAGCGCCATTTGAAATGGATCTTGCTTGATTTTTAGAAACAGCTTCGAGTGAATTCCCAATAATAGATGGGCGCATGATATCAAGTTCGCTGCTAATAGGGTTTTTGATAATGACATCACTTGTTTGAACATCAGCCCCTAAAAGAGCGGCTTTTTTTGAATGCATAAATGAAAATGTGACTGTTTCAAAATATCCACGTGCACAAAGTCCTTTTCGAATGTATGAACCGTGTTCGAATACGATTTTTTCAAGACCTTTTGTACTTTGTGTGGAAGAAGGAAGCGATAATGTTTCAAGTAAGTCATATCCTATAATGCGCACGACTTCTTCAACCAAATCTTGTGGCAGGGTAAGATCGGATCTCCATGTTGGAGGGGTGATTTTTTCTCCATCAACTGTGCAGCCCAGATCTTTTAAAATACAGACAGTTTTGTCCAGGGAAACTTTAATTCCTGTGAGTTTTTCAATAAGATGCGCATCAAATTCAATGGGGTTTGGAAGGGAAGGGAGGGCTCCAGTGCTGTTAACAATGCTTGGCGTGCCGTCTGCGTGCTGGATGATAAATGAGGTGAGTTTTTCCATCATCATTTGCATTTGATGTGGGTCAACATAGCGCTCAAATCGATATCTAGCATCACTGTGCAAGTCAAGTTTTCGCCCAGCTTGAGCAATAGCATTTTGAGAAAAATGGGCAATTTCAATTAAAATATCAGTGGTTTGATCGTGAACACATCCTCTGGCTCCGCCTTTAATGCCAGCAAGTGAGATAATGCCTTGCTCATCTTCGATAACAACTGCATCTTGGGGAAGTTTATATTCCACATCTTTAAGCGCTGTAAAAGATTCATCTTGTTTGGCATGACGAACGGTTAGGTTTCCTTTGATATCATTTAAATCAAAAAAGTGGCAGGGGCGATTAAATTCAAGCATGAAGTAATTGGATAAATCCACAAGAAGCGAAATGCTGTTTTGTCCTGCCAATTCCAAACGTTGCTTAAGCCAAGAAGGGGAGGGGCCATTTTTAACGCCTTTGATTTGTGTGCATAAGAAGAATGGGCAGTCATCACCTGCTAAAAGATTCACCTGTGTATCACAGGAGGCTTTTCTGTCAATTTTTGGGGTATCAAGAGGAGTAAGCGTTCCAAGGCCAGATGCGGCTAAGTCTCTTGCGATACCATACACACCTAAACAATCTCCTCGATTTGGCGTGATTGCAATATCAATAGCAATATCATTTATCCCTAAAACATCTGTTATTTTGGCGCCAACGGGTGTGTCTTGTGGGAGTTCCATAATGCCGTTTGATTCGGTATCAAGTAAAAGTTCAGCGCCAGAGCAAAGCATTCCTTGGCTTTCCACGCCTCTTATAACGCCAAGTTTAAGTGTGGTGCCTGTTGAGGGGATAACAACGCCAGGACGCGCAAAAATAACCTTAAGCCCTTCTCTTGCGTTGGGGGCGCCGCAAACAACTTGAATAGGGTCTTTTCCATTTTCTATTTGCACGCTGCAAACCTTAAGCCTGTCCGCATCTGGGTGTTTTTGGGTGCTTAAAATATGGGCAACAGTAAAGTCTTTAAGAACTTTTGATGTATCGATAACCTCTTCAACTTCAAGCCCAAGGCTCGTAAGCTTCAAGACAACATCATCTACGCTGTAATCGCCTTGTAAATGTTCTTTTAACCAATTAAATGTGAATTTCATTTATATAATCCTTGTTATGCTTCAAAGGGGGAAAAACCATAATGGTCTAACCATTTTATATCTGACTCATAGAACATGCGAAGATCTGGAACGCTGTATTTGAGCATGGCAAGACGCTCAATTCCCATTCCAAATGCAAACCCTTGATGTGTCGTGGGATCTATATTGCAATTTTCAAGAACTTTTGGGTGGACCATGCCGCATCCAAGAATTTCAAGCCAATCATTTCCTTGTCCAATTTTAAGTTTTCCATCACTTCGATCGCATCTGATATCCACTTCTGCGGAAGGTTCAGTAAACGGAAAGTAACTTGGCCTAAAACGCAGTTTAAGGTCAGGCGCATCAAAGAATTTTTTAAGAAAATCAAGCAAACAGCCTTTAAGATGGCCCATGTGGATGTTTTCTTCAATAACAAGACCTTCAACTTGATGAAACATAGGCGTGTGCGTTTGATCAGAGTCGGATCTGAAAGTTCTGCCTGGCATAAAGACACGAAGAGGTGGCTTTTGTGTCATCATTGTGCGAATTTGAACGCCCGATGTTTGAGTGCGCAGCAATTTTTCTTGGTTTAAATAAAACGTATCTTGTTCTTGGCGTGCTGGGTGCATGGGGCCAATATTAAGAGCTGTAAAGTTGTGAAAATCATCTTCAATATCCGGGCCTTGTGCAAGCTTAAATCCCATGCTTCCAAAAATTTGATATATCTGTGAGATTGTGTGAGAAATGGGGTGGATCTTCCCTTGGCGCGCTTGGCGTCCTGGAAGGGTTGCATCAATTGTTTCGCCAAGCAAGCGTGTGTGAAGTTCTTTTTCTTCAAAATCTTTCTTTGCTTTTTCCAACACTTCTAAAATTTGTGTTTTCACAATGTTGATTTGCGCGCCAGCAGTTTTGCGATCTTGGGGGGAAAGGGTGGATAAACTTTTCATTTGTTCGGTTATGATGCCTTGTTTGCCAAAGATTTGAACACGAATAGCTTCTAAGGCTTCTAAATTGGGGGCCAACCTGATTTGATTGATTGTGTCTTCTTGTAGTTTTTGCATCATCTACCTTTTTGTCAGAATTTTTGAAGTAAAAAAAAGGAGCATATGTTCTAAAACACAGCTCCTTCTTTATAAGCTAAATTTAAGTTTTAAGCTGCAACTTTAGGAAGGGCTGAAATTGCTTTGTCTACCACAGCTTTAAATGCTTGTGGTTCACGAACAGCTAAATCTGCCAAAACCTTACGGTCAACTTCGATGCCAGCATGCTTAAGTCCATTAATAAATCTGGAATAAGTCAAGCCATACAAGCGAACGCCCGCGTTGATACGTTGAATCCAAAGTGCTCTGAATTCACGTTTTCTGACCCTACGGTCTCTAAATGAATATTTAAGTGCTTTTTCAACACGTTCAAAGGCTGGTCTAAAACAGGTGCTAGAGCGCCCGCGAAAACCTTTTGCCATTTTTAGAATTTTTTTGTGGCGCGCGTGTGTTGTGACGCCTCTTTTTACACGTGACATGATATCGTCTCCTTTTTAAGATTCTATAGATAAGGCATATATTTGCGAACGATTTTTGCATCGCAAGGAGCAAGAATCATAGTGCCGCGGCCAGCTCTTTTCATATCTTGAGACTTATTTCTCATCATGTGCCTGAGTTTTGCTGCACCAACGCGGATTTTACCGGTTGCTGTAACGGAGAAACGCTTTTTAGCGCTGCTTTTAGTTTTCATTTTGGGCATTTTATTCTCTCTTTCAAGATTTTCAATTTAAGTTAATTAATTACCAATTATACGAGATGGCATGCCCGGCATACATAGCGCACACCCAGCCAGACCGTAATAATTGCTTTCAATATACCAAAAAAAAATATATATAGCAAGCTTTTTTGCGCATGGTTGTGCAAAGATCTCAAAAACTGTTCATAATCATTTTCATTGTTCCTGAGATGATAGGGGGTGTGATGTGTTTCCATGAATGAATTATTTTTCAAGGGTTTTTTTATGGTCGTTAAAACGAATATTTTATTATTAATTTTATTTAATATTTCATTTTTCTTATATATAGTATAGCATCGCTCAAAATGACCGATACCACCGGTCAAAATGACGGATGCTCTTTTTAATTTTCAAT
>JACCDN010843197.1_pt1 | contig 69881 bp, 67 predicted proteins | sample 7441691 | NCBI WGS metagenome assembly JACCDN01 (sample SAMN15323439, study PRJNA562643) | freshwater metagenome | isolation source: river surface water | place: USA:Blue River Watershed | collected 2017-08-16
CCTTGGATGCAAATGTGGCTTGGGGCATGTCAGCCAAAGCCGCCAACATTTGGCCGGTTTGGTTGCAATCGTCGTCAATCGCTTGCTTGCCCAGAATCACCAAGCCTGGTTGCTCTTTGTCCACCAACGCTTTAAGCAGCTTGGCCACGGCCAAGGGTTGCAGCTCTTCTGAGGTCTCGACCAAGATGCCACGGTCTGCGCCGATGGCCATTGCAGTGCGCAAAGTTTCTTGGCATTGGGCCACGCCACAAGAGACAGCGATCACTTCAGTGACCACGCCCTTTTCTTTGAGGCGCACGGCTTCTTCTACCGCGATCTCGTCAAAGGGGTTCATGCTCATTTTGACGTTGGCAATGTCAACGCCCGAGTTGTCCGACTTGACGCGGACCTTGACGTTGTAGTCCACCACGCGTTTGACAGCGACCAAAACTTTCATGGCAAAAGCTCCAATTTTTAAAATTAAACAGATTGACGTTTACGTAAACGTAAACATTGTATGGATACGAAAATTTATTTTGGACATGACTGAAATCGCAAGAAACTCTTCGCCAATAAAACAAATGCCGATCGACTTCAACCGACGACGCAAAAGAACTTGACAACTAAAAAAGACAACTTCCCGATGCCGACCAGGTAGTGGTATTCCCTAGAAATTCATATTTTAAGCTGAAATATGAACAAATATCTTGAATCTGTTCATTGTTTGATCTAGCATTCAAACTTTAAGAAATGGTTCAGCTTTCACTGCGCCGCCCCAATTGCACACCTTTATGGAGACAAGATGAAACTCGAAGACCTTATTCTCGTCAGCGTTGATGATCACGCCATTGAGCCGCCAAATGCGTTTGCTCGTCATATGCCCGTAAAGTACAAGGGACGCGAGCCACGCGTCGAAAATCATAAAGGCCGTGACGTTTGGGTATTTGAAGAAAAAGCCACAGGCTACATGGGTCTGAATTCTGTGGTCGGGCGACCCAAAGAAGAATACGGAATGGAGCCACTGGGCTACGAACAGATGCGTCGCGGCACATGGGATATTAAAGCCCGCGTAGACGACATGAACGCCAATGGAGTTTTGGGGTCCATCTGCTTTCCAACTTTCCCAGGCTTCGCTGGGCAACGATTCCAGACCTACGAGGACAAAGCCGTCTCACTGGCAGCCATTCAAGCCTACAACGATTGGCATCTACACGATTGGTGCAACGCAGCACCAGGACGCTTCATTCCATTGATGATGGTGCCATGGTTTGACATGCAAGCAGCCGCGACAGAAGTTCAGCGCCTAGCCAAACAGGGCGTGCATGCTGTAACGTTTTCCGATAATCCCACTGTGCATGGATACCCATCCATCCACAACAGCTACTGGGATCCTCTATGGAAAGCATGCGCTGACAATAATGTGGTCATCTGCTGCCACATCGGTACTGGCGTTAAAGCGGCTCATGCATCCGACGAGTCACCGATCGATGCCTGGATTACCTCGATGCCAATCTCCATTTCTAACTCTGCTGCCGACTGGATTTGGGCGCCGATGTGGAAGAAGTTCCCAAAACTGCGCATGGCATTGTCCGAAGGTGGCATCGGCTGGATCCCCTACTTGCTTGAACGCGCCAACTTCACGCACAACCATCACAATGCATGGACCAACTCCAACTTTGACGGCAAGATGCCCAGCGACATCTTTAACGAGCACATCATTACTTGCTTCATTGAGGATGAGTTCGGTCTGCGTAACCTTGACGCGATCAACGTCGACAAAGTAACTTGGGAATGCGACTACCCGCACTCCGATTGCACCTGGCCAGGATCAGCTGACATTTTCTGGAAACAGTCTCAACACCTAAGCGACGAAGTCATCAACAAAATCACACACCTTAACGCGATGCGCGAGTTTTCCTACGATCCCTTCACTATCTTGGGACGAGAAAACTGCACAGTCGGTGCATTGAAAGCGCAAGCCAAACATGTGAGTATTGAACCAGCCTGCGGCATGGGCGGTGCGGCACCCCTTCGCGACCCTGAACGTCCCGTGACTTCGGGCGACATCAACAAGATGTTTGCCGCTGCGGACGCGCAGACTGCCCTTTAAACCGCCCTCTGACCAACCCATTAAGACCTCACCCATGGCGCTTGCATATTTTCAATACCATCGCATTCCCGCCGAAGTCGAAACACTTCGTGGCGAGGTCCGGCAATTTTTGGCTTCAGCTCTCAAAGAACGCAGTGCCCTACGCCGCTCGGATTCGTGGATGGGTGCAGACCCGACCTTCAGCCGAGAATTAGGGCGCTGCGGATGGCTTGGCATGACTTTGCCACATAAGTATGGAGGGCGCGATGCCAGTCCATGGGCTCGCTACGTTGTGATCGAAGAATTGCTGGCAGCTGGGGCACCCGTATCCGCTCACTGGATCGCCGACCGCCAAAGCGGTCCTTTGATCTTGCGTTACGGCACAGAAACCCAGCGCCAGAAGTATCTTCCTGGCATATGCAAGGGCGAGGTTTATTTTTGCATTGGCATGAGCGAACCAAATTCTGGGTCAGATCTGGCATCCATTCGCAGTCGCGCAATTCTCGATAAAGCGACAAACGATGGCAGTTGGAAGCTCAATGGGCAAAAGGTTTGGACAACTAACGCACATCATGCGCAATACATGATCGCCTTAGTACGAACAGGCGAGACTACAAACGATAAAGCCGCGCGTCACGAGGGAATGTCACAATTTATCATTGATTTAAAAGCGCCGGGCGTCTCGGTACGACCAATACGCGACTTGGCTGGAGGTGAACACTTCAACGAAGTTTACTTCGACGACGTCCGTTTGGATGCTGATGCTTTGATTGGCACCGAAGGGCAAGGTTGGGAACAAGTTACAGCAGAACTCGCCTTCGAACGTAGCGGGCCAGAACGTTTCCTGAGCAGCATTGCACTCTTACACACGATGATCGAAGCAATCGGCCCACAACCAGATGCTTTACAAGCAAACGCTCTGGGTCGCCTCAGCGCACGCCTAATCGTGCTTCGTCAAATGTCGCTATCAGTCACAGCAGAATTGGTCAAAGGTGACAACCCAGCTTGGGCTGCGTCCTGTTTAAAAGACCTAGGCGCAGCGTTTGAGCAAGAAATTCCTGAACTCGCACAACAGGTACTTGACGTCTTACCTGCCGTCGACGGAGGCAGTGATCATGCGCAGGTGCTAGCAGCCTTGATGCAGATGGCACCTTCTTTTTCGCTGCGTGGAGGAACACGTGAAATCCTGCGTGGCATTATTGCCCGCGGCCTTGGACTACGTTGAGAAGAACACCATGCGCGAACTTTTTGAATCTACTATTGAACGGCTTCTTGCCGATCTCGTTACGCCAGAATTAATTCGTCATTGCGAAGCGGGTCATTGGCCCACTGAACTATGGACTGCCATTGAAGCGTCAGGCTTTGTCGTCGCCGCAGCACCGGAATCGCTAGGCGGTTCAGATGCGAGCTGGGGAGACCTTTACGGCGTAGTCAAAGCTGCTGGACGACACAACCTGCCGCTGCCGCTGCCAGAATCCTTGTTAGCCAATTGGCTTTTAGGTCAATGCGGTCTTGAAGCACGCAACGAACCACTGGGCATCGCCATGCGGAGCACGCTGAGACTAGATCATGGGCACACGACCGGCGCGCGCTTTGATACTCCTTGGATTGCCCCGACAGACACCCGTGTTAGTGGAACATTGCTCGATGTGTCTTGGGGTCGAGATGTGAATCACGTGGTTGCCATCATTCCAGCGGAAAGACCCATGCTCCTGTTGCTGGCACGTAGTGATGCAGCGATCAACACCAAGCTCAATACAGCAGGCGAGCCAAGAGATGACCTAATCTTCGAAAACGCTGCGCCAATCGCCACTGCAAATTTACCAAGTCATTTGAATGACGATGTACTTTGGTGGGGAGGTGCCATGTTGCGCACAGCGCAAATTGCCGGCGCACTCGAAGCGACAATGAATCTGAGCATCCGTTACGCAACCGAACGGGTTCAGTTTGGAAAACCCATCAGCGCGTTTCAAGCTATTCAGCACCAGCTTGCGCAAATGGCACAACAAACGGGAAGCAGCGTTGTTAGTGCCGAAGCCGCCTTCACCGAATCTAATACACAGTTGGCCGCCTTACAGATCGCATCAGCCAAGATTTGCAGCGCAGAGGCTGCGGGAACAGTAGCCGCTATGGCGCATGCTGTGCACGGTGCGATTGGCTTTACACATGAACATGCCTTACAACAGGGCACCCGTCGCCTCTGGGCATGGCGCAGTGAATTTGGCAATTTAGGCCATTGGGCACAGCGACTGGGCGGGGCTGTCGCCAAAGGCGGAGCTCCTGCGTTGTGGCCAGCTGTGACCAGTGGCCAACTCGCAACCCTGTCATCACCACAGGTGAACACACCATGACACAACAAAACACAAACCCTTTTTTGCTGATTGAGCGCGATGGCGCTGTACTGACAGCGAGCATGAACCGGCCAGAGTCCCGCAATGCATTGACCGATCCAAGCCACATGGATGAGCTGGTCGAGCTGTGCCGTCTAATTCGCCGTGACCACACCATCAAGGTCTTGGTGCTCACAGGCGAAGGCAGTGCCTTCTGTGCCGGTGGCAATGTGAAAGACATGCAACAACGCGGCGGCATCTTTGCTGGCAGTCCTTACCAAGTTCGCGATAGCTACCGTGACAGCATTCAGCGCATACCACTGGCGTTGTACGAACTCGATGTGCCGGTCATCGCCGCTGTGAATGGCCCTGCAATTGGTGCGGGCTTGGATTTGGCGTGCATGTGCGATATCCGCATTGCCAGCGAAAAAGCATTGTTTGCTGAGAGCTTTGTCAAGGTCGGCATTGTTCCGGGCGATGGTGGTGCTTGGTTGCTACCTCGTGTGATCGGCATGCCCAAAGCCAGTCTCCTAGCTTTCACAGGCGACACGATTGATGCAGCCAAGGCGCTGGCTTGGGGTTTGGTCGCCGATGTGGTGCCCGCCGACCAGTTACGGACTCAAGCTCAAGCATTGGCCCAACGCATTGCACTCAATCCTTCTCATGCACTGAGGCTGACCAAGCGCCTGTTGCGAGAAGGCCAGAACGTGCGCCTAGACACACTGCTCGAACTCTCGGCAGCCTATCAGGCTCTTGCTCACCATACCGAAGACCACCTTGAAGCTGTCAACGCCTTTTTGGACAAGCGCTCTGCGCAGTTCACTGGCCGTTGATGGCAAGAACAACCCTTTAGGACATCTTTATGCGACCCGTATTCCGCGAAGACCACGAACAATTTCGTGAACAAGCTCGACGCTTCATTGAACGTGAAATCGTGCCCCATCTGCACGCATGGGAAGCGGAAGGCATCGTGCCTAAAAGCATCTGGTTGAAAGCGGGTGAAGCCGGTCTGCTGTGCTCTACCGTCCCCGAAGAATACGGTGGTGCCGGCGGCGACTTCGGTCACTCCGCTGTGATGATTGAGGAGTTAGCGCGCGTCAATGCCACTGCAGTGGGCTTCACAACGCATTCCGAAATCGTGGCACCTTATATCGTGGCCTATGGCACCGAAGCTCAAAAGCAACGATGGTTGCCCAAGATGGTCAGCGGTGAGATGGTTGGCGTGATCGCGATGAGTGAACCCGGCGTGGGCAGTGACCTGCGCAGCATGCGCACATCTGCAATTCGCAACCAAAACAGCTACACCATCAACGGCCAAAAAACGTTCATCACAAATGGGGGCAACGCTGACTTGGCGGTAACGGCCACAAAACTGGACCCCACGTCTAAAGATTTGACCCTGATTTGCATTGAGACGGATCAACCCGGATTCTCCAAGGGACGCCGTCTGGAAAAAATCGGACTTAAAGGACAAGACACATCAGAGCTCTTTTTCGACAACGTATCTGTTCCGATGGAGAACAGGCTCGGAGAAGAAGGACAAGGATTCAAGTACCTGACGCATCAGCTGGCTTGGGAGCGCACAATCATTGGCATCCGTGCGGCCGCATCCATCGACTCACTCATCGATCAAACGGTGCAGTACACGCGCGACCGGAAAGTGTTCGGCAAAACCGTGTTTGATTTTCAAAACACCAAATTCAAACTCGCTGAGTGCAAGGCTCAGTCCACCATGTTGCGAGTGTTCGTCGATGACTGCCTTGCGAAAGCAATGCGCAACGAACTCAGTGCGGAAGTCGGTGCTATGTGCAAGCTCATGGGCTCTGAGATGCAAGGAAAAATTCTTGACGAACTGCTGCAACTGCACGGAGGCTACGGCTTCATGAGCGAATACATGATCAGCCGAGCTTGGGTCGACGCTCGTGTGGCTCGCATTTACGGCGGAACCAGCGAAATCATGAAAGAAATCATCAGCCGTTCGCTTTGAAATTCACTTAAATTTAGGAATCACACACATGCCACAAATCATTTGCATTACACCCGACGGCAACCGAACTGAACTGCAAGTCACCGAAGGCTCAAGCGTCATGCAAGCCGCATTGGCCCATGGTCTTGCTGGGCTTAACGCCGACTGCGGCGGAGCTTGCCAATGCGCGACTTGCCACGTTTATATCGAACAGCCCTGGGCAGATCAAATGCCTGCGCTTAACGATACTGAAGACGCTATGCTAGACTGTACAGGTGAGCCTCGTCAGCCCAACAGTCGACTGTCTTGTCAGCTAATGGTCACTGCCGAAATGGATGGCATGGTGGTGCGAATCCCCGCCGTTCAGTAAGGCTCAAAAGCCTAGCAAGCGTTGTAGTTTTTCGAAATGGGTCCAAGTGATGAAACCCTTGGCATTCCCAGATCGGGCAAGGTAACTGGCATCTTGCTCAATTCGCGTGAACAAGATAGCCATGCGCCAAGTGGCGAAAACTTCGTAGTAATGCAAGTTCTCGACTTCTCGCCCGCTCACCTCTGCGTAATGCGCCATGGTGGCCGCCATATCAGGCAATCCCGACATGCGCGGAAACGCACCCTTGGAGCGCCCAGCACTTGTTGCCCAATCGATATGGGCAAACCAGCCCAGATCAGATTCCGTATCTCCCAGACAAGCCATTTCCCAGTCCAGTACCGCAGCCACCTTGTGGTCACGAATGAGCAAGTTTCCCAATCGGGCATCCCCCCAACATAGGCCAAGACGTTTCGGCGCAAAGCTATGACGAAGCAACCAGTCTCGGGTGTTCGACAAAATTGCTGGCATGGATTCGCCATTCAATCGGAATACTTCCTCGTAAAGAGCGATCTGCCGTTCCATGAAGGTGTTACCGTCATTGGGCACTCCCAAGAAATCCAGGCCGGCCTTCTCCCAGTCCACGCTGTGAATATGAGCCATGGTGTCAATGGCACTCCACCAAATTTTGGCGCGGTCTTCCTCATTGGCTTCAAACAATGGACCTGCAATGTGGTAAGGGGGAAAGTCTCCCGGCACCCAGCCTTCTACCTTTTCCATCACATAAAAGGGCAAGCCGATTACAGAGGCGTCCTCCTCCATCCAAAGGACTGGAGGCACGGGGACCGCAGTGTCTGCAAGGCTTTTGAGCAACCTAAACTGCTGGCCCATGTCGTAGGCGTGGCGTGGGAATGCGGCAAAACCTGTGGGTGGCCAGCGAACGACCAAGTGCTTTTCAAAAACCTCTCGATGCTGCGTCCACTTCAAATCGAAGAAATAGGTTTCATTGGAAATACCAGCGCCAGGTCGTTTCAATGCCGACAACGTAATGTTCTGGGCACTGGGAAGCTGGAGGACAACCCAGTCTGTGAGACGAGCGTGAACGGCATTGAAGTCGAATGTTGGGTTGCTCATATTGTTGTTTCCTTTTCAGGAGCGTATTTCACATGCTGACCATAGACCCCAAACTGGATCATTCCATGGCCCACCTCATCTCCGCAACGGCATTCCACGATGAACGTGGGCGCTTCGGAAACCTCAGTCATTTGCGTTGGATCCGAGATGTCAAATCGTTCACCGTCGATCCAGTCTGGCCCCATCCAGCGACCCAAGCGAAAGCCCTTGTAAGGCCAGTAACCGGCCGCTTGCAAATAGATGATGGAAATAGGACGGATGTGAATTTCTCGGCGCGAACCATCCTCGGCCAAAGCGGTAATGCTGCCGCCTTGCAGCAGTTTGGTACCTGGAATCAGCTGAAAATCATGAACTTCACTGAGCAGCCTGATTTCAGATCTGGGGTCACCGTGTGCGTGAACAATACCGCCAGTGAAGTGCAACACTTCGGCTTTATGGTCCTCGCGCAAACTGGAGCAGGTGTACCAATCGTCAAACTGAAAGATATGCCAATCCCCCATAAAGCCCAACTGCCGCTGAGGCGGCTGGAAGCCCTGAGCTTCGGTATAAAGATTGTGCTGCCAGCGTACACCCCAAGAGTGGTCGCGGTGTGCCAGCCAAGTCGAGGGATCAATGTCGTGCACTTTGCCGTCCACCTTCACCCAACCTTTCGCCCGCCCGGTCTGCGCGTAGCGCGAGATGTTTTCCGTCAGACGACCTCTGTTGCGCGCGAACTGTGGCGACTCTTCATGAGGGGGCATATAGGCAGAAAACTCAATTTCCCAACTCATGCCATACGCGTTTTCTTGCAATTGCCAATGGATGGTCTTCATGCCCTCCACCACGTTGTAGGACAAAGGCCCCACGCTCACCGTGTCGGTATTGGGTCGAAGTTCGCGAGAGGCGCGAATGTTGTATTGCGTGGTCTTGTCAACGGCCAGCAAAGCAGAGGCATCCATCACGTTTCGATTAGGCGAGACACCAAAGTGAGAACTCAGAAAATATCGACCCGACACATCGTGTGCGCAGATCCAAACGTTTTCCCGCCAGTTGTCTCCGCTGTCCACCACATGATCAAATGTGGTGGGCGTTTGGTGACAAAGCATTTCATCGTATTTGCTCAGCATATGTCGGTCTCCTTTGGATGGCTTGGTTGGTATTCGATGATTCGCTATGGAGCTTAGTGATAAGTCAGACAACTGTGCCAAATGTCGTTTGACGCGCAGTCAACAAAAGCTCAATACACAGGACACACACACCATGCCTATACAAAAAAGCGAGCAACCCGCATTCCTTCCAAGAAAACGTCAGACCCTCACACGGGTGTTGAACGAAGCGAGGCTGGCGTTCTCAAAGCATGGACTCGCAGGCGCACGCATCGATGACATCGCTCGTGCCGCCGGGGTCACCAAGCAGCTGATTTATCACTACTTCAGCGACAAGGAAGATTTGTTTTCGAGCGTACTAGACGCGTCTGTTCAAGACGTCTTGGCAAATCTGTTGACTCTTGATCTCGACCATCTGCCGCCAACCCAAGCCATGCGGGTGTTGTTGGAGCATTCATTCGATCAATACCGGATGCACCCAGCACTCAGTGCGTTGGCTCAAGAAAGCCTGCGCCAGCACGAGCTAGACGCCCGCCACATCAATCGGTTCACCCAAATCGCACCCATTTTGATTCGCATGATGGATAGCATCCTGCGACGCGGTGAAGCCAATGGTGAGTTCGTGTCCGGCGTGGATGCACGTCTGTTTTGCGCGGCATCAGGACTACTCACCACCGGCGGTTTTACCAGCAGCTATATTGTCTCAACCCTTGCTGGTTTTGACACCACAACGCCAGAAGGATCGTCTGCTTGGCGCCGATATTCCGTGGACTTTGTGATGGGCACAGTGCTAAAGCGAAACCATCCACCTAGGCAACACCTCCCCACGGATCCGACGACATTACGAAATATCAAGACCATAACCACATGAACGGCAGCACAACGCCACCTGAGCGAACCGATCTCGGAATTATTCTAATTGTCAGTTTCAACTTCGCTGCCTACGTCTGTAACGGCCTGCCACTCGCTGTACTGCCAGGCTATGTGCTGAACGACTTGAACCTGAGTCCTGTGATTGCCGGATTGGTGATAGGCGTGCAGTACATGGCCGCTCTGTTATCGCGCCCGCTCGGTGGACATTTGGCTGACCGATGGGGATCCAAACGCGTGGTGCTATATGGACTCACAGGACTGGTACTCAGCGGGGCTTTAACCACTCTCGCGATCTTCTTGCATAACCAACTCTGGCTAGGCACAGGGATCCTACTCGCAGGGCGTGTGGTCCTGGGTATGTCTACTTCTCTGATATCAACACCGTGCTGCACTTGGGCAATTGGCCTATACGGTACAAAAAACACTGCTCGCGTCATGTCATGGAACGGCATTGCAGCTTACGGTGGAACAGCCCTAGGAGCACCTCTGGGCGTGCTCGTTCGCGATGGCATGCACCTTAGCAGTATTGGACTGTGCACCACACTACTCGGTATCTTCACCTTGGTATTCGCCTTGACGCGGCCGGCAGCCCCAATTCAGTCAGGGACTCGGCATCCCTTTCACCATGTGCTTCTAACGGTGATGCCCAACGGCATTGCCATGGCATGCAGTTCGGTTGGATTTGGCGGTCTCACCGCCTTCATAGCACTTTATTTCGATAGCCTCGGGTGGACAAACGCAGCCTACTGTCTGAGCAGTTTCGGTGTGGCGTTCATCATCGCCCGACTGGTTTCACCTAACTTGTTGCCACGGTTCGGAGGCTACCGGGTGGTGGCTGTTTGCATGCTCATTCAGAGCTTAGGATTGCTACTGATATGGCGGGCACACTCCCCCGAAATGGTGATGGTCGGGGCTGGGCTTACTGGCATCGGAGTTTCTTGGGTCTATCCAGGACTGGGAGTGGAAACTTTGGCGAGCACACCGCCGGCCAACCGCAGTGCGGCGCTCAGCGCCTTGTCCCTGTTTTTTGATTTGGCAGTGGGCTTGGCCGGTCCGTTGATGGGCTTGATCGCCTCGGGGTTTGGTTACGCCGAAGTGTTTCTTGTCTCAGGGTTGCTGGGCATCGCGGGCTTCCTGCTGGTCATGCATCTTCATCGCACCGTCCACCGTTTCCTCGCATGAATGCGCCCCAACCGATCAACCTCGTTTTCCATGAACCAGCATGTGCAAGGAACCTACTGTGATCAAACGACCCGACCATTTCACCATCGTGACAGACCAACTGGAGGTCACGCGTGCCTTTTACGTCGATCAACTTGGCATGTGCGAAGGGCCAAGACCGCCGTTCCCGATACCGGGGCTATGGCTCTACGTGCAAGACCACCCCGTCCTCCACGTCGTGGCGGTAGACCAAATGCCCACACCACGACGCGGAGCACTCGACCACATGGCCTATTCGGCCGAAGGGCTCAGTGACACCATCGAGGTCTTGCATGCCAACGGTATCAACCTGCGATTGATTCGTGCGCCCGGTATCAACCGAACATGGCAGTTGTTTTTCAATGACCCAAACGGCGTTGAAGTTGAGTTGGATTTTGCGGAAACCGAAACGCCCCCAAAAGACTGGAAAACCCTCTCCAGCCGTGTGACTCAAATCAAACCTTCGTAGCTGCCGCCATCCACTTGAAGGTTTTGACCACTGATGTAGCCAGCCTGCGCAGAACATAAAAAGGCACAGGCATCTCCAAATTCATCTGGTCGGCCAAACCGCTTTGCAGCTACCGGCTTAAGCAATTCGGCGCGGGCTTGCTCTAAGGTGAGTTGTCGGCGCTGGGCCAACTGCTCTGTCATGTACTCAATTCGATCTGTCTCGATGCGTTCGGGCAACAAGTTGTTGATGGTGACGTTGTCTCGCACCACTTCGTTGGACATGGCTTTAGAAAAAGCAGTCAAACCAGCACGAGATGCGGTAGAGAGGCCAAGCATCAATTTTGGAGATTTCACCATTGCCGAGGTGATGTTGACAATACGCCCAAAACGCCGCTCTCGCATCCCCGGCACCACCGCCTGAATCAGCAGAATGCCACTGAGCATGTTGCCCTCGACTGCTGCGATCCAAGTGTCGTGATCCCACTGCCCAGCCTTACCTGGCTCTGGCCCTCCGTTGTTGGTCACGAGGATATCAGGTGCAGGGCAGGCAGCCAGCAGCGCTTTCCGTCCGTCACAGGTGCTCACATCTGCCACCACAACAAGGGGGGCACGGCCCGTGATCGCGGCGATCTCCGCCGCTGTTGATTCAAGCGAATCTGCGTTGCGGCCATTGATGACCACCAAGCAGCCTTCGCGTGCCAGTGCCAAGGCACAGGCTTTTCCGAGGCCCCTTGATGAAGCACAAACAATAGCCTTGCGATCAGTGATGCCTAAGTTCATCGCAGCCGCCTATTCAAGCTTACCGATACGTCGGACAGCTTGGGTCAGGCGTGCAGCATCCTGATCCCAAAATGATCGAAACTCGGCAGCGTCCAAATATGCAGGGCCGCCTTCGGTCTTCAGCAATGCCTGCTTAAACTCCGCATTCTCAGCCGCAAGGTGAAATACTGAACGTAGTTTTTCCACCACGTTGGCTGGTGTGTCAACGGGGACAAACGCACCCGTCCAGGGCTGCACGTCCAATTTCAACCCCATAGCTGCGGTGGTCGGCGACGATGGAAACTGCGGCCACGCCTCAGCACCCACGGTCGCCAAAATGCGCAACTTACCTGCGCGAACTTGAGATGTGATGGAGGATCGGGGCAACATAGTGAAGTCGACTTGCGCACCTAACAGTGCCACCATCAACGGTCCGCCGCCAGCATAAGGAATGTGGTTAAGTTTGAGCTGCGCTTCGTGAGCAAAGATCTCGATCGGCACATGCACGGTGCCATAGTTACCTGAAGATCCATAGGTCATTTCGCCAGGTTTACTGCGCGCTTGCGTTACAAGTTCGCCTAACGATCTGAGTGAGCTATCGGCTCTGACAACGATGGCCAACGGGTCGGTGCTGATTCGTGCGATCGGCTTGAGCTGGCTCAATAAGAAGGCGGGTTTCTGTTGGTTAATTACAGCCTGTTCAGGTAGGGTAGACAAACTCGACAAAGTAAAAAGAATCGAATAACCATCCGGCTTGGCGTTGGTCACCGCCGCTGTGCCAATCGCACCGGCAGCACCAGGACGGTTCACCACCACCACAGTTTGTTCAAGCCCCCGTTCAAGGAAGGGCGCAAGTAGTCGCGCTACGCTGTCGGCAAGGCCCCCAGGTGGGAATGGCACCACCAGATTCACCGCCTTCATAGGGTAAACGTCTTGAGCGCTCAGCCGTGTTGAGGCTCCACTGGCCGCACTGACCAAGAAAAACTGGCGACGGGAAATACTGACTAATTGATTCATCTGACTATTCTCCTCAGTCCCACACCACATGTAGTTCGTGCGGTCCACGAAGTTGAGCTCCGGTAATTTTCGGAGTGGGCTTGGTGGGATCCAATCGCAGATTTGGCAACAGATCTAACACAGCATTCAAAGCCACCTGCATCTCCGTCTTAGCTATGAACTGGCCGATGCACATATGCGGCCCGAAACCAAACCCAAACGAAGGTTTGGGTTTGCGGTCAATGTCAAACATGTCCGCATGCTCAAAAACGTCTTCATCGCGATTAGCCGACATCACGATTGCCTGCACCATGGCGCCCTTCGGAATCTTCACACCATCAATCTCTAAATCTTGGGCCGCTTGACGCACTTTGAACGTGGCAACTGGCTCAAACCGTACCGCCTCATCGATCGCTTTGCCAATCAAAGCACGGTCGTTGCGCACACGCTCTAGCAGTTCGGGACGCTCCAGCAGCAACACCAGCAGCGAGCCAAACGTGCGCGTCGTGGTTTCTCCTGCAGCGGGCAACAACGAACGGACAAAGGTGGTGATTTCGTGGTCATCCAACTGGCGACCTTCATACTCCGCACGGATCAGCCTACTGATCAAATCCTCACCTGTTGCACCAGCAGCGCGAACCTGAACCACCGCCTCCATGACGGCGTCGTAGAGATTTTTAGCGGCTTTCATGGCGGCGCTACGGGCTTGGGCAGCTTTTTCAGGGTCAACTTGAGGGCCAGCTAGGATCGCGAGCGCCCAAGTCGCAACTTGTTTCACCCGTTCAGGCTCGTTCTCTGGAAAACCGATCAGTGAATAGATCAATCGGATCGGGAAATGCAGCGCAAAGTCCATCAAATCAGCGTACTTGCTGGCAACCAAAGGCTGTAGATATTCATTGCGAATGATGGCGTCCATCTTCGGTTTCCACCGATTGACCACATCGGGCATAAAGATCGGTTGCAGCAACGCACGTGCTCTTCGGTGCTCTTCACCATCCATGCCGGTGAGGATTAGGCCATCAAAAAATGAGCCTAAGCCTTCCGCGATGAACCCGCTCGTAAAGTTATTTGCATCCCGCAGTACCGCCATTACATCGCGGTACTTAAACACTGTGAAGGTTGGGCGATTCGCGTCCAGTCCTGCGATGTTAGGAACACCAAGACCAGCCATGAAATTTTCAGCAATCACTGGTGAATCGCGCCGCATATTCGCGTAGACAGCATTCAGATCGATATCAGTGCCTCGGTAGTTGTTCGCGACACCAGCAAAGGCTTGCTGAAGGGTAGCCTCGTCGGCTTTGGTTTTTATGTGGGTCATGTAAGGTCCGCCCATGCCTAACAGAGGCCAAAAGGCAAAAATTCGTTTATGAACAATTTTTGAAATTGTGCACCACCCATTACCGATCAACAAGCAAAAAACATAACGGAAATCATAGTAAACACCTATGTCACTATGAAATTTTAATAATCACAATCACGATATCTGTTCAACTTTTAAATGCAGCAATCATGTCACAGGCATCTTCCTTACCTGCACATAGCGCCCTTGACCCCGTCGAAGTTGCACGCACATTGGCCCCGCTGCTGGCTGAGCAAGCTGCGTTGGCAGAAAAAGATCGCCGTGCCACTGACAACGTCATTGAAGCGCTACGTCGCGCCGGACTATTCCAAATGATGTTCCCCCGGCGATCGGGGGGCGTAGGGCACAAGCTCATCACACAAATCGAAACCATTGCAGCTCTGGCCCAAGGTTGCCCAGGCACCGCATGGGCCTTTGGTCTTCTCACTGGAGTCACTGCGTCAGCCGCCTCGATGTCACCCGAAATCAAACAACTGATTTTTCGCAACGGCGACGAATTGGTGTGCAGCGTCGCGGGGCAGATCGGTACGGCACGCCCCACCAATGGCGGCTTTGCAGTCGACGGTACTTGGGCCTACGCTTCGGGCTGCCTACACGCAACCTGGGCACTCAATGGAGTGCGCATCTTTGACGAGCAAGGTCTGCAAATTGATGCTGGTTTTGCATTTCTACCGCTGGCTGGGCCAGACGTCATGATCGAGGACACCTGGCACATGTCGGGCCTATGCGCATCTGGCAGCAACACAGTTGTAGCGCGCAATGCAGTGGTTCCCGAAAATCTTGTTCTGCGTTTCTCCCAGCTTAGAGCTGCCGCAAGTCGCACTCCTGCCTCAGCTTTGGAGCCACGTGACCGTTGGCCCGTAGAACCCCTTTTTCCTTTGGGCGTCTTAGCCCCCATGTTAGGTGCCGCAGAGGCCATGTTGGAGCTGATAAAGACTAACATGCCAAAGCGACCAACAATAGGTTGGAAATATGCTAACCAAGCCGAGTCGCAAACCATGGTGGGCCAATTGGGCGAGGCCGCATTAGAAATTGATTCAGCTTGGCTACACGTTCGCCGAGCCGTTGCCGTCATCGATGAAACAGCCCAGACACGCACTCTCAGCGGTTTTGAGAAAGCACAAATTCAGGCGGACTGTGGCTACGCCATGCGACAACTCAGACGCGCTGGCGAGCGCCTAATGGAAATCGGCGGGCCTGGCGCTTTTGCAGAGTCAAGTCCGTTGCAACGCCTGTGGCGCGACCTGTCGGTGGGTACGCGCCACACAGCGCTCAATACCATGCTTTCCAGTGAACTTTATGGACGCGCCCTGCTTCAGCAAGATTCGAATTTGACGTTACTGAACGACATCCGCCAGGCAGTCTGAAGGACATGAACGTTCGTCAAGCCCGTTTAGAACTTGTGAGTGATGAAACGCTGTCGGCAAACCATCGTCACCGCGTGGCGCGAGAGCGACGCGCCCGTATGCGCGAACGCCTCATTGCCGCGACCATGGATGTTTACAGTCAGAACACTAGAGGACGCCGCCCCGTGATCGACGATGTGATCCGTGCAGCCGATGTCTCACGCGGCACCTTCTACAAATACTTCGACACCTTGGACGAAGTACTAGCGGAAATTGGCCGTAGCACTGCCAATGAAATGTTGTTCAGTTTCGACCGTCTCTTCGGGCAACTGAACGATGGTGCGGTGATGTTAGCCACAGGCCCACTGATGGCACTGGCTCGCGCAGCCATGGACCCGCCCCATGGTGCCATCATTTCCCACGCCGACATGGTTGACCACATCAGTGGCGACGATCCCCGCCGCCAGCTTGTGTACAAAAGCTTGAAGAACGGCCGCGAGCAAGGCGTCTTTCAGTTTGACGCCATCGAAGTCGCCTTCGATCTGGTGATTGGCACCAGCGTGGAGGGTACCAAGCGCATCTCTCGAACGGGCCAGTTCGATGGCGCGGGCATCCGCGAAACCGTGGTGATGATCCTGCTTGGTTTGGGCATGGAACGGCCAGCTGCGCGCAGTGCTGTCGACCAAGCCTGGCAATTGCTGCAGGGCGCATCTGAACAATTGCACTGGTGGAAGCCAGTCAACCTCGTTTAACTTGGCCCTCTTTTCTAGGAAGCAAAATGAACTCAGTCGCACCCTACGATACCATCATCATTGGCGCAGGCCACAACGGACTGACCTCCGCTTGCTATCTCGCAGCAGAGGGCCGTAAGGTCGTTGTGCTCGAGTCGCTCGCCAAAGTCGGTGGCATGGCCTCATCAGGCTATCTCATTCCCGAGGCACCTAACCACTTGGTGCATCCCTGCGCCTTGGATTTGATGTCTCTGCGTGTGCACCCCATGATGCCGCAGGAACTCCAGCTGGAACGCCATGGTTTTCGTCAAACTGAAATGGACCCCGGCTATGTCTACCTTCACCCAGATGGCAACTCGCTGGTATTTGGCCGAAGTGCAGAACAGACCGCTGCTGAGATCCGCCGCTTCAGCGAAAAAGATGCCACCGAATTTCTCGCCCTGATGGAGCTAGTGAACACCTTCATCGACTTGGCTATTCCCATGATGCGGGTCGATCCCGCCCAAATAAATTTGGGAGCGAAATGGCAAGCGCTCAAGGTGTTGATTAAAAACCGGCACTTGAAGCCTGAACTCATGGGCTTAATCGGAAGTCCCGCATACACCTCCATCATGGAGCGATTTGAGCATCCGGTTACTCAGTCAGCCCTGTGTTGTCTGCTCGGTGCCGCTGGCCCTATTACGGCAGAGGCAACTGGTGTCTATTTCGCTCTATTGGGCTTCATCCAGCGCTTCGGTTTAGGACGCGCAGTAGGCGGCATGCAAACCCTGTCCGACGCGTTGGCCGCACGCTTGACAGAACTCGGCGGTGAAATTCGACTCAATTCACCCGTTACCGAGATAGTGACTCAGGCAGGACAAGCGCAAGGCGTTCGTCTGGCCAGCGGTGAGTTGCTAGCAGCACGCAGTGTCATTGCAGCCGTACATCCAAAGGTAGCCCTACATCTTGTGACTCCTGGCGCCATCGAACGTCGCTACCTGACACGGGTCGACTTGGCACCTACCAATGGTCATGGCGGTTCGCCAATGAAGATCGACATTGCACTCCGTGGCCAAGTGAGCGCGACGCACCACGAAGCTCAGCGCAGTGACGGACTCAGCCTGCGCAAATGCGTCGTATTAATTGGCACAACAGAAGCCGTTCTCGACAACTTCAAATGCGCAGCGCGCGGGGAAGTCTCTAAACAGCCCTACTTGTGGGCCGCAGCACCGAGCGCAGTCGACCCCACTCAAGCCCCCGAAGGTCAGGACATCGCCTACCTTTACCCGATCGCCATGCCCTTAGAGCCCCGAGAAGGATGGGATGCCATTCGCGCGACTGTGACACAGGCTGTCATCGATCAGACAGAGGTTTACCTCCCCGGACTTAAGTCACTTGAGATTGGCCGTCGCGCGGAAGCTGCCCCCGACTTCGCGAGCCGATTGAACGTTCCCAACGGTTGTGTGGTGCACATTGATACCGGAGCCTCCCGTACAGGACTTATGCGCCCCGCTTTTGGGCTGGGTGGCGAAACACTGCCGGTCAAGGGCCTGTTTTTCGGTGGTGCGGGCATCCATCCCGGTGGGGGCATCAATGGATTGCCTGGTCGGATTGCCGCTGGTCGTGTGAAACGTTTTCTGAAGTGAGTCCCGCATGAGCACCGTCCCCACCACCCCAACAGAACAAGCCCTTCGCGACTTTGTGTTTCAGCAGATTGAACTCTGGAACGCCAACCGAAAAGCAGACTTCTTCGCGCTTTACCATCACATTGCACCAGCGGGATTGACTCTTGAATACGTGGCAAAGCAAACGCTGACTGGTGATGCAGCATGGGCGGGCCTAGCTCACATGTGGGATACCTACAACGCCAAAGTCAAGCTGCAACTTTTTGAATGCATCGTGAACGGCACTGACGCCGCTTGCTACTTTCGCAACCTTTGGTCGAATGAACAAAATCTCTCCAATGGAATCGAAATCTACAACCTGCACGAGGGCGCACTACACGCCCGCTTCTTCCATTGAAAACCGATGCACATGCCATGAACCACGGTCAACGCTTCGTCAACAAAGTAGTGCTGATCACCGGCGCAGGCCGAGGCATCGGTAAAGCGATTGCGTTGGCCTTCGCCGCTGAAGGCGCAAAAGTCGTCGTACAGGCCCGTACTGTCACAAACGGACAAGCCGTCGTCAATGCCATCGTGCAGCAAGGGGGGCAAGCCATTTTGCAAGCAGGCGATGTCGGACAGCGGTCGGATGTTCGCGCCATGATCGACTGCACCCTTAAAGCCTTCGGTACGCTAGACATCTTGGTTCATTGTGCAGCCGATGCGGCAATTGGCAAGGTGGCAGACATGCCTGACGACGTATTCACCCGTCAAGTAAATGCCAATATCCAGTCCTTGTTTTGGCTGTCCAAAGATGCACTGCCTGCCCTGTCGAAAGCGGCAGACAAAGGCCGCCTGATTTTCATATCCTCGGGAGAGGGTAATCGAAGCCATACGTCCGGATTGGTACCTTACGGGGCCAGCAAAGCTTACATGAATGCGTTTGCCCGAACGTTAGCCCGTGAAGTCGGCCCGCAAGGCGTTCTGGTCAACGTCGTGGAACCAGGTCTGATTTTGTCGGACCGTATGCGCGAACACTTGCCTGATGAAGTCACCACACATCTCACGCGCAACTTCCCAGTGCCCAGAGCTGGCTTACCCAGCGAGATCGCTTCAGCTGTTCTATTCCTAGCTTCTCACGAAGCCACTTACATCACCGGCAGTTCGCTGCTGGTAGATGGTGGCGCCACTATGTCGCCCATTCCCGCCATCGAAACCCACTTACAACCTTGAAGGAGACACTCTATGACAAACACCCCAAAAGCCAGTACCGAAAATGCCCAAAAGCTCGAAGCAGCCTATGCCAGCGTGTCTGACCTCTACAGAGGAAAAACAAATGACCTGTATGCCGCCTGCCGTGAAATGCGTGCGACCACTCGCGTGTACGAAGGCGATTTCATCGCCAAGTTCTTAGGCGTACCAACTAATGCCGGACTTCAAACCCGCCCCACCTACGCGGTGTTTCAGTACCAAGACGTAATGAACGTCCTAAAGGACGCCAACACATTCACCAGCGGATTCATTCTCGAAGGCATGGGCAAGGTATGGGACGGCTTGATGATCTTGGGCATGGACGGCGAAGCGCACCGCAAGGTCCGCGCCCTACTTCAACCCGCGTTCATGCCTGAGAACGTGAACAAATGGCGTCCGAAAATTGATCGTGTCGCCCGCGAAGACTTTCTCATGCCCCTGCTTCCCAACAAGAAAGCTGACCTAATGGAAATGGGTCTGAACTTTCCGGTTCGTGCCATGTATGCCTTGGTGGGCTTCCCTGAAGACAACCCAGATCAGTACAACCAATATGCGGTCTGGGCTCTCTCAATGTTGGCCGCAAACCAACTTGACAAGGCCAAAGCCGAGGAAGGCCGCCGTATCGCAGCCATTGCAGTGAAGAGCCTGTACGACGCTCTGATGGAACAGGTGAAACGACGCCGCACCGAGGGTGCCACAGGTGATGATTTGATCACCCGCCTGATGAATGCCGAATACGAAGGGCACAAGTTGGATGACCATGAGGTTGCGACCTTCGCTCGCTCCCTGCTGCCAGCCGCTGGCGAAACCACAACGCGCACCTTCAGTGCTGCTATGACGTTTTTACTCACCGTCCCCGGCCTGATCGACCGCGTGCGCAATGACCGCACATTAGTATCGAAACTGATTGACGAAGCCGTTCGCTTCGAACCTTCGTCCACCTTCAAGGTTCGCGAGACGTCTGCCGATGTGCAAATTGGCGATGTCTTGATTCCAAAAGGTTCTTTTGTGCAATGCATGGTCGCTTCCGCTAACCGTGACGAAACTGCCTTCGAAAATCCTGACGTGTTTGACATCGACCGCCGGCAAAAACCGTCGTTCGGCTTTGGTTTCGGACCGCATATGTGCATCGGTCAGTTTGTGGCGAAACTCGAATTGAATTGCGCGATCAACGGCATCTTGGATCTCTTCCCCAATGTGCGACTCGACCCCGAACAGCCTGCACCAAAAATTGAAGGCGCTCACCTGCGCGGCGCCAAAAGCGTCCATGTGATTTGGGATTAAACAGGAGCCACTGATCATGCGAACCTTTGACACAATCCCTGAACGCTCCGACTTTGGTTATCAGTGCTTGGTCGGACCGCAAAAAGTCAGCGGGGCCAAATTGGCAGACCTACGTGACCACTTTGGCCTCAAGCTCACCAAGCACATGCCATTTGGCAGCGTGCGTGATGAAGAAGGCCATATCTACTCGATGGTGCGAGCCCTCAACGCGCCGGGCAGCACGCCAAATCCAACCAAGTTCATCTACCAAAGTACCCGCTTGGATGGTCAGAACATCCGGATCGATAAAGAAAAGATCGCCCCCAGAGCGCTCACAATGTTCCCTGCACGAGGGCTCGACGGTGACACGGCTTGGTGGTCTAGTCACCCAGAAGACCCCGGTCAACCATGGCGATTGACCGCCTCTGGGACAGACTTCAGCTGGAAAGAAGAAGGCCTATTCGACCTCACCGGTCGGCTCATCGGGAATGGCATGCAGTGGTACCTACCTGGTGTCGACTGGGGCACTTTCTACGTCGCGCAACTCTACGATGTCCAAGGCGTATGCGAAGGCAAAAAAGTCAAAGGCATGATTTCCTTAGATCAAGCTTGGATGACCGAGGGCGGTGCCATTCATATGCACAAGGATTTGGTCGTCAACAACAAGATGCACGTGATTTGGTGGAACTTTGCCACCATTTATAAGGACGGAAGTTGGGACGTGGGGTCATTTTTGGTCGGTCACGACAAGCTGGGTTATGCCATTTTCCAAAATGAAAAAGGTGAGGTCCGTTGCACCACAGACACAGAGGGCTCGGTGCGCCACGAAAAAGATGGCTGGTTCGCCGAAGATGCACGAATCGTTCTGGATGGCAAAGAAGAGTGGGAATTTCTGCCCGACCCCAAAGGCCGAATGATCGACTTTGTGGGCGGCTTTCCCATCACTGCGCAACAAGAAGGTCGTTGGCGCAAAGTGGGTGATACCCGTGAACCTGACCGCTGGATGGCTTGGGGCGAAAGCGACAAACGCAATGGCACCGCACGCAATGTCCGTGGCACCGAAATCTGAATAGGAGACCCTGCCATGCAAACTTCCACCATCGAACACTTCCTTCACACCCAAGTGCAGGCCTGGAACAAAGGCGACAAAGACGGCTTCTTTGCCGCCTACCGCGAAGCAGCTCCCGAGGGATTGCAAATCGAATACGTGGGCCGCGGACCTATGGGAAATGGCTGGCCCGTACTAGAAGGCATGTGGACACAACAAAGCGCCAAGATCGAAATTGAAGAAGTTGCCCTGATCATCAATGGCAACGAAGCCGCCTGCCACAACCGCAACAAAGTCCGAGGCAGTGCGATGGTCATTGACACCATTGAGCTATACAACTTTGACCACGGCAAGGTCACTGTGCGCTACTTCATTCGCCAACCCTGAGTGCCTTTTGATGGTTGCAAATACCGCTACAGCGCTTGACACAAAAGCCTTTCGTGCGGCGCTTGGCAGCTTTGCCACTGGCGTCACCGTCATCACTGCGCGAGCCGCCGACGGAACGCCTGTGGGCCTGACGGCCAACAGCTTCAACTCGGTTTCGCTGGATCCTCCCATGGTCCTTTGGAGTTTGGCCAAAAAATCGCAAAGCCTCGATGTCTTCAGCAAATGTAGTCACTGGGCGGTCCATGTGTTGGCTGTCGATCAGGAGTATCTTTCAGGACGATTCGCACGTTCAGGAACCGACAAGTTCAACGAACTAGATGTCAGCAATGGCATTGGCGATGTCCCACTGTTGGCAGGTTGTGCCGCACGCTTTCAATGCCAGAACATGTTTCAGCATGAAGGCGGGGACCACCTGATCTTTGTCGGCGAAGTGGTTGCCTTTGATCGAACAGATCGTGCGCCGCTGGTGTTCCATGCAGGTCGCTACGCGATGGCGGCTCAACGCGACCCTAGTCTGCCACCGGCCCGCAGCGCGCGCGTTGCGGGGGGCTTGAACGAGGATCTGTTGGGGTACCTGTTGGGGCGGGCCTATTTTCAGTTCCACTTAGGTGTACGCGAGAAAGCGCGTGCGGCCGGATTGACGGATGCCAAATGGATCGTGGCTGCGGCGCTGACCGTGCGTGACGGTCTGCATATCGATGAGCTTGGAGCCGCCTTGGGCTATGTGCTCGATGAACCCTTGTCGAATTTGCTGCAGTGCATGCAGACAGACGGGTGGGTTCATGGAGACTCTCAGGGCCGCTGGTATTTGACCCCCAGCGGACGCGACCGCTCGCTGCATCTGTTGGCGGCAGCCAAGGCTCACGAGAGTGATCTGCTGTCCCGCTGGAGCTACGACGAAGGCACCTTGTTGAAACTGCAGCTTCAAAAATTCATCGCGGCGACCAATCCGGGTTTCGCAGACCTCTGGCACGAGACCTGAGTACCTTCACCGAAAGAAAACACCATGCCCCAGATTCAACCAGAGCAGATCGAACATTTCATGAGCGGCCAAGTGCGTTGCTGGAATAACCACGACAAGGACGGCTTGCTGGCTCTGTACCGTGAAATGGCACCTAGCCTACTGGACATTCAATACGTGGGCCGCGCCAAGCAGACAGATGGCTGGCTCGTAATTGAAGATATGTACGACAAACATAACCACCAGTTTCGCCTCGAAGTCGTGACCACCATCATTAACGGCAGCGAAGTCGCCGTGCACCACCGCAACTGCATCGTAGGTACCAACCAGGTAATTGAGAGCATCGAAACCTACCGATTCGGTCTAGGTACTCTTCACGTTCGCTACTTTCTTCTGCCACCCAAAGACGTCAACGTGAACTTGGAACAGTTTCGCGGTTTCACATCCTCCACCACCCCTGACACACCATGAACAAGCCAGCACTTCCCAGCCCGCACGAGGGTAGGTTTAAAGACCAGGTTGCCATAGTTACGGGGGGGGCGTCCGGTATAGGTGAAGCCACCTGCCGACGTCTCGTTGCCGAAGGTGCCACAGTAGTGGTTGCTGATGTCAACGCCGTAAGCGCCTCGACACTGGCCGCAGAGCTTGGCCCGAGTGCCAGTGCGCAGGTCTTTGATGCCGCTGATGTGCACAGCATTGAGCAACTCGTGCTCAGCACGGTCGATCGTTTCGGTCGCTTGGATGTGCTGCACAACAACGCAGCATTGAGTTCTCCGGCGATTCACGCCAAAGACAAGAATGCCATCGACATCGAATTCGAAGTCTGGGATCAGGTCATGGCAGTCAACCTGCGCGGCTACTTGGCGGGCTGCAAATTTGCTTTGCCAACCATGATCGCCCAGGGGAGCGGAGCGATCGTGAACACCGCCTCGACGGGTGGTTTTTCGGGTGACATCACTCGCATGGCCTACAGCGTATCCAAGGCCGCCATCATCGGCTTGACCCGCCAGATTGCCACCCATCACGGCGCTCAGGGTGTGCGCTGCAATGCAGTGGCCCCAGGGTTAGTGTTGACGCCCGGAACCCGCGGTGCTGCAGCGAGTGTGATTGAGGTGATGAAGCGCCACTTACTGGTCCCTGAATTCGGTGAACCCGAAGACATTGCGGCGCTAATTTGTTTCTTGGCATCTGGTGAAGCGCGTTACATCAACGGTCAAACGTACATTGCCGACGGCGGCATGCTAGCCCACAACCCCACGATGGCCGACCTTGTCGACATGGCGAAATCCAAGAGCCATTCCTCCTCGTGAACAAATTCAGTCATGGCGGGCAAAATCTATTGAGCACGCCAATTTAATGCCACACTCTCAGTCAAACTCCCTGCTTGCTCCCTTCAAAGGTCTAGGTTTTCGTTACTTGTGGCTGGCTTGGTTGGCTGGCAACATGACCATGTGGATGCACGAGGTGACCTCCGCTTGGCGCATGACACAACTCACCGAAAGTCCTGCCTGGGTAGCGTGGGTACAAGCGGCTGGTACGTTGCCACTTTTTTTACTGGGACTGGCAAGTGGTGCTTTGGCAGATCTACTCAATCGCAGACGTTTTCTGGCCGTGGCACAAGCTTGGATCGCATTGGTGGCGGCAACTCTGGCGTTCCTCGCAGGAACTGATGCGCTGACACCGCAAACGCTGTTGCTACTGTGCATGCTCAATGGCGTGGGACTTGCGTTTAGATTCCCCGTATTTTCGGCCTTGGTGCCTGATCTGGTAGAGCGGCGCCTACTGTCATCAGCACTCACTCTGAATGCTTTGGCTATCAACCTGACACGCGTACTGGGACCGATCGTTGCAGGCATCGTACTGGCATGGCAGGGGTCAGCAATGGTGTTTGCACTCAACGCCATGCTGTCCATCCTGGCGGGTGTTCTGATCTGGCGTGCTCCCATCGCTGCTCATGCACCGCCCAGCCATCGCACGCGGTTGCTACAGGCCATGCGCGACGGCGTGGCCCATGCCCTTGACTCTCCAATCCTTCGCGGAGTGCTGTTCCGCGCCGTCGTGTTTTTCGCCCAAGCGGTAGCCTTGGTTGCCTTGCTACCTTTAGTTGCCCAAGGTATTGGGGCCAACGAAGCCACTTACACAGCCTTGCTTGCTGCGATGGGTGTAGGGGCAGTTCTAGCCGCGATGCTTTTACCAAGATTACCCGCGATGGCAGCTCGCAACCGCATCATTAATGCTGGCGTTTGGCTGCATGCGCTTGCCACGCTCGGCGCTATTTGGGCGCCCAACGCATGGACGCTTGCACCCGCACTCGCACTGTCTGGTGCAGTTTGGCTGTGCGTGGCCAACACACTCACCATGTCGGCTCAATTAGTATTGCCAACCAAACTGCGCGCGCGCGGCATGGCCATCTATCAAATGAGCATCATGGGCGGCAGTGCTGGAGGGGCCATTTTGTGGGGCCTCGTCGCAGAGCACACCTCAGTGAACGCATCCTTAGCGACATCGGCAGTGGTCAGCGTACTACTTCTGTGGTGGACACGTGACTCCAGCATAGAAGAAAAAAGCCATCCCTGAGTCTTTGCTCCCTGTCGCCCTGCTCAGCGATCCAATGCCAAGGCACGGCGTCGCGCAGGACGATCGGCCAAGGACAGGTACGCATCGATGATTGGGCATACGCCCAAGAGTGGCCGAGCTATTTCAAACAGGCTCATGAATAAAATATCCGCCGCCGTAAAGCGTTTCCCAAGAAGGTAGGGGCCGCATTGCAAGGTGTGTTTGATGTGACGCATCATTGATTCATTCAGTCCAAACATGTCGGGGTCCTGCGCCAGCAGACCGCGCCCCTTCATGTAGACCAATGGTTCCGTCAAACTCACTTGATAAAAGAGCCAAGTGATGTAGGCACCACGCAGCGCATGGCCCGCTGGAACACCAACGTCGGCATTAGGATAAAGATCTGTTAAAAACAGCGCAATGGCTGCCGTTTCTGTCACGAGATGACCATCATGTTCCAGCGCTGGTGTGAATCCATGGGGATGTGGATTGCGTGGATCGGCCTCACTGCCATCATTGCGCGGATACTTTACAGCCACCACATCACAGTCGGCCCCCAACTCCTCCAACAGCCAAAGAATGCGCGTTGAATTGGACCCGGGTGAGTGATACAGCTTGAGCATGGTGTTTCCTGCAATAGTTAGAGCGCTTGGTCGATGCCTGAACACTGCGGCCTTATTCAAACATCCTTGGCACGGTAAGGCAATCCGAAAGCGGCCCAAGCGCCAGCAGACAAAGCGGCACCAGTCATCCAGAACACCGGCGCGACACCCAATGCAGCGCCAACTGCCCCAAAACTCAAGGGCATCACCAAAGTCGAAAAGTGGATGACGGTGGAGCGCAGCCCAAGCGCTTCGCCCTGACGAGTAGGCGGTGTAAATGTATGCAAGCTGGACATGACCGCAGGCTGGATGGCCCCTAAACCCAAGCCCATGATGCCTGCACAGACGGCCATGGCCCACGCACTGTTAAGCAAGGGGTAAAGCAAGAAGACAGATGCCGTCAATGCCAGCGCGACGGTCATCACCCACCGAGGTTGCAGATGCTCTGCCAAAAATGGAATCGCTAAACGCACCGAGGCAGACATGACGGCGTAAGTTGCCAACACCATGGCAATGGAAGATGCGCTCAACCCTCTCTCGTGACCTAGGATCGGCAGCGCAAAAGCATGGGCGTCCCAGCAAGCAGCAATTAACCAGTTGATAAAGAACAGTTTTCGAAGATCACGATCGGCCAGCAAGTCCCACGCTCTCAGTGGTGTGCCTGTCGACTTGGTCGGAGCTCGTGGATCTTCAACGGATACCTGTGTGGTCGCGAGCAATGTCCCTATGGGCAGCAGTGTCAGTCCGACAAATGCGGCGCGGTAACTCACATAGTCAATCAGCAGGCCCGCCAGCATGGGGCCCATAAAAGTCGCAATGGATGGTGCGAGCGCCACCCAACTGAAAATTCGCAGCCGTTGCGCCTCGCCATGGGCCAGTCGTCCTGCAGTGCGCTGGAGCGAAATCATGCCAATAGCAGAGCCTGCGCCCACAAAAGCGGCGGCAACACCTAAAGCCCATATCTCAGAACTCAACGCTGCGAACACAGCCCCCACCAATGCCAGCAAGGCACCCATGCGCGTGGCAAGGTGGTACCCGCGTCGGTCAACCAAACGGCCTGCGGGAATCGCCAATAAAAACGGGAATACTGCAAAGAGAGACATCAGTAATCCAATCACAGCTGCGCCGCGCGCCTCATTCACCGCCAGCAAGGGGATTGTCAAGCGCATGCCATTAAGGCAGCCATGCAAACCGACCTGAGCCGCGACCAGCATCAGTAGCGTCCATCCGAATCGGGAACGCCCGCTGCGAGTCGCGGGATCAACCGAGGGCATTCTCGATTGCTGATATCAGACGTGCATCATTCGGTGCCACATCAGGGGAAAAACGGCCCACCACTTGACCCTCACGGTTGATCAGAAACTTCTCAAAATTCCACATTACATCGGCTTCCCCTTTGGGAAGCAGTTGATGCTTGGCTAGGGTGTCACGCAACGCCGGATCACCCGATGCCAATGCCTGAGGTTGTGCAGCGAGCAGATGGACGTAAAGCGGATGTCGTGGCTCACTGTTAATTCGCAATTTGGCAAACAACGAAAAACTGATGTGGTAGTTGGTATCGCAGAAGTCGCGTATCTCGCCCTCGCTGCCAGGTTCCTGACCCGCGAAGTCGTTGCATGGAAACCCTGCGACTTGCAGCCCGCGTTGATGAAACTGGTCATGCAAGGCTTGCAGCTCTGCGTACTGCGGAGTCAGGCCACATTTGGAAGCCACATTGACAACCAAGATCACCTGGCCTTTGAAAGGAGCGAGACTAGTGGGAGTGCCATCCAAGGCTTGAAGGGGGATGTCATAAATCGATGTATTCACGAGGTGATTTCCTCATAAGCTTGTTGAACTAAAGTCATGCGCCCCCCTGCCAACATCAAAGCGCAGAACATCTGCAACTCCACGGTTTCAGCGGTTGAAAAGTGCGTCGCCAATGCAGCGAACTGTTGCTCACCCACACTGTGCGCATCGACCGCAAACATCTCGGCATAGGTCAGCGCAACACGCTCGGCAAGACTGAATTGGTCACTGTCAGACTGCAAGCAATTGAGCGCCTCAATATCCTGCGCGTCAACACGATCACTTTTGCGTGCCAGCTGACAGGCCTGGCACTGTGTGATGCTGGCGATGCGCAAGCGCACCAGCTCCCGAAGTCGCGCGTCGAGTAACCCATGGTTGTGAAACTGATCTAACAATGCCAGCCATGCCAGCGCCGCCTGTGGGCGGTGGGCCCACACTTGGACTGGCGCAGTCGCGCTGAGCATCCGTGTGTCAATTCCTCGCTGCACAGCCTCAGCCAATGGCAGCGGCAAATCTGTCAAAGGTACCAGTGGCAGGCGCGCCATGTATTACAAGCGCTCGATCAAGGTGGCCGTAGCCATGCCACCCGCACAGCAAATTGCCTGCAACGCATAACGTCCACCGCGACGCTCCAACTCATGCAGCATGGAGGTCATAATGCGCGCACCACTGGCCCCCAGCGGGTGCCCTAACGCAATGGCGCCGCCATTGACGTTCAAGCGTTCAGCAGACACCCCAAGCTCTTTCATCCACACCATCGGAACCGGTGCAAACGCTTCATTGATTTCGAAGAGATCAATGTCGTCCAGTGTCAAACCTGCCTGCGCCAATACTTTTCGAGTGGCGGCGATGGGCCCGGTCAGCATCAGCGTAGGGTCAGACCCCACCGTCGTCATCGCGCGAATGCGTGCACGAGGCTTGAGCCCCATCGATGCAGCTTTGGTCGAAGACATCAACAGCAAAGCAGCAGCACCATCGGAAATCTGTGACGAATTGCCAGCGGTCAAGCGCCCATCGGGGCGAAAACTGGTCTTAAGAGTGGCCAGCTTTTCAGCCGCCGTACCTGGGCGAATCGTTTCGTCTGCTAAGAAACGCTGGGCCTCGTTGTCGACGCCCTTTTCTCGCACTTGCGCCACGGGGATTGACACGATTTCTTTCTGAAAATGACCTGCCGCTGCAGCGGCAGCGGCGCGACGGTGGCTTTCAACTGCAAAAGCATCTAGCTCCTCGCGCACCAAACCCCACTGATCGCACAAGCGTTCTGCAGCTTCGCCTTGGCCCGTCATCTCATAGCGGTCAGCCGTCATCCAGCCAAAGGCCTCACCGTGAATACTGCGATTGCTGCCCATGGGCACTCGACTCATATTCTCAGCACCGCCAGCCACAACCACATCAGATGATCCAAAAGCGATCAGGCCAGCAGCGACGTGAACAGCCTCCTCCCCCGACCCGCATTTGCGGTCAATCGTCAAACCGGGAATCGTGCAAGGCCAGCCAGCACCGAGCAGCGCAGTACGCGCAATGTTGGCCGATTGTTCGCCCACCTGCGTCACGCAGCCTAAGATCACATCGCCCACCACTTCAGGCTCTAAGCCCGCTCGGGTAATGAGTTCGTCCAACACCACGGCACCTAAGTGGTCTGCGCGAACGTCAGCCAGACTACCCCTGAATTTGCCGATCGGCGTGCGAACCGCACCAACAATCACCACATCTACGCGACTCACAGAACACTCGCTTTCAAGCCTGAACCAGGAACGCGCTGTCCCTTGTCGTCGTACTGGTACACGCCAGCACCAGTCTTTCTGCCATGGCGACCCGAGGCCACCATCTTGATGATCAAAGGACACGGACGGAACTTGTCTCCCAAGGTCGAATGCAAATAGCGAAGTACAGAAAGTCGAGTATCCCATCCTGTCAAATCACCCAGCTCAAGTGGTCCCATCGGATGGTTGAAGCCCATGCGCAGCGCAGTGTCAATGTCTTCGGCCGTGGCAACGCCCTCCTGCAACATCCACATCGCTTCGTTACCCAACATGGCCGACATCCTGCTGGTCGTCAGACCAGGAGACTCGTTGACGATGATGGATGTCTTACTCAAGGCGTCGCAGTACTCGCGAGACTTGGCCACTGTTTCGTCGCTGGTGGCAATGCCGCGCACCAATTCGACCAGCTTCATCTTATGCACTGGATTGAAGAAGTGCATCCCCACGACACGCTCTGGATTGGGCACGGCTGTGGCGATTTCAGTCACGCTCAGCGCAGAGGTGTTGCTGGCAATGATGGCACCAGGCTTCATGTGCGCGGCAGCCGTAGCGACTACTTGCTTTTTGACCGCAATGTTTTCTGTCACTGTCTCTACCAGCAATGCCGCGCCTGCGGATGCCGCTGCGAGATCAACATTCGTGGTGAGGCGCGCCTTGGCAGATTCAGCCACTGCGGCTTCAATTTTTCCGAGGCGAACGCCATCGTCAAGAATTTTGGCTACTGCGGCAAGCGCTTTGCTGGCCGCCGCTTCGTTGCTGTCCACCAAGACCGTGGTAAATCCTGAACTGGCGAACGCGTGGGCAATCCCCGTTCCCATCAAGCCGCCACCGACGACGACGACTTTGTTTTCCGTAATGCTCATTTGCTTTCTTTCAGAGTTTTATTTGCTGGCAGTCACTATGTTGCGCAAGATACCAATGCTTGGTATCTCGGCCTCGACCACATCCCCAAGCTTGAGAAACTTGCCCGACCCCTGAGCGGTGCCAGCGGGTGAACCAGTAAACATGACATCACCCATTTCGAAGCTGGAGCGTTCATCAACAAACTTCACCAATTCCGCGACATCCCAAGTCATCTCGGAAGTGTTGCCTTCTTGGCGCAGCTCACCATTCACACGCAACAACAAACTGAGTGACAACTTACCTTCAAGCGAAAATTCATCGCGGGTCACGATCCAAGGCCCCAAACCAGTGGTTTTGTCGCCGCTCTTTGCTGCAAACAGGTCCATCCCCACACCCGGGGGACCGCTTCGTTGCAGATCCCGTGAGCTCACGTCGTTACCAACGGTGTAGCCCAACACACAAGCGATCGGATTTTGATGATCGACCACGTCACCAATGACCACTACCAACTCCACTTCGTGGTCTAGCTCTTGGGTCAAAGGTGGGTAGCGCAGTTCGTCATTAGCCCCGATAAGTGCGCCATAGGCTTTCAAAAACGCGATGGGTTGACTGTGACTTTTGATACCGAAATCAGTTGCAAGATGTTTGGCGTAGTTGGCACCTGCCACCACCACTCGATTGGTCTTTTCAATAGGGGGTAAGAGCTTCACCGAACCAAGGGGTAATACCGCACCTGTAAATCGCAATGCGGACTCACCTCCACCGCGTGTGACCGCGGGTCCCCAATCTGGCACTCCGCCCTCAATGGGGCGCAGCTCGCCACGCTCCGTATTCACGAGCGCCCAGAACGGAGCGCCGCCATCGGTACAGCGTGCGATCTTCATGGGGCGGCTTTGACGTTGGGTTTACCCAGTTTTGCGGGGTCGAGATGCAGTAACTCACATGCATTCTTCCAGCGAATTTTTTGCAAATCGTCATCCGACAAACGAAGGCCATCTGTCAGGTCATGACGAACAGCATCACTGCCGCCAAAGTTGCTTCCATACAAGACGCGGTCAGCGCCGATGATGTCAACTAACGCTTGACGCATTGGAACTTCGTGCAACTCCACATCAAACCAGAAGTTTTTCATGTATTCCTCAATGGACTTCTTGTTGAACTTCACATCCAGATTCCGATTGGTCTGAGCTAAACGCCCTAATTGGTATGGGATGTATCCACCACCATGCGTGATGTAGACCTTCAAATTAGGGAAACGATCCAGCACACCGCCATTGATCAGATACCAAAAGAAGCGCGTTTCGTCGTAGTTCATACCCACGATGGCCGTAGTTTCGTACTTGTCGTGGTCTGCTTGCATGCCCCACGTCACTGACTGGTTGTACCCGTGAATGAAGATAGGCAAGTCAAGATCGCACATCGTCTTCCAGACAACATCCAGTTGTGGGGAATCAGCTTCCAACCCGCCGAAGTTTGCACCACCCGCCACCAAACCTTTAGCACCTAATTCTGTACAAGCACGGCGAATTTCCTTAGCAGCATCGTGGGGAGCATTCAGTGGCGCATGCGCCCAAAACATCAAACGATCTGGTGCTGCCGAGCAGTACTCAGCCAAGATATCGTTGACCTTGGTGGCAAAACGAACCGAAAACTCAGGTTCAGCCCAGTACATGTAGCAATGAGAAGGGACCGACAACACTTGCACATTTTGTCCAGCGGCATCCATGCCAGCCAAACGATTTTTCGGATCAGCCCAGCGTGCCATGTACTCTTCGACACTCGGTCCATTGCCAGCGCGCACGGCGGCTTTGCGCTCAGGCGAACCCAAGCGCAGCACCCAATGGCCCACACGAAGTTTGACGTCTCCATCAGGATGCTGTTCAAAGAACGGGCCCCAAAACGGATGCTGGTTGTAGTAGCCGGGTAGCGGTGCGTGAGCGTGTAGGTCGATCAACATAGTTGTCTCTTTCAGATTCTGGTTAAACCGAGGCGAACAACTCAGTAGTTGTGTCGTTGATCGGCGAAGCAGCAACCATGGTCGAACTACCGACATAGGTTTTCGCTGCATCTACCCTTATGTTAATCACAAAATGCAATTCTGTTCAAGTTATCGAAAACACTAAGTCAACGCACATGCGGTTGTCGACACCTCTCAATAGGAATTCATCATGAAAAAAGAATCTGCTATCACCCGAAACAACACCTCACCTAAAAGAACAACACTGATCCGAAGCGCATATCAACGCCTTGATCGAGAGGATGTTCCGGTTGTTAATGATTCAACCATTCGTGCAATTCGCCGAGGCAACGTCTTTCGATCCGAGTCACTTGGAACCATTTGCTCGCTCAACACATACCGGATTAGCAGCTCACACACTAACTCCCGATCAAGCTTAATGCCCAGCCGGGCCTCCCAAGTATCAAAAACAATTGCCAAAACGTCTTGAAATCTAACCACTGAGTCGTGAAAAATACGTCGAAAGAAACCAAGCGCGTATTCAGGAGCAACCGTAAGTAGCCTGCGGGCCCTACCATGCTCCAAGTAGTGATCCAGATAGCGAACCAATGCTGCAAAACGTTCATCTGGATCTTGATAGGACTCAACAGCCTCGGCCAACGCAACATGGAAACGCTCTCGCTTGTGTCGAGAAAAGGCATCCAGCAGCTCATCTTGCGATGCAAAATAACGGTAGAACGTTCCACGAGAAACATTTGCTGCTCGACAAACATCAAGAATCGAGATTCGCTCAGCACCAGACTCCAGCACAATATTTTCTGTGGCAGCCAAGATGTTTACGATCGTTGCCTCTGAACGCTTATTACTTCGAACCCGTCGAACGCTTCCTTGCGCTGCGGCTGTAGCAACAGCTCCAAGCTTCTTCGCTACACGGGCTGCAATAGTCTTTGGCTTAGCTATTTTGCCAAGATCGCTCTTGAACTTAGTGGACGTCGATACAGCATTTGCTGTACGCGTATTCGCGCTTTTAGAACTCATTTTTACACTTTCTGAAAGTCAGGTAGTAATTCTGTGGCCCAACAGAGCCAAGGGTTTATCAGCACACACACAAATAAATCTAAATATAGAATAATCATCTATATTTAGAATTTTTCTGAACAACTTGGAGCTTTGCACATGGCAGGCATTGGCAACCCCAACACATGGTCTCTCGGTCAACAGGACACGGTCATCGCGGCGCTTGATCGCGCGGTGGCAAAACATGCTGACCGAGTTTTTCTTGATTTTTCGGGTGAACTTCATACTTATGGAGAAGTGGATCGCCTCTCTACCCGCTTGGCCCATGAGTTTGCAGCATTGGGAGTGCAAGCGGGTCAAACCGTTGTGACGATGCTCGATAACAACATTGAGGCTGTGCTCTGCTGGTTCGCAATCAATAAACTGTGTGCGGTTAGCGTCCCCATCAACACGGCTCTCAAAGGCGAATTCCTGCGTCACCAGATTGCAGACGCCGGGGCAGCGCTCGTTATATGCGAAGTCAACTACATCGAGCGTATTGCGGCGATATCGGATGGACTGCCGGACGTCCATCAAGTTCTGGCCCGTGGCACCCCCAGTCAAACAACATGTGGATCCCTGCCGCTGTCTTCGCTTGATGATCACCGCGGGCATGATGATAGCGCTTTCGAGCGCAAGCCTAACCCTTGGGACTTGGCTTGCCTCATATACACCTCCGGCACGACTGGACCGTCCAAGGGGTGCATGATCAGCTACAACTACATGTGTAATTTGGCGCGTCTGCAACTGCGTGCAGGCCCAGCAAATGAAAATGACATCACGATCACGCCTTTGCCTCTCTTTCACATGAATGCCATGTGTGTCGGGGTATTGGCATCGATTCTGGTCGGAGCTCGCGTTGCCTTTGTACCCCGTTTTTCGGTGTCCAACTTCTGGCCCGAAGTTGAGCGCAGCGGTGCAACCATCGCGTCTATTTTGGGCAGCATGGGTGCCATGCTGGCCAACGCGCCCGACTCCGAATCTGGGCAGCGTTGTAAAGGACAGATTCACACGGTGCGTGGCAACCCCTTTACAGAAGAAGTCAAATCCATTTGGCGCGAACGATTTGGTGCCAAACAAGTGGGCGGAAACGGCTACGGTCTCACGGAAGCAGCGGTGATCACGTCGTTGCCAGGCGGCGAGTATGCAGCGCCGGGTTCGTCTGGAAAACGGATTCCCGATTTCGACGTGCGTATCGTGGACGACCTTGACCGAGAAGTGGCTGCGGGAGTTTCTGGCGAGATTGTGGCTCGTCCGTTGCGCCCGGACATCATGTTCATGGGCTACTGGCGCCGTCCCGAAGACACGCTGAAAATCATGCGCAATCTCTGGCTGCATACGGGGGATATCGGAAAATTTGACGAAGAAGGTTTTTTCTATTTCGTAGATCGAAAGAAAGATTACCTGCGTCGACGCGGAGAGAACATTTCTAGCTTCGAAATGGAAGCAGCTTTCGCCCGTCACCCAGCACTCGCCGAGGTTGCCGTACATGCCGTGCCGTCCGACAAAGGCGAGGATGACGTCAAAGTTACCGCCATGCTGCGCACTGATATGGCACTGAGTCCAGAGGACCTTTTCCGCTGGGCCATGGATGCGGTTCCTTACTATGCGCTGCCGCGTTACATCGAATTCCGCGACAGTCTTCCCAAGAACCCTCAAGGCAGAGTTCTCAAATACGAGCTGCGTGACGAAGGCTGCACACCCACCACTTGGGATCAAGAGGCGAGCGGCATCCAAGTCACAAAGCGCTGACAACAACGCTAGGTCCTTCAGTATTCACGCACTGGCACATGGGCCGGGCGGGAGTTGTAGCCAGGCAGATGCAAACCTCCATCTACATGCATGGTGATGCCAGTTACAAATCGCGCCATCTCCGAACCCAAGAACACAACCACAGGACCAATATCGAGTTCAGGGTCCCCCGAGCGTCCCATCGGTCGCGCGGCTGCTGATCGCTCTGCAAAGCCGGGAACCTCTGCAGCTAGCTTGTGAAACGTCGCTCCCATGGCGGTAGGCGCAATCGCATTGCAAGTGATGTTGAAACGGCCCCACTCAGCCGCAGCGCTGCGAGTTAAACCCACCACACCCGATTTGGCTGTGTTGTAGTCTGCGTGCTGCCAAGCACCAATATCGACGTCAATGGATGTGAAGTTGATGATGCGACCGCCACCGCGTTGACGCATGTGCGGTAGAGCAGCCCGCATCGCCCACCAGCTAGCCCACACAGTCGAGGTTAAGGTGCGCTCCAGCATCGCATCTGTCTTGTCCTCTAGAAGCACATTCTCCGACGGCACAAAGGCGTTGTTGACCAAAATATCCAAGCCGCCAAAATGCTCCACAGCAGACTGGATAGAAGCTTCCACACTCGGCTTGCTCAACACATCTGTACGAACGAACAAAGCACGAGCCCCCATCTGCCTAAGCTCGTGCTCAGCCTCAGCCCCCGTTACTGGATCAATCTCCGCAATCAGCACAGCAGCACCTTCACGTGCATAGCAGCGAGCGACTCCGCGTCCGATGCCGCCTCCCGCACCTGTAATAAGAGCTACTTTATCTTTTAACAAACCCATTGAACCCCCATTTTGAACATATTTTGTTTTATCGTACACTTTAAGCTAAACAATGTCAGCCTGAAAGGCAAGAACATCGTGCATTCCCTAATCAGTAAAAATCACAAAAAGTCAGCATGACTGCATTTCGTCGCCGCATCCTGATCGCGACAGACCCCACAGCAATCGGTACTCGCTATCGAGCTGCACTTGAAGATGATTTCCACCATTTTCGAGTCGAACTACTTATTCACAAGGGGCTCATCGCTTCGCTACATGCGCAAGCGCTTCGCAACCCTTACAGCCTTTGCCCCTCTGCCGCAGATCAACTTCAGCTATTGGTTGGCACAGCACCCAACACAAGTGCACACGCAGTGATGCGACAAGTAGATGCTAGCCAGCAATGCACTCATATGCTGGAACTCACTGGCCTAGCTGCCTCTGCTGCAGCAAACTCGCTACAACAACGACGCTATGAAGTCGAAGTACCTTTGCGACTCTCAGGGCGTACACACGCAACTCTGTACCGAGACGGCATCCAACTACTTGCCTGGGACATCAAAGACCTCGAAATCGAAGGTCCACCGCCTTACAGCGGTATCGGACTGCGCCAAGGCATGGCACGCTGGGCATTGACAAACTTGACCGAAGAAATGGCCGAGGCGGCACTTGTATTACGGCGTTGCGCAGTGATTTCTCTGGGGAAAAATAAACCCCTTGACGCACAGCGGCATGCTAAATTGACCAGTGCCTGCTATGTGCAACAACCTGAACGTGCCCCATTGGCATTTCGCCAAGTTGGCTCGACATGGAATTTCACTTGGCAACCGCAACAACTGTGCAAAGACGACCAAGAGTGGATCGCCTTCAAAAGCTGAAGGCGATCTCAAAACTCAAAGGAAGATAGCCAAATTCGGAGTGCCCAGCACCGCTTGGTCTAACAGAATTTCACGGCGCGCAAGTTTGAAGCTATCGCCATCCACGCGCAGCACATCACGTCGTTCAGCACTAATCAGATCAAACTCGTCAAAGTTAAATCGGCTGCGCGTCACCAGCAAGTAACTGCGCACGCTGTACTCATTCGGCGTCGCCGTTTCCTCGACCAATACGTTTGTGACCAACCGACGAGTACGCGACGGAGGATCTTCCGCCCAAGCACTCTTGGTACCGGTAAGACGAACAATGCGCCCCATCACCGAACGCCAATCATCGTGGTAGTGCTGCATGGTCCGCACCACTGACGCAGCCTGCTGACTCACAGGTCGGGTTTCCCTCAAAGGTGCGGTGTAAATCAAATCTTGCGCCAAGGTCTCGCCCCATTCCTTGAGTCGAATCTCGTCTAAAAGCCGAGCTTCGACATAAAGGAATTGAAGGATCTTGTTGTATATAGGGGTTCCAATTGGCACCAAAGCGCCTTGAGCATCACTCATGGGGGTCTCCAAAAAATGGGTGGGGTATCAAGTTGCGAAGAGGCTCAGACATTACCGGACATGAGGTGACGCCAATACATCCACCAATGCCATTGCGTGTCGTCTTTGGTAAAACCTTCATTGACGATGCCAGGCCCGGGCCAACCTTGAGGCGCTCCGGTTTCGTAGGCAGCTTGGTATTTCAGTGTCATTTTCTTGCCCTGTGCTCCTTTGGCAGCCAATGTCATGTGCGGCCAAGTATCGGAATCATCTTGCTCAACCATGCCGGAAGTACCAAAGAGTTGAATGGTTTGTTTGAGCATTTTTTCGCGCAATTCTTGCGGGGCATCCTTCTCAGCAAAGATCCAGTTCACAAACTCAAGCTTGTCTGGACCTTTCGGAACGTAGGCATGCATCGTCATTGAACCGACCACGGTGCCATCGGCCTGCGGAATATAGACAAAACCAAACAACACGTTAGGGAAAATACCGCCCACTTGCGGAGGCATGCTGGTCTGCACCTTCAGTTGTTCAGGCGTGAGGTTTCGCTTAAGTTGCTCGACCATGTCCTTCGTCATACCGGCAGGAGGCAGCGCATTGAGCTTCTCATCAACGCTCAACAGATCAGGATCCAATCCCGTCATACGACGGATCTTTCTCCCCAAGTCAATACATCGCAAGGCATGACCATGCGGCGAACTCACTTCCACGCCGTACATTTCTGGGCTCAAATCACCACCGCCCCCCTCGCCATCTCCCTTCTTTGAATAGTTACCGACTTCACCTAGCCAACGATGCAAAGTGAGCGTGTGATAGCCATCGGCGGCCGACTGTTCTCCGGCGGCCTTCCAGTTGGCGCGCACCGTGAAACGCTGCGGAGGTCCAAGCACCTCCATGCCCTTGTCAGTGCGCTTGAAGAGAATGTCGTAGTACCACTTGGCGTCGCCAAGAAACTCATCGAAAGATGGACCGTCAATATTCCAAGTCGCAAAAATCAGTCCGCCGTACAAAGTTACACGAGCCTTCTTAAGACCCAACTGCTCTTTGCTCATCATCTTGCCATGCATCGTTTCCTTCTCGACCGGCGCTCCTAGGAATGCGCCGTTCGGACGGAAAGCCCAACCGTGATAAATGCAGGTATGAATCTGAGTGTTGCCAGCGTCTAACGTTGAAACCCGCATGCCACGATGCGTACACAGATTGAGCAATACATGGACTTCACCCGACTTGTCACGCGTGACCAAAACGGAGTCGGAACCCATGTCCCGAGTGATGAAATCGCCAGAATTAGGAATCTCCGATTCGTGACCGAGGAAGACCCAGGTCTTGCCAAAAATCTGCTCCATCTCCAGTTCATAGAGCTCAGGATCGGAGAGCGTGCGCATCTGCACCTCCCGGGTGGCCACATTAACCAGGTCAGCAACCGTGGTCCCGTCGGAAAGTTTGGGGGCGTTCTGACTCATCTTGCGCGTCTCCTTCATTTGTTATGCAACGTTGGAGTTGTAATATAAACAATATTTCAAAGTGTGTGCATAAAAAGTCCGATCCTTTGGAGAAAAGCGGATTAAATCAAGGGTTAACACCGATCATTTAGCCGTTCACTGTCATGCTTTGCGGGTGGATCAGCCCTGAAAGGAGGCCGTGATCTTGGCGTGGGGCCCCGCCACCTGCGCATTCCAAGCTTCAGGCATCTGGTCAAAACGGTAACCGACATGGTCGAAGGTGATCTGATGCTCACGCGCCAGTTGCAAGAGCCTGCGCCAGGTGGCTTGACGATCACTCGGTGAACGCTGACCGGTGCCCACGCAGGTGAGCGTCCGGAACAGCAGATCGGCGATGTTGAGCTGGATGTCGCGCCCGGCGCCAGTGCCGATGGTGAGGATGCGTGCCCCCCAGCGCGTGGCCTTCAGGGCAGCGAGCAGAGGTGGACCACACACACCGTCGAGCACCACGTCGAATCCGTCACCGGCCACAGCCTTGAGGGCCGCAGCATCGTCGTCGCGGCCCAGCACCACCACCGCATCGGCCAGGCCACGTGCACGCAGGCGCTCTAAGGCCTCCGCATCCCGGGCTGCACCCACCACCCGACCAGCCCCGAGGATGCGCGCGAGCTGGAGGGCGATCTGTCCCAGCGTTCCGGTGGCACCCAGGATCAATACGCTTTCGCCGGGCTTGATACCGGCCTGCTCCAACGGCAGCAGCGCACCCGTGCCTGCTATGCCCATCGCAATGGCGAGCACATCATCCACATCGTCGGGTACGTCCCACACCTCTTGGGTCGGCACCAGGGTTTGTTCGGCCCAGGCACCGAAAGGTGCCACCGAGCGCTCCCCAAAATAGACCCTGCGCCCATCTGGCGCACGGCCAACCCCTTCTCCACGAATGACGCACGGGAACTGGAGCCCTAAACGATAGGCCCCCAGAACGTCCCAGCCCCCCAGTCCGGCAGTGTCCACGTTGATCAAGGTCGCCCCCTCACAGGCTTGCGGCACAGGAAAATCCTGAAGAACTGGGAGTAGGCCGCGCTCGGTGATGACAGCGGCGCGCATCAGCCGATCACCGCAGTGTCAAAATTTCGGGCAAAACGCTCAAAGCGCCGTCCATCGACCGGACAGGGCGTATCGTAGGGTTGATTCATCCGTTACTCCTTGGGTTACAGCGCGGTTTCGGCATCTGCATCTGCAAACATCTTGTTGATATCGCCTGACGTCACGGGCTTGCCGGCAACACGCACTGGCTTGGCCCCGCCCATGCCCAGCATGGGCTCCACGCTCACGTGCTTGGCCTGCGCCCGCAGCGCACCCACCGTGCAGTTCTCGCGGCCCAAAATTGAAAACGGGTCATAAGAGAACTCCCGCATGGCATTGAGGTGGCCGATCTTGTCGATCTGCACATCAGTCAGGTGCTGGGTCTGGGCATGAAAGATCTCTGGCGACCCCGGCCAAGTGCAATCAGAGTGCGGATAGTCGCACTCCCAAGTCACCTTGTCTTCACCGATGTCTGCCAGATTACGAAGACCAAATTCATCTTCGATGAAGCAGGTGATGATGTGCTGTCTGAAAACATCACTGGGCTTGCCGCCACCGAAGTCGGTATTGGTCCACTCGTGGTGGTGCCGGTAAGTGAAGTCGGCGCGCTCCAGCAAGTAGGGGATCCACCCGATGCTACCTTCGGACAAGGCCATGCGCAGATTGGGGTACTTTTTCCACATCGGGGCCCAGATCCAGTCGGCGGCCGAGTTGGCGATCGAGATCGGCATCGAAGTGATCCAGGCATCGATCGGCGTGAGGTCCGAGGCATGCTCAGCCTTGACGCCGGTACCGATGTGGCAGCAGATCACGACGTCGTTGTCCGCGCAGGCCTTCCATACAGGGTCCCAGTGGTCAGAATGGATCGACGGAAATCCGTGCAGTGCTGGGTTGTCTGACAGCGAGATCGCGTGAACGCCGAGTTTGGCCATGCGACGGATTTCCTGCGCCGCCAGTTCGCCGTCCCACCAGGGGATCAGGCTCAGTGGAATGAATCGACCCGGCGCGGCATTGCACCAATCATGCAGGTGCCAGTCGTTGTAGGCTTGGATTGCGGCAAACGACACATCACGAGCTTCCTTGTACTGTTGGAAACGTTGGCCCGCAAAACCAGGGAAAGTCGGAAAGCAGATCGACCCGAGAACGCCGTTGGCGTTCATGTCGTCGACACGGGCCTTGATGTCCCAAGTGCCGCGGCGCATGTGGTCATAGCCCAAAGGCTCCATGCCGTATTCGTCCTTGGGCCGACCCACCACCGAGTTCAGGCCCATGTAGCCCGTGGCACGGCCTTCAAAGACCCAGACATCACGGCCCTTGCTTTGCACCACCTTGGGCTCGCGCCCCTTGAATCTGGCGGGCATGTGGCGGTCAAAAGCACCGCGTGGTTCGATCGCGTGGTCGTCCACGCTGACAAGAATGAGATCATCGAGTTTCATGAGGGTCTCCAAAAATAGAAAATACAGAGATGGGTTGGACTGATCCCCAACGGGTTGTCAGGAAGCCGCTAGGCGGCGTTGCGTCCGGCCTCCGTTCCAGTAAGACGTCAATCCCAAATCACAGGTACAGAGGAAGCGCCGCGCAACATGCTGCCGGCTATCACAGGCGCGGGGCGGTCCGGATCAAGCCGAACGTTCGGGAACAAGTCGAGCACCGCGTTGATGGCGATGGAAAGTTCCATCTTTGCTAGGTACTGGCCGATGCACATGTGAGGACCGAAGCCGAAGGTGAAGGACGGTTTCTGGCGGCGGTCAATGTCGAAGGTATCGCTGTTGTCGAAAACCTCTTCATCGCGGTTGGCGGAAGCAACCACGCACTGCACCATCGCATCCTTGGGAATTTGGACACCCCGGATCTCGACATCGCGAACCGCCTGGCGCACCTTGACGGTAGACACGGGTTCGAAGCGCACGCCCTCGTCGATCAGCTTGGCTACCAAGCTGCGATCGTTGCGAACCCGCTCAACCAACGCGGGGCGCTGCAACAACAGCGTCATGATAGAGCTGAAGGTGCGGGTGGTGGTTTCACCGCCGGCAGCCACCATCGAGCGAGCGAAGGTGGTGATCTCGTGATCATCAAGCTGGCGGCCTTCGAACTCAGCGCGCAGCAGGCGACACACTAGGTCGTCACCGGGGGCACCTTCGGCGCGGCGGCGCTTGACCAGCGCCATCGTGGCCTCGTACAAAGTGTTCGTGGCCTTCATGGCGCGTTCGCGCGATGCTGCCTCTTCTGTCGGGTCAATCTTGGGGCCGGCCAACACGGTCAGGCCCATCGCCGCGTACTCGTAAAAGTTGCCCAGTTCTTCGTCGGGAAAGCCGATCAGTCCGTAAATGACACGGATCGGGAAGTACAGACCAAAGTCCAGCAAATCGGCGCGCTTTTCCGGCACCAGCGGCAGGATGAATTCGTCGCGGATCTGGTGTTCAATCATGGTACGCCACGGCAATACCGCGTCGGGCGCAAACACCGGTTGCAGAAGCCCCCGGGCCTTGCGGTGCGCTTCACCGTCCATGGCCGTGATAACCAGCCCGTCGGGACTGAAAAAACTGCCGAAGCCCTTGGCCATGAAGCGGCTATTGAAGGTAGCGGAATCCTGCAGCACGCTCTTGACATCGTTGTACTTGAACAGAGTGAAGGTCGGATTACCGTGGCTGGCGCCGGCATGGGTGGGCACGCCAATGCTGTTCATGAAATCGCCGGTCGCAACCGGTGTCTTTGCGCGTCTTTCGCGGCACACCTCGTACAGGTCGATGTCGGTTCCTCGGTAGTTAGCTGACAGTGCGGCGAATGCCTGTTCAAGCTTTTCGGAACGGTAGGTTGTTTTCATTTCTTAGATCCTGAAATGTATAAAGTTAAAAGGACGCTCAAAGGAAAATGCCAAGATTAGGCGTCCCGATGACCGACTGATCTATCAGAATTTCTCGACGAGCGAGCTTGAAAGAGTCGCCGTCCTTGCGCAACACATCGTGGCGATCACATGGGATCAGATCAAAGTAATCAAAGTCAAAACGACTGCGACTGAGCATCAAGTAACTCAGAACCTTGTATTCGTCGGGCTTGTCCGTCTTGTACACACGGACATTGCTCAACATACGACGCGTGCGTGAGGGAGGATCTTCGCCCCAAGCGCTGCGCGTATCTGTGATTCGTTGAACGCGCAACATCAAAGATGCCAAGTTGTCATGCATGTGCTGCACCGTGCGGATGGTCGTTCCGTCCTGTTGACGCACAGGACGCGTCAGGCGCTGGGGCACGTTGTATTCGATGTCAGGCGCGAGGAGCTCGCTCCATTGCGTCAATTTCAGCGTATCGAGCAGCTCAGCTTCGTCGATTAAGAACTCGACAATTTCGTTGTAGAGCGGACTGCCGACATGCACGCGATTGGCGAGCACTGTTGGCGGCAGGGGGGTAGGTTCCAGCAGGTTGAGGTACATAGTGTGTTCTCCGAATAGTGGTGAGTCTGGTCATGCTGGCTTAGCTGCCACTGGTCATCAACTCGTGCCAGTAGGTCCAGAAGCTCCAGTTGGTATCGTCCTTGGTGAAGCCGCTGCCAATGTGGCCGGGGCCTGGCCATCCCTCTGGAGCACCGGTCTCGAACTTGGCTTGGTACTTCATCGTGATATTTCGACTCATGGCACCTTTGGCCACAATGGTCTGGTGCGGCCAAGTGTCGGAGTCGTCCTGTTCGACCATGCCCGAAGTACCCAGCAACTGGCACGAAATGCGCAGCATGGCAGCCTTCTGTTCCGCAGGCGTGTCCTTCTCCGCCAAGATCCAGTTCATGAACATGAACTTGTCAGGCCCCATGGGCACATAGGTGTGCAATGCCATGGCCCCCACCACCTTGCCATCGGCTGTGGGTAGGTAGATGAATTCAAACAAACCATTGGGGAAGAAGTTACCAACCTGTGGCGGGTTGGAACTCATCATCTGAATTTGCTCAGGCGAGAGACGACTGACCACATCGGGAATCATCTCAGCGGTCAGACCCGGAGGGGGAAGCACTTTGAGCTTCTCCTCAGCGGTCAGTTCGGATGGCTCTTTGCCAGTGATTCGGCGCACCTTACGATCCAAGTCAATGCAACGCATGGTGTGACCATGATCGGTCCAGACCTCAATGCCGTACATCTCAGGCGTGAGATCGGCTCCACCGCCCTCCTGACCAGCCTTCTTGGCATAAGGGCCAATCTCACCCAACCAACGGTGCAGCGTGAGGGTGTGAAATCCATCCGAAGCCCCCTGCTCTGCGGCAGCCTTCCAGTTGGCGCGAATCATGAAACGTTGGGGCGGGCCCAGTACCTCCATACCTTTAGTCGTACGACACCAGAGCGTGTCGTAATAAAACTTGGCATCCCCCAAGAACTCATCGAACGACGGACCTTCGGTATTCCAAGTGGCGAAGATCATGCCACCGTAGACCGCAACACGGGCTTTGGTCAACGAGAGCTCTGCCTTTGTCGTCATCTTTCCGTGCATGCACTCCTTTTCAACTGGTGCACCAATGAATTCACCGTTAGGTTTGAAAGCCCAGCCGTGGTAAATGCACATGTGTGCCTGTGTGTTGCCCATGTCCAAGGTGGAGACCTTCATGCCTCTGTGGGTGCACACGTTAAGCATCACATGTACCTGGCCTTCGCGGTCGCGGGTGACAAGGACCGAATCCGATCCCATGTCCCGCTGAACAAAATCACCCGAATTGGGTATTTCCGTTTCATGCGCAAGAAAGACCCACGTCTTCGCAAAGATTTTTTCCATCTCGAGTTGGTACAACTCAACATCAGACAACACCCGCATCTTTACTTCACGGGTGTCTAGGTTAATGAGATCCGAAATTTTGGTTCCGTCGGCCAGTACCGGATTGCTACGCGTCAACATGTCAGTCTCCTTAGGCCAGCACAATTGCCAGCCGATGGAGTAATTTAAGACAGTTTTTTAATTTTTGTTCATATGCAACGGGTTTACCCCGTACATAAAACCTCGCGAGTTTGATTTACCTCAAACCCGAGTGCTTTGCCAGCCTGTTTGAGCGGTCATTGAACGGCTTTTTTGTCCGGCCATAACGCGATGCCAATCGCTAGCATGATCAAAAATACCGCAACTCCATCTTGCCAGTGCAACACCTCACTCAACCACAACGAACCCGAGAGCAAACCGAGAACTGGGATCAGCGAAATACTCACGCTCGCCGCAACCGGTGGCAATACACGCGCTAAGGCAAACCATGCGACGTGACAAAAACCAAAAATCAGCAACGCGTTGTAAACCACCGCAACCCAAACAGTAGACGAGGGCACATCGATTGGTAATCCATCACAGATAAACACGTAAAGCAACACAACAGAGGTGGTGATGCATGTCATCCAAAATCCAATCGCCAACACTGGCACACTCATGGCACTGCGCCGCAGCTGTTGAGTTCCTAGAGCCCACACAGCCGTCCCGCCCAGGAGCGTGAACACGGCCACGGGGGATCCACTGAGACGAGAAAACTCATGCCACAACAACAATAAAACGCCAGCTGTAGCGCTACCCACACCCAACAGGTGCGGCATCGACAAGCGCTGCCGGTACAGCAATGCCCCCCACAGCGCCGAAAACACTGGCATGGTGTAGCCAATGATCGCAGCACGTCCTGAGCTAAGACTCGGCAATGCCCACATCAAACACACATGCCAAACCACCATGTTCGTGAATGCCAATATCAGCAATTCCCGCCAGTGTCGACGAGATACATGAAGCGGCACACCCAGCAGCTTTAACCCTGCCCACAAACAAGGCACGCCCAGCAACATGGACAAAGCGCGAAACGCCATAGCGGGGTATGCACCAACAGCCACCTTCATGATGGGCCAGTTGATCCCCCAAAAGAGGGTGAGAAACACCAACAGCCACACCTGACGCCGGCTGAGAACAAACCCCGTCAAACTGCAGCAACAGTGTCGAGTTTCAGCAGTCGGCGTGCATTTCCGCTGCGGATTTTGACCACATCCACCTCAGACAAACCGAGCCCTGCAGTCAAATCGCCATTGTCATAAGCGCCCCCAAAATTAGTTCCGTAAACAATCTGATCAGCACCCACAACATCCACGACTGCGCGACGCAACGCTGGGTGATGCACGTCTAGGTCAAACCAAAAATTAGAGAGGTAATCCATGAATGGACGCTTGTTGCGCGCATCCGGCGCCATCGACTTATTCAGCTCCGCCAATCGCCCAAGTTGAAACACCGACATACCACCAGCGTGGTTGATATAGGTTTTCAAATTTGGGAATACGTCCAACGCCCCACCACAAATCAAGTACCAGAAAAACAAAGTCTCATCGACGCAGTCACCCACAATCGACGTGGTTTCAAAGCGGTCCTCCGAGTGTCGATCACCCCACCACACAGACTGGTTGTAACCATGCACCATCAATGGCACATCCAGTCGCGTCACCATTTCCCAAACTGGAAATAACTCTTCGCTGTAGGCCTGCAACTTATTGAAGTTTGCGCCGCCCACACACACGCCTTTGGCACCGAGTTGCGTCACTGCACGTTCAATTTCGCGAGCAGCCTCCGCAGGTTTGGCTAAATTGGCATGCGCCCAAAAAGCAAAGTGGGCTGGATCTTTGGCACAAAAAGCTGAAAGCTCATCGTTGCAAATTTGCGCATATTCACTACCAAAGTCATCCGCCCAATACATGAAAGCGTGTGATGGGGTTGATACCACAATTTGGGCCACACCACGTTGCGCCATCAATTCTCGACGCGATGCGTGCGTCATCTTTGCCAGCAAATTCGCTTGCGCTTCTTCGTCGCTGTTTGCTTTAGATTTTTGTTTGGTACCCAAAGAAAAGTCGCCAACGGTAAACCCTTGCATCTTCATGAACGGTCCCCAGAAAGCGTGGCGATTGAGCATTCCAGGTGTAATTAGGTGAGCATGGACATCAATGAGCATGGTTTTCAATCTGTGAGAAACGAGGGAAAGGCCCCCCGAATAGCCGCCTGAGCTTGACAACAGCCAGGTTATGACAGTCTAATGATTGAACACTTTTTGTCAATCTGTTTCAAAAATGTTAAATTCCACAAATCCTTCACGCCAACCCACGTATCACTTACTGGGCCGCACCGGTTTACGAGTTTCTCGTCTCGCACTGGGCACGATGACTTTTGGTACCGAGAACGGCTGGGGTTGCGACCGAGTGACTGCACGTTCGATGTTCGATACATATCTGGCATCAGGCGGAAACTTCATCGATTCGGCAGACATTTACACGCATGGCACGGCTGAAACTTGGTTAGGCGAATTCATGGCGGAAACCAGCACACGAGATCAAGTGGTGTTGGCTACTAAATACTCGTTTAATCACCAGAACCCACAAGGCAACCCAAACGCCGCAGGCAATGGCCGTAAGAATTTGATGCGCGCCGTTGATGCCTCGTTGACGCGACTAAAAACGGACTACATCGATGTCTACTACCTGCATGCTTGGGATGGCATCACGCCCGCAGAAGAAGTTCTGCGCACAATGAACCACCTCATACAGGTTGGCAAGATTCGCCACTGGGCCCTGTCCGACGTACCTGCTTGGTATGCGGCGCGCATCGCAACGATGGCGCATTGCCATGACCTCGAAGGACCATGTGCCGTGCAATTGGAATACTCACTGGTGCAGCGCGGCATCGACTATGAATTCCCGTCCATGTGTCAGGAATTGGGCATGGGTCTGGTGGCTTGGAGCCCTTTGGGTGGCGGTCTTTTGACCGGCAAGTACCAGCCCAATATGGAAGCGCAAAACCAGTCTGCAGGCCGCATCAAAACCACCGCCGCCGTCGCAACACCCGCACTGAACAAACTGACCGCTCACAATTGGGAAATTGTTGCAACGCTTGAATCCATCGCCAAAGCGGTGAAACAACCCATGGCCCAAGTGGCGATTAACTGGCTCTCAGGACGCCCCGCACTCAGCTCTGTAATTTTGGGTGCAACCCAATTAGAACAACTACAAAGCAGTTTATCTGCACTGAACTTTGAACTGCCCGCAGAATTGAGTGCACAGTTAGATCAAGTGAGCGCTTTGCCTGCGTTGTTCCCCTATAACTTTTTGGGCGCCATTCAACCGCGCATGTATAGCAGTGCTGTCGTGTCGAAACACCCACCGCACTTTGACGTTGCGCCCGCCAACCGCAGTGGTGGTTGGCGCTAGCCTTCCCGCATCCGTTCAACGAACCATCAACGTGCCACCGTCCACTGCAATAATTTGCCCCGTCATGAATCGTGCACCTGGTGAAGCAAGGAAGGCGAGCACGGGCACCAAGTCTTCCGCCATGTCGCCCAATTTCCCGCCCAACGGAATCGCCTTCGCCATGTAGGCATCGTGCGCACTCAGTTGTTCTGGGCTCATTTCGGCGCGGGTTTTGTCATACATCGGAGTCCAGATCGCCGGAGCAATCGCATTCACACGGATGTTGTAAGACCCCCATTCTTGGGCCACGGTTCGGGTCCAAGCAAGCACAGCACCCTTAGCTGCTGAATACGCAGCCTTGTTAGGCAAACCCAGCGCCCCAGCGCCGGAAGCGAAATTGATGATGCTGCCGCCATGCTCTCGAAGGTAGGGAAACACGGCCCGATTCATCAAGAAAGTACCCGTGGCATTGACCGAAAAAATCTTGTCCCACAGCTCCAAGCTGGTGTCCTGAGCAGGTGAAGAAGGTGCGATTCCCGCAGCATGAATCAGCACGTCCAAACCACCTAGGCAGACACATGCAACATCCACGGCTTGAGTAACAGCCCCTTCGTCAGCCACATCGACCTCAATGAATTTCTTAGCGCCTACCTCTGTGACGATGTCTTGACCGATCTTGCTACTCAAATCCATCGACACCACCAGCGCGCCCATGGTCGTCAATGATCGCACCAAGCTTTCACCCATGCCACTCGCCCCTCCTGTGATGATGATGCGACGACCGGTCAATTCCGAAAAAGCCATGATGATTTTTCCTCTATCGTTTTACTTTGATGGTGGACAGTTCAATGTCCCAAGTGCTGGTGGTAACACCTTCGTTACGCAACTGGAACTTCAACACCCGTCCTTGCGGGTTGACTGGCAACACATCTCGAAACTCGATGTAGCGCGGTACTGCGTAGTAAGGCACACGATCGACCAGCCAACGACACAAAGAGTCTTCAGAAAGCTCTGAATGTTCAACCAACTTGGCGGTCACCTTAAGATCATCCTCTCCTAGGTTGGACTGCACAGCATGCACGGCAACTTGCTCAATGTCGGGATGAAGCAGGATCGCCGACTCCATTTCGAAACTGGAAATGTTTTCACCCCGTCGACGCAAATAGTCCTTTTTGCGATCCACAAAGTAAAAAAAACCCGCTTGATCGAACTTGCCAATGTCTCCAGTATGAAACCACATATTGCCCATTACCTTCTGCGTATCCTCCGGCCTGCGCCAATAGCCTTTGAACATGATGTCGGGATGCAGCGGGCGACACACCACCTCCCCCGTCTGGCCTAGTGGCACTGGGTTGTCGTTGTCGTCAAAGATCCGCACATCAAACTCTGGGGCACACCGCCCTGAAGAGCCCGGAGGCACTGGCTCGCCAGCTGGCACCGAGGTGATCAACGCCTCTGTCAACCCATAGGCATTGGAGCCAATGTGACGTGCACCAAAACGTGTGCGCCAGATGGCCTTGATTTCTTCTGAAAATGGATTACCTTTGACCGTATGAATCTGCCCAAAACAGCGTTGCATGCTCTCGTTGTCTGCGGCCTGAGCCAGCAAAGTACCTAGTGCCCCCAAAATAGACACCACAGTTGCACCAGATGCCTCCACGGCAGGCCAAAAACCACTGACGGAAAATCGTGGCGCAATTGAAATCGTCGCCCCCACTAGCAGCGTAGACACAACGCCCGTCGCGATCGCGTTCATGTGGTAAAGCGGTAACGGCGTCCAAAGCACATCATTCGGTCCCAACGGCGCGGCCCGCAAAAGCAGGCGCGCCACATGGCACATCTGGTTACCACTGACCATGCAGCCTTTGGAGGGCCCCGTGGTTCCAGAGGTATAGATCAGGGCGTTCAGAGCAGCAGGATCCGGCAACTCCGTCATGGGCGACGCATCGTGCCCTCGGTACGCGTCCAGCTTTTCGATCGCAAACTCGACCACCGGATTGGCATCCAAAGTTCCACGAACCAATACGCGCTTGACGTTTCCAATCTGCTCAGCCACTTCAAATAATCGCGGAGCGTAGATAGCGTCACACACAACAATGTCAGCCCCCGAGTCCACTACTTGGTGGCGTAGGAACTCTCCTTTAAGCGCGGTATTGAGAGGAACACTCACGGCCGATAGCTTGTTGAGCGCAATCCACAGAACCACCGCATCGAGATGGTTGTCGAACAGTGAGGTGACGGTGGAACCAGACTTCACGCCCAAGGCTTGCAGCGCATGAGCCATGCAGTTGGTCAGTGCGTCAAACTCAGCGTAGGTGGTTTTTTCACCGCTGAAATCGAAAAGAACTTTGTCTGGATGTGCGACAACCGCGCGAGCCAGCGCTGCCACGGGGGTATCGCGTTGTCCCTGTGTCCAACCTGATGCGTTGTTTATGTGTGTGTTCATTCGGTCCACCTCGCCGCGCGTAGCAGCAGATTAATTGCATTTTTATAAAGCGCAGGCCAACACTCGTACCAATGTGCCTATGACACATCGACACCGATGCGCTCTTAGTAATACGTCACCAAATCGGCAGCAGTCGGACACGATCGGAGAGCTAGCGCCATGCGTCACTCATCGTGTCTTTCAGGGTTTTGTGATGCGTGTGCGTAAGAAGCCGATGCCTTCCACTTCTAACTCCACCACATCACCGGGTTTGAGATAACGCATTTGTTCTAGGCCACAACCATTGCCCACTGTTCCCGACCCAAAAAACTCACCTGGGTAGAGGGTTTCAGAGCGAGAGATATGTGCAATCACATCTTCAAACTTCCAATACATGTCACGCGAATTACCGCGGCCCCACTCTTCACCATTAACGCGGGCCACCATGTTCAAGTTGTAGGGATCAGGCAGTTCATCGGCTGTCACCAAGCATGGGCCCATCACATTGCCTGTGTCGAAGTCTTTACCCTTGGCTGGACCGAGCATGCCGCCCATTTCCACAGCTTGTGCGTCGCGCGCACTGATGTCATTGAAAATTGTGTAGCCAAAAATAAACTCTTTCGCTTTTTCTTTGGGTACATCCTTTGCGCGCGCACCCATGTAAAAACCGAACTCAAGTTCAAAATCTAGCGCCTTGCTGTAGCTTGGCCAAATCACATCGTCGTCTGGGCCGATGGTCGCAAAACGATTGCACTTGTAGTAAATCGGTTGACGCTGAAAGGTTTCAATGACGCGGTCATCTGCGCGAGTGTTCATGGCCTTCAGCGTACTTTCTTCTGGGTCGGGTGTGCGCGAAGCGCGCGCTTTCCGAGCCGCAGCAAAGCTCTGTCGCAGGTGCAGCTCAAAACAGGATGCGTCGCGCATCTGAGGCGGAGGTTGAATAGGCGCCAATATCTTGACCGTATCACGTGATCGAACAGCCTCCTTGGGCGCGCGTTCGATCAAATCACGCGCGCGCTGCGAAGCATCAGGCCCCGCCTCGATCAGCGACAGCACGCTGGCCATCTCATCAGCATTGCCACCATGCACAGCCTGCGCGGCCAGTCGCAAATCAAGCACCGCCTGATCACGTTCAATGAATGCGCCAGCGCGAGCAAATCCGCCAGATTCTTGGAATGTTACGAGTCTCATAAAGTATCTCTTTTAATGTTGTCGGAAATCAAGGGCAACAGCACCTTGACAGAAACGCGGAATCAGTCACCCGCAGAAACAGCGGATGTATCGTCAATCGTTAACCTACGACGAAGCACCACCGGCGCGCCGCCATGGCTGCGTTTGACCAGCCACTGTGCAAGAGATGCATCTAGGTAATCCGCATGGTTTGGAAACCAGTCAACTAAGGCATGGGTGAGCTGACGAATCACTTCGACAGAGCCGCCTTTTCGGACTATTTCTTGTACCTCGTGGATCGAGTTGAGAACAGCTGTGTGTTCATCCATATGGCACTGTGCCGCTGGAAATTCAGTGCTTTGCATCGCGTCGCGCTCTTGCTCAAAATGCTCAACCGCGTGCGCTTCAAACGCAGCTAAGCAGACTTCCAACTCGGCATCCTCTGCGGTTTGAAGGGCTGCGACGCAAGCGACAAAATCACGATGCGTATTGTCCATACCGGCATGCCCAAGCAGGTAGCGGTCAGACCATGTCATGGTGTTGTCACCTGCAGAGCGGGGAGCGGATGATAAAGAAACTTCATTAGACAAATTAGGCACCTCCATCATCAAACACGACCCGCTACAGGGACACAGGCACCGGTGACAGCGCTGGCGTCATCCGACAGCAAAAACGCAATGACGTTGGCCAACGCGCGTGGGGATACCCAACGGCTTGTGTCTGCGTCAGGCATTTCGCTGCGATTGGCGGGGGTGTCAAGAATGCTGGGTAACACTGCATTCACGCGCACACCTCGGTCTTTCAATTCTTCCGCCAGCGCTTCAGTCAGCCGAGCGACACCCGCCTTGGAAGCTGCATACGCCCCCATGCCCGCACCAGCTTTTTGTGCAGCCAGTGCGCCTACATTCACAATGCCAGCCGCTTGCGCACGAAGTAGATGAGGCAAAGCTTCGCGACTGGTCACGACGGTGCTACGAAGGTTCATGGCGTAGAGCGAATCCCAAGCATCTAGGCTACCGGCTTCCAACGTTTCCCAGCGAAAACCACCAGCCACATTGACCAAGCCATCGAAACCATGCATTTGTTGACTCGCTTGGTCAAGCGCCGTCCGTGCGGCCTCAGAGTCGGTCAAGTCAACGCCACCGATCACGGCGGCCATTCCGGATACATCTTGGGCCAATGCACGGTCAAGCAAAACCACACGAGCTCCGTGTTCAGCAAGCACAGATCCGACTGCGCGCCCCAGAACACCCAAGCCGCCAGTGACAACGATATGGCGATTCTTCAAAGAATGATTTTTCATAAGTTCACGAAATTGGTGTAAACGAGTAGTTAGACATATTGACGGAATTCGTTCAGATATTAAACTCTTTCCCATCGCTCACGTCAATTCGTGATGCACCTAACCTACAAACCTCGACTGGTCCACCTCGATTCCTCCATGCCACGCAAACTTCCCCAGATTACAAACGACTCATCGGCCTTTTGGCAGGGAGGCGCGTCAGGCAGGTTGATGATCCATCGCTGCAACACATGCAAGCGTTTTTTCCATCCGCCCGCCCCAATTTGCCCATCATGCGGCTCTTTGGAAGTAGCCTCAGAGCCCATGAGCGGTCGTGGTCGCGTCGTCACCTACACCGTGAACCACCAAGCGTGGAAACCCGAACTCACCGAACCCTACGTGGTTGCCATCATCGAACTCGAAGAACAGGCTGGCTTACGCTTGTTAAGCAATGTGGTAGGGATACCCACTGATCAAGTGCATATCGACTTACCAGTTGAAGTGTTCTTTGAGCAGCACGAAGACGTCTGGCTTCCTTTGTTCAAGAAAGCAGAATGATGTTTGATCACCTGTACGAAAAAACCGTTGCAATTTCTGGCGTCGGACAGTCTGAAGTAGCTCGCCCCTCCGATAAATCTGCCATGCGACTGACCTTAGACGCTTGCCTAGAAGCCATTGCGGATGCCGGACTCACCCGTGAAGACATCGATGGTGTGGCGTGCTGGCCCGGCGACAACAACAACGGCAACAGCTTTTCGCCAGTGGGCCCTAACGCTTTAATTGGCACCATGGGACTCAAAGTCAATTGGTACGGAGGCGGCTACGAAGGCCCCGGTCCTTTGGCTGGCGTCATCAATGGTGCCATGGCCATCGCAGCGGGCTTGTGCAACCATGTGCTGGTGTTCCGCACGATCACAGAAGCCAGCGGACGACTGATCGACAAATCAGCCAACGCATTGAGCAATAAGACCACCGGCCGGGACAGCAGCTTTTTCTGGCAGTGGTACACACCCTACGAAGTGCACTCCGCCATCAACTTGATGGCGATGTATGCACAACGACATTTCCATAAATACGGAACCACGCCCGAACAACTGGCCCAAATCGCATTAACTTGTCGCGCCAATGCTGAGCTCAACCCCAAAGCCGTGTACCGCACGCCAATGACCATGAACGACTACATGGCATCGCGCATGATCTCAACACCGTTGCGTATGTTTGATTGCGACGTGCACTGCGATGGATCGACAGCCATCATCCTCTCGCGAATCGATGCTGCACGCGCGGGTCCAAACCCGCCTATTCGCCTAGAAGCGATCGGCTCTGCTCTGCACCAACCTTGGTCATGGGATCAAATCTCCTTGACAGGTGGCGCCAGCATAGACGCCGCCAAAATGATGTGGCAAAGAACTGATCTCAAGCCCACCGACGTCGGCAGCGCCCAGTTATACGACGGGTTTTCTATCCTTACTATGCTGTGGCTAGAAGCCTTAGGCCTATGCCCAGTGGGTGAAAGTGGCCGCTTTGTCGAAGGTGGTACCCGTATCGCTAGAGATGGATCCCTGCCCATCAACACCAATGGTGGCCAACTCTCTGGCGGAAGAACCCATGGCCTCGGCTATGTGCATGAAGCCTGTAGCCAGCTTTGGGGGCGTGCGGGATTGCGCCAAATTGCACCGCATCAGGTCGCCGTTGCTGCGGCCGGTGGTGGCCCGTTAGCCGGATCGCTTTTGCTCGTGCGCGAGTGATGAGAAACAGCCCCCACTCGAAATGACAGAATGACAGAATGACAGAATGACAGAATGACAGAATGACACAACACCATCCCCAAAGCGCACATTCCCAACATAATTTGGGCATTGACCTGACCGAGTTCAAAAACGCTTGGCGAATTGTGATTCTTGCAACTTTTGGCTTGGCGATCAATTCGAACTCCTCCATGCTGTACGCCTACGGTGCAATGATGGTCCCCCTTCAGCAGACCTTTGACTGGGCGCGTGCTGATCTTCAATCCGCTGTGAGCTTCATGTTTCTCGGATCCGTGGTTGCATCTCAAATTGTGGGATGGCTAAACATACGTTTTGGTATGAAGCGTGTCACGGTGATTTCGTTGTGCATGCTTTCCCTGACTTTCCTTGGAATGACGCACTTAGGCCCTTCTATAGGAACGCTTTATCTAAGTTTTTTCCTGATGTCCATGGCCAGCATGGGCACTATGCATGTCACATGGACCCACTTGGTCAGTCTGTGGTTTGAAAAAAATCGTGGTTTAGCTCTGGCGATAGTACTGTCGGGCACGGGCTTGGCGGCCATGCTCATCCCTACGGCGGTGAGTGCCATGATCACACAGTGGAATTGGCAAGCGGCCTTTTGGCTTCTGGCTGCCCTGCCTGTCGCACTGGTGTTACCCTTGGTTTTGGCCTGGATGAAAGAACCCGCTCTCGCCATCGTTGAAGTGAGCGGTGAACACACTGGATCGCCCGAGCCGTTGGCCGGAATTTCGCTACGCGAAGGTTTACGAACTCCACGTTTTTGGTTGTTGAACATCGCCTTATCCATGATCGTGGCCTGCGTGGTGACACTTGTCACCAATGGTGTCCCACTGCTGCGAGACAAAGGCCTAGAAGCCGTGGATGCTGCACGAATCTTTGGTAGCTTTGGTTTGTCCTTGATCCTAGGTCGAGTTGTTGTCGGCTACTTGGTCGACCGTTTGTGGGCACCTGGCGTTGCTGCCGTAGCCTTGAGCTTACCCGCCCTAGGATGCTTGTTGCTCGGAACCGTCGATGCAAGCGATACCGTTTGGTTAGTGGCAGGGGTCATGCTGGTGGGTATTGGTGCAGGTGCTGAATTCGACCTGGCGGCTTTCCTTGTTTCCAAGTACTTCGGTCTGCGCGACTATGGCCGTTTATTTGGCATTCATCTAGGACTGATCACACTGGCTTCCACCCTTGCACCGTGGTTGTTTGGGCAACTCTACCGAAGCACGGGAACCTACCAAGCAACTCTGATGGTATGCGGCCCCTTATTTATCACCGGCGGACTGGTGTTGCTCACCATGGGGCGATATCCAAACTTCGAAAACAACAACACGCCCCTCGTTTCACACCATTCAGACTAAATTTTTATGTCAAATAATTCAATCGTCATCATCGGTGCCGGTCAAGCTGGCTACCAAGTTGCTGCATCCCTTCGTCAAGAGGGACATATCGGAAGCATCACCCTTATCGGTGACGAGCCTGGCGTTCCTTATCAACGACCGCCTCTTTCCAAGGCTTATCTACTAGGAAAAGTTGCTGTAGAAGCGCTACGTTTTCGCCCACCCACATACTTTGATGACAACCAAATCACTCGCATTCAAAGCAGTGCTACCGCCATCGACCGAAAGAATCAAGAAGTTTTTCTCAGTAATGGGGAACGATTACCTTATGAGCACCTAGTGCTTGCCACTGGTGCTCGCAATCGCGTACCAACCGTACCGGGCATCGAGTTCAACGGCGTATTTGGTTTGCGTTGTTTAGCTGATGCGGATGCTTTATCGCAACACTTGAGCAGCGCAAAACGCGCGGTGGTTATTGGCGCCGGCTTCATCGGCTTAGAATTCGCGGCCGTTGCTGCTGCACGAGGCATCAAAGTTGATGTGCTTGAACTGGGAACACGTCCCATGGCGCGTGCTGTCTCCACCGTCATGTCCAAAGTGTTTGATCAAGCCCATACCAGTTGGGGCGTACAGATTCACTACGGTCAAAGTTTGGCAGAAATACATGGCATCAATGGCCAAGTAAGCAGTGTGCAACTAGCTAGCGGAGAGATCCTACCAACAGATCTCGTGGTGTATGGCATCGGTGTGATCCCGAATGCGGAACTTGCAAACGAGGCGGGGCTGAGCGTGAACAATGGCATAGTTGTAGATGCACTACTGCTCACCAGTGACCCAGCCATCTCTGCAATTGGAGACGTCGTCAATTTCCCTTGCCCTTGGGCTACACAATCCATTCGTCTAGAGTCCGTACAAAACGCCGTCGATCAAGCCAAATCGGTTGCAGCGAGACTCATGGGCAAACCCGCCAACTATGCCGGACTACCTTGGTTCTGGACTGACCAAGGCGAACTCAAGTTACAAATTGCTGGCCTTTCTGATGGCCACGATGAGATTGTTATATTGGGCAAATTAGAGCAACGACAAATCAGTGTTCTGTGCTTTCGCGCAGGTCGCTTGGTCGCAGTGGAGTCGTGTAACAAGCCGGTTGACCACATGGCGGCGCGCAAACTCATTGCACGCAACACATCCCTCAGCGCTGCCGAGGCTTCAGTTGAAGGCTTTGACCTTAAAGCATACGAAGCAGCAACGCGTGACATTGTTTAAAAGTGTTTCCCGCCCGTGGCACCACTCTAGGGCGAGTTGACTATCAGTTAATCGCGCCTAGATAATCAGCTTTACCCAACGTAACACCAGCCTGACGCAGCAGTGCATATGTAGTCGTCACATGAAAGAAAAAGCTAGGTAGTGCCCACTGCTGCAGAAAAGTCTGACCAGTGAAATGCAGTGGATCGCCTTGTCGCTGCGGAAGCACAACGGCGCGTTCAGCGCTTCCCTCTAACTGCGCAGATGAAATACCTTCTATAAAGGTAATAGCATCTTGCACGCGCACCCGTAACATCTCAAAGCTTTCATCAGTGCCTTGGGCTACAGGTAAATCAATGCCGGCTAAACGTGCAACGGTTATGCGCGCCATCTCACTTGAGATCACAACCTGTTTGCCAAAAGCAAGCATATCGGGCGACAGCTTTGTACTCAAAAACACCTGACTGTCAAACCCCCTAGACTTTGCATGAGCCTCAGCTTTATCCAACCAAGTCAGCAAATTTCGCAGCATAGGAGCACAAACTTCCGCGCTTGCGGCATGCATTGTGAGGGACATAATGAAGAGGGCTTTAAAGTTTGTTAGATCCCATGCGTGCAAAAAAATCACGCATAGGTACCATCGATGGAGAGTGACTGGTGAAGCCACCGTCCACAGGAATCACCGCACCGGTGATGAAAGAAGACTCGTCACTTGCCAAAAAACTCACCACGTCAGCGATCTGTCGAGGAGACCCAAGCTGCGGCGTCAGGTGCTGATCAAGCAAAAGCTGCTTTATCTCTTCTGGAACACTTTTTTGTGCATGCTCGTTAAGAACAAAACCAATCATGATGGCATTAGATCGAATGCCCTGCTTGCCATACTGAGCGGCCACTGAACGTGCGAGTGCCATCAAGGCGGCCTTGGAAGCTGCATAGGCAGTCAGCGTTACATCGCCAAGCAAGCCGAACCCAGACGTTGCAAAAATAATAGACCCGCTGCCAGCCTTAAGCATGTGCGGAATCGTATGTTTGCAGCACAACATCGCACCTCGGGCATTGACATTCATCGCACGGTCCCACGCATCAATGTCCACATTGCAAACATCACGATCGCTAGCGCGTTGAGCCGGATCTAAAGCAGCAGCATTGTTGTGAAGGACATCAATCTGCCCATATTCAGCGATCACGGCAGACACCATCGCACGCACTTCAGCTTCAGCTGTTAAATCGGTTTGAATCGCCAGAGCTTTGCCACCCGCAGCCTCAATCTCGGCAACAACTGCCTGCGCCCCGGGCAAATGGATATCGACCACAGCAACTCGTGCGCCATGTAAAGCCAACGAGCGTGCGCATTCAGCGCCAAGGCCAGCACCAGCGCCGGTAACGACAGCAACCTTGCCATCCAGTTTACGAATAGTCATTGGGACTCCAAAAATGATAGGAATGACAACGTCATTCACCGGTAAAAGAGGGCGCACGCTTTTCGCGAAATGCGATAGCGGCTTCTTTGACATCGCGCATCGGAACCAGCATGGCAAACAAATCTAGCTCAAGATCCAAGCCACTCTTGAGATCAAGTTGAGTGGCAGCACGGGCCGCCTGTTTGACGAACAAAGTGGCCGTCGGAGGTTTTGCTGCAATTCGCTCCGCGAGAGCGGCAACCTCGTCGATTAAAGACTCTGCGCTACCTGCCACGCGAGTGACCAAACCGATGTCAATCGCCTGACGCACATCTAGGCGGTCACCTGTCAGCAACAAATCCAAAGCACGACCCGGCCCAACCACAGCGCCAAGACGCTGAGTTCCACCGCCTCCTGGGATCAACCCTAACCCTGTTTCAGGAAGAGAGAACACGGCACCTGGGGCAGCGAAGCGCAAGTCACACGCCAAGGCAAGCTCCAGACCTCCGCCCATGCAATACCCGTGAATGGCCGCTATAACTGGTTTTTCAGTGCGGTCAAGTGCTTCAATCCAGCGCGCCTTTTGCATGCGACGTCGAACCTGAATCGAGGACTCGGCAGCTCGCTGTTCTTTGATATCCGCCCCTGCACAAAACCCACGCGAACCTGCTCCGCAGATCACAATCACGCGCACGGACGAATCTGCATCCAACTCAGCCAACGCTGCCGGCACACCATGACGAATGTCATCATTGATCGCATTGATTTGGTCCGGGCGGTTAAGCTTGATCCAACCCACAGCCCCTCGACGCTCCACCTCAACGGCAGCCCCAGAGGCTAATGTTTGCACGGATACTTTCACGCTTGGTTTATGAAGGGTGGTTTCCATGATCAGCTCAATACTCCTCGAACTCAAACAACTGTCCGCGCACATCGGCTGGATCGACTCGAATCAATGATTTTCCGCCCACGGCCTCACTCTCTTCAATCCAAGTGAAACGAGTACCGCGTGCCTTCAGATCTTCCGCCTTGGCTTGCAGGCCCGTCACGGCAATGCGGATGTAGTAAGGGCCGGGGCCCCAAGAATTCAAATACACACCGGAATCACCATTCCAACGGGTCGCTTCAATCACGTCCAGCGTTGCACTATGCGGCACTGTGAAGTCCATACGTGCACGTCGATAACCTTCTTTATTCAGCAACTCCACGGGGCCACAGGGCTCCCAATCCAGGTTACGCGATACCGTGCGCAGGGTTTCGTCCAAATTGCGAACAATGAAGCCACGGGATGTGACTCGCACCATATCGCCAGGCTTGGAATCACGTGGCTCGGGGGGTGGAACCATGAAGGTGTCAGCTGGCATTTGCAAAGGTTCAAGCGGCATAACCTCTATGCACAAACCACCATCGACCGAGGGGTGGTAATGAGGGTCTTCCGGAGTCGCGCCAAGCCACAGACGATCAAACGGCATGTCAGCGGTGCGCTGCGCCATGCGAAACCGCAAGCGACGACGCATGAGTTTTTCAACCAGCAAGTCAAACTTGTCCCCCCGCGCAGCAAGCACGATGGAATGCGTCATCATTGGACGATGCGCCCCTTGGTACGCCTTCAAGCTTTCTAAGAAATCATGAAACATTGGGTCACCCAAATTGGGCTGATCCAAATGGCATTGGGGTTCAATGCGTGTAGGTGCAACTGCGAGCGACTTGTGGACACGCAAAAAATGAGCAATATAGGGGTGCCCATCAAACGCCTGACGCCAGTTTGGGTGCCCATGTATACCCAGTTTCTTCACCAAAATATCTGCCATTTGGTCAGGGTCGTCCAACATCATGTCAGCGCTCATCAATAAATCAAACACAGGCGTTACTCCAAAAATTGTGCGGTTAAGTTAAATAGGTTTAATACGTTGGCAAATGAGACTTTGTTTGCTGTGGATTCAGCAAGAAATGTGACAAGGCAGGGATCAATACCAAGGCGCCCAACATATTCCAAAGAAACATAAAGGTCAGCAAAATACCCATATCTGCCTGGAACTTAATTGGAGACCAGGCCCAAGTAATGACGCCAGCAGCCATGGTCAAGCCCACTAGCGCCACGACACGCCCCGTAAAATCGAGAGACTTTCGATAAGCCTCGGCAAGCGTCGCACCACGGCGCTGCAAAGTTATCTGAACGCTTAACAGGTACAGCGCATAATCAACACCGACCCCGACACCAACAGCAATCACTGGCAACGTCGCAACCTTGAGACCGATGCCCATCCAAACCATCAACGCCTTGCAAATGATGGTGGTCATCACCAGTGGAATCATGGCCACAATGGTGGCGCGTACGCTGCGGAAAGTTAACAAACACAACAATGCCGTAGCACCGTACACGGCCAAATACATCAGAAAAATTCCGCGCTCGACCTCAATATTGGTGGCTGCTTCGACACCCGCTGAGCCCGCCGCCAGGAGAAACTGAGGGCCTTCTTTGGGGTTAGCGCTGTTGTTTTTTGCTGCAAAAGCCTCGCTCACCTTGAGTACGCGATTGAGCGTATCGGCTTTGTGATCTGCCAAATACGCAATCAGCGGCGACACCGCACAAGAAGTGTTAGTAATATCCGGCGTGGCGATCATCGCCGCACCTACTGCCGCATTGGTAATGCCCTGATCGCGACTAATCGTGAGCCATTTGCCACTCCCTTCATTCAGGGCGGCAGTGATAAACCGCGTGGATTGAGCCAACGAGCTAGTCGCCTGCACACCTTCCGTCTCACGTAGAGTCTGAGCCAATTGGTCCATCAATTGCAGAGTCCCATACAAACGGCAACCATCATCAGGGTTGGTCATGATGACCACGAACTGATCACTCGATAACCCATAGTGGGCTGTAATGTAGGCACCGTCTTTGTTGTATCGTGAATCCTGGCGCAACTCAGGAGCTCCAGGATCTAAGTCACCGATGCGCAAGTCAAGCATCACCAGCGTACACACCACTGTCATCACCACAGCAAGCACCACGGTGACTGTTGCGGCTCGACGCTCCGTCAGACGATCAAGTGCGCCCCAAATTCGCGCCAAAACATTCCGCTTCTGCCCAGTATCCTCGGCCAAGGCACGGCGTGCAGCAACGGGGCTCACGCCGATATAAGACAAGGTTACGGGTATCAATACCAACTTGGTGAAAATCAGCACCGAGATGCCGATACTGGTCGTCAAGGCCAAATCGCGAATCACGGGAATGTCAATGATTACCAACACGGCGAAACCAACGATATTGGTCAAAAGTGCAGTTAGACCAGCCACGAAGAGACGCCTGAAGGTGTAACGAGCAGCGACATACTTGTGCGTACCACGTCCGACATCTTGCAAAATGCCGTTCATTTTTTGGGCCCCGTGCGAGAGACCGATTGCAAAAATCAAAAATGGAACGAGAATGGAATATGGGTCGAGCTCGTAGCCAAGCAAGCTCATCAATCCCAACAACCACACAACCCCAGCCACAGCCACGCTGACCAAAAGCAAGGTACTTCGAATGCAACGGGTGTAGATAAAAACAAACAATGCGGCGACTGCAACTGACACTCCAAAGAAGAACATGACTTCATAGAGACCAGCAATCAAATCACCCACAATTTTGGCGAAACCAACAATGTAAACGCCCGTACTCTCATCTTCAAATGACCGAATTCGTGCCTCTAGTGCTCGCGAAAACTCACCGTAGTTCAGTGTCTCGCCCGTCTGTGGATTTCGATCAAGCAGTGGTGCAATGATCATGGTGGAGCGCGAATCATTGGCGACAAGACTACCGATAATGTTCGATCGCCCAATATTTTCTTTGAGCTTACTAATCGATTCCTTCGTTCCGCTGTAGTCAGGCGGCATAACAGGACCACCTACCACGCCCTCTTCTGTGACTTGCCGCCAACGCACAATGGGCATCCAAAGCGACTTCATCCAAGAGCGATCAACGCCCGGAATCAGGTACAGAGCGTCATTGATTTTGCGCAGTTTCTCTAGGTGCGCCGCGTCATAAACATCACCAGTTTTATTCTCAACAACAATTCGAACCGTATTGCCCAGTCCTGGCAACTCTTTGCGATATGCAAAGTAATTTTGAATATACGGACTCGAGGAAGGGATCATCCGCTCAAAGCTTGCGTTAACTTCTAGCTTCAATGCAAAGAAACCCAACACCACAGTTGCGATTAAGCACAGCAGCAGAACTGGCAAACGGTTGTTAAACACCAATTGCTCTAGACGATTACCAGACTTACGGTCAAAATTTGCGGGGTCTGTAACGACCGGCATTGCGGGCTGTTGGGAATGAGCAGACATTAGAACTTTCGCGAACGCTGATTCAAAAATCAGCGCGTTTAATTACTTTGTGGGGAAAACGCCATGACGCCAACGCCACTGCTTCGCGCCAGCGCCAAGCGATGAGATTGGGTCATGGCTGCCCCATAAACTTCACCACCAGAGGCTTGGTCATAAGCAGAGGTTCGCGCTGTTTTAAAGTCCACTCTGCGCACTTCACCTTGTTGCGAAACCAAAAGCACGGTGTCATCGAAAGCAACAGCCGCCACTAAATTTGCGTCAACCTCTGTCTCAATTTTTCGCCATTTCAAGCCAGCATCCTCGCTCACAAATGCATTGCCGCGAAGACCAAATGCAACAAGCTTTTTACCCAATTGTTCAATGCCAAAAAAACTACCGTTATATGGGGTCGTTACTCTTTTGAAGCGCTGACTTTGTGCGTCAAAGCGCATGACCAAGCCCTGTTCGCCCGCCACAAAAATCGCGTCATCCTCACCAGTCAGCGCGTATAGGTGATAGCGCTGCTCATTGTCAGCTTTACCCTTCCACGCCTGCCAATTTTCACCACCATCAGTGGTATGAAGGATCAAGCCAAAACCACCGACTGCAAAACCAGTTTGGCCATCGGCCGCAAACCGAATATCTAGCAATGGTGCTGGCCAAACGTCAGCGGTTGCCGATTGCCCCATGGTGCGTTCAATTTCAGCCTCCAGCTGATCAGAACCCTTGGCAGTCTCACGCAAAAGCCTTAGCACAGCTCGGCCATCCAAGAGACGCTTCCATGTATCACCGCCATCAATTGACTTCAGTGCCACGGCATCATGCCCCACAGCCCACACCACGTTCGGACCGGAAAACTTAACTGTGACGAGATCTGTTGACACAGGCGCACTAACTTGACGCCATGATCTGCCTGAATCTTCCGACAACATGATCAGGCCACGTGGCCCGACAGCAATTGTTCGCCCCTCAAGACTCGCAACCCCACTCACCATTGAGTGAGGTTGCGAATTTTGAATTCTTGAAGGTGCATCAATCAGATCTACGAGAACAACACTTTGCGCAGCGATCACCCAAGGGCCTACCACCAAAGCTGCTACGCCTGACAGCAGGGCTATTTGCCAACGAAATCGGGCAAAAGCAACAGCATAAAAACGCAAAGTAGTCATAGTCGGAGAATCTGATTGATGTCTTTTACGCGTCTAGATTAACGCGCTGATTCCCGTGCCACGATAGCTTCAGCATTCATATCGCGTTCTTTGCGCACAGATGGAGTCACTTTATATCCACCAACCATCACGTCGTTCACATAAGCGTACATACCTTTATTGAAGTCATACACCACGTTCTTTGATGCATAGGGTATCAACTTGTCGTACTTTGGCGAAGATGCTTGGAAAAGTGCACGGTACAACTGACCGTTCTGATCGAAGGCGTCGTAGTTAGCAGCACCTGTCAAATCCTCGTCGAAATAGTAGGTGCGTTTGGAATAGGCATGTCGTTGACCAGGCTTGAGCGTTGCCTCAACAACCCAAACACGATGCTTCTCCCAACGCTCGCACTCTGGGTTGACGTGCGAAGGCATCAAAGCCTTATCTTGTGTCGGACAGTCATACAAGTTTTTGTACGCGTTGTACTGGATAAACATCTCCTTCTTGCCAACGAGCTTGAAGTCGAAGCGATCCATGGTGCCAGAGAACACGAACAGCTCGTCAAACAACGTAACGCCACCCATACTGGCCACAGGAGTGTCATAGGCAAACTCTGGTGAGAGCTTCACACGACGCAGACCTGGCGAGTAGCTCCAAGCCTTGCGAGGCCGCGCCACTGGATCGATGTAATCGGTCAAGCCAGTCATCTCACCCGCCTTTCGAGCAGGCTCTTGGGTTATTGAGTACACACGCCAAGCCATGTCAGGATCACGATCCGCCACGTCTGTCTGGTAATAAACAAAGTCCGAGTAAGTGGCTTGCTGCGCTGTTACCACGGCTTTGCCTGAAGAGTCAACCACCCATGAGCGAGAGGCCGAAGTTGTGATCGCCGTATCGCCTTGGTAACGCAGAATTTGGTTCCACATCGCTTCGTAGCCATTTTTTGGAATGGCAAATGGCAACCCTCCGCGACACGCACGATCAATGGCTAGACCTTCTTTCGTTGTCTTGCAGTTGGTGGCATTACGCACCGTTGCATCCAACACCTTTTTGGGGTACGCCGCGGTTCTATGCGAAGGGTACACATTGAGGAAGTAGGAAGGGTACTTGGTTAACAAGTGCTTTTGGCCTTCGCTCAATAATGCCGCATGTTGCGCCATGTTCTTACTGTCAATGCGCAGGATGGGTTTTTCGTCTTTGAACGGATCAACCCAGAAGCCGCTGTCAGGCTTAAACCCTGCAGGTGCTTTTGTCAGTCCTCCTGTGTAGGCAGGAATACTGCCATCGGCATTCCCCGCCTTGATAGCACCAAACTCCGTTAACGTCCCACCCAGTTGTTTTGCTTCATCAGCCGTCACAGCTGCAAAAACAGGTACCGCAAAGCTGATAGCAGCCAATGAAAGGATTTTTTTAAGTTTCATAATTTATATCTCCTGGAGGTCAGAAAGAGGTCTTGTAAGTGAAGAGCAAACGACCACGGTCGGTTGCACCAACTGAGCTGTTAAGCGCATTACCACCCACAGCGGTAGTACCTGCTGTGTTGTACTTTGTTGGTACCGATGCATCCGCATAGGTCAAACTGAAGTCGTGCTTGTTCGCGTACGTAGCACCAAGGCCAACAGACCATGTCAAGAGGCCTTCAAATCCACCACCGCCCGTCGCTGCAGTGCCCTTGAGGCCGTAATTGATGGCAACGGGAACTGACAAGTCCCAAGAAGGCATGATGCCCAAATATTGCGGCGTGAAGCGAACCGCTACACCCCAGTAGTCTTTGGTTGAGCAAGTATCAGTAACGTTTCCGGGAGTTCCAGCACCAGTCGCTCCGGTTGCGATTTTGCAACTTGCATAACCCACGCCGCGATACAAGCTCTCGTTAGCTGTGATCTTATCAAGTTGGCTGTAAGCCAATTCACCAATCAGAGAGCCCGTGTCCCAAAGTGCCGACTTAGGCAACAAATAAACGCCGTTAACCACAGCATGAATGGTGTCACCAGTCGCACCTGTGCTAGTTGTCGTATAAGAACTAGCCGAGTTAAGGTGCGAACCCTTGCGATAGGACAACTCAGCGCCAACACTGACAGGGCCAATGGGCTTAGAAATACTTAAACCAACAACCTTAGTCTCTTCTGGATAAACAAATCGAAATGTTGCCGGAACGGTTGGTGCGTTCATCATTGGATTTTGACCAAAGCCTTGAAGCTGAATGCCCGTTTCTGGATTCGTGTCGTTGTAGACGCGGTAATAAGCACCTAACGTGGCGTCGATCGAATCGACATCCAAACGAGCTGAGATACCGTAGTTTTTATCACCAGATGTTTTGGCTGTGGTGTTTGCCATAGTCAAAGGCCCTCCCAGCGCAAAACGATCTACACCAGGCGCATTGTCTGCCCCCATCAAATATGTACCTGCATACGGCACACGTGTAGGGCGCCATTCCAATGCGTATTGCCCAGCAATGGACAATTTGTCTGTGACTTGCGATTTGAATGTCAGCTGATTGATCGGCAGAAACACTTCTTTAGTTTCAATACCAGGACTAGACACAGCCTTTACACCGTCAATAGGAGACTGTCCGTTGGAGATTGCATGGGCACCAATAAGCAGACCCTCACCCCAAACCACCGTGTGTCTGCCCAACTTGACGTTAGTTGGCGCGTCACCTAGGTCAAAGTTCTTCCATACAAACGCATCCAGAAATTCGCCAGATGGACCGTGAACGAAACGATTGACTTCTGAGCTGTATTGATTGTTGTTATAAGAGGTTGCAGATCCAGCTGGAGAAGACACAGAACGATCGCTGTAAGCCTTGTCGTACCAGGTAGCAGCGCTAACACGAACACCAAAGTCGCCCTTGTAATTAATGTCAAGCTCCCCCAAAGCATCAATACGGTTTGTAACCGTATCACCCTTTTTGAATTTTGCATTACCCTCATCCGTAGTTGCAAACTTCATCAGACGGGAGTCTTGCGCCTCCATACGACGAGCCAAGTTGTAGCGCAAAGTTAAGTCAGCGCGGGCTTTGACGTCTGGGTTGTCAGTCTCAATTTCCACAGCTTGGACGCCACTGGCGACAACCATTGCAGCGGCTGCAGCTATCACGTGCAATACGCGACCAGAAGGGCGCATCCTCATTTGTCTCTTGTTCATCATGTTGTCTCCATCGATCGGGTTTTACTTGGTTTTTGGCGTATACATCAGCTTCATCAGCCTAAAATTTCTTGAAGGTTTGGTTACCGCCACAAGACTTATTCTGTATGCCGACGACAATTCTGCTACTAGAATTTTCATTTAAGCTCGGGGTTTTCACTTAAAAATCTTCACACAAACAAAATTTCTGTTCAACTTTAGACGATTTTTATGCACGTTATTCACACCATCGCCGACTTGCGTCGAGTCTTAAAACCTGCCGCTTGCCGCGCCTTTGTGCCCACTATGGGCAATCTGCATCAGGGGCACCTAGATCTGATGCAAAAGGCTCGCCAACAAGTGGATGCTCGCTCCAGCACGGACGGCATGACCGTGGCCAGCATCTTCATCAACCGCTTGCAGTTTGGCCCCAACGAAGATTTCGACACCTACCCCCGCACGCTAGAAAACGACTGCGCCCTGCTAGAAGCCAACGGCTGTGACGTAGTGTTCGCCCCCTCCGAAAAGGAGGTATATCCAGAACCCCAAGTCTTTAAGGTCAACCCAACAGCCAAGTTGGCTGACATTCTGGAAGGCGCATTTCGCCCCGGCTTCTTTACGGGCGTAAGTACCGTTGTACACAAGCTCTTCAACATCGTGCAACCCGACTTAGCCGTGTTTGGCAAGAAGGACTACCAACAGCTCATCGTCCTCCGTCGCATGGTGCAGCAAATGGCGCTTCCCATTGAGATCATTGGCGTGGAAACTCGACGTACCGAAGACGGATTAGCCCTTAGCTCTCGTAACGGCTACTTGAATGCTACAGAACGAGTTGAAGCCGTACAACTGTCTATCGCATTAAAAACTTTGGCTACAACTGTCAAAGAAGGTAAAGAACAAGGCGCATTAGACATTGCCGCCGCTGAAGCTAGCGCTATGAAAGTTTTACACAGTCGCGGTTGGCAACCCGATTACCTGACTGTACGTCGCCAACACGACCTGACTCCTATTTCTGGCCTTTGTGCTGAACCATTGGTAGTTTTAGGCGCAGCGAGATTAGGAGAGACTCGACTAATAGATAACTTTGAAATTTGATTACTAAGTTGTGGTGCTGAACGACCACAACTCGAAGCATCCGTTTTCCTGCCATTTAAACCAATACGCCATTAGTGATCAACAGCCGCAATGACTCCTCGTAACCTTATTGATGCTTTCACACCAGCGCCGATCAGAAAGCGTCGTAAAGAAGCTCGCCCAAGCGAGCTTCTTAATGCGGCACTGGACTTGTTCGTAGAAAAAGGTTTTTCTGCAACCAGAGCCGAGGAGGTAGCCACTCGCGCTGGCGTATCAAAAGGCACTCTCTTCTTGTACTTTCAAAGCAAAGAAGATTTGTTCAAAGCCGTCGTACGTGAAAACATCGTGAATCATTTCCCAGCGTGGGAGGATGAATTCAATAAATTTGAAGGCTCCAGTGCCGACATGTTGCGCTATGCGATGAACTTTTTATGGGAACGCATCGGCAAAACACGCGCAAGCGGAATTACCAAATTGGTCATGAGTGAAGCTCAGAACTTTCCAGAAATTGCAGATTTTTATCAAAGCGAAGTTATCAAACCTGGGCACGCCATGATTCGTCGGATCTTAGAACGTGGCGTGCACAGTGGCGAGTTTCGTCCCCTCGATGTCGATCAAGCCGTTCAAATCGTAATAGCACCCATGATTTTTTTAATGATGTGGAAACACTCAATGGGCGTTTGCGCTGCATCAGCAAATTTGATAAATGCAGAAGCTTTTATTCACATGCAACTCAATACCTTGCTACACGGCATCAGTGCACAAGACTCACCGGTAACAGGTATTTAGCAAAATCACGTCTACCATCCTCATGCACAGTTACGTTCAAACGACAGCCCGAAAACCCGCATGAAACCTAGGTTCGCCTTATGGACGCGTCCTTAAGAAAACAGAGAAAAGAGAGAGAAAACGGCAGAAAAAACTCACTTTTTGAAAAAGTGAAGTTGCCGCGTCCTTAAGGTCACTCGTCGGAAGCCCGCGAATACAGGGCTTTGGAGCAAAGAAAAAGGGCTCGGAGAGTTTCCGAGCCCTTATGTATGGTGGTGGTAGCGGGATTTGAACCTGCGACATCAGCATTATGAATGCTGCGCTCTAACCAACTGAGCTATACCACCGAACAGGGCAAGATTGTAAACCATTTTGACTGGGGTTTTACTCTAGCACCTTGAACAACAGCGCTGAAAAGAAGCCGCTCAAGGTAGCCAAGCCAACCCAATTAGGCGGGGCCAAATGTGTGGCTTCTGGGAGCATGGCAGCACAAATCATGGTGAGCATGGCACCTGCAGCCAAGC
>JACCDN011137808.1_pt1 | contig 69852 bp, 62 predicted proteins | sample 7441691 | NCBI WGS metagenome assembly JACCDN01 (sample SAMN15323439, study PRJNA562643) | freshwater metagenome | isolation source: river surface water | place: USA:Blue River Watershed | collected 2017-08-16
CGAAGGTAGATCGCGGAGGCGATGATGCGGTGATCGGGGGCATCCACCTGCATGAACACGGCGCGCAGGCGTTCGGCCTTGGGGCCGCTGAAATGGTCACGGATCAACGCCTCGTTGATCACGATACGAAGTTCGCCGCCGTCGCGGAGGTCGGCGTGCAGAGAGCCCGGCTTGGAAGGGTCGCCGTCGACGATCTCCTTCAGCGTACGGTTCTCGAAGAGCGCCCGGATGGCCCGGTTAACGCGACGCGCGCTGGCGCCGAGCTGACCTTGCTGGGTCTTCAGACGATCGAGTTCGGACAAGACCTCGACAGGCACGGCGACGACGTGCTCATCGAACTTGAAAAGGGACTCGGGATCGTGAATCAGTACGTTGGTGTCCAGGACGTAAGTCTTTTTCACGTCATCATAACTATCCGAACCCCGACGGTGGGCAATCCGTAAAAAATTATTTCGGCGAATCCATAGCGCGCAGGTAATCCCAGCTGTAGATGCCGGTCCGATGCCCGTCGCTGAACTCGAACGTCACCGCATAGTTCCCCACCCGGCTCAGTCCCGTCACCGTCACTCCGGGGAAACGGCGAGGTCCGTCGCCACCCCACCGCTGACCGAGGATGTCGACCTCGCCCACGTTCTCCGCGCTCGGCGAAAGCTCACGGAGGAGTTCGGCCCGGAGGCATTGCTCCAGTCCGTCATCCCAGGTGATGGCGACGAAGTCTCCGATGATCTGAAGGTCGCGAGGCGGCCGCATGTCCGACAAGGTGGACGCCCCCGGGACAGGCGCAAGCGGGGACGTGCGGGACGCCCTTGACTCCTCCCTTTGGCTGACGAACCTCCCCTTTACTTATGGCAGGCGTAGGCAAACTCCTCAAACAGGCCCAGAAGATGCAGCGCGGCATCGCCGAGGCCCAGCAGCAGCTCGCGGCCGAAAGGCTCGAAGTCTCCCACGGCGGCGGGGCGATCCGCGTGACCGTCGACGGTCATGGGCTCGTCCACGGTCTTTCGATCGACCCCGAATTCCTCAAGGAAGAGAAGACCGTGGTCGAACAGGCCTTGGTGCTCGCCCTGCAGGAAGCCTCGGCCAAGGCCCGTGCCTTGCACGAAGCCACGATGTCGAAGGCCACGGCCGGATTCTCCCTCCCGGGGATGTGATCGCCCGTGACCCCTTCTTTCGACAAGGTACGCCAGCTCCTTAAGATGCTCCCCGGCATGGGGCATCGCTCCGCCGAACGCCTCGCCCTCCACCTGCTGGTCGAACGTCCGGGCAAGCTCGCGCCTTTGCTCGAGTCCTTGCAAGCCGCAGCCGCGGCCGTCCGTCGTTGCGGGCGTTGCGGCAGCCTCGCCGAGACCGAACTCTGTCCGGTATGCATGGACGTCAAACGCGACCCGGCCGCCGTTTGCGTCGTCGAGCAGGTCCCTGACCTCATGGCCATCGAGCGGTCCGCGGCCTATCGCGGGACCTACCACGTGCTGCACGGCCGTCTTTCACCGATCAACGGCGTCGGTCCCGACCAGCTGAACCTCGCGACCTTCGAGCAGCGCTTGAAAGACGAACCTATCACGGAGGTCGTGCTCGCGCTGGGCAATGACATCGAAGGCGAAGCCACCTGTCATTACATCACGGAGGCGATCCATGCGATCCGCCCGAGCATCAAGGTCTCCCGCATCGGCTTCGGTCTGCCGAGCGGCAGCGGACTGACCTTCGCCGACCCCGCCACGCTCCGGAGCGCCCTGGAAGGACGTCGCGATGTCGCCAACTGAGGAGCACCTCGCCTACCCGGAGGCCGCGGAGGCCTTCTGGATCGGTCAGGCCGAACTGGCTGCCGAACGCGTCGGCGACGAAGCTCTTGAGCGCATGACCCCGGCGGTGGCGCACCTTTCCGACCTGTTCACGACCGAGCGTCCCGATCGCAAGTTCCCCGACTACTTCGCCGATGCACGGCTGCTGGCCGCCTACGGCGTCTTCTTCCTGCCGCAGAGCTTCACCCGCACATCGTTCGCCCTTGCCCAGGTATGCGGCCTGCGCGGCTGGCGGCCATCCTCCCCCTCCCCCTCGATCCTCGACCTAGGTTGCGGTCCGGGCTCCTGCGGCGTCGCCGCGGCGCACCGCTTCCATCAGTTAGGATTAGGCGGAGTGCAGCTCACCGGCGTCGATAAGTCTCCGAGTGCCTTGGCCGCTATGGAATCCTTCGGACGCTCCGTGCTCGGCGCCGAAACTACCGTGCGCACGCGCATCGGTGACGCTAGCCGGCCCGAGACCTGGCCGGAAGGACGCTACGACCTCATCGTCGCGGGCTTCGTGCTCAACGAGATGCCTTTGCTCGATTCGGCCGCCTTGCTTCGCTGGTTCGGCGAACTCAAAGACCGTCTTGCGCCCGGAGGCCTCATCCTGATCCTAGAGCCTGCCTTGCGCGTCACGGCCGAACGCCTTCAGCGACTCAGTGACGCCGTCGCGACGGACGTCATGACCCGTATCGCGCCGGAGCTCGACGCCTTGCCTGATCCGCAGCTTGGCTCCGGAGAACACTGGAGCCACGAGACCCGCGCCTGGGAAGCCCCGGCGTCGACGGAGTTCGTCAACCGACACCTCCATCGCGACCTTCGCGAAGTCCGCTTCTCCTTCGCGGCGTTCACCGACGCGGACGTCAAGCCGCTCGCACCCGGCCTGAGCCGGCTGATCTCCGACGTCCAGATCATCAAGGGACTCCTCCGTTTCATCACCATCCGGGAAGGTCGCATCGAATCGGTCGAAGTCCCCACCCGCGGGCTTTCCAAGCATGAGGTCAAGAAGCTCGCGGCTCGCTTCGGACGTGGCGACGTGGTGCGCCATCCGCACCCGGCAGCCCCGAAGCTCCGGCTGGCGAAACATGAGGATTTAGAGGTGTTTTGGACGCCCGAGGGTCTTCAGGCATCATAATGTAACATTCCGGGCCGGGCATTTGTTTGCCTGCCCTCGGTCTGACGGGTGTGATGGGGAGGCGTACGCCTAAGGCGTTCCAACCCTTTCATCCTCCTTCCATGTTCAATCGCGAACTCAGCTGGCTCAGTTTCGACCGAAGGGTCCTCGAACTCGCCGAGGACGAAAGCGTGCCGCTGCTCGAACGCGTGCGCTTCCTGTCGATCGCGAGTTCCAACCTGGACGAATTCTTCGAGATCCGCGTCGCCGGCATCATGCAGCAGGAGGAATCCGCCAGCCACCCGGCCACCCGCGAATTCCTCACCGAAGTCCTCGCCAAGGCGCGCACGCTCGTGGACGCCGAGCAAGCCTGCTGGAAGAACCAGCTCCTCCCCGCCCTCGCCGCCCAAGGTATCGTCTTCAAATCACGCGAGCAGCTGAACGAGGCCGACCGCGCCGAGCTCTCCCCGCGCTTCGACACCGACATCTTCTCGGCGCTCACGCCGCTGGCGATCGACCCCTCCCACCCTTTCCCCGTCCTGACCAACAAGGGTCTGTACCTGCTGGTGCTGCTCCGCGATCCGGCTGACGGCGAGATCCGCAGGGCGGTCGTGCCGGTGCCCCGCGTCCTGCCCCGCGTGCTCATGGTCGGCCAAGGTGCCGCCCAGTCCTACACGCTGCTCAGCCACGTCATCCAGCTCTTCATCCATCGTCTTTTCCCAGGACTCGAGCTCCAAGGATCCTGGGCCTTCCGCATCACGCGTAACAGCGACCTTTACGTCGACGAGGAAGAAGCCGGCAACCTGCTGGAGGCCATCGAGGAAGAGATCCGCAACCTGCGCAAAGGCGCGCCGGTTCGGCTCGAGATCGAGGCCGACGTCCCCGAGGGCGAGATGCGCTGGCTGCTGCAGTCGATCGGCCTCTCCGCCGACAACGCCTTCCGCGTCGCCGGGCCGGTCAATCTCCTGCGCCTGGGCAGCCTCATCGACCTCATTCCCCGGCCTGACCTCCTGTATCCGACCTTCGTGCCCGCGTTGCCGCCGGAGTGCGTCGACCCGGCCAAGCTCTACGCACGCATCGCCCAGCAGGACCTCCTGCTCCACCACCCATACGAGTCTTTCACGCCCGTCGTCGACTTCATCCGCCAGGCGGCCCGTGACGAAGCAGTCGTCGCGATCAAACTCACGCTCTACCGCACCAGCGGGGATTCCCCCGTCGTCGAGGCCCTGAAGGAAGCCGCACGCAACGGCAAGCAGGTCACGGCGTTGGTCGAGCTCCGCGCCCGCTTCGACGAACTCAACAACATCGAGTGGGCCCGCCAGCTCGAGGAAGCCGGCGCCCACGTGGTCTACGGACTCGCCGGACTGAAGACGCATTGCAAGGCATGTCTGGTCATCCGCCAGGAGAAAGGCGGCCTTCGTCGCTACGCCCATCTCGGCACCGGGAACTACAATCCCAAGACCGCGCGCATCTACACGGACTTCTCGCTCTTCACCGCTGACTCCGAGGTCACCGCCGACGTCGGCCTGCTCTTCAACGTGCTGACCGGCAACCTCAGCCGCCCCAAGTTCAAGCACCTCCTGGTGGCGCCGTTCGACCTTTCCCGACGCATCGTGGATCTGATCGACGCCGAAGCCTCGGCCGCGAAGGCGGGACGCAAGGCCGCCATCTTCGCCAAGGTCAACAGCCTCGTCGACCCGGACGTCATCGCCGCCCTCTACCGCGCCTCCGCCGCCGGCGTGAAGGTCGAACTGGTCGTCCGCGGCATCTGCTGCCTCCAGCCCGGACTGCCCGGCAAGAGCGACAACATCCGCGTCCGCAGCTTCCTCGGACGCTTCCTCGAACACAGCCGGCTGTTCCGCTTCGAGAACAGCGGAGGCGAGCCGGTCATCCTCCTGGGCAGCGCCGACTGGATGCCGCGCAATTTCCTCCGACGGGTCGAGTGCGTCTTCCCGCTCCGCAACAAGGCCCTCCGCCGTCGCATCGAAGGCGAAGTGCTCGCGACCTACATGGAGCGCGTCGGCGACGCCAAGGAGCTGCGCGCCGACGGCACCACCGTCGCGTGCGCGCCTGAAGGACGGCTCGCTCCGTGCGCGCAGGATGCCTTCCTCGGACTCGCCCGACGCCTCGTCCCCGAGGATGTCAGCGCGCCGAAGAAGAAGGCCCCAGGCAGATCCGCTCGACGGCCGCGTTGAAGCCGTCCTCGGCTCCGAGGATCTCGACCTCGAGGCGGACATACATCAGCGGGATCGGCGGACGGAAACGGGACTGCAGACGCACGGCGTCCTTTTCCGTCGTCACGATCATCTCCGCCTTGGCCTGCATGGCCTGATCGAGCACCTCATCGAGGTCCTCATCGTTGAAGGAGTGGTGATCGAGGAAACGTCGGTTGGAGGCGAGCACCGCGCCCTGGCCGGTCAGCAGTTCCTCGAAGCGCTCCGGCGTGGCGATGCCGGAGAAGGCGGCGACGCGCTTGCCGGCCAGTTCGGACATCGGCAGACGGCGAGGACCATCGACCTCGACGAGCTCCTTGGCTCCATGGGCGCAGGCGATGATCTCAGCCTTAGGGTTATGGCGACGGATGAGCGCCACCAGCGCCGGGTCAGGCGGGCCGACCGACTTCGTCACGAAGACATAGGAAGCGCGGCTGAGATTGGAGACCGGTTCGCGGAGCACGCCGCGCGGAAGCATCGAACCGTTGCCGAAGGGGTCGCGGCTGTCGACCAGCAGCAGGTTGATCTGGCCGCGGAGCGGAAGGTACTGAAGTCCGTCGTCGAGCAGGATCGTATCGACGCCGAAGCGGCGCAGCGCGAAACGCCCGCCCTCGACGCGGTCGCGGTCGACGATCACCACGACGCCGTCGCCGCAGAGGTTCTGCGCGAGCATGTAAGGCTCGTCGCCGGCCTCATCGGGCCCGGCAAGGACGCTGCGTCCGTCGGAGACGACCAACGGATCGGGTCGGCTGCCCTGGGTGAGCCAGCGCCAGAAACGTTTCGCCATCGAATCCGAGGCGCCTTTGTAGCCGCGCGAAAGGATGGCGACGCGGCGTCCGCGGGAGGCGAGGACCTTCGCCATCTTGAGCACGATCGGGGTCTTGCCGGTGCCGCCCACGGTCAGGTTGCCCACGACGACGACCTTGCAGCCCAACGGCGTGTCGCGGAAGACGCGGTTGCGGTAAAGCCAGATGCGCAGCCGGACGAGCGCGCCGAAAATCCACGAGAGGACCTTGAGGAAAGCCCCGAGCAAGGCCGCCCCGACCCCGCGGCGACGTCCGTAGACTACGTCTACGGCATAGGACGCGATCGCCTCTCCAAGGGAGGAAAAGTACCCTCTGTGCTTCGCGGCCATGGACGAATTGATGCAAAGTTGTTTGACGAAGGCAACCATCCCGATTGAGAAGGACGACCCAGCGCCATGCTCGTACACCTGTTGCGCACCAAACTTCTCCGAGCCGAGGTCACCGCGGCCCGGCTCGATTACGAGGGCTCCCTGGCCATCGACCGCGAGCTCATGTCCCTCGTCGGGATGCTCCCTTATGAGAAGATCCTGGTCGGCAACCTGGCCAACGGGGAGCGCTTCGAGACCTACGCCATCCCCGCCCCCGCCGGGACCCGCGAGATCTGCCTGAACGGCGCCACCGCCCACCTCGGGAAGGCCGGCGACCTCCTGGTCATCATGAGCTTCACCAGCGCCGACGAATCCGTCGCGGCCACCTGGAAGCCCCGGACCGCCACCCTCGCCGAACGCAACCGTCGCATCGTGCGCCTCGAAAACCCCGAAGTACCCGTCGAACTCCTCACCACTTTCCAACGATGAGCTATCGCCTCTATATCCCCGGTCCCCTCACCGTCTCCGACTCGATCGTCCAGGCCATGGGCAAGCCCATGATCGGCCATCGCTCCGGCGACTTCGTGAAGCTCTACAACGACATGCAGCCCCGCCTGCAGTCGATGTTCTTCACCCAGGACCCCGTCTACCTCGCCACCAGCTCGGCCTGGGGCGTGATGGAAGGCGCCCTCCGCAACGTCTGCCGCAAGGGCGTGCTCAACTGCATGAACGGCGCGTTCTCCGACAAGTGGAACGATGTCGCCAAGCGCTGCGGCAAATACGCCGAGGCCCTCAAGTTCGAATGGGGCCAGCCCGTCGACCCGGAGCAGGTCCGCAAGGCCCTCGCCACCGGCAAGTTCGACTGCATCACCTTCATCCATTCCGAGACCTCGACCGGCACCCTCTCGCCCATCGCCGACATCATGGCCGTGGTCCGCGAGTTCCCCGACGTGATCTCGATCGCCGACACGGTCAGCTCCTTCTCGACCATTCCTATCAAGAAGGACGAGCTCGGCATCGACATCTTCCTGACGGGCTCCCAGAAGGCCCTCGCCCTGCCCCCCGGCCTCGCGATCTTCGCCGTCAGCGAACGCGCCCGTGAACGCGCCAAGGAGTCCCCGGACCGCGGCTACTACTTCGACCTGATCGAGTTCCACGACAACCACGTCAAGGGCATGACCCCTTCGACCCCGTGCATCTCGCTCTTCTACGGACTGCAGCAGCGCCTCATCGAAGTCGAAGCCGAAGGCCTCGAGAACCGCTACGCCCGCCACCTCCGCCTCAACGAGCGCATGCGCGCCTGGGGCCTCGCCAAGGGCTTCTCGCTCCTGCCCGAAGTCAAGTTCGGCACCCGCGGCCTGAACTGCTTCAAGAACGACCGCAACGCCGACCTCGAGCGCCTGAACAAGACCCTCAAGTCGCGCCACAAGCTCGTCATCGACGGCGGCTACGGCAAGCTGAAGGGCAAGACCTTCCGCATCTCGAACATGGGCGACGAAACCGACGCCACGATCGCCACCCTGATCGCCGCCCTGGACGACTCCTTCGCCGAGCAAGGAATGTAACCGGTTTGACAATCGGTTATCATCCTACGCATGCGCAAGAAGTCATCCAAGTCCTCGTCCGAAGCCTCCGCTCCCGCCGGCTCCAAGACCCTCGTCATCGCCGAAAAGCCGTCCGTCGCGGCGGACCTGGCGAAGGTGCTCAAGGTTCCCAAGGCCACCAGCGACTACTTCGAGAACGACCGCTGGGTGATCAGTTCTTCGATCGGTCACGTCGTCCGCCTCAACGACCCGCAGGACCTCGACGAGAAGTTCAAGCGCTGGACGCTCAAGGACCTCCCGATCCTGCCCGACGACTTCGACGGCTCCGCCCGCCCGGGCATCCTGAAGGTCGTCATCAGCGAGCGTAACAACGGCGACCGTTTCAAGCTGCTCAAGAAGCTCCTGGCCCGCGAAGACGTCGGCACCGTCGTCAACGCCTGCGACGCCGGCCGCGAGGGCGAGCTGATCTTCCATTATATCTACCAGCTGGCGAAGTGCCGCCTGCCGGTCCGCCGCCTGTGGCTGGCCAGCATGACGAACACGGCCATCGCCGAAGCGTTCGAAAACCTGCTTCCGGAGTCGGCCAAATCCGGCCTCCTCGGTTCCGCCATCTGCCGCTCGCAGGCAGACTGGCTGGTGGGCATGAACGGCAGCCGCTACGGCACGATCCGCATCGGCGGCGCCAAGCGCGACGTCTTCTCCGTCGGCCGCGTCCAGACCCCGACGCTCATGCTTCTCGTGAAGCGCGAGTTCGAGATCCGTAATTTCGTCCCGAAGACCTTCTGGAAGATCGAAGGCGACTTCGGCGTCACCCAAGGCGGCTACCGCGGCGCCGCGCAGGTCCCGGGAGTCACCGACCGCAAGGAAGCCGAACGCTTCTACGACGAAGCCCAGGCCCGCAAGGTCGCCGAAGAGACCCTCAAGCTCGGCGTCGGCGTCGTCTCCGACGAACGCAAGCCGAAGAAGGAAAGCGCCCCGCGCCTCTTCGACCTCACCACCCTCCAGCGCGAAGGCAACCGCCGCTTCGGCTTCTCGGCCAAGACGACCCTCGGCGTCGCCCAGGCCCTTTACGAAAAGCACAAGGCGCTCACCTATCCGCGTACCGATTCCCAGTATCTCCCCGAGGACTACGTCGCCAACGCCAAGGCCGCCCTGCAGTCCCTCGAAGGCGCCCATCCTGCGGGCGTCTTCGCCAAGGAAGCGCTGCGCTCCGGCTGGGTCGACTCCGCAGGCCGCCGCGTCTTCGACAACAAGAAGGTCAGCGACCACTTCGCGATCGTCCCTACCGGCACGATCCCGCACGGACTGACCGACGTCGAACAGAAGGTCTACGACCTGGTCGTGCGCCGCTTCGTCGGCGTCTTCTTCCCGATGGCTGAGTTCGAGGAGACCGTCCGTACCACGACCGTCGGCTCCCATCAGTTCCGCACCACGGGCAAGGTCCTCGTCGTCGCCGGCTGGCGCGCGGTCTGGGGCCAGGAAGCCGAAGCCGAGGAAGACAAGGACAAGGAAGGCTCCGCGAGCCTCCCCGCCCTCGTCGCCGCCGATGGTTCTCCCGCCCAAGCCAAGGTCCGCGGCGTCGACGTCAAGGAAGACGCCACCAAGCCGCCGGCCCGCTACAACGAAGCCTCGCTCCTCGGTGCGATGGAAAACGCCGGCAAGCTCGTCGATGACGAAGCCCTCGCAGAAGCGATGAAGGAACGCGGCCTCGGCACGCCGGCCACGCGCGCCGCCACGATCGAAGAACTCCTCGCCAAGACCTACATCGAGCGCCAAGGCAAGGAACTCGTGCCGATGGCCAAGGCCTTCCAGCTGCACCAGTTCCTCACCCAGAAGAGCAAGGGCATGTCGTTCCTCGTCGAGCCGCAGCTGACGGGCGAATGGGAATATAAGCTCAAGCAGATCGAGCACGGCGACCTGACGGCCGAAGCCTTCATCCATGAGATCAAGGCCCAGGTCCGCGAGATGCTCGCCGGCGCGACCGACCCCGCCCCTTCCTCCGAACTGAGCCCGAAGGTCCTCTCTCCCACCGACGGTCAGCCGCTCCTCACCGACGGCGAAAAGTACTTCTCCCAGGACAAGGTCGGTTCCACCGATCGTCCGAAGATGACCATCTATGCGGAGATGAACGGGCACCGCATCACGCCTGCCGAAGTCGCGGAGCTCGTCGAGAAGCGCCGCATCGGTCCCTTCTCCGATTTCCGCTCGATGAAGTCGGGCAAGAACTTCACCGGCTACATCGACCTCGTCGATCCCGACACCATCAAGCCTCGCGGCGCCGAGGAGAAGGCGGAAGCCGCGCCCGCCGCCGAAGGCGAGGAAGCCGCGCCGGCCAAAGCCCCGCGCAAGACCAAGCCCAAGGCCCCGAGCGGCAAGCTCAAGGCCGTCCTCTATTTCCCGCCCCGCGAAGGCGCCGACGGCAACCCCGACGCCTTCGACGCCGATTGGCCGGTGCTCGGTCCCTGCCCTGTCAGCGGCCTGCCCGTCCAGCACACGCCGACCGCGGGCTACCGCGTCTGTCCGCACAAGGCCCAGGAGGCCGGCGCCAAGAAGACCTTCAGCCTCAACGCCGAGATGCTCAAGTGCCCGCTGTCGCCGGACGACGTCCGTCGCCTGCTCAACGAAGGCAAGACCGGCCTGAAGAAGTTCGTGTCCAACCGCACCAAGCGGACGTTCGAAGCCTTCCTCGTCGCCGACAAGGCGAAGGGCTGGTGGTTCGAATTCCCGCCTCGCAAGCCTCGCGCGGCCAAGGCCGCCCCGGCCGAGAAGAAGTCCGACGAGCCGTTCTGATCAACGCTCCCAGGCCTGTCGCGGAATCCTGAACTCCGGCTTCAACCGGAGGACTTCCTCCATCATGCGCAACCGCTGGAGGTCGTCAGGGAAACCGTCTTCCTTGGGCAGCATGCGAGTCGTCCAATACTGCCGGAACCAGCGGTAGGCCTCTTCGCGCCGGCCATCTTCCCAGATCGTCTGCGCGCAGATGCGGGCGGCGTACCAAGGGGCATCCGGCGCCTCCGCGGCCTCCCGGTAGTAACGCGAGGAAAGACCATGGTCCTTCAGCTTGATCTCGGCGAGCTGCGCGGCGCATAGCACCAGCGGCGTGGTGGTCTTGGCATGCTTGCGCCCTTCCTCGAGGATCTCGATGCCACGGCGGGCATAGGACTTGAACAGGCGCTCCTGCGTCTCGGTCGGCACCTTGGCGTAACCGCCTCGACGGCGGATCTCCCAGTGCGCAAGGTCGAAGCCGACCGCATAGCCGGCGTTCTCCCAGAAATAACGCGAATGCGGGTCCAAGGCGCAGGCGGCGCGCATGAGGGCCTCGCAGCCGGCCCGGTCACGTCGCTCCCAGAGGACGTAGCTGCGGATCCAAGTCAGGTCGGCCACGACGGTACGGAGGCCGCCCAGGATGCCGAGCAGGACGCCCTGGCCCAGCGTCGGCTCCAGTTCCTTACGGCCGATCTCCGGGATGTGCGGACGCACGCCACGCCAGGCGTGCTCCGCCGACGTCCCGGCGGCGAAGAGCGCGACGGCCGCGAAGAACCAAGGCGCGAATCGACGCATCAGATCTCCCTCCGCTTGAACAGCAGAGCCCCGAGGAACACGTAGGCGACCATGTAGGCGAAGCCCGCAAGGACCACGGAGAACACCGCCCCCGCCTCGACGCCGGCCGTGCTGAGGACGAGCGCGTCGCCGATGTTGAACTGCTGGAGATTGGGAAGGAGGCGGCTCGTCAGCCAGAGGATGGCCTCATAGGCCGGCGACTCGCTGGGCTTGAGCACCGCGTCCTGGGCGATCCACTGGAGCTGACCGGCCACGACCGCCAAGGCGCCGACGACGACCGCGTACAGGAACGTCCGCGCGACGGCGGAGATCGCGAGCACGATCGAGGCGACGACCCCGAGACGCAGCCACTGCAGCAGGGCGAACTGCGCCAGACCACCTGCGCTGAAGGTGGCCGGCACCTTGCCCGACTGCTCCGCGAGAAGCAGCAGTTCCTGCTCGCGCGCCCACAGCACGACTCCGAGCAATCCGGACAGCACCGCGACGAAGACGCCGAGGACGGCCCAGGCGCCGGCGAACTTGCCGAGCAGGAATTCGCCGCGCCCGAGAGGCTTGGCGAGCAAGGTCAGCGCCGTCTTGTTGTCCATCTCGCTGAAGAACAGCTGCGCGGTCATCACCACGGCGAGCACCGAGCCGAACAGGAACATCCCGCCGAAGCCGAAGTCCGCGATGAACTTCAGCTCGCCGTGTCCGAAATCCAGGACGCGGAACGAGACGGATGAAAGGGCCATGGCCGCGCCGAGCACGAGCAGGAAGGCGAAGAAGCGCTGACGGACGGCTTCGAGGAAGGTCACCCGGGCGATCCAAGAGATGCGTTGGAAGGAGGCTTGCATGGCGGTTCAGGCGTCGCGGCTGCCGGTGACGAGTTCGCGGAAGAGGTCTTCCAGCGAGCGTCTCGGATGGGTGACGGAGGTGACCTTGGCGCCGTGGGCGGCCAAGGCCGCCTCGGCGGCCTCGCGGGCGGCGGGCGTCATCGCTTCGACGGTGAGGACATGGCGGTCGCGACGCGAAAGCACGTCTTCGACGCGGCCTTCGAGCACGAGCTTGCCGCGGTCCATGATGGCGACGCGGTCGCAGACTTGCTCGACCTGGCCGAGGAGGTGCGAGCAGAGCACCACGGTCTTACCCTTGGCGCGCATCGCATGGATCATGCGGCCGATGGCGGCCGAGCCGACCGGGTCGACGCCGGCGGTAGGCTCGTCGAGGATGACGAGCTCAGGATCATGGACGATGGCCTGGGCGAAACCGATGCGCTGGAGCATGCCTTTGGAATAGGTCCCGATCGCACGATCGGCCGCCTCGGTCATCGCCGCCAGGCCGAGCGCGTCTTCGACGGCCGCCGCGACGTCCGCGGAAGCGACGCCGCTGAGCTGCGCGCAGTAGCGGACGAGTTCGCGACCGCTCAGGAACTTGTGGAAGTAAGGGGCCTCGGGCAGGAAGCCGGTACGGCGACGGGCTTCCGGCGTGGCCGAAGGACAACCGAGGATCGAAATCTCCCCGGCCGTGGCGGACACGAGTCCGAGGACGATCTTCAGCGTGGTGCTCTTGCCGCAGCCGTTGGGACCGAGCAGGCCGTAGACCTGGCCGCGCGGGATCTCGAGCGAGACATCGTCGACCGCGCGCAGCTTGAGGCCGCGCAGGCCGACCCGGAAATCCTTCGTCAGGCTACGGACGGAGATGGCGGAACTCATCGGCGGATGGAGAAATCGGAGCAGGTACGGAGGCCGGTGAACGTCTTGATCTCTTCGCCTCGGATGTGGCCGTCGAGGGACTTGGCTATCTGATCGGTGAACGCCTCGACCTCGGTCTCGGCGCCTTCGGCATGGAGGTAGACCCGGCCGTCGGCCAGGTTCTGGACGTAGCCGGTCACGTCATAACCACGGGCCAAACCGAGGACTTGGGCACGAAAACCGACCCCTTGGACGTGTCCGACATACCAGACATCACGATGGGAGACATGGGTTGACATAGCCTTAACTTCGGGAAATGTTTACTACTCAGCCAATCCCAGCAACCGCAATCCTATGTCTCTCCACCTCGCCATGCTCGACGGCCCCGTTTTCTGGGCCATCCTCGCCGTAGCCCTCCTGCTTTTCGGTGGCTCGAAGATCCCCGAGCTCGCCCGCGGTCTGGGCAAGGCCAAGCGCGAATTCAAGAAGGCCTCCGAAGAAGTCGAGACCGAGATCCGCAACGCCACCGAAGAGGACGAGCGTCGCAAGTTCCGCCAGAAGCAGATCGAAGAAGAAGAGCGCGCCGCGATCCGCGCCAAGATCGAAGCCGAAGAGCGCGCCAAGCGGGCGCAAGACGGCAAGCAGAACTAAGACCTTAGGGGCCTGCCAAGGCCCCTTTTTATTGCCAGATGTTCACCGGGCTCGTCCAAGGCGCCGCCACCGTCGTCTCCCTCTCGCCTCGCGAAGCCGACGGCGCCCGCCTCACCCTTTCCCATCCGCTCCTGGCTTCGGCCCGCGCCGGCGACAGCATCGCGACCAACGGATGCTGCCTGACCGTCGTCGACCCGCGCGGAGAGACGGCCAGTTTCGACCTGCTGGCCGAGACCCTGCGCCTGACGAACCTAGGCGAACTCGCCGCGGGTAGCATCGTCAACATCGAGCCCAGCCTCCTGCCGACCGACCGCATGGGCGGCCACTTCGTCACCGGCCACGTCGACTGCGTCGGCACGATCGCGTTCCTCGGCCAGGAAGGCGCCGACTGGCGTCTCGACATCGCCGCCCCTGAATCCGTGCTGCGTCAAGTGGTCCGCAAAGGCTGCGTGGCCGTCGACGGCATGTCCCTGACCGTCGCCGACCTGATTCCCGGCGGCTTCCGCATCTGGCTCATCCCGCACACCTTGGAAGTGACCAACCTTTCCCGCCGCAAGACGGGAGACCGCGTGAACCTCGAGTCCGACCTTCTCGCCAAATACGCGGAGAAGCTGCTGGGCAAGGCCTGAGCCTCAGACGCCGTCGCCGGAAACTTCGCGCAGACGGGCCTGCAGACGAGCGGACACCGCTTCGTCGCTTTCGCCTTCGGCCGGCATGGGTTCGCGGACCAAGGTCAGCTCCACACGCGAGAAAGGCATAGGAAGAGCGAACCGATCCCAGCTCCCGAGTCGATGGCACGAGTCGTATCGGATGCCCAGCAGCAGGAAGGGACGACGGCTGAGCCGGGAAAGCGAGACCGCGCCTGGCTTGAAGACCAGTGCCGGACCTTTGGGACCATCAGGGGTGATGCCCGCATGGAGTCCGTCGCGCATGGCTCGGGTCAACGCGATCAAAGCCGCGGCTCCTCGGCGATTGGACGACCCGCGCACGGCGGTGATGCCCATCAGTTTGAAGAAAGCGACCAGCCAGGCACCGTCCTTGCTGGTGCTGATCAAAGCCGAGACCGGACGACGGAAATACCGATTGGCGATCCAGGAGGACACCAGCAGCTTGTCGTGCCAGAGCAGCAGCACGTAAGGACCTTCGGCGTCATCGACCTGCTCGACGTTGCAGCGGAACCGCAAGGTCGCCAGCCATAGCCTTAGCAGCAAGGAGACCGGTGCCACCCAGATCCAATGATACCACGGCACCACGAACGGGGCGTCAGGAGATTCTGGACGGTTCTCAGGCACGCCCTTCTCTCTCACTCCCCGACGGACATTTCAACCCATTACGCCGACAGCCCCAGAGTCGCACGCACGGCGGCCCGGCGGAGCAGATGACAAAGCGGCGTCGAGAAGGCGTCCGGATCGGCGGCCGCCCAGGCGTCCGTCTCGGCCGGGGAACGCCAGACCACCGAGTCGACCTCGAACGGAGCGACGGTGACGGCGAAGTCTCCTCGCAGGACGTAGCTACGGACGAACTCGTGCCCCAGGTCCTCATGACACGGCGCGTAATCGATTTCGCGCAGGGCTTCGGCCGGCACGGACACCCCAAGCTCCTCCCGGAGTTCACGGACCGCGGCGGCGAGGTAATCCTCGCCTGAATCGACATGTCCGGCGCAGGAGGTGCTCAACAGGCCTGGACAGTTGTCCTTGGCGTAGGAACGCCGCTGCAGGCAGAGCTGACCGTCGGAGCGCAGCCAGAAGATATGGATCGCGCGGTGCCGGAGGGAGCGGCGGTGGATCTCGCGGCGGAACTCCCGACCGATGACGCGATCGTGCTCGTCGACGACGTCGAAGATCTCATCCGGAGACTGGCCGACTTCGCGAAGGCTCATCGTCCGAGGTCCATGATGATGTTCCAACGTTTCGTCAGCTCCCGGTCGTGCTTCTTCCAGTCCGGATCCCACGCCGCGAGCTGGTTCCAGAAACGGTCCGAGTGATCCATATGCCGGCGATGCGAAAGCTCATGGAGGATGACGTGGTCATGCAACAGGGGCGGCAGCAGGATCAGGCGCCAGTTCAAAGAAAGCGTTCCGACCGTGGAGCAAGACCCCCAGCGGGTGGTCTGATCGCGGACGCTGACCTGCTGGACCGTCACACCGACCTTGCGGCTCAGACGGTCGACCGCGAGCGACAAGCCGGTCTCGGCCAACCGTCGGACGACCCGGACGGCGCCGGTCTCCGGGTCGGACTCGGGCATGACGAGGCGGACTTTGTCCTCGGTCTGGGAAATCTTGATGGAACCGCGGGCACCCTGCTCCATCTCGATGGCGAGCAGGCGGTCATCCAGCGTCACCCACGGAAACTTGCGCAGATGGGAGGTCAGCGAGGGCTGGACCGTGCGGGCCTTGGCGAGGACCTTCTCCAGCCAAGGAAGATTGTCGCGCAGGAAGGCCAGCGCCGAGGCATGGGTCGCATGCGGCGGATAGGTGAGCACGACCTTCGGGCCGGGCTTCACCGAGAGACGGACGCGCGTGGTGCGAGCGGAAACCTTAGGCCACACGAGCACGGGCTTGCCAGCGACGTGCACGGTGATGGGCTGGTCGTCCTGCTCCATGCTCACGCTTGCGGGGAACGGCGCTCGGCTTCGGCGACGACCTTGGAGGTATGGCGACGCAGGGCCGAATCCGGATCGATGCCCGCGTCACGGCAGGCGGCGACCAGTTCGAACAGACGGCTGCCGGCGGCTTCTTCGGTGAGGCCTTGGGACTGCGCTTCGACGCGGGGTACGTCCACCGTGGAACCCGCGTCGAGCTGCTTCTTGCGGACCTGCTTCCAGACCTCGCGGGCCGTGAGCAAAGCGTTCAACGACGGGGGCAGCTCCTTGAAGACCGACGGTTTGGCGGCGCCCTTCTCCTTCAGCTTGATCTGCTCCCACTGCGTGACGACCGCGTCGGAGGAGCCCAGCTTGGCCCCGTCGCCGAAGACATGCGGATGGCGGCGTACCATCTTCTCGTTCACCTCGCGGGCGACGTCGTCGAAGGTGAACTTGCCGGCTTCGGCCGCCATCTGGGCGTGCATCGCGACATGGAAAAGAAGATCGCCGAGTTCCTCGCGCAGGTTGGCGACGTCGTCCCGGTCGATGGCCTGGACCAGTTCGGCGACTTCTTCGACGAGGCAGTCGCAGATGCTGCGATGAGTCTGCTCTCGGTCCCATGGGCAACCGTCGGGGGCGCGGAGTCGGGCGGTGGTCGCGAGCAGGAGGTCGATGCCGGGCATGACCCGATGGAGGAGGGACGAAGGAAGGGAGTCAAAACGATTGCCAGAAGCCCCGGGAGCGCTTGCTTAAGGCCAGTGGACAAGCTGACCGAAATCATGGACGCCAAGCGTCGGGAAATCGCCCCGTTCGCCAGGCCTGTCACGGACGCCGAACTGGCGGCCTTTGCCGGCCGGCAGACTTCGCCGGGCTTCCGCCAGTCGCTGAAGGTGCCCGGACGCCTCACGGTCATCGCCGAAGTGAAGCGCGCCTCCCCCAGCGTCGGCCAGATCCGCGATGGCGTGGATGCCGTGGCCCAGGCCCGGGCCTACGCCGCGGCCGGCGCCGACTGCCTCTCGGTGCTCACGGAAACGAAGTATTTCAAGGGCGAGCTCAAGGACCTGATTCAAGTCGTCCAAGATCAGCCCAGTTGGCAGCGCCCCCTCCCCTGCATCCGCAAGGACTTCATGGTACACCCTTACCAGGTGCTCGAAGCCGCCCAGGCCGGAGCGCGCTGCATCCTGATCATCGTGCGCGGATTGACCGACGACGAGATCCGCCCGATCCACCGCGCGGCCAAGATCGCCGGCCTCGACTCGCTTTTCGAAGTGCACGACGAAGCCGAGCTCGAGCGCGCGCTGCGCCACGACCCCGACATGGTCGGCGTCAACAACCGCAACCTCTCCACGTTCCAGATCGACCTCTCCTTCGCGGAACGGGTCATCCCGCACATGCCTAAGTCCGTCCTGAAGGTCGCCGAAAGCGGCATCAAGACCGCCGCAGACGCCGCCCGCATGCGGGCCGCCGGCGCCGATGCGCTGCTGGTCGGCGAATCCCTGATGCGCGAGCCCGATCCGGCCGTGCTGATGAAGGCGTTGCAAACCGCATGAACGACGGCCCGCTGTCGGCGAACGAGACCCGGGACCTGCTGGCCCGCCTCTCCCACATGCCCAAGAAGTGGCTCGGCCAGAACTTCCTGATCGACGGCAACATCGTCCGCAAGTCGCTCGAGCTCGGCGAAGTGAAGTCAGGCGACAAGGTCGTCGAAGTCGGGCCCGGCCTGGGCACGCTGACCCGCACCCTGCTCTGCGCCGGCGCCGACCTTTACGCGGTCGAAGCCGACCGCACGATGCACTTCCATCTGACGGAGTCGTTGCTGCCTCGTTTCCCCCGGACCTTCCACCTCAAGGAAGGTGACGCCGTGGATTTCCCTCGGGCCGGCCTGACCGACGCGACCGACGGATCGTTCAAGGTCATCGCCAACCTGCCCTATGCGATCTCGACGCCTTGGATGGACGCCATCTGCGCCGGGCCGCATCCCTCGATGATGGTGCTCATGCTCCAGCGTGAAGCCGCGGAGCGCCTCACCGCCGAAGTCGGCACCGGCCATTGGTCGGCCGTCACCGCGCAGGTCCACCTCGCCTTCGAAAAGGTCAAGGTCCACCCGGTGCCAGCCCAGTCGTTCAACCCTCCGCCCAAGGTCGACTCCTGCCTCCTCGTGCTCCGCCGCCGCGCCGACGCCCGTCGTCTCAGCCCGCGCGCCCGGGAGGTCGCCCGCATGCTCTTCACCCAGCGTCGCAAGCAGGTGGGTTCCGCGGCTAAGAAGCTCTTCCCCGACGCCCCGGATGTCGCCGCCTGGCTGGCCGACCTGCCGCGCTACGGGCTGACCAGCCTCGCCCGCCCGGAAACGATCCCGGCCGAAGCCTGGCTGACCCTCTGACGCCTGAGGTTGCATTTCCTCGGGTCTCCGCTCCTTATCCCGCCATGTCTGTCAAAGTAGGCCTCGTCTCCCTCGGCTGCGCCAAGAACCTGATCGATTCCGAGATCATGATCGGCCACCTGGCCAAGGCCGGGATGTCCATGACGCCCGACGCCGCCGAAGCGGATGTCGTCATCGTCAACACCTGCTCCTTCATCGACGCCTCGAAGCACGAAGCGCTCGAGGCCATCTACGAGATGAGCGACGGCAAGGCCACCGCCCGCAAGAAAGGCCAGAAGCTCATCGTCGCCGGTTGCATGTCCCAGCGCTACCAGGGCGCCCTCCCCGTCGTCGAAGGCGCCAAGGGACGCGTCGAGCTCCCGAAGGTCGACGCCTTCATCGGCCTGGACCAGGTCACGAACATCGTCCCGGTCATCCATAAGGTCATGGGCGGCGAAGCCGGCATGACCGAGTTCCTGGCCAAGACCACGACCTACATCCCGGACTTCGACACCCCTCGCTTCCGCCTCACCCCGCGCCACTCCGCCTACATCAAGATCGCGGAAGGCTGCAACCATCCCTGCACCTTCTGCATCATCCCGCGCATCCGCGGCCGTCACCGTAGCCGCACGGTCGAGTCCGTCGTCAAGGAAGCCCGCCAGCTCGTCGCCGAGGGCGTGAAGGAGATCAACCTCATCTCCCAGGACACGACCTATTTCGGCATGGACCGCTGGACCGACGCCCGCCCGAACCCGCGCAGCAAGGTCGATTCCTCCAAGGGCGAATCGCTCGCCTCCCTCCTCCGCGAGCTCGACCAGATCGAAGGCGATTTCTGGATCCGCCTGCTCTACACGCACCCCGCCCACTGGAGCGACGAACTCATCGAGACCATCGGCAAGTCGAAGCATGTCGTCCGCTACGTCGACATCCCGCTCCAGCACGTGTCCGACAAGATGCTAGGCGCCATGCAGCGCGAGACCGACGGCGCCTACATCCGCGACCTGATCAAGCGCATGCGCGCGGGCATCCCGGACCTCGTGATCCGCACGACCTTCATCGTCGGCTTCCCCGGCGAGACCGAGGAAGATTTCACCGAGCTGCTCGCCTTCCTCGAAGACACCAAGTTCGACCGCGTCGGCGTGTTCAAGTATTCCAAGGAAGAAGGCACCAAGGGCGCCAGGATGGAAGGCCACCTCTCCGACGAGGTGAAGGCCGACCGCCACGCCCGCGCCATGCTCCTCCTCCAGCGTCTTTCCAAGCAGCGCGGCGAAGCCTTCGTCGGCCGCAAGCTCCGCGTCCTCGTCGAAAGCCCGGGCGTCGCCCGCAGCACCGGCGACGCCATGGAGATCGACGGCATCGTCAAGGTGCCCAAGAAGCTGGCCGTGGGTCAGTTCGCCGAGGTGACCGTGACCGGCGCCGAGGAATACGACCTGATCGCGAAGTGATCAGCCTTCGGCGTCGCGTTCCGGCGCCGTCTCCGCGGAAGCCGCGGCGGCCGGGGAATCGCTGAGGCGGATGAGCGCGTCGAGCGACGAGAAGTGCCGCGTCCAGTCGGTCATGTCCGGGATGTCGCCCACGACCGTGGAGAACAGCTCGCGCTTCTCCTGCTTGAGCTCCTCGATGCGCTCCTCGACGGTGCCGGGAGCGATCATGCGGTAGATGAGGACGGGATTCTTCTGGCCGATGCGGTGCACGCGGTCGACGGCCTGGGCTTCGACGGCGGGGTTCCACCACGGATCCATGAGGAAGACGTATTCCGCCGTGTTGAGCGTGATGCCCGTGCCGCCGGCCTTGAGGGAAGCGAGGAAGAGCGCCGGGCCCTTGGTCTCCTTGAACTGCTCGACGGGGGCCGAACGATCCTTGGTCTCGCCGGTGAGTTCGAAGATCGGCAAGGACGGCAGGTCTCGGGCCAGCGTCGATTTGACGCGCTCGATGAGGGACACGAACTGCGAGAACACCACGGCCTTGGAACCGTTGGCGGCGATCTCCGCGAGTTTCGAGACGAGCAAGGTGATCTTGCCCGAGTGCGCCGAGGGACAGGTGGAGTTCTCGGGCAACAGGCCCGGGTCGCAGCAGACCTGGCGCAGGCGCATGAGCAGCGTGAGCACGGAGGTCGCGTCCTTCGAGAGCAGCGAGGCGAGTTCGCCGGAAAGGCCGCTGCCCTGGGTGAGATGCTGGTAAAGCGAACGCTGCTCGTGGGTGAGCGGACAAGGCAGCACGACCTCCATCTTCGGCGGGATATCCGCGGCGACATGGCGCTTGAGACGGCGGAGGATGAAGGGCGAGACCTGTCGGCGGACCTTGCCGAGCGCGATCGAGGCGTCGCGCAGCATCATGCGTTCGAAGCTGGCGCGCTTGCCGAGCAGTCCGGGCATCAGGAAGCGGAAGATCGTCCAAAGGTCCGTCGGCCGGTTCTCGAGCGGCGTACCGGTGATCGCGATGCGGTGATCGGCCTGCAGGGCGACGCAGGTCTGCGTGGTCTTCGACTCGGGATTCTTGATGGCCTGGGCTTCGTCGAGCACCGCGTAGCCGAAGCGCGTCTTCGGGAGCAGGTCGGCATGCCGCCTGAGCTGCGTGTAGCTCGAGATCCAGAGACGGGCGCCGGGGTTCTTGACGAAATCGTCTTCCGCCGTGAGCACGGCGGTGCTGGCGCTGAGCTCGGGATGGAATCGCTTGATCTCACCGAGCCAGACCGGGATGACGCTGGCCGGACAGACGATGAGGGAACGTTCGCCGATGGGACGAGAGGCGAGCAAGGCGAGGACCTGGACGGTCTTACCCAGGCCCATCTCGTCGGCCAGCAACGGGTGGGCGCCGAGTTCGCAGAGACGGCCGAGCCAGGCGACGCCTTTGGCCTGATACGGACGGAGGTGGGCCGGCAGGTTGTCGGGCGGCGTCGGCTCGTGGAGGAGCTTGTCCTTCCAGGTCTTCAGGTCGTCGTTGAGCTTGAGGGCGCCGACGGCGGCATGGTCGAAAAGCGAGAGGAGCAGGTAGCGCGGCACCTCGCCGTCCTTGGCGCGCCAATCTTCCGAGAAATCAGCGACGGCGGCGTTGTAGGCGACGACGCCTTTGCCGGGCAGGATGACCGGACGGCCGCCGGCCTTGAGCAGGAGCTTCTGTTCATCGGCCAGCAGGCGGTGTCCGCCGGCCTTGAGGCGCCAGTTCAGTTTGAAGGACTTCCCATCGGTGGCCGATTCGGCCTCGGCGTCGACGGCGACCTGGAGCTGTTCGTTGCGGAAGATGTTCAGCGCGTCTTCGCCGACCAGCTTGAAGCGCTTACGCCATTCCGCGAGATCCTCACGGACGAATCGCTCGATGCGTCCGATGTTGTCGATCGCCCAGGCGCCGGTGGCCTTGCCGTAGGCGAAGCCCGCGCGGTGGGCGACGGTGTTGAACCGGAACAAGGTCTGACGCTGCTCGTCGGAGAGTTCGTCGCCCGGCACGGCTCCCGGGCCGAAGCAATTCCAGGCATGCCCTCCGCGGCCCGCCCAGGCGGCGGAGATCTTCAGGCCATCGGACGAAAGTTCGAAGCTCACCTGCAGCTTCAGCGAGGCGCGGGCGTTGGCGTCCTTGCGTTCGGGCTCCTTCGGCGCCTCCGGGGCGACGGCCATCACGGAGTCGTCGATGGCCGGAAGTTCGTCGGCGAGGAGTTCCTCCACTTCGTAGATCGAGGCGACGGCGAACGGGGCGCCGTTTTCCTCCTCGGGCAGCGAAGTGCGCCATTCGAGCTTACCATCGGCGATCTCGATGACCGCGCGGACGGTCTGTTCCTCGGTCCGGGTGACCGCTTCGGCGCTCTCAGGCTTGAGTTCGATCTGTCTGACCAAGCCTTCGGTATACAGACGACGGCCTTCGGTGAGGTCGGCGGCCTTGAAGGCGTCCTCCCAGTCCTCAGGCAGGGACGCAAACCACCGCTCCAAGGCTTCCGTGGAGTAGGAGCGATTAGCCGGACGCGGGGAAGACATCGACGGTCCCTGATTAGACCCTCCCATAAAGGGTCTTACAACCCCCAATAAGCGACAAATTTGAGCAGGGTCTGGGCTTGTTTATGCCAAGGTCGCTGGTTTACTTTTACTTCCCTTTTACAGGCCCCAAATGAAACATCTCAGCGTCGGAAGTCGGTGGAACGCGGACCTCATCGCATCCTATCACGAACAGTGGTCCAAGGACCCTTCTTCGGTCGATGGTGACTGGCGCGCTTTCTTCGAAGGCTTCGAACTCGGCCTCAGCCTCCCGCCTAAGCCCGGTAAAGGCGCTCCGGCCGCCGGTTCCGTCGACGCCACGGCCCAATGGAAGGTCCTCGCCGCCATCCAGGCCTACCGGATGATCGGCCACCTCCAGGCCCGCATCAACCCGCTCGCGGAGCCTTTCCCCCACTTCGAACTCACCGACAAAGCCCTCGGACTCGACGCCCTGCCCGCTGACCGCGTCTTCCACACCGGCGATTTCCTTGGCGGCCAGATGCTGCCCCTCGGGGAGATCCTCGCCAAGCTGAAGGCCACTTACTGCGGTCCGATCGGCGTCGAATTCACCCACATCCAGGACGGCGAACGTCGCCGCTGGCTGCAGGAACGCGTCGAAAGCTGCGGCCTCCGCCCGTCCTATGACGCCGCGGCCCGTCGACGTTTCCTCCGCTCGATCGTCCAGGCCGAGCAGTTCGAACGCTTCCTCCACAAGACCTTCGTGGGCGCGAAGCGCTTCTCCGTCGAAGGCGGCGAAGTCATGCTGGCCGTCATGGACCAGCTCATCCATCGCGCGCCGGCCGCCGGCGTCGCCGACCTCGTCATCGGCATGGCCCACCGCGGCCGCCTCAACGTCCTCGTCAACGTCTGCGGCAAGAAGCCCGAAGCCCTCTTCGCCGGCTTCTCCGAGCAGCACATCCCCGACACCACGCATGGTGACGGCGACGTGAAGTATCACCTCGGCTACGCCGGCGCCCGCGTCGTCGACGGCAAGGAAATCGGCGTCACTCTGGCGTTCAACCCGAGCCATCTCGAAGCCGTCAACCCCGTCGTCCTCGGTCGCGCCCGCGCGCTCGTCGACCTCCAAGGAGGCGCCGATCGCTCCAAGGTCCTGCCCATCCTGCTGCACGGCGACGCTGCTTTCGCCGGCCAGGGCGTCGTGATGGAAACCCTCAACCTCGCCGGCCTCAAGGGCTACCAGGTGGGCGGCACGCTGCACATCGTCTCCAACAACCAGGTCGGCTTCACCACCAACCCGGACGAAGCCCGCACCGGCCGTCATTGCACCGAGATCGCCAAGTTCACGGAGTCCCCGATCTTCCACGCCAACGGCGACGATCCCGACGCCGTCGTGCTCGCCGCGGAGATCGCGCTCGAATACCGCCAGAGGTTCGGCGCCGACGCCGTGCTGGATATCGTCTGCTACCGTCGCTACGGCCACAACGAGACCGACGAACCGGCGTTCACCCAGCCCGTGCTTTACAAGGAGATCGCCGCTCACCCGAGCGTCGCCGAGCTCTACGCCTCCCGCCTGACCGAATCCAAGTCGGCTCCGGACGGCGAACTCATCGCCCTGCGCACCGAATTCGACGTGCTCCTCAACGCCGCGCAGGAACGCGCCCAGGCGTCGATCGCCGCCGAAGTCGAGGAGCGCAAGACCAAGCCGGTCGGCGTCCGCCCCTTCCGCTCGGCCTACGAACACAACGTCGACACGACCGCCCCGCGCGAACTGCTCGACAAGGTCGCGCCGGTGCTCTGGCAGACCCCGCCTGACTTCGCGCCCAACCCGAAGATCAAGCGCCTCCTGGACGCCAAGGCCGAAGCCTACAAGGCCGGCGCCAACATCGACTGGAGCCTCGGCGAAGGCCTCGCTTTCGCTTCCCTGCTCGCCGAAGGCTACCCCGTGCGCATCTCCGGACAGGACTGCGAACGCGGCACGTTCTCCCACCGCCACGCGGTGCTGCACGATCCTTCCAACGACGCCGAATATTGCCCGCTCGGTTCGATCGCCGGCGCCGAGATCGAACTCGTCAACTCCTCCCTCTCCGAATACGCGGTCCTCGGTTTCGACTACGGCTACTCGCTCGAAGCCCCGGATTCATTGGTCATCTGGGAAGCCCAGTTCGGTGACTTCGCCAACGGCGCGCAGATCATGATCGACCAGTTCATCGCTTCGGCCGAATCGAAGTGGGGTCAGACCAGCGGCCTCGTCATGCTCCTCCCTCACGGCTACGAAGGCCAGGGTCCGGAACACTCCTCCGCCCGCCTCGAACGCTTCCTCCAGCTTTGCGCCGAGAACAACATTCAGGTCGCCCAGCCTTCCACGCCCGCCCAGCTCTTCCACGCGCTGCGCCGCCAGGTGAAGTCCGACCTCCGCAAGCCGCTGGTCGTCATGACCCCGAAGAGCCTGCTCCGTCACAAGGCCTGCGTCAGCACGCTCGCCGACCTCACGGGAGGTCGCTTCCAGGCCATCCTGCCCGACGCCACCCCGGCCGCCAAGACGGAGCGACTGCTGCTCTGCTCCGGCAAGGTATTCTACGAACTCGATGCCGAGCGCGCCGCCCGCAAGGACACCGCGACGACCATCGTGCGCGTCGAACAGTTCTACCCCTTCGACTCCGCGACGCTCGCCAAGCTCCATGCCGACCTCGGATCGCCGAAGAAGGTCGTCTGGGTCCAGGACGAGCCCAAGAACATGGGCGGCTGGTCTTTCGTCGCCCCGCTGATCGAAGACACCCTCGGACTCCGCCCGGCTTACGCCGGCCGCGATGCCGCCGCTTCCCCTGCCGTCGGTTCCCTCTCCGTCCACAAGATCGAGCAGGCCGACGTCATCAGGCAGGCCTTTAGCGCCTAATACGGGTCAGTAGCCGATTTTGTCGGCCCGACTACCCCTCCTACTACCCCTTAAACGACCTCCTAAGGTCCTTTAAAGGGCTATTTCCCCGTTGAAACGCCTCGGAATGGGTTCCAATTTGATAACCACCCAACTTTCATGGCCGTCGAAGTCAAAATCCCTCCCATGGGCGAATCCATCACCGGGGGCCTCCTGGCCGCCTGGCTGGTCAAGTCCGGTGACGCCGTCCGAAAGGGTCAGCCGCTCTTCTCCTACGAGACCGACAAGGTCACCTCCGAAGGGACCGCCGAAGTCGATGGCAAGATCACCATCGTCGTGAACGCCGGCACCGACGTCGTCGTCGGTCAGGTCGTCGCTTCGATCGAAGCCGGCGCCGCCGGCAACGCCCCTTCCGCTCCCGCCGCTCCGGCCCCCGCCGCCAAGGCTGCGCCTGCCCCGGCTGCCGCGCCCGCCGCCGCACCTGCGGCCAAGCCTGCTCCGGTCGCCGCCAAGTCCGGCGCCGCCGCCGAAATCTCTCCCGCCGTCCGTCGCATCTCCGAAGAAACCGGTCTCGATCCCGCCGGCGTCGAAGGCACCGGCAAGGCCGGCCGCGTGACCAAGGGCGACATGCTCGCCGCGCTTTCGGGCCAGACCCCGATCCGCGCCGTCGCTCCGGCCGCCGCTGCCTCAGCCCCGGCCGCTCCGGTCGTCATCCCTTCGCGCGACGGCCGTACCTCGCGCAAGCGCATGTCCCCGCTGCGTCGCAAGATCGCCGAGCGTCTCGTGCAGGCGAAGTCCGAGACCGCGATGCTCACGACCTTCAACGAGGTCAACATGGCGCCGGTCATGGAGCTGCGCAAACGTCACGGCGAAGAATTCCTCAAGAAATACGGGGTCAAGCTCGGCTTCATGTCCTTCTTCGTGAAGGCCGCCGTGCAGGCGATGAAGGAAGTCCCGGCGATCAACGCCCAGCTCGACGGCGAAGACATCATCGAGAACCACTTCTATGACATCGGCGTGGCCGTCGGCACCGACAAGGGCCTCATGGTCCCCGTCGTCCGCGACTGCGACCAGCTCAACTTCGCCGGCATCGAGAAGGCCATCGGCGACTTCGGCAAGCGCGCCCGCGACGGCAAGATCCAGCTCCCTGAGCTCCAGGGCGGCGTCTTCACCATCTCCAACGGCGGTATCTACGGCTCGATGCTCTCGACGCCGATCCTCAACCACCCGCAGGCCGCCATCATGGGCCTCCACAACATCGTCGAACGTCCGGTCGCCGAGAACGGCCAGGTCGTGATCCGTCCGATCATGTACCTCGCCCTCTCCTACGATCACCGCCTCATCGACGGCAAGGAGGCCGTGACGTTCCTCGTCAAGGTGCGCCAATACATCGAAGACCCGCAGCGCCTGCTGTTCGGCGTCTGAACCTTTCCTCCATTCCTACCGCAATGTCTCAATTCGATCTCGTCGTAATCGGCTCCGGCCCCGGTGGCTATGTGGCCGCCATCAAAGCCGGCCAGCTCGGCCTCAAGGTGGCCCTCGTGGAGAAGGACAACTCCCTCGGCGGCACCTGCCTCAACGTCGGCTGCATCCCCTCCAAGGCCCTGCTCCACTCCACCGAAGTCTACCAGCACGCCGTGCACGGCAAGAAGCACGGCCTCGTCGGCGCCGAGAAGATCACCTTCGACGTCGCCGCGATGCTCGCCAACAAGGACAAGGTCGTCGCCCAGCTCAACATGGGCGTCGGCGCGCTGCTCAAGAAGCGCAACGTCGAGATCGTCCGCGGCCTCGGCCGCCTCGTGAAGTCCGGCCAGGTCCTCGTGCGCTCCACCGCCGGCGACCGCACCCTCGAGACGAAGAACATCCTCATCGCCACCGGCTCCGTGCCGGTCGAACTGCCCTTCATGAAGTTCGACGGTGAGACCGTCATCTCCTCCGATCACGGCATCTCGCTGAAGTCCGTCCCCGAGAAGATGGTCGTCGTCGGTGCCGGCGCGATCGGCCTCGAGCTCGGTTCCGTCTGGGCCCGCCTCGGCTCCCATGTCACCGTCGTCGAGATGCTCCCGGGCATCGGCGGTCCCGCCTACGACGCCGACATCGCCAAGGCCGCGCAGAACGCCTTCGAGAAACAGGGTCTCAAGTTCGAACTCGGCGCCAAGGTCACCGGCGTCAAGAAGACCGCCGCCGGCTCCGCTCTCACCGCCGAACGCGACGGAAAGGCCCTCGAATTCCCCGCCGACAAGATCCTCGTCGCCGTCGGCCGCAAGGCCAACACGACCGGCCTCGGCGCCCAGGAAGCCGGCCTCAAGCTCGATGAGCGCGGCCGCATCGTCATCGACGGACACTTCCAGACCAACCTTCCCGGCGTCTACGCCATCGGCGACGTCGTCGCCGGTCCGATGCTCGCCCATAAGGCCGAGGAAGAAGGCGTCGCGGTCGCCGAGAACCTCGCGGGCAAGAAAGGCCACGTGAATTACGGCGTCATCCCCGGCGTCATCTACACCGACCCCGAAGTCGCCTGCGTCGGCATCTCCGAAGCCGAAGCCAAGGCCAAGAACATCGAGGTCGCCATCGGCAAGTTCCAGCTCGCCGGCAACGGCCGCGCCATCGCCTCCGACTGCACCTCCGGCTTCGTGAAGGTCATCGCCTGCGCGAAGACCGACAAGCTCCTCGGCGTCCAGATGGTCGCCAAGGGCGCTTCCGAGATGATCGCCGCCGCCTGCGCCCACATGGAATACGGTGGCAGCGCCGAAGACGTGGCCCGCACCTGCTTCGCCCACCCGACCGTCAGCGAGTCCTTCAAGGAAGCCGCGATGGCCGTCAGCAAATCGAGTCTCCACTCGCTCTGAGCGCGGCCGGATTTTCGAACGAAAGGGTGCGAATAGCACCCTTTCTTGTTTTACGGCCAAATCAGGACGCCCTCCCAATTGAAGGGAAGGCGTCGATTGAAAAGCAAGGGGCCAGGCTTGCCACGGCACACGGATGAACTGACTGCCGTTGCTTCCTTCCGGACCTGGCGGGATTCGTCGGCCACCCGTTGCATGGGGCCTGGCTTGCTTATATTAATGCCCGCCTAGTCCGTTCTTTTCAATCCCCAACTTAACCCCTAATCATTCCCCTTTCCGATGGCCGAAATCCCCAAATCTTATGAGCCGCAAGGCGTCGAACAGCAGTGGTATGACCGCTGGGTCTCGGCGGGCTGCTTCCAAGGCAAGGTTGATCACTCCCGCGAGTCCTTCGCGGTGATGATCCCGCCGCCCAACGTCACGGGCGTGCTCCACATGGGTCACCTGCTCAATAACACGCTGCAGGACATCATGGTCCGCCGCGCCCGCCAGGAAGGCAAATCCGCCCTCTGGCTCCCCGGCACCGACCACGCCGGCATCGCGACGCAGTCCCGCGTCGAGAAGGAACTCCGCCAGAAGGAAGGAAAGACACGCCACGACCTCGGCCGCGAGAAATTCATCCAGGTCGCGTCCGAATGGCGCGACAAGCACGGCGGCATCATCCTCGGCCAGCTCCGAAAGCTCGGCGCCTCCTGCGACTGGGACCGCACCGTTCACACGCTCGACGCCGGCTACTCGCAGGCGGTGCTCCAGACTTTTGTCACGCTCTACGAACGCGGATACGTCTACCGCGGCAAGCGCATGGTCAACTGGTGCCCGGTCTCGCAGACCGGACTGTCCGACGAAGAGGTGATCATGAAGCCCTCCAAGGGCTCCCTCTATCGCATGCGCTACGAGGTCGCCGACCTCCCCGGCACGTTCCTCGAGATCTCGACCACCCGCCCCGAGACCATCCCCGGCGACGCCGCCGTGGCGGTGCATCCCGAAGACGAACGCTACAAGCACCTGATCGGCAAGCATGTCTGGCGCCCCTTCCCTCGCGCGCGGATCCCGATCGTCGGCGACGCCGCGGTCGAGAAGGAATTCGGCACGGGCGTCCTCAAGGTCACCCCGGCCCATGACCGCACCGACTTCGACATCGGCAAGCGCCATCAGCTCCCGGTCATCGACGTGATGAACCCGGACGGCACGATGAACGCCGACGCCGGCCCGCTCGCGGGCATGGAACGCTTCAAGGCCCGTCACGCCGCCGAGAAGCTGCTCGAGGAACTGGGCGCACTGGTGAAGACCGAGCCCTACGAGAACACCGTCGGCTTCTCCGAACGCGCCGACGTGCCGATCGAACCCCGCCTCAGCGAACAGTGGTTCATCCGCTACCCGAAGATCGACGAAGCCAAGCGCGCCGTCACCTCGGGCATCATCAAATTCCACCCGGAACGATGGACCAAGACCTACCTCCACTGGCTCGAGAACATCCAGGACTGGTGCGTCAGCCGCCAGCTCTGGTGGGGCCACCGCATCCCGGTCTGGTATCGCAAGGGCGCCGACCGCAACGACCCGAAGAACCTCCACGTCTCCCTCACCGCCCCTGCCGACGCCGCCAACTGGGAACAGGATCCCGACGTGCTCGACACGTGGGCGTCCTCCTGGCTCTGGTGCCTCGCGACCATCGGCTGGCGCAAGCCGGGCGAGACGACCGAGGAACTCAAGCACTGGTATCCGACCGGCGCCCTCGCCACGGGGCCTGACATCATCTTCCTCTGGGTGGCCCGCATGATCATCGCCGGCCTCGAACTCCACGGCCCGGAGAAGAAGACGCTCACCGACGACGAGATCCGCCAGCGCATCCCGTTCAAGCGCGTCTACTTCAACGGCATCATCCGCGACAAGCTCGGCCGCAAGATGTCGAAGTCCCTCGGCAACTCGCCCGAGCCGCTCGACCTGATCGCCAAGTTCGGCGCCGACGGCCTCCGCTTCGGCCTGCTGTCGATCGCGCCGAAGGGCCAGGACATCCTCTTCGACGAGGACCGCGTCGCCCAAGGCCGCAACTTCTGCAACAAGCTCTGGAACGCCGCCCGCTTCCGCCAGATGTCCGGCCCGATGGCCGACAACTCGACGCTCGCCGCCGTCGTCGGCCGCATCAAGGCCTCCCAGCTCGACGACGATGACTTCGCGATCCTGCAAGGGCTCGCCGAGCTCACCGACAGTACGACCAAGAATCTCGAGGAGCACGAGTTCACGGCCTACGCCCAGGGTCTCTACTCCTTCTTCTGGGGCGACTTCTGCGACTGGTATGTCGAAGCCTCGAAGGCCCGCCTCAAGGACCCGGTCCTCGTGGGCAACTGCCTCGCGGTCCAGGACCTGGTCCTGCGTCAGTTCCTCCTGCTCCTGCACCCGGTGGCGCCCTTCATCTCCGAGGAGCTCTGGCACCTCCTGGGTTACGGCACCGAGAACGACTTCATCCAGAACCACCACACCGGCACCGGCGGCGACCTGCTCCGCGTCCTTCGCGAGAACGGCATCAAGCTCAGCGCGGCCAAGGTCGCGGACGTCGCTTTGCTGCGTGAGTTCGTCGCTTCGGTGCGCGCCCTGAAATCCCAGGCCAACCAGGCCACCCGCCGCGACTCGGTGATCACCGTCGTCGCCAAGGACGCCACGGCCAAAGCCCTGCTCACGGCCAACCGCGAGAAGCTCAGCAGCCTCGCCGGCCTCGCCGAACTCGGCTTCGCCGACGACGCGGGCGGTCGCACGGGCTCGCTGACCTCCGTCGGCACGGTGATGCTTGAACTCTCCGGCACGGTCGACGTCGCCGCCGAGAAGGTCCGCCTCGCCAAGGAGCTCGCGAAGCTCGAACAGGCGGTCGCCGCCGGCGAAGCGAAGCTCACCAACGAGGCGTTCGTCTCCAAGGCTCCGCCCAAGATCCTCGAAGGGGCGCGCAAGCAGCTCGACGAAGCCAAGGCCAAGCGCGACGAGATCGCGCGCATGCTCACGACCCTCGGCTAAGATGATCAGGACAAGGCTCCATCCCGACAAGCAGTCCGCCGCGAAGGCGATCGCCCGGGAGATTGCCGACCTGATCGAGATACGCTCGAAATCGGGCAAGCCGACGGTGTTGGGCCTAGCCACGGGCTCCACGCCCCTGCCCCTCTACGCCGAACTGATCCGTCTCCATCGCGAAGCGGGCCTCAGCTTCCGCTCGGTGGTCACGTTCAACCTCGACGAATACGAAGGCCTGGGGCCGGACCATGCCCAGTCCTACCGGTTCTTCATGGAGGCGAACCTGTTCGGACATCTCGATATCCCGAAGTCAGCCATCCACATTCCCGACGGACGCGCCGCCGACCCCGCGCGTGAATGCGCGGCCTATGAAGCCGCCATCCGCGCGGCCGGAGGCATCGACCTCCAGGTCCTCGGCATCGGCCGCACCGGACACATCGGCTTCAACGAGCCGCCCTCGTCCGTCGACAGCCGCACCCGGTGGGTCCACCTCGATGAGGTGACCCGCAAGGACAACTCGGTCTTCTTCGGCGACCTCGCCCAAGTCCCTCATGGCGCCCTGACCATGGGCGTGGCGACCATCCTCGAAGCCCGCCGCGTCGCCTTGCTCGCCTTCGGGGAGGCGAAGGCCGCCATCGTCGCCCGCGCCGTGAAGGAGACGCCTTCCGCCGTCTGTCCGGCGACCTGGCTCCAGCAGCATCCCGACTGCACGTTCCACCTCGACGCCGCCGCGGCCAAGAGCCTCTGAGCCTGACGATGGATGCCGCCCCACGCCATCGTTCGTCGATCGATCCGGGATTGGTGCCGGCCGCCCTCTGGACGCGCGCGTACCTCCGCCGCTGCGCCGCGACCGCCGGGTCCTCTGAGCTGACGATCGCGCTTCGGCGCACCGACGGCACGGCGTCCCTCTTCCGCACGCAGGTGCTCGCTGCAGGAATCGATGACTCCGCGACGTACCTTCACGTCGAACGCACGGTCAAGTTCCTGCTTTGGTCACGCGGCGGTTCGGATGTCCTGCTCAGCGGCCCCCTGGCGGCTATGCTGGCCACTCGACTCCAGGCCGACTACGCCCCTTCCGGCGTACGCGCCTTCGACGCTGATTTCTTCCGCAAGGTCTTTGAAAAGCCGTTGAGCTTCTCCGCCGTCACCGAGGCCGAACTCCCGCTCGCCTCTGCTTCTCATCTTCCGCTGGGCAGAAACCTCGACGGATGCCGTATCGGCTTCGACCTCGGCGGTTCGGACCGCAAATGCGCCGCGGTCATCGACGGCAAGGTCGTCTTCTCGGAAGAGGTGAAGTGGGATCCGTATTTCCAATCCGACCCAGCCTATCATCTCGCCGGCATCCGCCATTCGTTGGAACTCGCCGCACGTCACCTCCCGCGGATCGACGCCATCGGAGGCTCCTCCGCCGGCGTCTACGTCAACAACAAGGTCCGTATCGCCTCGCTTTTCCGCGGCGTCCGGGATGAGGCCGTCTTCGACGCCAAGGTGCGCGACATGTTCGTCGAGCTGGCCCGCGAATACGCCGTGCCGTTCGAAGTGCTCAACGACGGCGACGTGACCGCCTTGGCGGCTTCGATGTCCCTCGGCCGCAACGCGGTGCTAGGCGTGGCCATGGGCACCAGCGTGGCCGCCGGCTACGTCGACCAAGCGGGCAATCTCACGAACTGGCTCAGCGAACTGGCCTTCGTTCCGATCGACTATCGACCCGACGGACCCTCCGACGAATGGTCGGGCGACCAGGGATGCGCGGTGCAGTATTTCAGCCAACAAGGGGTAGGACGCCTCCTCCCGCTGGCCGGCATCGATCTGTCTCCGTCCCTGAAGCTCCCGGAGCAGCTCGAAGAACTCCAGCGCCTGATGCTGCAAGGCGACCCTCGGGCCCGTAAGGTCTACGAAGCCATCGGCATCGCCCTGGGCTACTCGATCGCGCATTTCGCCAGCTTCTACGAGATGGGCTGCCTCCTGATCATGGGCCGGGTGACCTCCGGCCAAGGTGGAAGCCTCATCATCGAACACGCCCAAGCGATCCTCCGCGACGAATTCCCCGAACTTCGCATCGACCTCGTCGTGCCCTCTGAGAAAGATAAGCGTCACGGTCAGGCCGTCGCCGCCGCCTCCCTTCCTTCTCTTCGCCGATGATCCCGCTCAACCCGCGCGCCCGCCTCATGATCCCGGACGGCATGGCCGCCCCGGAAGCCCTGCGTCGGACCACCCATCTCGGCATCGGCGCCCACCAGGACGACCTGGAGTTCATGGCCTTCCACGGGATCCTCGCCTGCTATGACCGCGCCGACCGCTGGTTCGGCGGCGTGACCATCACCGACGGACGAGGAAGCTCCCGCGCCGGCAAGTTCAAGGATTGGACCGACGACCAGATCGCCGCCGAACGGATCCGCGAGCAGGACGCCGCCGCCGTGATCGGACAATACTCCTTCATGGCCCAGCTGGGCTATCCCAGCGCCACCGTCCGTGATGCCCGTGAGTCGTCCGTGCGCGACGACCTCCTCCGCATCCTGGAAGCCACCCGTCCCGAAGCCGTCTACCTGCACAATCTGGCGGACAAGCATGACACCCACGTCGGTTGCGCGCTTCGCTGCATCGAGGCCATCCGACTCCTGCCCAAATCCGACCGCCCCAAGAAGCTGTACGGCTGCGAAGTCTGGCGCGACCTCGATTGGCTCGTCGACACCGAGAAGACCCCGATGCCCGTCTCGGAACGCCCCGAACTCGCCCGGGCCTTGAACGAGGTCTTCGCCACCCAGATCGCCGGCGGCAAACGCTATGACCTCGCGGTCATCGGACGCCGGACGGCCAACGCCACCTTCAGCCAGGCGCACTCGACCGACCAGGAGACCGCCATGCAGTGGGCGATGGACCTCACCCCGCTGGCGCAGGACGATTCGCTCGACCCTCTCACCTACACGCTCGGCTTCATCGACCGACTCAAGGCCGACGTGACGGCGCGCATCCGCAAATCTCTCTGACATGAAACCCACCCTTCTCGTCCTCGCCGCCGGCATGGGCAGCCGCTACGGCGGCCTCAAGCAGATCGACCCGATGGGTCCCTCCGGCGAGACCATCCTGGACTACTCCGTCTTCGACGCCCTGCGCGCCGGCTTCGGCAAGGTCGTCTTCATCATCCGGCCCGATTTCGAGAAGGATTTCCGCGAGCGCATCGCGGCGAAATTCGCCGGACGGATCGAGGTCGGCTTCGCCTTCCAGACCATCGACCAGCTGCCGGCCGGCTTCTCCGTCCCTGCCGGACGCGAAAAGCCTTGGGGCACCACCCACGCCATCCTCTGCGCCCGCGAAGCCGTCGACACGCCTTTCGCCGTGATCAACGCCGACGACTTCTACGGCCGGGACTCCTATGCCGTGCTGGGACGATACCTGCAGGCTCTGGACGTCCGTTCGACGGCCTACTCGATGGTCGGCTTCACGCTCAAACACACGCTCTCCGAGCACGGCACGGTCGCCCGCGGCGTCTGCAAGACCGATGCGTCCGGCAAGCTCACCGACATCCAGGAACTGACGAAGATCTCCAAGCTTCCGGTCGGCGCCGAACACCGCGGCGAAGACGGCACGACGGTCAGCCTGACGGGCGAAGAGCCGGTCTCGATGAACATGTGGGGCTTCACCCCGGCCATCTTCCCTCAACTCGCCGCCGACTTCGACGCCTTCCTCCGCGCCAAGGGCTCGGAGATGAAGAGCGAGGCCTATATCCCGATGTCCGTCGGCAACCTGATCCGCTCCGCTCAGGCCACCTGCCAGGTCCTCCGTACGGATTCCGCCTGGTTCGGCGTCACTTACCGCGAAGACAAGCCCATCGTCCAGGAAAGCATCCTCCTTCAGGTGCAGTCCGGAGCTTATCCGGCGACGCTCTGGTCCTGACATGCCCGCCTCCGCCGCCGAAGCCTTGGTCGTCTCCTCCGGATTCGCGTTCGGCGGCAAGGTCCTGTCGGCGGCTCCTTACGGCAGCGGTCATATCAACGATACGTTCCTCGTCCTGATCGAAGCCGCTCCCGGGCCTCGTCGCTTCATCCTGCAGCGCATCAACCATCACGTCTTCAGACAGCCCGACCTGCTGATGGAAAACGTGGAACGCGTCTGCGCCCACGCCCATGCCAAGCTGCGCGCCGCAGGCTCGACCGACGCGCATCGCCGAGCTCTCCGGCTCATCCCCACCACCCAGGGCAAGGCGTGGCATGTCGACGACGCCGGCAACCGCTGGCGATGCTATGACTTCATCGAAGGCGCGACCGGTCACGATGTCGTGCGCTCCTCCGCCCAAGCCGAGGCTGCGGCCAAGGCCTTCGGCGCCTTCCAGGCCTTGCTCGCCGACCTTCCCGGAGGCCGCCTGCACGAGACCATCCCCGGCTTCCATCACACCCCCGGCCGCTACGCCCGTTTCCAGGCCGCCCTCGCCGCCGACACCCACGGACGCGCCGCCGCGGCGGCGCCGGAGATCGCCTTCGCGTTGGCCCGCGCCCACGAGGTCGGCGTGGTCGTCGACGCCCTCCGGGACGGCGCCCTGCCGGAACGGGTGACGCACAACGACACCAAACTGAACAACGTCCTGCTCGACGACGTGACCCAGGAAGGCGTCTGCGTCATCGACCTGGACACGGTGATGCCCGGCTCGGCGCTCTACGATTTCGGCGACCTCGTGCGAACCTCGACCTCGCCCGTCGCCGAAGACGAGACCGACCTCTCCAAGGTCACGATGCAGCTGCCGATGTTCGAGGCGCTGGTCCGCGGCTACCTGGCTTCCGCTCGAGGTTTCCTGACGCCCCGCGAGAAGGAGCTCCTCCCTTTCGCCGGCAAGCTCATCACCTTCGAGATCGGCCTGCGTTTCCTGACCGATTGGCTTGAAGGCGACACCTACTTCAAGATCAAACGGCCCACGCACAACCTCGACCGAACCCGCACGCAATTCAAGCTGGTCGCCTCCATCGAGGAGCAGCTTCCCGCCATGCGCGAAATCGTCGCCCGCGCATGAGCCGCGTCCTCATCACCGGCGGCGCCGGCTTCATCGGCTCCCACCTGGCTCGCCACTTCGCCTCACGCGGCGAGGTGACCATCCTCGATGACCTCCGCAGCGGTCATGCCCGCAATCTGGACGGCTTGGCCTGCCGCTTCGTCCGCGGATCCATCCTCGACGACGACGCCTTGCGCGACGCCATCGTCGGCGCCGAAGAGGTCTACCACCTTGCCGCGATGGTTTCGGTGCCGGAGTCGGTGGCCAAGCCTGTCGAGTGCGCCGAACTCAACACCGAGGGAACACGACGCGTGCTGGAGGCCGCTCAGGCCGCCGGCGCCCGCAAGGTCGTGCTCGCCTCCTCCGCCGCCATCTACGGGGACAATCCGACCGTGCCCAAGCTGGAGACCATGCCTCCCGAGCCGAAGTCGCCCTATGCGGAGACCAAGCTCGCCGGCGAACGTCTGCTGGAGGAATACCGCCGGACGCACGGACTCGGCACGACGAGCCTGCGCTTCTTCAACGTGTTCGGGCCGCGCCAGGATCCGCGCTCGGCTTATGCCGCCGCGGTCCCGATCTTCATCGCCAAAGCCCTCCGCGACGAGCCGATCGGCATCCATGGCGACGGCGGCCAGACCCGGGACTTCGTGCACGTGACCGACATCGTCGGCGCGCTCGCCTACGCAGGCGCATCGGCGGACATGCATGGCACGTACAACGTCGGTTACGGCCGCAGCCAATCCATTCTCGAGCTAGCCCGGGAGATCCTTCGCCTCACGGGATCGAAATCCCGCATCGAACACCTGCCCACGCGGGCCGGCGACGTGCGTCATTCATTGGCTTCCAACCAACGGCTCCTGGCCGCAGGCTGGAAGCCGCGCTCTTCGGTCGCCGCCGGGCTGGTCGAGACGATCGACTACTTCCGTCAGCTCAAGGCGTGACGACCAACGTCACGCGCAGGAGTTCTTCCTGTCCGTCGTTGAGATTGAGCCAGAAGTCGTAAGTACCGGGCGCGGGGAGACGCAGACGGAAAGCCAGCGTCGGATCCTCCGCATATTCGCCGCCTTCGAGGGTCGGATGCATGTGGGCGTAGCCAGCCTCAGGACGGTCGACGGAGAAGACCACCGCATGGCCCAACGAACCCATGATGGGCTTGAGACGAAGCTTCCTGCCTTCGAGCCCCGACAGGCGAAGTCGAATCATCGCGGAAGAGCCGGTCTGGCTGGTCGACGTGGTAAGTTCCACGATACGATTGCGAGGGACGGGAGCGGACGGTGGGGCGGCCGTGGTGAAAGCGGGCGCCACCTCGGCCTCGGCCATCATGGTGCGAGAAGTACGCGCATCGCTGAAGTCGACATACGCACGCAAACCCATGCCACGCAGGTGGGCCGGCACTTCAAAGCGCCATGAGCCATCAGCGGCGGGCTGAGGGTGAAGGTGCGCATACTGCCGCTCCCCGTCGACTTGTCGGAGGTGCAGGTGCACGCGCTGAGTATGGGAAATCGCCACCTCGTGGGAATAGTAGGGGTGACCGTCGTCCTTGAGGAGACGCACCTCGCCCGACTTGCCTTCCGCATCCAAGACCACCTTCAGCTCCACGGGGAAGCGCAGGCCTTTCGGGGAATAGAAATTGGCCTCCTCGTTGACGCCGCAGAACTCGAGACCGTCCACCACGACCGGCTGGTGATCGGCATGCAGGAACGTGCACTGGGTGTCAGGCAAGGAACGCAGGCCGAAGAATCCCAGGATCGCGACGGCCGTGATGATCCCGACTTGGCGGAGGTTCGACATCAGCGACGGGAGCCGGCGCCACCCTCGAGGGAGAGCAGACGACGGGCGATTTCCTCCGGATCGAAGGAAGGCCCTTCGTTTCGGAAAGCGATGCGTCCTTCCGGGGTGATCACGATGAGCGCGGCGTTATGGACGATGGTGCCGTCATCACGCAGGGTCTGGATGCCGTAATGGCGCATCAGGTCCTTGATCTGACCGGAATCGCCGGTGAGGAAGCGATGACGGGCATGGTCGATGCCATAACCGTCCGCATAGGCGCGGAGCAGTCCGGGAGTATCGGTCTCCGGATCGAAAGTAATGGTCACCAGGCGGATGCCCGCGGCGGCGGGGTCTTTGGCGAGACGATCGCCGAGGGACTTCATGCAGGCGGTCGAAGCCGGGCACATGCGGGCGACGCGGCAGCTGGTGAAGACGAAGTTCAAAGCGATCGCATGCCCGAGCAGGTCTTTCTTCATCACCAGTCGGCCGTCCTGATCCCAGAGCGCCATGTTCGGCATCAGCTCATTGGGCATGCGGGTCACGAGGCGGCCTTTGTCGACGGTTTCACGGCGCAGGACATCGGTGACCTCGGCCACGCGACGGAGTTCTTCCGGATCGGCCGAGACGACGCCGCGGGCCAAGGTTTCAGAACCCTCGATGACGGCCTCGTATCGGACCAGACGACCGACCCAACCGACCTTGCGATCTCCCTCGGAAAAGCGACGCAGCAGCACCGCACCCTCGGAGGGGTCGGGCGAGATCTTGGCCCAGCCATCCGCTCCGACGGAGACCACCTTCCCCTTCTCGGTGGCGGCGGAAAGACCGACGACGGCCAGCAGGAGGAAAAGGATGGGACGCATGATCAGAGGTGTTCGCCTGAAGGACCAAGGAGCAGCTCTACCATCCCGTGTCGAACGCCGTGGTGAGAAAGATGGAAAGCTTCCGCCCCCGTGAGGTCGGCCAGCACGCACAGGGTGATCAGGGCAGCGGGCATGATGTCCGCCCTTTCGGCCGGGATACCCGGGATGGAACGGCGCCCCGCCAGGTCCGCGGCGCACATCCGGTCGCGCAACTCACGGATACGCAGCACGGGCAGGCGACCGCCCACCGGGGCTTCGCCCAAGGCTTCGAGGTGCAAGGCGACGGCGGCGAAGACGCCTCCGGCTCCGACGATCAGGAACTTGTCCGCCGCGCCGGCCGGAACCACGGTCTGAAGCGAGGCCAGGAGGTGGGTCCGAATGGAAAGCTGATCTAGCTCATCCACCGGGCCTTGTCCCCCACGCAGGAAGCCGTGCGTCAGACGTACCGACCCCAGTGGGAAGCTGCGGGCGAGCACGCAACGCTGTCCGCGCAGGACGGAGACCTCAAGGCTGCCGCCGCCGAGGTCGAACGACAGGATGTCGGCGTAAGACTGGTAGGCGGGATCGGCGCGCACGCCGGCCGCGGCGAGCCTGGCCTCCACCTCACCGGAGACGATGGTCAGGGGGATGCCGGTGGCGGCTTCGACCTCACGGGCGAACTCCTGGCGGCTGACGGACTCGCGCACGGCGCTCGTGGCGAGCACGCAGAGACGCGTGGCGCCATGCGAACGCGCATACGCGACCAGGCGGCCGATGGCGGCGACGGCTTCGGCTCGGGATTCGGAAGAGAAAGGTTCGGCGGGTCCCCCCTCCGGCTGGAGGCGGACGGCTTCGGATTTACGTCCGAGCTCGCGGCGATCGGCCGCGGAGATGACCGCTACCTTGATGGAATTGGAGCCTACGTCGACGACGGCGATGACGGACATGTTCAGAATAGGAATTGGCCCTTCAGTCCGCCGAAAAGATGGAGGCCATCCTGCGTCTCGAACTCCTTGGTACGGGCGGCGCAGAAATAGGTCAGCGAACAGGAAGAGAACTGCATCGTCGCGCCCAGCGCGGTCTGCAGGATGATGGGAGAGCGGGTGACGGCGCGGGAATCGCGGAAGTTCGTACCATCGGTGGCGTAGTTACGCACGACGACCTCGACCTGCGCGTCAGCGAAGCCCCAGAAAGCGATGCCTTCCTTCTCCGGACCACGCAGGTCGGTCGAAGGATCATAACCGTTGGAGTGACGGATATAGCTGTGACCCCAAGAACGGCCCAGGTCGGAGCCCCAACGGAACTGGGCGCCGAAGATCGCCTCAGTCCGGAGGGTACCGAGCTGCAGGACGGCGCGGGCGATCAGGTCGCGCGTGTCGTGGTCTGGTCCGTCGAGGTCGAAACGGCGACGGAACTCGCCGTCTATGTTGATGAGCAACTCATCCGGCAGCTGCGTCCCCCAGCCTACCGCCTGAGGCGTGCCGATGAGGTCGTGGAATTTATTCTGCACCGTCTCGCCCCCGGCGGAAGGACCGATGACGCCGACCTTGGCTTCGACGGAGAAGAGACTATCGCGCTTGCCGCCGCGCTCAAGCACCCGGCCATAACCCCAGCCCAGATACAGCGCGCCGGAATAAGGCAGGTCAGTATAGGGCGGCGTGACCGAAGGAGGATTCAAGGTGTCCGACGGCGTGTTGATCTCCTGGGTCAGCGAGAAGAACATGCCATCGTCGCGGTTGACCGAGATCTTCAGGCCCTGCGTGTAGTAACGGTCCTTGTTGGTCGGAGCGAACTTGTCGTTCTCTTCGGTCACGGCGACCACCCATGGCTTGGACGCAGGCTCCGCCGCCGATGCGAGACCGGCGAAGAACAGGAGGGCGAATGGACGGGCGACGGACATCGACGAAGGGTCAGCAAAGCGAACGAAGCAGGCAGGGACAATGCCTTTCTGACTTGTGAATGCTTGGGTGTCCAAGTATTTGACCATCAGGATGTCCCAACCGCCTTCAGGCTCGCCTTTTGCCCGGACGGAAGTCCGCGCCGACGGCCTCGCCGTGGTGACGGTCGGCGGCGACTGGAACCTGGACGACACCCTTCCCTCGGTGGTCATCCGGGGTGACCGCGTGAAGGTGATCGCGGAAGGACTGGGCGACTTCGACTCCTCCCTGCCCGCCTGGCTGCATGCCCACGGCAAGAACATCCGCGACCTGGACCTGAGCGACCTTCCCGCCCGGCTTCAGTCACTGGTGCGCATGGCCGAGAAGGCCGCCTTCCAGGACAACGATGACGAGAAGCTCGGACTCCTCGAACAGTTCGGGACCTGGGGCGTGGAAAGCGGCTCCTCATGGGCTCGTGCGTTCGAGCACATCGGACACACCGCCCTCGGCTTCGCGCGCATGCTCGTCGGCCGGGCGAAGGTCAACTGGGCCGATTTCTCCCTCCAGCTGCAGACCGCGGGCGTCGACGCCCTGCCGATCGTGGCGCTGCTCGGCTTCCTTACCGGCCTCATCATGGCCTACGTCGGCCTCATCCAGCTCCGCCAGGTCGGCGCCACCGTCTACGTCGCCAACCTCGTCTCCCTCGCCATGACCCGCGAGATGGGCGCGCTGATGACCGGCGTCATCGCGTGCGGACGCACCTCGACCGCCTTCGCCTCGCAGCTCGGCAGCATGAACGTCAGCCAGGAGACCGACGCCCTTCGCGCCCTCGGCATCCAGCCCGTCGAATACCTTGCCCTGCCTCGCATCCTCGCGGTCACGCTGATGGTCCCGCTGCTCGCCGTATTCGCCACCTTCGTCGGCGTGTTCGGAGGGATGGTGGTCGCCTGCGCCGGCGACCTGAGCGTGGAGCAATACCTCACGCAGGCGATCCGCGCCATCGCCTTCAAGAGCTTCCTGGTGGGCTTCATCAAGTCCATCGCCTTCGGCTTCATCGCCGCCTGGGCCGGCTGCTATCGCGGCGCCGTCGCCAAGCGATCGGCCCTCGGCGTCGGCGAGGCCGCGACGTCCGCCGCGGTGCTAGGCATCACGCTCATCGTCGTCTCCGACGCGTTGTTCGCCGTCATCTTCAACCTCTTCAACCTGTGAGCGGACCAAGCGACATCGTCAGCTGCGCGGACCTCGCCATCGGCCATGGCCGCAAGGTCATCATGGACCGGCTCACCTTCGCCCTGCCCGCCGGCAAGATCCTCGCCATCGTCGGGCCCAGCGGCTGCGGCAAGAGCACGCTCATGCGCGCCCTCGGCGGACTGGACGCGCCGCTCGGCGGCACCGCCCGCCTCATGGGCGTCGACCTCGCCGCCGCCGACGAAGCCGAACGCCAGACGATCCTCCGACGCAGCGGTTTCCTCTTCCAAGGCGCCGCCCTCTTCTCGTCGCTGACGCTGCGTGAGAACATCGAGATGCCGATGCGGGAGTTCCTGCGCTGCCCGCACAAGGAGATGCGCCAGCTCGCGGAATACAAGCTCGCCTTGGTCGGCCTCGCCGACGCGATGGACAAGCTTCCTTCCGAGATCAGCGGCGGCATGGCCAAGCGCGCCGGCATCGCCCGAGCCATGGCCTTGGATCCGGACGTCATCTTCCTCGACGAACCCAGCGCCGGCCTGGATCCGATGAGTTCCGGCCGTCTCGACGAGCTCATCCTCCGCCTCCGCGAAGCCTTCGGCACCACGGTGGTGCTGGTCAGCCACGAGATCCCAAGCATCCTGCGCACGGCGGACTTCTGCATTTACCTCGACCCCGAGACGGGCACCATGGGTGCGTACGGGCCGCCGAAAGGCTTCCTTCAGGCTGGCCAACCGCCGAAGGTGCACGCCTTCTTCTCCCAAGCCCGCTTCGACTGAACATGCGCCGTTCCGCCAACATGACACTGATCGGGGCCTTCGTGGCCGGCGGGATCCTGCTCATCATCGCCGCCGTGATCCTCCTCGGAGCCGGCTCCTTCACGGGCGCCAAGCCGGAGGCCATCTCCTACTTCGAAGATTCCGTCAGCGGCCTCGACATCGGCGCTCCGGTCAAGTTCCGCGGGGTCACGATCGGCAAGGTCAGCCAGGTCTTGCTGCACACCTCCGGACAGTCGGCCGCCGACTACTCCGTCCCGGTGGTCATGGAATTCTCGCCCGACCTCCTCACCCGCCGAGGACTCGACCAAGCCCTGCTCCAGAAGGAAGGCCTCGGCGTCTCCATCAGCAAGGGCCTCCGCGCCAAGCTCCAGCAGCAATCCGTCGTGACCGGCGTCCTCTACGTCGAGCTGGATTACTTCCCCGACACGACCTTCAAGCTGCACGCCAAGGACGGACCCTTGCCGGAGATCCCGACCCAGCCCTCCAACCTCGGCGCGCTGACCAAGGCCATCTCCCAGACGCTCGACCAGCTGAGCCGCATCGACTTCGTGAACATCACGAAGAAGGTGGACTCCATCCTCGGCCGTATCGACCAAGGCGCCGCGCAGATCGAGTTCGAGAAGATCAACGGCAACCTGGTCGCTGCTTCGGCCAACATCGCGAAGATCACGGGTGACCCGACCATCCCCCGCGCCGTCGCCGACTTCTCCGCCGCGATGCAGGGCGTCGACGCCCTGGTGAAACGCCTTTCGGCCAAGGTCGATCCCGTCGCCGCCGACATCCAAGGCATGGCCGCCGCCGGCCGCAAGGCCCTCGAGCGCCTCAATGAGACCTCCGAACACCTGCGCACGCTGACCAAACCCGGCTCTCCTGCCCGCCGCGACCTTGATCAGGCCCTGGCCGACGTCTCGGAGGCGGCGCAAGCCATCCGCTCCTTGGCCGACTTCATCGAACGTAATCCGGAGACGATCATCCAGGGCCGCAGCAAGGCTCCCACGCAGACGGTCGCCCCCAAGGAGGCTCCGCCCGCCAAATGATCTTCCGAGCCTTGCTCCTCATCCTGACCGCGCTCCTGAGCGGTTGCATCATCTTCGACAAGAAGAGCGAGGCCGTCGTCTTCCATCAGTTCGCCGCGCCGTCCGCCGTCCCCCCCACGTCAGGAAAGCCGGTCTTCGTTCCGCGCGCCATCATCCCTTCCGCGCTCCGCCGACCCAACGTCGTCCTCATCGACAACCATGGCTGGGTGCACGTCGAAGACGCGCATCGCTGGATCGCGCCGCTCGACCGCGCCATCCCCGAAACCATGGGACGTCATCTGAACGCGCTGGGCGTGGCGCGGACCACCAACCAGACGCCCTCCGAAGACCACCTCGTGCTGCTGCTGAGCGTGGACAAGATGGAGATCGTGGCTCCGGACGAGCCCGAACCTTCGATCTTCTCGTTGCCGGGTTCCTCCGTGAAACCAGGCTCCGCAGCGTTCCAGATCACCTGCCGCCTCGAGAAGTCCGACGGCACCTTGGTCGGCGTCAAGACGCTCTCCGAATCCCGCCTGCTCAAGGATCGCACGCCCGCCTCCTTCGTCCAAGCCCAGTCGTCCAACGTGGCCGCCGCCTCGGCCGAGCTCGCGAAATGGCTCCCGCTCACCTCTTCTTCGAAATGACCACCCCTTCCACCCCTCGCCCCAACGGCTTCTCCGAAGCCACCGGCGAGATCTGCTACGACCTCCCGTCATCCTACATCCCGCACGCGGGCACCGGACTGCTCCACCTTCCGCGCTTCCTGGCTAAGATCCGCAAGCACCTGAAAGGTGAGCTCCCGAAGTCCTATCAGCGCAACTTCTGCAAAGGCTTCGACCGCTTCCTGTGCCTGCACCTCGGCGTCGACCCCGAACAGGTCATCACCTGCGTCCGGGAGGCCCGCGACGAGGCCGACCTCGACGCCCGCCTGAAGACCCTTTTCCCCGCCGATCTCCGCGTCCACGTCTGGAACCGCGAACTGGTCCAGAAAGGCATGAGCGAGATGGGCCGCGAGGCCCTCAACGACGCCAAACGAAAGATGAACGCCGAGCACCGCACGGACGTCATCTCGTTCGCCGACATGATCGACTTCGACGAGGGACGCATCCTGTGAACACCCAAGACCCCCACCCTCACCGCCTGATCCTCCGAGGCCTGGCCCCGCTGCTCGCCTGCCTCAAGCATCACCCGAAGGCGTTGCGGGAGGTCGTCGCGACGGCCGCCTTCGCGCCGATGCTCGCCGAACACGACGCGACCTTCGCCGAACTCGGCGTGAAGACCCGCATAGTCGGTCCGATGGAACTCGCCCAGACCGCCGAGGGCCCCTGCGGAGACGTCTGCGCCCTGACCATGCGTCCCGAGCCCGGTCTCGCCCGCATCTCCGACTTCGCCGAATGGCGTGAGTCCAAGGAAAGCATCGTCATCGCCGACGGCGTCACCGACCCGGCCGACCTCGCCGCCATCGCCCGCGGCATGGCCGCCTTCGGCCTCAAGCGACTCCTCCTCTCGGGCGGCTCCGAGAAGCTGGCCTACGACCCCGAAGCCTGGCACCTCTCCCGGGGCGCGATGGAACAGCTGCGCCTCATGCGCGCCGCCGCCCTCGGCGGCCTGCTCAGGCTCGTCGAGGACAAGTGCTGCGTGGTGGCCCTCTCGCCCGAAATGGGACGGAAGATCGACCTTGCCGTGCCCGTCCGCGTGCCGGCCCGTCACCTCGCCCTGCTCATCCCCGGCGGCCGCCTCGACCCCGACATCCAGCCGCGCGTCGAGCATTGCTACCGCTTCCCCGGCCTCGTAGGCCAGCCGTCCCTGAACCTCTCGGAGATCGCGCCCCTGGCGATCGCTTGGTTCGCCTCCACCCCCCAGCCCCGCGCCGACGGCTTCCTGTCCCGCAAAAGGGCTCGCCACGCGAAGGACAAGGGTTCCAATCCCGCTAGCTGACCCTCATGTCCCAACCCACGCCCGGCAAAGGCGAGAACGTCCTCTCGCTCCAGAACATCAGCCGCACGTTCTTCACGGCCCTCCAGCGCCAGCATGATATGCTCGCGTTCAGCATCGCCGGCCTGCACACGGCCGACCCCAAGGCCTACGAGCACTTCTCGACGGTCTCCCGCGTGATGCCCGTCCCGCAGGCCCACCTGCCCCCGGAGCAGATGCTCGCCTACGCCCGCGGCCTGATGCTCCGCACGACCATCAACGACCTGCTGACGCTGTCGTCCGAGTGCATGTCGCAGTGCTTCCTGCTCTGCCTGTTCATCCGCGAACAAGGCAAGAACCCGCGTCGCGACCCGCTGGTCGAAAAGATCATCAGCGAGAAGCACCAGGCTTTCCTGAAGATGAACCTGCAGTCCCGGTTCACGGCGCTCGAGGAAGAGTTCGGCATCCTCTGCGAGCTCGAAGACGGGATCTTCAGCCTCGCCGCCGCCTTGCGCGTGCTCGCCCGCGGCGGGCTTGTCACCAACGACGACATCACGCCCGACGGCTCCCTTACCCTTGAGTTCAAGGCGATGAAGGACGTCGAGGTCCCCGCCGAACCCGCCGCCGAAGACGCACCGGCCCCGACCCCGCCCCCCGGCGTCACGGTCCACGGAGCCGGCGAACTCGCGAAGCCCAAGACCGTCGCCCGCCTCAGCGACACGACCCGCACCTTCAAGCCGGGCGAGATGCTCGACCTGACCGACACCGAACTCCTCGGACTCAACATCACCGTCACGAAGTTCGTCGACGGCCTGCTGCGCTCCGTCGACCACTTCGGCCGCGCCCAGCTCGGCGAAGGCTCCTAAGCCATGCACGAGGCCGCGAAGATCCCCCGGCGCGCCTGGCTCTGGGTCTTCGCGGCCTACGTATTCCAAGCCATCCCCGCCGCCGTCCGTGACGAGGCCCTGCCCGTCGCGCTCAAGGACCTCGGCTACCCCGACGCCCAGAACACCAAGGCGGTGGCGACCTTCGGCCTGATCGTCGGTTGCAAGATACTGCTGTCCCCCCTGGTGGGCGGCTTCAACCCGCGTCGTTTCATCCTGGCCTCGGAACTCGGCATCGCCGCCGTCCTCGCCTTGCTCGCCTCTTTCCTCGGCGGCGACCAGGTCGCGACGAACGCCATCATCGGCTGTCTCATCCTCCTTTCGCTGCTGGCCGCCGTCCACGACTTCGCCCTCGACGGTTATTTCGTCGCCGCGCTCGACGACAAAACACGCGCCACGCACGCAGGCATCCTCAACGTGGCCACCAAGGTCGGAGCGGTGCTCGCCGGGCCGGGCCTGATCTGGCTCGTCGGTCGCATCATGGCCGAAGGTCCGCAGACCGCCGACGCCTGGTCCTGGGCGATGGTCGCCGCCGCTTTGCTCGCGCTGATCACGCTAGGGGCGAACGCCTGGGGCCTCGCGGCCGAACCGTCCGCCGCCGCCGAACAACGCACCGTCAAGGAACGCTTCCGTGAGATGCTCGACGGGCTGCGTTCGCTGTTCGGCGACCCGCGCCTGCTCGCGGTCCTCGGCCTGATCCTCTTCTACCGCGCCAGCGAGGTGCACATGGCCCGCATCATCCCTCTCTTCTCGAAGTCCGCCACCCAAGGCGGCCTGGGCCTCGACAACGAGACCTACGCCTTCCTCCGCATGCTTTCCGCCGTCGGCGGCCTGGCGCTCGGCGGGGTCATCGGCTCGCTCGTGGTCGCCCGCCTGGGACTCGGCCGTTCGCTGCTCCCGCTGGGCGTCATCATGCACCTGCCGTTGGCCGCCTTCGCGTGGCTCGCTTACGACGGCTCGCATGATCTCCGGATCATCGGCGGCGTCTTCATCGTCGAATACGTGGCCTACGGCGCGGGTCTCTGCGCGCTGATCCTCGCCATGATGAAGCTGGCCGCCGGCCCCGGCGCCGCGGTGCGCTACGCCGCCCTCTCGACCTTCGCGCTGCTGGCCAACTACCTGCCCGGCTTCTGGGCGGGCGCGCTGGCCGAGCGTCTCGGCTACGCCCATTACTTCCTCTTCGCGCTCAGCCTCGCCATCCCGGGCATCGTTTCAGCCTGGTGGGCGAAGCGGTACTTCGAGGAAGCCTGATCAGGCCTTCGGCAGGACGACGAGTTCCTGCTCGAACTTAGGATCGAGGAAACGTCGGGCGAAGGCCTGCACGGCGGCTTCGTCGGTCAGCGCCATGCGTCGTTCCCACTCGGCGTCGAAGTTAGCGCCGAGGCCGGCGACCTCGCGGACCAGCGCGCCCTGCATGCGGGCGCCGGCGGACTGGCGGCCTTGGCGGCGCGAGACGCGCATGCGGCGCTTGGCGTCCGCGATCTCATCCTTGCTGAACTTACCCGCCCGAAGACGATCCAGCTCGAGACGCATCTCCTTGACGACGTCCTGGGCGGAAGCGGGCGCGGTGCCAGCATAGAGGTAGAACATGCCCTGATCGACGACCTCGACGCGGGTGGCGCCGACGAAGTAGGCCATGCCCTTCTCCTCGCGCACCCGACGGAACAGGCCGCTGGCCATGCCGCTCAGAAGCTCCTCGGTGACGTTCGCCGCGACGACCTCGTCGGGTGCGAAGCCGCAGTGCGGGAATGCCAGCGCGACGACGGCCTGCTCGCCCGTGGCGTGTTCCTGCAGGCGGGCGGCCGGCGAAGGCTTGTGCAACGGCAGGGCCTTGCGGAAGAAAGGCGCCTTCGGCAGCGAACCGAAACGTCGCGTGATGAATTCCATGACCGCGGCGCGGTCGAAGGCTCCGCTGACGCCGACGACGACGTTATCCGCCACGACCAACGAACGGTGCAAGGCGGCCAGATCTTCCGGAGCGATACGGGCCAAGGTCTCGGGCGTGCCACAGGCGTCGATGGCCAGCGGATGGGCACCGAAATACTGACGCTGCAGGCGGAGGCGCGCCTTCTCGACGATGTCGTCCTCGGCTTCGCGGCAGGCGCTGATCAACGCGGCGCGCTCGGTATCAAAGGTTTCGGGCAGGATCTTCGGCGCCAGGACGCCGTCCGCCACGAGTTCGGCGAGCTGTCCGAAGTCGGAACTCAACGCTTCGCCCCAGAGGCCGCAGGAGACCTGCGAACCATGGTCCGCGAAGGTCGCGCCGAGGCCGTCGACGAGCTGGGCGATTTCTTCCTTGCTGCGGCCGGCGGTATCGCGGGCGAAAAGCGTGCCGAGCAGTCCGGTGGTGCCACGCTTGGCTTCGTCCTCGTAGGCGACGCCGGCGGCGAGGAACACGCCCAGGCCGGCCTTGGGAATCGTCTCATCGTGCTGCAGGACCACGCGCACGCCATTGTCCAACGTTAGGGTCTCGAAACGGTCAGGCGTGGCCACGGCGGCGGGGCCGTTCGCGGCGGCATGGACCTTGGCGGAACGCATCGTGCCGAAGGTGACGTTATCCGGTCGGAGCCATCTGCGGGCCTCGCGGGTCAGGTCTTCGGCGGTGAGGCGGGCGAGGTGCTCGACCCCGCGCTGAGGCCAGGCGACGTCGAAGCCGATCGTGGCGGCGTGGGCGACCCGGCTCGTAAGGCCATGGATGTTCTTCTGGCCGTTGACCATCCCCACGACGGACTGACGACGAACCTTGGCGAATTCGTCGGCCGAGACGCCGCGCTGCAGCAGACCGTCGACGGTCTCGGCGATGGCGCGTTCCACGACGGCTGCATCGGCGCCGGCTTCGCCGCTCCAGCTGCACCAAGCCAGGCCTAGGTCACGGATACCGAAGCCAGAGGCGTCGATCGCATGCACGAGCTTACGCTTCTCGCGCAGTTCGCTCCACAGCAAGGAACTGTTGCCCGCGCCGAGCACGCCGAGGAAGAGGTCCGTGGCGAGGCGGCCTTCGTCGAAATAGCCCGGGATGCGCCAGCTGGACACGCCCTTGGTGGTGCTGACCTCGCGGACGATGTCCGCGCGACGCACGCCGCCCTGCGGGGGCTCGAACTGGGACGGAGCTTCCGCGATCGGACGACGGGCGAAACGTCCGAACCAGCGCTCGGCGGACGCGAAGGCCTCCTCCGGGGGCATGCTGCCACCCAGGGCGAGAACGACGTTCGAGGGCACGTAACGTCCCGCATGATAAGCGCGGAGGTCGTCGGGCGTGATGCGGATGAAAAGGTCGCGATGGCCGATGACGGGCTGGCGAAGCGCGTGCGATCGCACCGCTTCCTCGAGCACCGACTTGGCGAGCACCTGATCATGCTCGTCGTCGCACATGGCGATCTCACGCAGGATGACTTCGCGCTCCATCTTGGCGTCGGCGTCCGTGATCAGCGGATCGAAGACCATGTCGGCGATGGCCTCCATCGCGGTCTCGAAACCTTCCTGCGGCGCGTCGACGTAGTAGACCGTCCGGTCGAAGGTCGTGTAAGCGTTCGAGGAACCGCCGCTGCGATGGATGGCGTCGGTCAGTTCGCGGTTCGTGAATCGTCCGGTTCCCTTGAACACCATGTGCTCGAGGTAATGCGAGATGCCGGAACCTTCCCAGCGGCCTTCATGGATGCTGCCCGTGCGCACCCAAGCCTGGACGGTGCACAGACCGATGCCTGGGCGGTGCGAATAGATCACCTCGAGGCCGTTGGCGAGGACCCGGCGTTCGGGCACGGGGCCGGCGATCTGGGCGAAACTCAGGCCTTCGAGGGTGGACATGGGGTGGATGTATGCCCTTACCCGGGCAGGGCGCAAGTGCGACCCTGACTCGGTCGAGGAGCACTCTGACATTGAAAACGCCGACCGGGCTCCGTATCACCGACCTTCGCTCGCCGCGTCCCGCGGCCGGCCCTCCCTCTACCCTGTCCTTCCGATGTATATTCCGCCTGAAATCCGCGCCCAGATCGAAGAGGTCGAGCGCCGCGCCGGCCACCTCTGGAAGTTCCTGGACGTGACGGGCAAGCAGGCCCTCATCGCCAAGCTCGAGGAGCAGATGGGCGCCCAGAATTTCTGGGACAGCCAGAAAGCCGCCCAGAAGGTCATCGGCGAGTGCAACGGCTACAAGAACATCGTCGGCCCGCAGGTCGCCTTCCGCCGCCAGATCGACGACGTGAAGACCCTCGCCGAACTGATCGTCGAATCTCCGGACGGCACGGCCGACGCCGAACTCGAGGAACTCCGCAAGCTCGCCGCCGACCTCCTCGCCGGCGTCGCCGACCTCGAGATCGCCTCCTTCCTCTCCGGCCCCCACGACAAGTCCAACGCCATCGTCACGGTCAAGGCCGGCGCCGGCGGCACGGAGTCCAACGACTGGGCCGACCTCCTTTACCGCATGTATACCCGCTGGGCCGAACGTCGCGGGTTCAAGATCGAGGTCGAAGACATCGCCGAAGGCGAAGGCGCCGGCATCAGCCAGGCCACCTTCCGCCTCGAAGGCCCCAACGCCTACGGCTACGTCAAGGCCGAGCGCGGCGTCCATCGCCTCGTCCGCATCTCCCCCTTCGACGCCAACGCCCGCCGTCACACCTCCTTCGCCTCGGTCGACGTGGTCGCCGAAATCGACGACGACATCGACGTCGAGGTCAACGAAGCCGACCTGCGCGTCGACGTGTATCGTTCGTCCGGCAAGGGCGGCCAGCACGTCAACAAGACCGAATCCGCGGTGCGCCTCACGCACATCCCCACCGGCATCGTCGTGGCCTGCCAGCGGGAACGCTCCCAGGTCAAGAACCGCGCGCTGGCGATGAAGATCCTGCGCGCCCGCATCTACGAAAAGACCATCGACGACAAGCGCGCCGAGATGGAGAAATATTACGGCGAGAAGGGCGACATCGGCTGGGGCAACCAGATCCGCTCCTACGTCTTCCAGCCCTACCAGATGGTCAAGGACCTCCGCACCGGGGTCGAGACCGGCAACATCCAGGCGGTCATGGACGGCGACATCGACGCGTTCATCAACGGCTGGCTGCGCGCCGGCGGTCCGCGCACCCGCAACAAGGACATCAAGATCGAGGACTAAGTCCTCCCCGTCATGCCCTCCCGGGAAATCCTCCGTCAGAAGCTCCTCGATACCCCGCTGTTCGCGGAGAAGATCTGGAAGCTTTCGCCGGAACCCTGGGCGCTCACCGAAGGACAGCTCCGCGACCTCAAGCGCATCGGCGCCGCCTGCCTCAGCTACCACCGCGCGCTCGAACGCCTCTACGTCCGTTCCTTCTCGGGCAAGAAGATCCTCCGCAACCGCGAGGTCTACGCCCCTTGGGTCGCGGAATACCTCGACCGCTACAAGCCCGCCGGCCTCGTGGCCCACGGCCGTCATCGCGCGGTCAAGAACCAGTGCCCCGTCGTGCTCCGCCCTGACCTCCTGATCACGGAGCAGGGATTCACGATGACCGAGCTCGACAGCGTCCCCGGCGGCGTCGGCCTCACGGCTTACCTCAACGAGGTCTACGCCGAAGACTACCCCGGCGTGATCGGGCGTACGGCCATGCCGGACCGTTTCATGGCCTCCCTGGCCCGCCTGACCCCTAAGGAGAAGTTCCCGCTCGTCGCCATCGTCGTCAGCGAAGAAGGGGCCACCTACCGCCCCGAGTTCGAATGGCTCGGCGAGAAGCTGCGCGTCCTTGGCCATGACGTGCACGTCGTCGAACCCTCGCAGGTGATGCAGATGGGCGACGGTTCCTACATCCCCGTCGACGGCGCCCCGCGCCGCGTCGACATCCTGTACCGTTTCTTCGAACTCTTCGACCTCGCCAACGTCAAGGGCGCCGACGGTATCTTCAACGCGGTCGAAGCCGGCACGCTGATGCTGACGCCGCCGATGAAGGCCTTCCAGGAAGAGAAACTCGGCCTCGCCCTGCTCCACCATCCGCAGCTCGCCGAATTCTGGAAGGAGAACCTGCCGGAAGACCATCACGAGGCCTTGTTCCGGATCGTCCCGCAGACTTGGATCATGGAGAAGACCGAGCTGCCGCCGACCGCCGTGCTGCACGCACCGGGCGTCAACGGCCGGCCGATCCGCGAATGGGCCGAACTCGCCGAGGCCTCCCAGCGCGAACGCAACCTGATCATCAAGGCCAGCGGCTTCCACGAGACCGCCTGGGGCGCCCGCAGCGTGACCCTGGGCAGCGACGTCTCCCGCGACGAATGGCTCGAGGCCATCGAAGAGGCCCTGAGCCCGGATAACGAGACCTTCCACGTCATGCAGGCCTACCATAAGCCGTCGCGCCTGACCCATCCGGTCTACGCCGACGACGGTTCCGTCGTGCCCGCCGAAGGCCGCGTCCGCCTCTGCCCCTACTTCTTCGTCGACGGGGACACGACCGAGCTTTCCGGCATCCTCGCGACCTTCTGCCCGGCGGATAAGAAGATCATCCACGGGATGAGCGACGCAGCCCTGCTGCCCTGCCACGTCGTCGGCTGAGCCCCCTGCGTCGCCTTGCTTCCGGCCGGCTTTACGGCCAAGGTGGGCCCATGAGACTCCTCGCCCTCGGTCTGTTCTCGCTCCTTGGCCTGTTCGGCGACCTTACGGCCGCCGTGCGCACCAAGGTCGACCTGGTCAACCTGACGCCCGACGTCCGCCCCGGAGAGAAGGCGCTGATCGCGATGCGCTTCCGCTGCGATCCGCACTTCCACATCTATTGGAAGAATCCCGGCGACGCCGGTCAGTCCCCCACCGTCGAATGGACCGAAAAGTCCGGCACGGAGATCGGCGCCTTCGTCTGGCCCGGCCCTAAGCTGCTGGATCAATCCGGAGTCTATAACTTCGTCTATGAAGACGAGACCCTGCTGCTGATGGAAGTGGCCGTCCCGGCCGGCGCGAAAGGCAGCCTCACCTTCAAGGGCAAGGCCGAGTGGCTCGAGTGCGACGACACCGGCTGCTGGCCGCATGACAAGCAGGTCGAGCTGACGGTGAAGGTCGGCCCGGGCAACCCGGCCTATAAATACGACGCCAAGCTCTACCCCGCCCTCCGCGCCCGCCTGACGACCACGGCTTCCAGCGACGGCAAGTCGCTCACGGTCGTCGTCCCGGCCAGCGAGAAACTCGCGCAGACCTGGTTCCCCGAACGCAACTTCATCGCCCCTACGGCGACGGCCAAGCAGAAGCAGGCCGACGGCAAGGTGGTCTTCGACCTCGCCGACGCCACCGAGAAGCTCGACTCGGGCGAGCTCGTCTTCACGACCCGCGCCGCCGACGGCGGCTTCGTCGACATCAAGGCCGTGCTCGGCGCCGCGACCTCGAAAGGCATCCCGAGCCCGTCCGCCACGCCGCCTAAGACGACCACCGGCGAATGGCAGCCTTGGTCGCCCGAAGCGCAGGCCAAGGCCCTCGCCGAGGGTAAGACGGTCTACGTCGACTTCACCGCCCGCTGGTGCGCGACCTGCCAGGTCAACAAGCGCGTCTACACGCAGGGAGATGTCTCCAAGGCCCTCGCCGCGGCAGGCGTGGTGATGCTCAAGGCGGACTGGACCAAGAAAGACGAGGTCATCGCGCAGGAACTCGGCAAATACGGCCGCACCGGCATCCCGCTGAACGTCTTCCTCAAGGCCGGCCAGCCTCCCGCGATCCTTTCCGAAGCGCTCACCGGCACCGAAGTGCTCGCCGCGCTTAAGTCGGTCAGCGAAGGCAAGGCCTACCAGGCTGAGACGACTTCGCACTCGTTCTTCATCTGGATGCTGCTGGCTTTCGGCGGCGGCGTCCTCCTCAACCTGATGCCCTGCGTGTTCCCGATGATCGGCCTCAAGGTCCTCGGCTTCGCCAAGGAAGCCGGCGCCTCCCGTCGCACGGTCGTCTTCAACGGCCTGCTCTACTCCGCCGGCGTGATCGCAAGCTTCCTCGCGCTCGCCCTCCTCATCATCGGCCTCAAGTCCGGCGGCTCGTCCGTCGGCTGGGGCTTCCAGATGCAGTCGCCCGGCTTCGTGCTGGGCACCTGCGTCCTGATGATCGTGCTCGGACTCAGTCTGGCGGGCGTTTTCGAGATCGGCACCGGCCTCGGCGGCGTTTCCGCCGGCGACGGCGAAGGTCGCACCGCGACTTTCCTATCCGGAGTGCTCGCCACGGTCGTCGCCACGCCGTGCACCGCGCCCGGACTGGGCGCCGCGCTGGGTTTCGCCTTGGACAAGGAACGGACGACTTCGGAGACGCTGCTCTTCTTCATCGTGATCGGCCTCGGCATGGCCCTGCCTTACCTGCTGCTCTCGGCCTTCCCCCGCCTCGCGGCGCTGCTGCCTCGCCCCGGCGAATGGATGGAATCGCTGAAGCAGGGGATGTCCTTCCCGCTCTTCGGTTACGCTCTGTATCTGCTCTGGGTGCTCAACGCCCTCGTCGAAGACGCCGCCTGGGTGCGGGACGCCTCTCTCGCCCTGGCCGTGATCGCCACGGCCTGCTGGGTGCTCGGACGCTGGGGAGCGCTGCATCGCACCGACCGCGAACGCCTCACGGCCAAGCTCACGGCGGCGGCGCTCTTCGCCGGCACCTTGGGTTATCTCTACGCGACGCTGCCCTGAGCGGCGCGCAACACGGACAACAAAAAGGCCCGCCGATCGGCGGGCCTTTTATTTATCTCGAAATCAGGACTCAGAGAGCACCGACCGGAGCGGGAGCCGCGCTGGCAGGAGCCGAAGCGGCCGGGCGATTGGCGGTACCGGCACCACCATAGTTCACGTCGACCACGATGGCTTTGCGATCCTTGGCGCCGGACTGACGACCCGCGGCGTTCTTATCGGCCTGCTGGGAGCCTAGGGCCATGATTTCACTGTTGGCCTGGTTGGCGCCGAGGCCGACGAGATAATCGCGGACGGACTGCGCGCGACGATCGGAGAGGCCGAGGTTGTATTCTTCGGTGCCGAAAACGTCGGTGTAGCCGGCGATGATCACCTTGGTGCCCTTCACGCGGGCGGCGATGGCGTCGAGCTTACCGCGCTCGGAAGCCGAGACGTTGTAGCGGTCGAAGTCGAAATAGACGGTGGCGAGGATGGCTTCGGGCGGGATATTTCCGTTACGGATGGCATTGGCCATGTCGCCGTAACCTTCCGGACGGAAATCCAAGCTGGTACCTCCGCCTCCGTTGCCGTTACCGCCCTGACCATTGGAGAGCGGCTGGAAACCGGCGGGGATGCGGGAGGTGCAACCCACGACGAGGGCGGAAAGGGCGAGAAGGAAGGTGAGACGCTTCATGGTGTGGGAGGATAAAAGAATAGCGGGCGGGGCTGGGCAAGCCTAGTCTCCTTAGTAACGGGGCACCTTGGGGTCGACCTTGAGGGACCAGGCGTCGATGCCACCCTTCAGGTTGGTGACGCGGGCATAGCCCTTGGACCGGAGGAACTGGGTCACCTTCATGCTGCGGCCTCCGTGGTGGCACTGCACCAACACCCAGGCGTCGGTCGGAATCTCGGCCAGACGGGTCGGTACGGTGTTCATCGGGATCAGGCGGGAACCGTCGATGCGGCACACGGCGTATTCGTCAGGTTCGCGGACATCCAGCAGGACGGGCGGGTTAGGGCCGGCCAGCAGGCGGCTGGCTTCTTCGACGGAGATTTCGAGCGGGGTTTCGGACATGGTGGAAGACGAGGGGGTGGCGCAGACGACGGGCGCATAGGCGCTTTTCTCGAGGCTGCGGATCGAAGCGGAGGAGCCGCAGCAGGGGCAGGCCGGATCGGCCGCCAAGGCGAGCCGACGAGAGCCGCCGGCTTCGACATCGACCACGAAAAGGCGGGATTGGTTCCGCTGACCCAGCAAGACCGCGATGGCCTCGGAGGCCATCCACGATCCGATGACACCGCAGGTCGCGCCGAAGACGCCCGCGTCGGCGCAAGTGGGCACCGAAGAGGCGTCGGGAATGACCGGGTACAGGCAACGATAGCAGCCGGAGCCCGGCAGGAAGACGCCGACCTGACCGGTAGAGCGAAGGACGCTGCCATGGACCAAAGGACGCCGTCCGAGCACGCATGCGTCGGCGGCGAGGAAGCGGGTCGCGAAATTATCGGTGCCGTCGATGACCAGGTCGTATCGCGCGACGAGGTCGGCGGCGTTCTCGACGGTGAAGCCTTCCGGATGCAAGGCCACCTTGAGGCCCGGATTGATTTCGCCGAGGGCCTCGGCCGCGGAAACGGTCTTCGGGAGGCCCAGGGTATCGAACCCGTGGACGATCTGACGGTGCAGGTTGGAGACTTCGACCTTATCAGGGTCGGCGATACCGACGTGGCCGACGCCGGCCGCGGCCAGATAAAGACCGACCGGTGAACCGAGCCCCCCGGCTCCTAGAATCAGGACCTTGGCCTCGCGGAGGCGTAGCTGTCCGGACTCCCCTACCCCGGGCAGACGAATCTGCCGGGAGTACAAGGCCCTCTCGTGGTCGCTGAGGCGCTGGTCCGCGGACATGCCGACAGTCGAACCCCCGCGACGAGCGGTGTCAAACCGCCCCTTCCACGTGTCGGATTGAATATTCGCCCAAGGTGTCCCAACTTGAGCCCGTGGCACAGGTCTTCCTCGGCATCGATTACGGCTCCCGACGGGTCGGGCTCAGCCATGCCGACGAGCTGGGCTTCGCCTTCCCGCTGCCCGCGGCGGTCGCCGAGAGCGCCGAGGAACGCTTCGCCCAGATCGGCAAGGAGATCGCCCGCCTCAAGGTGACCCTCCTCGTGCTGGGCTACCCTCTTTCGGTCGAAGGCGAACGGACGAAGCGCTGCGACGAAGTCGATGCGTTCGCCGACGAACTGACCCGCCGTTTCGGCCTTCCCATCGAGAAAGTGGACGAAGCCCTGACGAGCCAGGCGGCCGACGAGATGGGCGGACGCAAGGCCCGCTCGGCCCATGAGCGCAAGCAGCAGGCCAAGACCGGCGAACGCGATTCCCGCGCCGCCGCGGTGCTGCTCCAGGACTTCCTCAACAGCCGAGGCATCGGCGCCTGACATGCCGCCCTCCAAGCCCAAGAAGCCTTTCACGCCGAAGCTCGAACGCTTCCTCGCGACCGTGGCCTACGACGGTACCGACCACATCGGCTGGCAGGTGCAGAACGGCCGCCTCTCGATCGAAGGCGAGCTCGAGGAACGCCTGTCGCGCATCCTCAAGACGCCGATCGACATCCATGGCAGCGGCCGCACCGACTCCGGCGTCCACAGCGTCGGCCAGCGCTTCCACTTCGACGCCTTCTGGCCGCACCCATGCAGCTACCTCGTGCATGCCATCAACTCCTGCGAGCAGAACGGCATCCTCGTCACGCACCTGCAGCGCGTCGCGCCCGGCTTCCACTGCCGCTGGCACGCCAACGGCAAGCGTTACCGCTACGAGATCTGCGACGGCTATCCTCCGCCCTGGGAGGCCCGCTACTGCCTCGGACTGGGCAACAAGACCGTCGACGTGAAGCTGATGCGGCAGGCCGCCAAACTGCTGCTGGGCAAGCATGACTTCTACGCCTTCGGGGCGAACCATGGCCAAGGCATGGAGAAGGAGAATCCGGTCAAGGAGCTGCGCCGGCTCGACGTCCGTCGCCGCGGCAAGCGGATCACGGTCATCGCCGAAGGCAGCGGCTTCCTTTACAAGATGGTCCGTCGCCTCGTCGGCGGCCTCCTCCGCGTGGGCGAAGGAAAGATGCCGCCCGAACGCCTCGTGGAATACCGCAAGGAGCGCGTGATCACCTCCGAGGTACCGACGGCGCCCGCCCGCGGACTCTTCATGGAGAAGGTCTACTTCGAGCCCGATTCGTTCCGTAATCCGCGTCCGTTGCGCAGCCGCAACGACGCCGATCTCAGCGCCGAGTGACGGCCTTAATCTCCGGTTAAGCCGTCGGGAGCTATGATGGGATGATGTCCTCCTTCCTTTCGCGCCTCGTCGCCTCGCTCCTCCTGGCCTGCCTCGCGACCACTCTGGCCGCGGCGCCCGAAGCACCTCGCAAAGGCGGCAAAGGCAAAGGCGGCAAAGGCCCGCCCGCCGGGTCCGTCGACCTCGTCGACGCCGCGAAGCCCGCCGCCAAGGACCCCAACTTCCGGCTGACCAGCCCCGCCGTGAAGGACGGCGAAAAGCTCCCGGTGGAGTTCACGGGAGACGGCGCGAGCGCCAGCCCTCCGTTGAACTGGAGCGGCGTACCGCGCGGCACGCAGAGCCTCGTGCTGATCATGCACCACCTCGACCCTGAAGGTAAGACCAAGGTCTATTGGCTCATGCATGACATCGACCCCAAGACCTCGGGCGCGGCGAAGAACGCGACCGACTTCGGCCAGATGGGCGTCAGCACGGTCCATGACCGCGTAGAATACGCCCCTCCGCACTCCCAAGGGCCCGGCGAGAAACGTTACGTGCTCACTCTCTTCGCCCTTTCCGCCAAGCCGGACCTCACCAAGGCCGATCGCCCGCTGACCTTCGAACCCTTGCTGGCGGCGATGAAGGGCAAGGTCCTGGCCGCGGCCGACCTCACGGTGATGTACGTCAGGCCGGCTGGCTCAGGGGCCGAAGAGCCGGGACGTCCGCCGCGCAAGTGAGGTTTGGGATGGAAGCCCCGTCGGTCCCTGAGTAGGCATAGGCATGCGGCGTCTCGCCCTTCTCTGCCTCGCGCTGGTCGTCCCCGGCCTGCTTTGCGCCCATCCGGAATGGAAGGAAGCCAACTGCCTCGGCGTGGTGGATGAATCAGGCAAGCTCACCCTGACCATCAAGTTCGACGTTCCGTCGTTCCTCGTCGGACAGACTTCCAAGGACGCGCCGATCAAGGCGCTCGATGAGCTCATGCTCACGCCCGGAAGTCTGGCGGCTTCGATCGAACCGGGTCGTCGTCGCCTCCACGAAGGCGTACGCCTCGAAGTCGACGGACGCGTGGTGCCGATGAGCCTCGATGCTTTTCCCACGGCGGAAACCATCGCCATGACCTCGGCGAAACAAGGCGAAGCCGACCGCTACCCGGTGATGCTCAACGCCCGCCTATCGGGAACGCTGCCGGAAAAAGCCGCCAAGCTCCGGCTGAGTTTCCCTCCGACCCTAGGGACGGTTTTCGTGAATCTGCGCAAAGGCATGGAGTATCAAGTGGTCATGGCGGCCACCGCGTCCATCCCCGCCGAACTCACCTTGAGCGAACCCTCCGCACCCACCGCCGCCGAGACGGCTTGGAAGCTTTTCGTCGATGGCTTCAGCCACGTCCTGCCGGACGGCTGGGATCATTGCCTGTTCATGCTCGCGATGTTCCTGGGCGCCGCGACCTGGGGCCAGGCCCTGCGCCGCTCGCTCGTCTTCACGGTCGGCCACAGCATCACCCTCACCGCCGTGGCCATGGGCTGGCTGGGTCAGCCCGGGCCTTGGATCGAACCCTTCATCGCCCTGACCATCGGCGTGAGCGCCTGGCTTGCGTTCAAGGGCAAGCCGTTGGAACGCTCCGCGCTGCTGCTTCCCGCGGCGTTCGGCCTCGTACATGGCCTCGGCTTCGCGGCCGCCGTCGCCGACAATCTCGCGGACTGGTCCGCCGGAGACATCGTCCTCATCCTGATCGGCTTCAACCTCGGCGTGGAAGCCGCGCAGGCCTTGGTGATAGGCGTCGCCGCGACGTCGTTCTGGGCGCTGCACAAGGCCCGCCTGCCCGACGCCAAGGTACGCCAAGGCCTTAGCCTGGCGGTAGCGCTCATCGGCTTCGGGGTCTTCCTCTGGCGCCTGCTCGGCCTAGGCTGATCAGAGACGACCGACGGGGCGCTTACCTGCGTCAAGGCGCTTGCGCTCGCTGTCAGCGAAAGCCTGCAGTTCCTTGACGACTTCCGGATGGGCGGCGGCGAGGTCATCCTTTTCGCCGGGGTCCTTCTCAAGGTCGTAAAGCGAGAGCCCGATCTGACGCTGATGCGTCTTGGCGGGCAGTCCGTCGCGTTCGGCGGGGATCATGTCGACATAACTGCGATAAGCGTGAGGCAGATGCAGCTTCCACTTGCCCTTGCGGACGGCTTCGAGGCGGTCGCCGTAGTAATAAGCGAAAGAATCGCGCGTCTCGGGCTTCTCCGCCTTGAGCACCGGCAGGAAGGAGACGCCGTCGATCTCGTTCTTAGGCGCGGGGGCTTCGGTCGCAGCCAGGATCGTCGGGACGACGTCGATATTGGCCGCCAGCGCCTCGGTCACCGTTCCAGGCTTCACGACGCCGGGCCAGCGCACGATGAAGGGGACGCGCACGCCTCCCTCGAAGGTCGTGCCCTTGCCTTCGCGGAAAGGACCGGCGGAACCGGCATGACGGCCGAAGTTCAGCCAAGGCCCATTGTCGCTGGTGAAGATCACGAGGGTGTTTTCAGCGAACTTCTCATCCTGCAAAGCCTTCAAGACCGCGCCCACCATGCGGTCAAGATCAGCCAAAGTGTCAGCATACGGGGTGGCATGCTTTCCCTTGAAATCAGCGGATGCGCCCAAAGGGGTATGCGGCATCGACGTGGGAAGATACAGGAAGAACGGCTTCGTGCGACCGGCCCGGGACTGGATGAAACGAACCGCCCGAAGCCCCTGGGAGGAAGTCATTCCGTCCATGTCGACCCAGTCGCGGGTGTAGCCCATCAGATGGCCGTCCACGTAACGCGGCAGCTCCGGATAAGTCTTGCTCCGGCTCTCATCGCCCAACGCGTAGCCTCGCGGCCACATGTCATTGGAATAAGGCGTGATCATGGATTCGTCAAAACCATGGGCGGGAGGCAGGAAACGAGGCGCGTCGCCGAGGTGCCACTTGCCGACCACGCCGGTATGGTAGCCCGCCTTCTGGAGCAACGCACCCAGCGTCTGCTCGTCGTTGCTGAGGCCGATCTTCGAATTCGGCCCGAGCGCGGTGCCACCGAGGCCGAGACGGTTCGGATAACAACCGGTCATCAGCGCGACGCGCGAAGAAGTGCACACGGCCTGCGTAGCGAGGAAGTTGGTGAACCGCATCCCATCCTTGCTGAGCTGATCGATGTTCGGCGTGGGGTTCTGCTTGGAACCGTAGCAACCGGGATCGGCCCACCCCATGTCATCGCACATGATCAGGACGATGTTAGGCCTGCCGGCGAGCAGAGCGGCGCACCAGAATAGCACCAAGGTCGGGGTAAACCTCATAAGCCCTAATCATAGGGTGAACACCCTACGTTCCAAGAACTAAAACTGCTTATCTTAATCTCCTATCAAGAAACCTTCAACCCGAGCTCGGCGCAGACGGCGGGGTGCTTGCGAGCCTTATTGATGAACTCATCGACCCCGAAATCAGCCACGATGAAGTCGCCATAACGGAAAGACGGGCACTTGGACTGGCCGGTAAGGGAGACGAGCTGACGCATCTGGTGCATGTCGGCGGTCACGTCCCGGACGTCGAGTTTGACGCCCTGGGCTTCGAAATAAGCGAGGGCTTCGACGCACCAAGGACAGCTGGGTTTGACGTAAAGGATCGGGAGCGGCTGAGGCATGGTCAAAAACAAGCGAGCCACGGGAGGTTTAGCAAGCGGAGAGCCCGAGCACTCCCGAGACATTGACACCCGCGGCCCGCCTGCTGGAAATAACGCACCCCATGGAAACCATTCACGGAGCTCCTAGCTACACCCTGCGCACCGCCGAAGTCGAGCTGGCCGTCACGCAGACCGCCGGACACCTCGCGCCGGTGACGTTCCATCTGCCCGGCATCAAAGCCAGCCCTTACTCCCTTTCACCCTGGACGCCGACGCAGATCGATCAATCGCTGCCCAATCTCCTAACCTACCTTCGCGGCGACTTCATGTGCCTGCCGTTCGGCGGCCAGCAGAAGGGTCCGCCCCACGGAGACACCGCCAACGCGGCCTGGCAGCTCGTCTCCTCCGACGCCACCTCCCTCAAGCTCACGCAGACCGGCACGGATACCGGCGCGACCGTCGCGAAGAACTTCACGCTCATCCCGGGTCATCACGCGATCTACTGCGAGCACGTCATCCAGAACCTCGAAGGCCGCTGGAACTACGGCAACCACCCCGTGCTGGACCTCTCCAACGTGCCCGCCGGCGCCGCGCGCATCGCCACGAGCCCGTTCCGTTTCGGCTCGGTCTATGCCGGCGAGTTCTCGAATCCCGACGCAGGCGAGACCGGCGTGCTCAAGCCCTTCGCTGAATTCACGACGCTCAAGTCCGTCCCGATGAAGGACGGCTCGCAGACCGACCTCACCCGCTACCCCGCCCGCGCCGGCAGCGACGACCTGATCATGCTGGTCAACGTGCCCGCCACGGAGGCCCAGCCCTTCGCCTGGACCGCCGTGACCTTCCCGGGCTACGTCTGGTTCTCGCTCAAGAACGTCACCGACTTCCCCTCTACCCTCTTCTGGCTCTCCAACGGGGGTCGCCCCGGCCACCCCTGGGAGAAGCGCCACCTAGGCCGCCTAGGCTTGGAGGAGGTCTGCTCCCACTTCTGCGACGGCGTCGATATCGCCCGCGAAGACCGCCTTGCCTCCAAGGGCATCCCGACCAGCCGCCGGTTCCGGAAGGACGAGCGTGTCCGCCTGCCCCTGATCCAGGCCGCCGCCGCGGTCCCCGCTGATTTCGGACAGGTCCAGAGCATCGTCCCGGCCGGACCAGAAGCCGTCCGTATCACGGGCGAAAACGGCCAGGCCATCACCTGCCCCATTAATTGGCAGTTTTTGAAGTCGTAAGTCGGCTTACTCAATTCTTGTCCCCTCCCGTGGAGTCGCCTAAATCCGACCTCCCCGACCCTCCTTTCTACCCACATGTCCTCCCCCAAGATTGTCCAAGATCTCTCCACCAAGAAGAGCGGCGTCGCCTCTCTCGTGGAGAAGGAACTCGCCAAGACCGGCGGCCTGCTGCGTCTCGCCCCGTGCTGGGTGCCGCGCTCCTTCCTCCAGCCCGGCAAGCGCCTCAAGCTCCACCCGGATGACCTCTACGCCTTCGGCCTGAGCCGCGGCGGCATCGACGAACGCTGGTTCGCTTCCACCACCGAAGCCGCCAACGACAACCGCACCCCCGACGAAGGCCTGTCCTACGTCGTCATCGGCAAGACCCGCTTCACGCTGAAGCAGGCCGTGAAGGAATGCGGCTCCGCGCTCATCGGCTCGAAGATCTGGAACAAGTACAAGAAGTGGCCGGTGTACTCCAAGTTCTTCGACAACATGGGTCCGATCCCGCACCACATGCACCAGAACGCCAAGCAGGCCAAGCTGCTCGGCCTCGAGGGCAAGCCGGAGTCCTACTACTTCCCGCCCCAGCACAACAACGTCGGCAACAACTTCCCCTACACGTTCATGGGCTTCGAGCCCGGCACGACCAAGGCGCAGGTCCGCGAGTGCATCGCCAACTGGCACAAGGGTGACAACAAGATCCTCGCCCTCTCCAAGGCCTACAAGCTCGAGCCCGGCACCGGCTGGCTCATCGACCCTTGCATCCTCCACGCCCCGGGCTCGCTCTGCACCTATGAGCCGCAGTGGGGTTCCGACGTGTTCGGCATGTACCAGAACCTCGTCGAAGGCCGCGAAGTACCGTGGGCCCTCCTCGTCAAGGACATGCCGAAGTCCAAGCACAAGGACGTCGACTTCATCGTGGACCAGCTCGACTGGGACAAGAACGTCGACCCGAACTTCAAGGACAACCACTACCTCGAGCCGGTCGTCTCCGTCCAGGGCAAGGGCTACGTGGACAAGTGGATCGTCTACGGCAAGGTCGACAAGTTCCAGTATTTCACCGCGAAGGAACTGACCGTCGAACCGGGCGCCGAGTGCGTCATCACCGACAAGGGCGCCTACGGCCTCATCTGCGTCCAGGGCTCCGGCACGATCAACGGCCAGGTCCTCAACAGCCCGAAGCTCATCCGCTTCAACGAGCTGACCGAAGACGAATACTTCTGCACCGAAGCCGGCGCCAAGAAGGGCGTGACCTTCCGCAACACCTCCACCACCGAACCGCTGGTCTGCCTGCGCTACTTCGGCCCGGAAGTTAACCCGGACGCTCCTGCCATGGGCGCCTACAAGAAGGCCAAGAAGAAGTAATCCTTCTCCCCTGCCCCTATCCCCACCCCTACCCCTACGCCCATGAAACTGCACAACGCGATGTGGCCCGGCCTCGTCGGCAAGGAGCCCAACACCGACCACCCTCCGATCTCGCTCGAGCACATGCTCGACATGACCGTCGCCGCCAACGTCGACGGCCACAAGTTCGACGGCGTCGACCTGTTCCTGTTCCACCCGCACACCGACCCCGACATCTCCGAGGACAACCTCAAGAAGATGGCGGACCTCATCGCCGCCAAGGGCCTGAAGGTCGGTTCGCTCGTGGCTCCGGTCTGGGGCGGCACGGTGGGTGACTCCGCGATGGGCACCGACGAACAGCAGCAGAAGTTCCTCCTCGCCATCGAGAAGGCCTGCCGCATCGCCAAGCTCCTCAACAAGCACGGCGTCCGCCAGTACGGCGTCATCCGCGTGGACTCCGCCGAGTTCGGCGTGCAGAAGTGGCGCGAGAACCCGAAGGCCAACACGGCCCGCATCGTCGACACCTTCAAGAAGGCCGCGAAGATCGCCGAAGGCCATGGCGAGCGCATCGCCGCCGAAGGCGAGATCTGCTGGGCCGGCATGCACTCCTGGAAGGCGATGCTCGACACCCTCGAAGGCGTCGGCATGCCGAAGACCTTCGGCTTCCAGGCCGACCTCGCCCACACCTACCTCTACCTGATGGGTTACAACGAGCCCGAAGCCGCCCTCCTCAAGGAAGGCTACACTTCGGAACAGTTCTGGCCCGCCTACCGCGAGATGGTCGGCAAGCTCCGCCCTTGGACCTTCGACTTCCACGTCGCGCAGAACGACGGCACCGTGCACGGCACCGGCTCCCACGAGAAGACCGGCCGCCACTGCCAGGCCGACGACGCCAACGGCAAGCTCGACATCACGGCCTGCTCCAAGGTCTGGCTCGAAGGCGCCGCCGATCGCGGCATGAAGCACATCTGCTGGGATGGCTGCATGTTCCCGAACGCGACGCTCGAGAACCCGAAGACCTGGAACACCATCCTCTCCGCGATGGTCAAGGTGAAGAAGGCCCTCTGAACACCTGATCCAACCGCTATCCGCCAACCGCTTACTCCTGAATCATATGTCTAAAGCCATTCGCATCGGTCTCATCGGTTACGGCTTCATGGGCCGTACCCACTCCAACGCCTACTCCCAGGTCGGTCACTTCTTCCCGAAGGACAAGCTGACCACGGGCCACCACATCGTCCGCCAGGCCGTCTGCGGCCGCGACGAAGCCAAGGTCAAGGACTTCGCCGAGAAGTGGGGCTACGCCTCCTACGAAACCGACTGGCGCAAGCTGGTCGCCCGCGCCGACATCGACGCCGTCGACATCTGCACCCCGAACGACTCGCACGCCGAGATCGCCCTCGAGTGCATCAAGCACGGCAAGATGATCCTCTGCGAAAAGCCCCTCGCCCTCAACGGCGAACAGGGCGAGAAGATGGTCGCCGCCGTCGAGAAATCCGGCCTGCCGAACCTCGTCTGGTACAACTACCGCTTCCTCCCCGCCGTGACGCTCGCGAAGAACATCGTGGCCGCCGGCGAGCTGGGCCGCGTGTTCCACTACCGCGCCAACTTCCTCCAGGATTGGACGATCTCCACCGAGCTGCCCCAGGGCGGCGCGGGTCTCTGGCGTCTCGACGCCGCCGCCGCCGGTTCCGGCGTGACGGGCGACCTCCTCGCGCACTGCATCGACACGGCCCGCTGGATCAACGGTGACATCACCGAGGTCTCCGCGATCACCGAGACGTTCATCAAGGAGCGCGTCCACACCGCCACGGGCAAGAAGCAGGCCGTCACCATCGACGACGCCGCGATCTTCCTCTGCCGCTTCGAGAACGGCTCGATCGCGCAGTTCGAATCCACCCGCTACGCCCGCGGTCACAAGGCCCTCTACACGTTCGAGATCAACGGCGAGAAGAAGTCCCTCCAGTGGGACCTCCACGACCTCAACCGCCTCAACTACTTCGATCACTCCGTCCCGGGCGATCGTCGCGGTTGGGCCAGCATCCACACGTCCGACGGCGACCATCCGTACGCCGGCAACTGGTGGGTCCCGGGTCTCTGCCTCGGTTACGAGCACTCCTTCACCCACGCCCTCGCCGAGTTCCTCAAGAGCCTCGACGATCCCAAGGCCCCCAAGGCCTATCCGGACTTCCGCCACGCGCTGGGCACCCAGTACGTCTGCGACGCCGTCCTGGAGTCCGCCAAGACGAAGCAGTGGGTTAAGGTGAAGAAGGCCTAATCCGCCCTCCAGCCGCCTTCCAGAGGCCCCGGATCACCCGATCCGGGGCCTCTTTATGCCCGACAGACCAAAGCCCTACTTGCGTCAACCCCCAGGTCACTTGCGTCAATATCAGGACCACTTGCGTCAATCCGTGGGTATTTATTGACAGTGTGCTGTTTAATAACAGATTGATTTACATAACTAACCGCAAACTGTCAAAATATGCCGCGCAAAACTCCCATTTCCTACATGGTCTGCACCTACAAGCTGTATCTGCTCAATCGTCACCTGTTCATCGACCTTCCGGAGGGCCGCACCCTGATCGACACGGGCGCCCCCTTCAGTTCCTCGACCTCGGGTCGCCTGTCCTGGCAGAACCAGAACCACGGCGTGAACAAGGGTGGCTACATGGGCTTCACCTTCGACAAGCTGTCCGCCGCGATCGGCGTCCAGGTCGACGCCCTGCTGGGCATGGATCTGCTCGCGCAGACCACCCTGCTCTTCGATGTGGCCAACCGCACGCTGACGGCCGGCGACGAGATGCCGGTCGGCTTCAAAGCGCAGGCCTATGAGCTGGCGCCGATGTCCGACATCCCCCTCTTCCACGTGACGCTCAACGACCAACCGGCCCGCGTGCTCTGGGATACGGGCGCGCAGTTCGGTTACGTGACCGACCGCAAGTTCGTCGCCGGAGCCAAACCGCAGGCCGGCTTCAAGGACTTCAGTCCGATGTTCGGCGACATGGACATCCCTCAGTCTTACGTGCTGCCCTTCACGCTGGCAGGCCACGCTCTGCTCGAACAGTTCGGCGAAGCGCCTTCCGCCCTCGGCGGCGGCGTCTCCCCCGTGCCGATGAGCCCGTTCCTCCGCGCCCTCGACATCGATGCGATCATCGGGCCGTCCTGGATGCCGCGCGTGAAGGTCTGGCTTAATCCGCTGGATCAGACGTTCGCGCTCGCGGTCTGAGCCTGGAATCACGGCCAATGAAAAGCCCCGGCCCGCATCGCTGCGGCCGGGGCTTTCTTTTACGGAAGACGGATTACTTCTTCGCCGCGGCCTTCATGGCAGGCGGCGAGTAGAAGCGGTTCATCTTGTCGAGGATGGCGTTCTCGGCCGCGGCGCGGTCGATGATGCCGGTGTGGCGATAGACGATCTCGCCGCCCGGGGCCACGACGATGGTGTGCGGGATGGGGCCGGGCATCTCCTTGTCGAGCGCGGCCGCCAGGTCGTCGGCGCTGCCGGCGAAGAGGTAGCTGTTCGTGGTGCGGCCTTCCTTCTTGAGGGTGTTCTCGACCTTCTTGCTGAGGCCGGCGGCCTGCTTGAAGAGGAAAGCCTCGGCCTTGGCCTTGTCCTTCGGGTCGTCCATGGAGATGGTGACGAGCTCGAAGTCGCGCATGTCGAACTTGCGGGAGATCTCGACGAGGTCGGGGAACTCCTTCACGCACGGGGCGCACCAGGTGGCCCAGACGTTGATCATGCGGTACTTGTTGGAGGTGTTGGCGCGCAGCTTGGCGATGCCTTCCTTGTCGATGGTCTCGACGGTGACCGGAGTCTTGGCCCAGGCCTCATGCTTGGCATCATGCAGGGCCTTCTTCTCGCGCCACTTGGTAGAGCAACCCATGGGCTTGGTCAGCTCGAGGGCGACGGGCTTGCCGGCGAGGATGGCGTCCACGGCGTTCTGGCAGTCCTTGGACTTGACGGTGCTGTCGTCGTAGAAGCGGGAGTCGTCGAAGCGGCCCTGGTAACGGAGCTTCAGGTTCTTATCGAAGACGAAGACGTGCGGGGTCGCGAGGCAGCCGTAGGCGCGGGCCACGACCTGGGTGTCGCCGTCGTAGAGGTAGTCGAAGGTCCACTTGTTCTTTTCGGCGTAAGGCTTCATCTCGGCGTACGAATCGCCGAACTCGCCGTAGCCGAGCTCGTCCTTGCTGAGACCGTCCGGATGGTTCGGGTTGATCGCGACGAGCTTCACGCCCTTGCCCTTGTATTCTTCATAGAACTTCTGAAGGCGGCGCTCGATGCTGTGCGAGGTCGGGCAGTGGTTGGAGGTGAAGAGCACGACGAGCGCTTCGCCGCCGGTGTATTCGGCTAGCTTGTGCTTCTTTCCGTCGGTGCCGAGCAGCTCGAAGTCAGGGGCGGCGTCACCGCTCTTGAGCGTGCGCATGTCGGGCGGGTTGCCGTTGACGAGGCCGGGGGCGTCGGCGGCGCGGACGCCTATGACGGCGGCCAGGACGGCGAGGAGGGACAGAAGTCGCTTCATAGGGTTGGTGGGGTTGAGGGTTAGAGTCCCCAAATCCCTTGGTGTTCCAATCCGAAAATGGTCACAGGGCCTGGAACGGCCGCCCAAGGTCTTCGGAAGCCCCATCGGAGCAGGCCACCAGCTTCAGCCCCCCGTCCTGTATGTAAAACACGGCCAACTGCCGATAACGTCGGCCATACTCGACCGCCCCGGGCAGCCCGATGGGCACGCCCCATCCGGGCTCGAGATGCGCCCCATCGGCCGAACCGCCGGCGATCCGATGCAGACGATACCCTGCGGCGCGTAGTTCCGACTCCAGGGCCTCGTCGGCGGCGCGGTTAAGTTCCGCGGTCGTCGGCAATCCGTCCGGATCGTAAGCCGTGATGATCGCGAAATCCGCCGGCCAGTCCGGCGGCAAAGGCGCGCAACGGAAGACGGCCTGATTGAAGAGCGCTCGCTGCTCGGGAGTCATGGTTGATAAACATGACAGGGCGACCGAGGCCGCCCTGTCTTAAGGAGAGTGCGCCTGATTTACTTCTGCGCGATGAGCTGCAGTTCCTGGATCGCCCAAGGCTGGTTCTTGGTGGCGTCGGTCAGCGTCACCTTGATGAACTTGGTCGGCTTCGCGCCGAAGTAGGCTTCGGAGAGCTTATACAGGCCGTGGCTGGTTCCGAGGGGGAACCACTTCTTGCCGTCGACCGAGCCCTCGACCTTGAAGTTCTTGGGGAAGGCGCTCGGGCGGCCGGAGTTATCCATGCGGACGCCCGCGACGACCTGCGTGGACGGAAGCTCGACCTGATACCACATGCCCTTCTTCTGCTGATCCTTGGTCTCCCAGCGGGTCTTGCCGTCGGCGTCGCAGCCGTTCTGCGCGACGTCCGCCTGGTCGCTCG
>JACCDN010755707.1_pt1 | contig 69727 bp, 62 predicted proteins | sample 7441691 | NCBI WGS metagenome assembly JACCDN01 (sample SAMN15323439, study PRJNA562643) | freshwater metagenome | isolation source: river surface water | place: USA:Blue River Watershed | collected 2017-08-16
GCAAGAAATTAGGAATGATTTTACAAGAACTCCGTAAAGAAGTACGACCTGGCATTACTACCATGATGCTGGATCAACTAGCTGAGAAATATATTTTGCAATCCGGATCAAAAGTTTCTTTTAAAGGTTATCAAGGATATCCTTTTACATTGTGTGCTTCAGTGAATGATCAGGTCGTTCATGCTTTCCCTAATACTACCCCTCTTAAGGAAGGTGACATTGTTAGCTTAGACTTAGGACTGATTTGGCAAGGATGGCAAGCAGATTCTGCCATCACCGTTCCTGTGGGCAAAGTGAGCAAAGAAGTGGAGAAGCTGATTGCAGTAACTGAAGAATCTCTCTGGAAAGGTATCGAAGAAATTAAAGCAGGCAACACCGTTGGTGATATTGGCGCCGCCGTACAAGAACACGCTGAACGCGCAGGTTATGGAGTAGTGCGTGCTCTTACTGGTCATGGTATTGGTAGAAAACTGCATGAACCGCCCAGTATTCCTAATTATGGCAAACGCCATAAGGGTATGGTTTTGCAAACAGGAATGGTAATTGCTGTAGAACCAATGATTACCATGGGTGATTATGAAGTTGATATTGATGATATCAACTGGGCGGTAACTACTCGAGATGGATCATTGGCAGCTCATTTTGAGCATACAATCGCCATTACAGACAGAGGACATCGAGTCCTTACTGCTGCTCAAAACTAGGGAAAGAGTGAAATCAAAAAAAGACTTGCACAATTAAAACATCTAGTGTAGATTCTTAACGCTTTTTACAAGCCTATAGTTAACAGTCAATGGCTAAAGACGTCATTCAGATAGAGGGAATCGTGATCGAATCACTCCCCAATGCCACATTTTATGTAGAGATTGCTTTCCCAGGAAAACCTGGAGAGCCCCCTCAGAAGCATACAATTTTGGCTCATGTGTCAGGAAAGATCAGGAAAAATTATATACGCATTTTGCCAGGTGACAGTGTTTTAGTAGAAATTAGTCCCTATGACCTAACTAAAGGTCGCATTACCTTCAGAAAAAAATAACTATGAAAGTACGAGCCTCTGTGAAAAAAATCTGTCGTGATTGTATGGTTGTTCGCCGCCAAGGTGTAATCCGCATTATTTGTAAGAAAAATAAGCGTCACAAGCAACGTCAGGGTTAATTGTTCTGGTTAATTACTCTTAAAGCTTTAGCTCATGCCAGTCCGTATCGCTAGTGTGAATCTCGATGATCGTAAAAATATCGAAATTGCGTTGATGTCAATCTATGGCATCGGTCGTCCAACCAGTGCTCGTATTTTGAATGATTTGGGAATCAACTTAGACAAGAAGGTCAAAGACCTGTCAGAAAAAGAAGCAAACGACATCCGTACCGCCATCGCTGGTCTATCAGTGGAGGGTGATCTTCGTCGTAGCATTGGTCAAAATATCAAGCGTCTCCAAGAAATTGGTTCTTATCGCGGTGATCGTCACAAGAAAAAGCTTCCAGTGAGAGGTCAACGCACCAAGACCAATGCACGTACCAAGCGTGGCAAGCGTGTCACTATGAGTAGTGGTAGAGTAGCTCTAACTAAAACTTAAAACTGTTAATTTATGGCTGAGAAAACTCCAGAAACAGCTGTGGCTTCTAGTGAAGCTGCTCCTGAAAAAAAGATTAAAAAACGCGTATTACGCAATGTACCCGAAGGTGAGATTCACATTCGTGCTACCTACAACAATACGCTTATTACAGCTTGTGACCTAGAAGGGAATGTGTTGGCTTGGGCTAGCTCAGGAGCTTCTGGTTTCAAAGGCTCTCGCAAACCAACTCCATATGCTTCATCAGTTGCTGCAACTAACCTTGCAACTAAACTAAAGAACTTTGGTTTTTCTAAGGCGCGCATTTATGTACGTGGTGTTGGTAGTGGACGTGAACAATCAATCCGAGCACTTCAATCAAATGGTATTTCAGTGGTGTCAATCAGTGATGTTACTCCAGTCCCTCACAATGGCTGCAGAAACAAAAAGCCTCGCCGTGTTTAATTCATTTTAAGTTTATTCTTATCTCATGAGAACTTCATCTGGTCCAAAATGCCGTCTATGTCGTCGTGAAGGACACAAATTGTTTTTGAAAGGCGAACGTTGTTTGTCTCCAAAGTGTGCAGTTACTATCCGTCCATTTGCTCCAGGTATGCATGGTAAAGACAGTTCACGAAAGCTATCAAGCTTTGGTAAACAGCTTCGCTCTAAGCAATCTGCGAAGCGTATCTACGGTCTGACTGAAACACAGTTACAAAATTATTATGCTAATGCAGCTGATCTCAAAGGTTCAACCGGAGATCACCTGATGGGTATGCTTGAGCTTCGTCTTGATTCAGTACTTTTCCGTTCTGGAATCGTGACTTCTCCAAACTTAGCTCGTCAATTAGCTAATCATGGCCATGTGCTCGTCAATGATCATGTAGTCAAGACTCCTTCACGTATTCTTGTTCCTGGTGACACCTTTGCTCTCAAAGCAAGTGTAGCTCAAAAAATCCTTCAAGGTGGAAAATCGATTAAAGTCCAATTACCTACTTGGTTGAAATTTGATGCTAAAACTCTCAAAGGTGAAATCGTTAGTGCTCCTAGCAAGGAAGATCTTGCTAAAGTTAATGTGAATATCAAAGAGATAGTTGAATTCTACTCTCGTTAGTATATTTCCTTACCTGCTTACACATGATTAACTTCGAACTTACCAAAGTCACCAACCAATCACTTGGAGACAATCGTAGTTTAATTACGATCACTCCATTGCCACCTGGATATGGCATGACCCTTGGTAATTCTCTCAGAAGAATTATTTTATCTTCTATTCCTGGTGCGGCAGTTACCGCAGTCAAGCTCAAAGGAGTTACTCACGAGTTTACTACTCTACCTGGAGTAAAAGAAGGTGTGATTGATATCATCTTAAACCTCAAGCTTCTCCGCTTAAAGAAAACTTCAAGTGGTAGCGCTTCTCTGACACTCAAAGCCAACAAAGAAGGTAAAGTAACCGCAAGCCAAATCAAGACTCCTTCTGAAGTTGAAATCGTCAATCCTGACTTGGTAATCTGTACTCTAGAAAAAGGTCACAGTATTGAGATGGAACTGAAAGTAGAAAACGGCATTGGTTATTTACCTAGCAATCTCCGTGATAAGAGAGAGTTAGAGGCAGAAATGATTGCTGTGGATGCTTTGTTCTCACCAATTAGCAAGGTGCGTTATGAAGTAACCAATACTCGTGTCGGTCAAATGACTGATCTCGATCGTCTCGATATCGAAATCGCAACTGATGGTACAATTTCTCCTCAAGAAGTAATCAGCATGAGCGCTCGTGTTTTGCGCCAATACATGACACTTTTTGATGCTGATGTCCCTACTACCAAGAAAGAAAGTAGTGAGAAGACAGCAAAAAGCGAACCTAAGCATGAACAAAAATATACCCCGATCGAAGCACTCAAAATCTCTCAAAGAGCTGAGAATGCGTTGATCAACAATGGCATTGGTTCTGTTGAAGAACTTTTGACCTATACTGAAAAGCAACTAACCAATCTTCGTGGTTTTGGTAAGAAAGGAATCACTGAAGTAGTCAAAGCTCTCCAAAAAATGGATTTACACTTAAGTGAATAATTAATTGTTATGCGTCACAATCGAAAACGAACTCTACTCAGTAGACCTACCAAAGCAAAAAGTTCTTTGCTCCGCAATCTCGCCACTTCACTCGTGTTGCACGAGAGTATTGTCACTACTGCTGCTAAAGCAAAAGTGCTCAAACCTTATATCGAAAAACTAGTTACTATTGCTAAGCAAGATGATCTAGTTACAGCTGCACGTAAGCTTAATGCAGTATTCTTCGATGAAGAAGCCACCAAGAAAATGCTCCAAACATTGAAACCACGTTATACCGATCGTAATTCTGGTTTCGTAAGCTTGCGCCATCGCCTACCTCGCGTAAGTGATGCTGCTCCTCAAATCGAGATCACGTTTGTTTCTTAAATTTTGTTACTTGTATGAAAAAGACTTCAGTCGTTAAATCACATACCACTACTGCTACTTGGCATGTAGTAGATGCTAAAGGCCAAATCCTTGGTCGTTTGGCTAGTCGTATCGCTTTGGTACTTCGTGGCAAGCATCGTGCTCAATTCACTCCTCATGCATCTCATGGAGACTATGTCATCGTGATCAACTGTGAGCAAATCAAAGTCACAGGCAAAAAGCTCACTGACAAAATGTATTACAATCATAGCCAGTACATGGGTAATCTCTATGAAGAACCACTCAAAGATATTCTAAAGAAGAATCCTGAGCGTGTAATCACCAATGCAGTAGAACGTATGTTGCCTAAGAATAGACTAGCTAATGATATGATCAGCCGTCTCAAAGTAGTAGTAGGACCAACGCACAAATACGAAGCTCAACAACCTACACCTCTTACTCTAGTTTAATTATATGACTCCAACTAAATCTTCTTCTAATTACTTCTACGCCAACGGTTACCGCAAGACTTCTACTGCTAAAGTACGCTTATTCCCAAAAGGAAAAGGTGATGTCTCAATCAATGGTTTACCAATGGATCAATACCTTAAGACAGGTGCACAGTTCCAATCAGTTTTGGCTCCTCTCAAATCAGTAGGTATGGAAGGTACAGTGGATATGACTATTATGGTTGCAGGTGGTGGTATGATCGGTCAAGCTGAAGCAATTCGCCACGCAGTAGCTCGTGCACTTACAGCATTAGACCTTACTCTTCGCCCTACACTCAAGAAAGCAGGCTTCCTCACTCGTGATCCAAGAGCAAAAGAAAGAAAGAAGCCAGGTCTCAAGAGAGCTCGTCGCGCACCTCAATGGAGCAAACGTTAAGAGCAAAGACATCAATTCAAGATTACAAAAGAGAGTACTCACCTACTCTCTTTTTTTATAACTATTTATTGATTGAATATATTTTGCAAAAACATGTCAAAATAAATACCATAACATTCAGTATATAAATACTTACTCTATGGTTCCCTCAAATGCTAAATGTGTTTTCAAGGGCAAGCTCTATGATACTTATCAATGGGAACAAACCATGTTTGATGGCAGCATCAAAACTTTTGAAATGTTAAAACGACCATACAATGGATGTGTAATTGCAGTCGTGGATGATAAAATAATGGTATTAGAACAAGAACAGCCTGGGAGAGGAACTTTTCTTTCTTTGCCAGGAGGTAGATGTGAGTCAAATGAAGATCCTCTTATAGCCGCACAACGGGAGCTACTAGAAGAAACTGGTTATATATCCGATGCATGGGAGCTATGGATCAAAACAATTCCTGAAGAAAAAGTTGATTGGCAAATCCATACTTACATTGCTCGCAATTGTAAACGTAAACAAACTCAGACAATCGACAATGGAGAAAAAATCGCCATTAAGTTTGTAAGCTTTGATGATTTCTTAATGCTTACCGATAATGATACTTTTCGTAATAAAGATGCTATTACTGAATTATTAAGAATTCGCTTGGATCAAGGTAAAAAAGATGCCTTTGGTGTTCAGCTTTTCGGGAAAAAATAACTAAGGTTTCTTAGATAGCAACGACAGAGACATATCTTTATTAAAAGCTACCTTATCAATAGCAAAATCCGTTTCAAAAGCTGTTTCTACTTCAGCTAACGAGAGTTTCCCATTATACAATCAGCATCCCATCACCGAAACTAAAGAGACGATACTGGTTATCAATTGCTTCCTGGTAAATTCGTCGCCAAGCCTTGTCCCCTACCATGCTGGCAATCAAAACTAATAAACTGGATTGCGGCGTGTGGAAGTTGGTAATCAGCATATCAGTAGCCTTTGGTCCATTACCTGGATACATAAAGATTCCTGTATTACCAACATAAGGAATAAACTTTCCCTTTTGGTAAGTACTTTCTAAAGTTCTTAGGCTAGTCGTACCGACAGCACAGATCTTTTTTCCTTGTTCTTTCCAGTTATTCAAATCTTTTGCCACTTGCTCAGGCATCTCAATATATTCTTCATGCATAGTGTGACTCCTGATGTCTGCCGCCTGAATCGGTTTAAACGTGCCTAATCCTACGTGTAAGCAAACATAATGAAGAGGGTGATCCTTTTTAAGCTTTTGCAATAAGTCGCCTGTAAAGTGCAATCCAGCAGTCGGAGCGGCAGCTGAACCAACTGGATTGGCAAAGACAGTTTGATAATCAGCTATGGTTGCTTTAGATCCAGATAAATATGGCGGCAGTGGCAAGGCCCCATAATCAGTAAAGAATTGGAAAGGATTGGGGTGTTGCCATTCTAATAAACAAACACTGTCACCTTTCTCTCTCAAAGTAGCTTCTGATCCATCAGGGAAACGAATACTTTGACCAACATGCACACGTCGACCTGGCCTCATCAAACATGCCCACAGTCCATTAGCTTCTTGTCGGACAAACAAGACTTCTACCTGTGCTGTACCTTCTACTTTTTCTGCTGTTACTCGAGCCAGAAAAACCTTAGAGTGATTAAAAACCAAACTCACTTCGGGTCCTAATAATTGTGGTAGATCCGTAAAGTGGTGATGCGTAATCGATTCTGTTAGACGATTGTATACTAAAAGCTTAGCAGCATCGCGCTGAGCTAGAGGTTCTTTGGCTACCAACGATTCTGGATAAGTGAAATCGTAAGTACCTAGATCAAATATGCTTGGAATTTGTTCACTATCGCTTCCCATTGAGATAAAGATAATCGTTCGGGTCGTAGAGTAGGATCTATCGACAGCTCTTGTAGCATATCGATCAGTTGATCACGAGACAAGTTCACGACCTGACGAAGCGATACTTGGATTTGCTTACGCTGATTGTGAAAACATGCTCGTGTAACTTTAAAAAAGATTTCTCTGTCTACCTGAAGTACCGGATGTTCATGAGCAATAATTTGAATAATTGCTGATTCTACTTGAGGAGGTGGGAAAAATGCTCCTTTAGAAACTCTACGCACAATCTTTGCCTTGCCATACATCTGAACAGCTAAAGAAAGTAGCGATGTATCAGGAGCAACAATTTTTTCAGCTACTTCTTTTTGAACCAAAAGCACCATCCGTTCTGGCTGATGCGTAAATACATGTAAAAATAGTCGCAAAATAGTTCCAGTTAAATAGTAAGGAATATTAGCGATTACTTTATACTTTTCTTGAGGGGGATATCCTTCTAAAACTGAAAATTCATGCAAAGTCAGGTTATCATCCTCACGAGCCAAAGAACGTAATAATGGAAAGCATTCCTCATCGATTTCATAAGCTTCGACAATAGCTCCTTGTAGGAGCAATTCTTTGGTCAACACGCCATTACCAGCACCAATTTCTACAACTGTCTCATTGGGCAGAACCTCACCTGCGGCCAACATGGCCATAAGTGTCCCCCGATCATGGAGAAAGTGCTGCCCTAAATGTGTTTTTGGTCTAATAGACATATTTAAACACTCAAAGCTGGATCACTGGGAATACTACTTGGAACCGGAATACTTTTAATCAAATTCTGGGCAGCTCGAGCAATTGATCCTTGTTTATCATATTGTACTGCCTTTTGATAAGTCGCGATCGCCTGTGCGGGATTGTTTTGAGCACGGTAGTAGTTACCTAAGTTCAAGTACGTAGCTGCAAGAGTTGGATCTAGTTCTACAGCTTTATCCAAGGACACTTTGGCTTGTTCATATTGCCCCAAACCCAACTGTGACCAACCTAATAGATTGTACGCCATCGCAGATCGAGGAAAACGACCAACAGCCTGAGTAGCTATAGTAAGAGCCTCTTCCGTCATCTTGAGCTTGTCGATATAAAGCCACACTGGTCGCACATACAGATCAATATAGTCTTGGCCATCAGAGGTATTGATTGCTGACTTATATTCTTCGACTGCCTGAGTAAAATTATTCAAATAGACATAGGCATCGGCAATCTTTTCGTGAGGTTTGAATTGAGGACGATATCCTTTATCCAAAGATAATTGAAAAGCAGCAATCGCTTTACTATAATTTTGTTGATAGAAATGAGCTATTCCTAGCCAGTAATAGACTTCTGGACGTTCATTAGGTAGTGAATTGGTGAAGATAGTAATCGCTTTTTCATAGTTACCTTTGATCAGATATGCCGATCCAAGCAAGGTCGACACATCCGTGTAGTCAGGTGTTTTATTAAGCACATATTCGAGCTTGCCAATAGCTAGATCGAGCTCACCAAATGACAAAAATTGTTTAGCAATGAGCGCTGCCAAAAATTCCGGCTTACCATCTTGATAAGTATCAAATAATGCATAGGCATCCAAAACTTTCTGAGCATTTTGAGCCAATTTCGCATCGACATTAGGTAAACCTTTGAGCGTATTTAGAAATTGAACCGAAGCAGTTTTATCACCGAAATAACTAGTAATTAAACCTTGATAATAAATGGTAGTTGCGTCACTTTGATTGGCTTGATTAAAGGCATCTCTGGCTTCAGCATATTTTCCTTGGCTCAAATAACCTTTTCCTAAACGAATATTAGGATCTGTACTCGTCATACCGGGAGTACTTGTTTCCGCAGGAACCACAATTTTTTCAGGTGCTCGAGGCGTAATTACGGATGACGGTCTCACTGAAGGAGAGGTCACAGGCCGAGTTGTACCAGTTGGTGTAGGGACAACCGTAGCTGTAGACTGAGGTGCAACATTGGGCAATTCATCTAATGCTCTTTGGTCCACCACCCAATTAGAAGGCGTCTCAGGAACAACATCGGGCTGATTCCAAGCATACAGTCCATACCCACCGACACCAAGAAGCACTATTCCAGCTAACAGAAGAATTTTTTTATTCATACAAAAATCAAAATCTAAGCAGGAACAGATTACAGCTTAGAGTTGAAAGTGGAAAGTTGAAAGTGGAGAGTTGCCCCGACCGGGGGGATCTAGCTGACTCTCAGTTCAAGATTAATTATGAGATTAGAGGCCTCATACCTGATGGCTAAAATTCGCACTTCGCAATTCGCCATTCGCAATTTTAAAAAGGCCCAAAGTTTCCCCTGAGCCTTTTCTGAATTCTGCATTCTGAACTCTGAGTTCTAAGTAATACCAACTACTTTCTTACGATTTCTTTAGCCAAACGTGGTGCAGTAAGAGCCAATGCAGCTAACAACATACTGACAAGCAATGTCATCGCCATTGTGGATTCAGGACCTACTTGGTTGAGTTGATCAGGAGCTGCGATTACCTCGGGAGCACCCGTGGCCATAGGCGCAGCAGTAGGTCTTGCAGTTGCACTAGGAGTAGCAGCTGGTCTAGCAGCCAAAGTCATTTGAACTGAACCAGACACAGTAGGATCACTCTCTAAATTTGCGGAAACAGTGACATTGCCAGCTTGAGTACCAGCTGTAATTGTTGTCGAAGCGACACCGGATGCATTGGTCATGGCACTTAGAGCTCCCAAAACAGCATTACCAGTAAGACCAAATACTACTTTAGTATTCGCAGCAGGTTGGCCATTTTGATCTTTCACTGTAGCTTGAAGAGTTGCCTTGTCATTTCCATCAGCTGATAATGTATTCTTATTCAGCGCCAATGCCATATTCAATCGCTTAGCGGTAGGCACTGTACTAGGAGTCACTGTAGCGGTAGGACTAGGAGCCATAGTTGGTGTTGCACTCGCAGATGGTGAGGCACTAGCAGTAGCTGAACTAGTTCCACTAGCAGTAATAGTAATATCAGCGTTAGTTACTTCACCCAATACTTGGCTGTCATCAGTCGCACGGTAAACTTTAGTACTGACACCATCAGTAGTCTGGAAAGCAAGCTCAGTATTACCTGCCTTTAAAGCTTTGAAATCGATAGTAGCGACTTTTCCGGGAGTACCAGTAGTCTTGTAATACTTACTTTCACTAAGAGCCAACTTAGAATATTGAATCATGCCAGTAGTCGTGTTTACAGGACTACTAGAAAGCAAAACCTCAAACAAATCGCCATCTTTGATTTGTAACCCTGTCTTAGTCAAATCACTATCTTGTACTTCTAAATAGCTGGGATCATATTGCAATTTGAAATCAACCTGGCTGACCTCAAGGCCCTTGGTATCCAAGAGTACCTGCATAGTTACTTTTTCGCCAACCCCAAATGTGCCAGTCTCTGGTGAGAGCAGCAATGTCGCCTGACCAGCTGAAGTGCTGGTAGCTGCATGAGCTACAGGAGCCAATAAGCTAGCTACTGCTAAACCAACTCCTAGATATTTACTGAGCAAGCTGACTCGCTTCGTCGTAGTAGATCTGGTAGAAAATGGTTGTGAAGACATAAAAAGTAATTAGTTTTTGTTAGACATCGTTGTATTATAGCACTTATTTGTTTTCAGGCTAGAGAGAATGTATTGTCTAAGCCATAGAATTGTTTCCTATTATTAGAGCACCTATTGATATGAAAATCGCCATCGCCATGTCCGGAGGAGTAGATTCATCCGTAGCAGCAGCCATCCTTAGTCATCAAAGTCAAAATGACACATTTGGCATTTTTATGAAAAACTGGTCTGACAATCACGCTGAAAAAACAGGCGAATGCACCTGGGTAAAGGATCGACTGGATGCCTTAGCTGTAGCTGCACAATTAGGATTAGTGCTTAAAACTGTGGATTTCGAAGAACAATATCGAACATTGGTACTCGATTACTTTTATCACGAATACCAAGCTGGACGGACTCCCAATCCAGATATACTCTGTAATAAATTGATCAAATTTGATGCTTTATTAAAGTACGCTGAAGAACTGGGAGCAGATAAAATTGCCACGGGTCACTATGCTCGTGTAAGCGAAGGGACAGATGGCTATTTCCACCTGCTCAAAGGTAAAGATGCCAATAAAGATCAAAGCTATTTTCTCTGTCAGCTCAACCAATCACAGTTAGCGAAGACTCTTTTTCCTGTTGGAGAAATGGAGAAAAAAGACGTCAGAAAATATGCTACTGAACACAATCTTTACACAGCCGCCAAGAAAGACAGTCAGGGAGTTTGCTTCATCGGCAAAATGGATTTACAAGAATTCCTACGTTTCCGCTTACCTCCAAAAGAGGGTTTCATTCTTAATGAAACCGGCGAACGTATTGGTGTACACAATGGGGCTTACAATTATACCATTGGCCAACGTTACGGCCTCAATATTCATAATACTTCAGCTCACAGTGAGCCATGGTTTGTAGCTCAAACCGACGTAGGAACTAATACTGTAGTGGCAGTTCAAGGGCATGATCACCCAGCTCTCTATGGTCAAAAACTTCAAGCAAGCAATCTTCATTGGATTGGAAAAGTACCAACATTGCCCTACCAATGTTTTGCCAAAATCCGTTATCGCCAACCCGACCAAGTGTGTACCATTAGCGAAACGGGTTTAGTCACATTTGAGCAACCACAGAGAGCAATTACTCCCGGCCAAAGCATTGTCTTTTACCAAGGTGATGAATGCATTGGATCAGGAACGATTGAAATGCGTATAAACCAAATATAAAACTACACGCAGCCATTGGTGCAAAATCACCATCGTCATAGCAAATATTATACTTATGCTATAAAATGTATGGATAAATATATACCTATGGCGAAAGAAAATACTCTTGTAGAGCGGTGGAACTCCCTGGGAAAACCACCCGAGCAGCAAAAATTAGTAGCGGGGTGGGAAGCTATTAAACCAACAGCTGATCTAAGAACTACAGTCACAGCTATTGCTACAACATTAAGTACTCTAGATCAGAGACCATCAAGAACTTTAGATAACCTAATACATTTGGGCATTAATTCCAGACCAACTGAGGTTCGCAATAGTACTTTGTCAGTAAAACTTGAAAACACATCCCATGGAGCTGCAATCATTGAAAGAGAGGTCTTTCAAGGTAGAAACTGTTATTTAATACGCACACCAATGGTGCCGAGGGAAGGACTGGCAGAGATACAAGGCTGTGAAGATGCCGCGACTTTAATTACTGACAGTACGGGAAAGGTTATTGGATTCGCCCTCAGTGATGGCGTGAGTGGCAGTTTAAACGGCAAGATTGCCGCAATACTGGCCGTTGAGTCTGCCGCAGACTACCTAGAGCGGGACAATAGTGATGGACTCATTCAAATGGTGCAGGAATCCATGAAGGATGCAACCAATTGGGATGAATATGCAACTAAATTTCGCCAGGAAGCTGCAAAAAAAATAGACCCAAATGACAAATCGATAAGAACAAATGCAACGAGAATAAAATTGAGCATTAACTCAGATAATCTTTTAATTCAGCCTAAACAGAAACTTGTAAGAGAGGGAATAGAAAAAGTTGCAGCAACCACTTTATTGGTTGGAAGAATTAAAGATGACGAACTCACAATATCTAAAGTCGGCAACATGGTTTGTGTAATTATTGGTAGCAACAACCAAGTAACTTGCATAGGTAATGGTAAAGAACGAGAACAGTTATCAGTTAAGAATAATGATGCACCTACGGAAGAAAAATGGACATACCAGCTATCTCAAGGAGATAAAATCTTTGCATTTAGTGATGGTGCCTTCGGTGATAATCCTGGTATCCAACTAAATGATCTCATTGATTACCTCAAAACACATAAAGATCTTCCATTAGATCAAATTTTAAAGGCATGGCAACAAAAAGTGGGACATGATGACTGTATCATTCTGGGCATCGATTACTAAGACAACGAGACACTATCTCAACACTTCACTAGTTAATGCATAACTAATTCGGCAAACCTCATTTTTGATTTTAATCTTTCGAATACTGATTGCCCCAATGTCAGCAGTACTATTTACATGTGTTCCGCCACAAGGAATGGCATGCGCATTACTGGCTTCAATGATGACCACACGACGAGCTATGTCACTTATATCCGTAGACACTGGCACAGCAGTGTTCTCATATGCAACCAGACTTTGAAGGATCACCGCTTTCATTTTTTCGGTATCTAGTGAACCAAGACATTGATACTCCACATAAGGTCCTTCCGGAAAATGATAACTCTTCAAGGGCTTTAAATCAGGGTACTGTTGCTTCATCACGGCATCCAACAAATGAGCAGCCGAATGCAGTCGAGTATTCAGCCATCGCCGTTCCCAATCAATACTAAGGACTACAGAGTCTCCAACCTTAAGCGGATCTCCAACAAATGTTCCATAATGATAAACATCATCATCAACAAACCGAACATCAGTGACTACGAATTCAGAATTGCGAATGCAACATGCAGAATTTATTTTTTCAGCATGTAACTCTGCATTCTGAACTCTGAATTCTGAATTACTACCATCACTTTGATCTCGCATCTCTGATCTTATAATCTTTCCATGATCAGCAGGTTGCCCTCCTCCTTGAGCATAAAAAATAGTTTGTTCTAAAATTACTGCCTGTCTGCCATCGTCGAGGTTTTTTACTCCCGTTACCTTCGTCTCCAAAGTACGGAGAGCTGGTGTAATCCAATAAGCTAATTTCATTTTCGTTAGTATTAATTATCAGTAGAGTAATTAAACTGTTCAAAATATTAATAGTATCTATACTAATAACGTCAATAAAAATTGATGACATGCGAGAACTATTACAAAAACTTGGTTTTAGTGAGAAAGAAATTACTATTTATCTTTGCCTACTAGAGTTTGGCCAATGTAATGCCAGCAAGATCGCTCAAAAGCTCACGATTCCCAAAGCAACCGTATTGTTTATTCTTAAGAACTTAGTAGATCTGGGATATGTTCAACGCTCTCAGAAAGGCCGCACTCAGTACTTCGAGGCCAAACCAGAAGATCTCAAGAAACATAAACAACGGGACATAGAAGAACAAAGTGCTAGTTTAAGCAGTGTCATTCCACTCCTTGAAGAATTCAAAACTCCTTATAGCAGTGAGCCGAAAGTTACTTTCTTCGAAGGAATTGAGAATTGTAAAAAAGCCTACAACTCGATACTTGAAAGCCAAACAAACGTCCTCGAATTTGGCGCTCATGAAGACCTAGTCATGCGCTTTGGCGAAAAATTCATGAACACATTCATGGCTGAAAGAGCTAAACGCAATATTCACTTAGAAGCAATCTGCAGCGATACCTCAATAAGCAAATCACTCCAAACCCAAGACCACAAACAAGCGAGAAATATTCACATGTTCTCTCAAAAAGATGGCCAACTTTATTCATCAATCGCCATTTTTGATGGCAAAGTCTTATTGCTCAACCTCTACTATGATGCCTTTGCTATCCTCATTGAAAACCAAGAAGTCAGCGCAACTCTAAAAACTATTTTTCACCTAGTTGCTCGCAAATTAGACTAAATCTATTTCGTTTTTAAGAAATCCTTAATTGATTTATAGCTAGGAATTCCAGTACGAGCACCAATATGCTGCACCTTGAGAGCCGAAGCAGCTTGAGCAAAAGTGATAGCATCTACAAGTGAATAGTTTTTTAAATACGCATAGAGAAATGCACCATGAAAAACATCGCCAGCACCAGTGGTATCTTTAGCTTTCACTCTAAAAGCAGAAACTTTTTTTACTTTATCATTCTCCCAATACCACACTCCTTTATCACCTCGAGTGATAATTAAAACCTTAGGCTGATAACGGTGATAGAGTTTTTTGATTTGATTAGCGACCGTGTCTTTTTTTAATTGCTCAGTAATAAATGTCTCAGACATAATCATAATATCAGCGAGGGGTAGCAATGCCTCTATATCTGGTGATGCATGTCCCCCATCTACAGAAATTTGACCACCAGCCTTTTTTACCAGCTTAGCAGCAGCAAGTGCAGCATGCGCATGATGACCATCAAGGTGAAGTACGCTAACGTTTTGCCAAAAACTGCTCTTAATCTTATTAAGATTAAAGCTACTCTCCAAACCATAATGCCCAACGATGGTGCGTGTTTTTTCAGTAATTAACACTGACGACAATGAAGATTCCCCCTTAGGCTGTTTTTGAATATGAGAACTGCCGACATTATGACTTTCCAAATCACTAATTATCATTTTACCCAATGCATCATCGCCAACAACTGAACACGCCTGGGTATTCATGCCCAGTTTTGCCAAAGCAACCAATGCTGTCATTGCTGAGCCGCCACCTTGGAGACTAGCGCCTTTACTACGAATTTTAGTATTAGCTTTAGGGAATGCATCTACCAATTGGAGATAATCCATTACAGCAGCTCCCAATCCAACAATATATTTTTGTTTCATACATTTTACTTCTATATATTATAGCATATGACCTACTATCCAGGTAGAAACAAGTACGGTTGACAAAACCACAAAACAACTGTAAAAAGACAATCAATTAATATAATATATGTATTTACATGAGAGCCCTGAATTTAACCAGGATTGCGTTCCAGGCTTAGGCCAGGACTGGTATTTCATCATGGAAGACCTAGCGCGAGTATGGCTTCGCGTCACAAAAGATGGGGAAAGTAAGCATTTAGAAGATCAAATAGCACGTACTAAAATGTCGTACGTTGACTGGAAGGACCTGTTGAAAAATCCTCAATTTCTCACAATGCTCAGTAGAATTGACCAAGAACAGAAAGCTGGCAGCCCTGAGGGGGTATTTGCAGCACGTATGCAGGACCTTACTCGTGCACTTAAGCAAGCAGCCCCCGCCCCAAAGCCGCAAGTTGCCGTAACACCAGAAGCAGCACCAACTCCACCTTCAAGATTACCCAACACGGCACGTCTAGCTATTGCCTTCATCGTAGGAACATTGGCAGGTAGCGGACTAGTAAAAGCTACTCAACCTACTCCACCATCTCATACGACAGCTGCAGTGCCTAATAGATAAAGACCCTGGAGTTTAATCTGTATATTTTAAACACCGTAAAAACTGCTTTGAGATAGCTATTGTTATATTTAAGCTTCTTGCTAAACTAAAGCTGTTAACATGCCTTTGTGACGATTTTATTAGTTTTGTTTTTAGTGATCATTGTCGCACTTTTAAGCGTCCACTTGCTCTCAGCTGTTCAGCTCTATAAACAGCGCAACTTAGGGCCCGCTGCAATGCCATCTATTTTTGTTCTCACGGTACTATGGATGCTGCTCTTTGCCGGAGCTTGTATCAACTTCTTCACTTATTACCTTAGCCACTAAAGTATGCGTTACAGCTATTGTCGTTTTGCCGGTCAGGGTAAAGATGAAGTGATTTTGTTTCGATCTCACCGCCACATATTACGTTTGATTGGTAGAATTTTAGAGTTATTTGTGGTTTATGTAGGTGCTGCTATTGGTTTAGGCATAATTGGTTACTTAATCCTACGAGTGACAGGTTTGCCTTATGAAAATAGCCTGGGCAATGCTTTCTTCTCACTGTTTTTTCTAGCTGTAGTCACTAGTATTATGGCTGCATGGTCACTATGGTACCGCTCAATCTGTATCATTACTGATTCCCGTATCGTTAAAATTGTGCCAAAAGGATTTTTCTATAATTATACTCGTGAATTGAGACTAGATGGCATCAAGGATACATCGTTTAGCTATGAAAGTTTTTTCAATGGGCTATTCAACTACGGCCGTCTCCAGGTAATCGGTGGTGGTCAATTTACTGCTCAGTACATTCCCAACCCTCGTGATATTCATCACTATCTTACCAAGCTGATGCGTACTATCGAAGAAGCAAAAGGTACAGGTAAAAGACCAGTATTCCCGGAGTTTATTCCTAAGCCAGAGTGGAAAGGCAAGAAGTTTAAACGTCTTACATCCTCACAAGATTAAGCTATGAAGCTTACAAAACTGTGGATATTTCTTTGCGGCAGCACTCTTCTTACTGGTTGTAGTCTTTTTGAAGCTCCTGCTTTAGAAACTCCTAAACCAGCCGTCATTCCCGACGGTAGAGCTTTGATCGAAAAAAGTCTTGACCAATTTTTCCGCAATCCTCAGGGCACATTCAAAATCACAGCCGATCTCAAGATGGTTAGCCCTGCTACGCAAGACGCAATTGCTTTGGCACTCAATGGTCAATTTGATCATCAAAATCAGAGTACTCGAGCTCAAGGTACTTTAAGTTTAGACTTGCCTACTGAGAGTGAAAGCATTGCGAACACAGAACACACGAGAGGAATAGCCAACATTGATACTGTCGGCACCAACAATCAAATTTTACTGCGACTGATTAGCACACAGTTCAGCGGACCAAACAGTGAAGATCTCAATACTAATGTCACCCCACTCAACAATATTTGGTTCACTATTCCAGGTAGCAATACTTACTGGCCACCTCAAAAGTTACTTACTGCATTCTTTGCTAATAATGACACCAACTGGAAAAATTATAGCCAATATTTGCAGATAAAAGATGTAGCACTGGTACAAATGGCTGATGAAAAAGCCTATCAGATTGACTTTGATCTTAACACAAGTCAGCTCCTCACCTACCTTGACTTGCCCCTAACTGTCGAACAAATGGATCCGGCTACCCGTGCGAGTTATAAACAGTTGATTCCATTACTGCAAACCAACTCCACTATATTCATCAGCGCTAATACAGGCTCAATCAAAAGTCTTTTAGGTACAGTCACTCTTCAAGGTCAGCTCAATAGTGAGACCTCAATCAACATCAATTACAAGCTCGAGTTACAAGAGCAAAATCTCAGTTCCCCGATTATTATCCCCGCCCCAGAACAAGTGATCGATAGTCAAAATTTAATCAAATTATTAAGCAGTGGCCAGTAGGCTAGCACTTTCGACAAGCAGAAAAAGGTTATTAATGTTGCGTAAAAAACTCTTGAGCTTGAGAATATAAGTAATCACTGCTTATTCTTAATTGCATTAATTCTCTTTAGCAGTATAATGGCTTGAGTGCTAAATACTTTTACTTTTTACGAGTCCCCCTTTTATGAGTAATCAATTTAATAAATTTACACCTGAAGCGAAACAAGCCCTGATCGTAGCGCAAAAAGCCGCAGCCGAAATGAAGTTGCCATTTATTGGTACCGAACATATTTTGTTGGGCATACTTGATCAAACCAATGCTTTAGGCTGCACGATTCTTACCGGTATGGGCATTACCAAAGATAATGTTAGCAATATTCTTTATATGCGTACTGGCCATCAAGTAGCAGATAAGGATGTCCTCAAAAATGGCCTTTCAGAGCTAGCAAAGCAAATCATTGAAAACGCTACAGCTTTAGCATTTAAGCATGGACACAGTTTTGTTGGCACCGAGCATCTTTTACTAGCTTTAGTTTCTCAGAAACAAACAGCAGCAGCTTCCGTGCTAGAAAGTCTGCAAGTACCCCCAAGTAAAATTAAAGAACATATTGAGAAACTCTTCCGAGAACAACGCCCCAGTGACGATCCAGTTGAAGGTGAAAAGAACGATCCTCTAGAAGCTTTCTTTGGCAATTTTTTAGGCAATATGTTTAACCAAATGCAAGGTGTTAATACACCACCACGCACTAGTCGTTCTGCAGTAGCAGAGCGTAGCCGCAAGAATGAAAACCGTGACAGTCCTGCGCTTAACTATTTCACGATTGACTTAACTGCAAAGGCTCGTAGCAGCAAAAAGATGGATCCAATTATTGGACGAGACAAAGAAATCGGCCGCGTAGTGAGCATTCTCAATCGACGCACCAAGAACAATCCAATCTTGATTGGTGAGCCTGGTGTAGGTAAAACCGCTATCGCCGAAGGATTAGCGCAAAGAATAGTGAGTGAAGATATTCCTGACAGTCTTCTCGGCAAACGTATCCTTACCCTGGACATGGCCGCTTTAGTCGCTGGCACCAAATATCGAGGTGAATTCGAAGAACGTATCAAAGCTGTCATCAACGAAGCACGCGAAGCTGGTAACATAGTGCTTTTCATCGATGAATTTCACACAATTATCGGTGCAGGTAGCTCGGAAGGGGGCATGGATGCAGCCAACATTCTCAAGCCGTCATTATCTCGAGGCGAGATCCAAGTGATAGCCGCAACTACGCTCGATGAATACCGAAAATATGTAGAAAATGATGCCGCACTGGAACGCCGCTTCCAGTCAGTAGTGGTAGATGAACCATCACTTGATGATACTATCAGTATCTTACAAGGCTTAAAAAAGGGCTTTGAAGAACATCATCAACTCAAAATCACTGACAGTGCTATTAACGCTGCCGTGCACATGTCTAAGCGTTATATTGGTGACCGTTTTTTACCAGACAAGGCTATCGACCTCATCGATGAAGCAGCCTCTCAAAAGGGTGTCCGCTCGCACCGTACTACTGATACGCTTAAGAAATTACAGAAAAAGCTTTCCACTATTGTTACTAAAAAAGAGGAAGCTGTAGCTTCACAAGACTATGAAACTGCTGCCAATATGCGCGAGCAGGAAGTGAAACTTTTGGAAGAAATTCATCAAGAAAAGCTTTCACATACACCAGCGCCTGAAGTTGTTCAAGAAATCAACGAAGAGGATATTGCTCGAGTTATTGGCCTCATGACCGGCATTCCACTGACTCGCCTCCTTAAGAATGAAACAGATAAATTGGTTAACCTCGAACAATCTTTATCTAAACAAGTAATCGGCCAATCTGAAGCTATCTCTGCTATAGCTCGAGCTATTCGTCGATCAAGAGTGGGACTTGCAAGTCATCAGCGCCCAATTGGCTCTTTCATTTTCTTAGGGCCTACAGGTGTTGGCAAAACAGAATTAGTAAAGTCCTTGGCACGAGAAATCTTCAATAGTGAAGATGCTGTGATCAGTGTGGATATGAGTGAATTTATGGAACGTCATAATGTATCCCGTTTGGTTGGAGCCACTCCAGGATATGTTGGTTATGAAGATGGTGGCCAACTGACCGAGTCAGTACGAAGAAAACCGTATTCAATTGTGTTATTCGATGAAATCGAAAAAGCCCACCATGACGTCTTCAATATCATGCTACAGATTCTCGAGGAAGGGCGTTTAACCGATGGTAGAGGTCGCAAAATCGACTTCCGAAATACAGTGATTATCATGACCTCAAATATTGGCGCCCAACGTTTGACTCGCGAAGCAGCTAAGATTGGGTTCGATAGCGATGAGGTTTTGTTAGAAGATGAGAAAAATTATGACAAGATCAAAAGTACCGTATTAGATGAACTCAAAGAACACTTTACTCCTGAGTTCCTCAACCGTATTGACCAAACAATTGTCTTTAGACCTCTCACCAAAGAACATATTCGCACCATTGTAAAATTGGAGATTGAGAAACTACAAAAACGTCTCAATGAGCATCAACTCACTATCAAATTTACAGAAGCTGGTGAAAACTTCTTAGCAGACAAAGGTTATAGCAAAGAATTTGGCGCAAGACCAATGCGCCGAGCCATCCAAGAGCATGTAGAAGACCTTTTGTCTGATGGACTACTGAGCCAAGAAATCAAACCCAATGATAATGTGCAATTTACCACTAGCCCAAATGGTGAAAAACTAGTATATAAGATAGTGAAGAAACCCCGCACCACTAAAGCTGTTGCCAAAGCTGCTGCTTAAACACTCCATTTAGCCGGTACAAAACATGAAAATCCTCTTGGTAGATGATGTGCCCGAATCATCATTACGCACAAAAGCGCTACTGACCACCCTCCACTACATTGTGGACATAGTCACTACCAAGGGTGATTTGGTGTACCTACTTAGCCAATCTCACTATGACTGTGTGATAAGTGAGGTTCTAATGAAGGACACCAATATGCTTGAAGTATGTAGAGAGATCCGAAGTCGCAATCTAACTATTCCTATTGTAATACTCTCTACCGTCACCGATCACTACACTACCATCTCGGCATTTGATGCTGGAGCTGATGACGTTATCAATAAGGCCACCGACCCGAGAGAAATCATTGCCCGACTTTATGCTCTCAATAGACGCAAAGAAAAACCCATCTCCTTGGCTATTTCGACGTACAAGGGATTGAAGCTAAACAAACGTCATCGTACAGTTCACATCCATGAAAATGAGTTGGACCTCTCCCCTACTGAATACCGACTATTGGAATTATTAATGGAAATTCCCGAAAAGATCTTTACGCGCGATGAAATTTTGGAACAAATTTGGGACATGTATGTAGATACATATACGAATAAAGTCGATGTCTTCATCAATTTCCTACGCAAAAAGCTACAAAATCATTGCACGACAGGAGAACAATACATTCAGACCGTTCGTGGTTTCGGCTACCGTTTAGCTTGTAAATAGCAGCTATTTTTTGTCTGCAATAACCATCCATGATTCTACTTAGTAGAAATAAATTACGCGCCTTTTTAACACCAGTGGCTTTTTATCGAGCCATTAAAGGATCTTATTCTTTAGAAAGTATCAAAGCACTTATTCATGGAGAGAAATTAACTGAAAATGAATGGGAAGAAGCAGTTCGATTATATAAAAAGCATTTAGGTGAAGAGCAGCAACGTAATCAAGCCCAAGCCAAAGAACATGCACGATTAGTGAAAAAGTTGGCACCATCTATTCAAATCTTAAAAAAGATTACCAAAAAGATCCCTGAGATTACCGATGTCTTGTTAGTAAACTCTTTCAGCTTCGGCGCCCTAAAACCAACGAGTGACATCGACATTGTCGTCATTTGTGAACCAAAGTTGATATGGTGGGCTCGACTAAAACTGACAATTGCACTAGAACGAGCTCATCTACGCAGAAAACCAGGGAATATTGAAGAGCATATATGCCTGAGCTTTTTTGTAACTACAGATGCGCTATCAATGGAATCATTAGCAATTGACAACGATCTTTATCTGCGTTACTGGTCAGCAAATACGCTACCTTTATTTGGTAGACATAGAAGCAATTGGTTAAAAGAAAACCAGTGGCTACTGGCATTTTTGCCTCATCTTCGTTTACAAACACAACCTAAAAAACTTAACCGAAGGATATCCTTCCTTTCATACATAGCTAATAGCCTCGTTCGTATTCCTATGTACCCACGTTCCAAAGCAAAAGCGGCAAAACTAGGAATCGAAAGTTCAATTGTCGTCAGTGACCAAATGCTCAAATTTCACAACCAAGATCGCCGCCAACTATATCGAGATAAAACCTTGGTAGAATTAGCAGCTTTGGAACAATTATTTTGACGCTATACTTAAAGGAGATATAGTAAATATTGTATTGCTAATACAGTATAGATCCAGCATTTCTTAGAGTGCGATAAGGATCAAATCTGTACAGGTAGAACGCTTCCCAACTGGACCTGTTCCTGCAAACTTTTCCAAAAGTCCCCCCTTTCGGGGAAACTTCCCACTTTCAACTTTTCCCAACGGGACCCCTTCGGGGCAACTCTCAACTTCCCATCTATGTACGCATTATTAATGGCCGGTGGCGGTGGTACACGATTATGGCCTGTCAGTACCGACGAAAAACCGAAACAGTTTCAAGCATTTTTTGACAATCGTAGTTTACTGCGAACTACCTATGAACGGATTCTTCCAATTATTCCCCCAGACCAGATTTGGCTGGCCGCGAATGATAAGCATTCGCAACTTATTCAAAAATCCTTACCTGAATTGCCATTAAATCATTGCATTTTTGAGCCCGCTCGCCGAGATAATGCGCCAGCAATTGCAGCCAGTCAGGTTCTCATGCAAGCAGCTGGCCTAGATCTTGAAAGTGTCATTGTAATGCTTCCCTGTGATCATAAGATTGGCAATGAAACTGAACTAAGACGATTGTTACAATTGGGCGAACGTTTTCTGTTAAAAAATCCACAATATCTTCTCACCATTGGTATCAAACCAGAATATCCCGAGACAGGTTATGGTTACATCAAATGTACTGATAGCTTTTTGCTACCAGAAGTACTTGAAGCGGAAAGATTTGTTGAGAAACCAGATGCTATTCGCGCTCAAGAATATGTCACTTCGGGCAGGTATGTGTGGAATAGCGGTATCTACATGTGGACACTAAGAAGCATGATCGAATGGCTAAAACAATATCTACCAGAGACATATCAAAAGCTCGATCATAATATTCATAATTGGCACACCATTTACGAAACCTTAGAATCAATTTCTCTAGACTATAGTATTTCGGAAAAAGTAGAGAACCTTGCTACAATTCCTAGTAACAATTTAAGCTGGAGTGATATTGGTGACTTCAAAGCTCTGGGTATTCACTCTATTGGCAAAGTGGCAAGCTTAGATACCAGTAATTGCTATATCCGTAATGACACTGACCAAATCGTAAAAGTGATCGGAGTTGAGAATCTCATCATTGTAAATACTAAAGATGGTTTGTTAGTATGCGATCGTAATCGTAGTCAGGACATCAAAAAACTTACTCACCATTGACGGTGCAATAATACTCACCTACACTCGGGAAGCTTAATAACAAAATTTTATGTCGACCACTGAAACTGTATCTGTTTCTAAAGATAAAAAACGTGCGATTGAACTAGCAATGAGCCAAATTGAAAAGCAATTCGGCAAAGGAGCAATCATGACCATGGGTGATGCGGGCAGAGTTTCAGTAGAGATGATTCCTACCGGCTGCCTTTCTCTTGATATTGCTTTAGGTGGTGGAATGCCTAAAGGCAGAATTATCGAGATCTACGGTCCAGAATCTTCCGGAAAAACAACACTCAGTTTACATGTGATCGCTGAATGCCAAAAAGGCAACGGTCTAGCTGCATTCATCGATGCTGAACATGCTTTTGATCCTGACTATGCTCGTCGCTTGGGAGTGGACACTGAAAATCTTTTAATTTCTCAACCGGACAATGGTGAACAAGCTCTGGATATTACAGAGACCCTAGTCCGCTCAGGTGCTGTAGACATTATTGTTATCGACTCTGTTGCAGCATTGGTGCCAAAATCAGAAATTGAAGGCGAAATGGGTGACCAACACATGGGATTACAAGCTCGTTTGATGAGCCAGGCTTTGCGTAAACTGACTGGTATTGTCAGCAAATCTGGAACTACAGTAATTTTCATCAACCAGCTTCGTCAAAAAATTGGTGTAATGTTTGGCAATCCAGAAACTACTACTGGTGGTAATGCTCTCAAATTTTATGCATCAGTACGTATTGATGTTCGAAAAGGTGACAAACTAGAAATTGGTACTGGGGATAGCAGAGAAATTATTGGTAATCATACCAAGGTGAAAATTGTAAAAAACAAAGTTGCTGCTCCATTCAAAACTGCTGAATTTGATATTCTCTACAATGAAGGTATATCTAAGGCTGGTGATATTTTAGAAATTGGAAGCAAATACAATATTATCGAGAAATCAGGAAACTTCTATAATTATGGCGATCTCAAAATCGGTCAAGGTAAAGAAAATGCTCGCCTATTCTTGAAACAAAACAATAAACTATTAGAAGAAATTAGTAAGAAAATTAAAGCAACATTGAAAGCTGAGAAAGAACAAGCACTGAGCGCGACAACACAGACTGAAGAACCAGCAGAGCCAGCACCTAAAGCAGCAAAAGCTAATAAATAACTATGCAGACAATTCTCTCAGGTATCAAACCAACAGGTGAGCATGTTCACCTCGGCAACTATTTTGGGGCAATGAAACAATACGTAGACTTGCAACAACGCGACAACTGCGAACGTTTCTATTTCATTGCCAATTATCATGCTCTGACTACGATGCGTAGCCGTGCTGATCTAGAACAAAATAGTTGGAATATTCTGAGAGAATACTTGGCAGCAGGCATAGATACTGACAAATCAAATATTTTCATTCAATCTGATATTCCAGAACATACCGAACTGGCATGGATACTCAACTGCCTCACTCCCCTCGGACTATTGGAAAGAGCACATGCTTACAAGGACGCTATAGCAAAAGGCAAAGAGGCTAATGTAGGTCTCTTTGATTACCCAGTGCTCATGGCAGCAGATATCTTGATGTATCAAAGTCATTATGTACCAGTAGGAAAAGATCAAAAACAACATATTGAGATTGCTCGAGACTTAGCCGAAAAGTTCAATCACTACTATGGGGAAACCTTTGTATTACCAGAACCGCTAATCTTAGCTGACGTTGAGAGTGTTCCAGGTATTGATGGTGAGAAAATGAGTAAATCATACAATAATACTATCACTCCATTCACCGATGCTAAAACTATGGAGAAAAGAATTATGTCAATCAAAACTGATTCTCTGGGTATAGATGCCCCAAAAGATGTAGACAGCAGTATTATTATCCAATTACTAAGACTCGTAGCCGATCAAGATACCATCAATCACGTAGAGGCAAAATTCCGTAGTGGTGGCATGGGATATGGTGAAGCGAAAAAAATACTGAGTAGCAAAGTACAAGATTACTTTGCACCAATGCAAAAACGTTACGCAGAAATCACTGATGAAGAGCTCAAGGTAGCTGTCAAAAAAGGCGCTGAAAAAGCACGTAGCGTTGCTCAAAAAACTATTGCCATGGTAAGACAAAGAACCGGCTTAATTTCTTCTTACTAATATGTCTAATCGTTTGGGTGAAATTATCCTGATTCAATATCCTGAAATCACCGTAGAACTTTATTCAGAGAGCTCTTTAGCTGTAGGCCATATCATCGCGAGTGAAGACGGATCACCTCTAGGCTTAGTACACACTATTGTCGCTGTTTGTATTGATGAGGGCAAAGCAACACAAGCTCTGGGGAAAACCACTTTCACTGATGCAGAATTACAAAAGCAATACCCTCATCTTCAAAATAGCACGCGCAGGTTAGCTAAAATCTGGCTTTATGATGACATTGGCAATCTTGCTATTAATCAAGGTATTTACACTATTGCAGCAGAAGCTGTTAGCTACCAACAAAAAAACTACTGGCAGTGTTTAAACAAAGCATCACTAACCATTTTGAAGAAACATCTAGAATGGATAGAAAGTAGTCAGACCAATTTTGGCATTGAAGAATTCATCAAAAAACTGAGCATCAACAACAAACCTTTGGCTTGGGAATTGTTTATGGAAAGATTCAGTTAAGAGAAGAGAGCAAAAATCAGAGATCAAAGAGAGGGCGCAAGAGTAAGTTTTTAGAACTCTGCACTTATAGAGCAGAAGATGCTAGAGTGAGGACGAGTTAAGCTTAAGTCTTTTTATGTTTTTTGATCACCTGCTCATTCTTGCCCTTATTGTTTGTGCTGTGATTGGTTTAGCAGGGATCACCCTGATGACACGATATCCTCGTTTTTCTTATATTTTGTTGTTTTTGAGCATTGTCGGCGGACAGTTGGCTAGATTGTCTCTTGGGACTGACACTCGAGGAGGATCAGCAATCATTGCTACTGATGTGATTGTAATTTTAATGTGTTTCGCCTGGATTTGGCGAAAGTTGGTATTAGAGCGGAAATTCGCTCTGCCTAAGCTAACTTTTCCTATTCAAATCTTTTTAATTGTGACAGCAATTTCGGTTGTCGCCGGAATTATTAATATAATCAACTTAGTATCTCCTGATCTCAAAACGATTATTGTTAGCATATCTTACTACGCGCGCTTTGTAGCTTATGCATTACTCTATTTCATTACTCAAGAATTTCTAGCACAAAAGCCCCAAGAACATCGTGTTTTTTTGTTTAATTGTATTTTTGTAACAAGTATTTTAGTGAGCATTGGTGGATTTGTGCAGCTCATTGTGATGCCTGATTTCACTCCGTATGCGATTCAATACGGTTGGGACCCACACGTTGATAGGCTGCTTGGTACATTCTTTGATCCAAACTTCATTGGTAGTTATTTCGCCTTTATTTTGGCAATGGGTATGGGACTGTATCCAACAGCAAGCAAGAAACATAAGGTATTGATTGCCTTTAGTATTTTATTTTGCAGCGTTGCACTTCTTCTTACTTTTTCTCGAACAGGATATGTAGCATTTTTAGCAGCCTTTTTCTTGATTGGATTGATGCGTTCACCCAAATTATTAATAGTGGGTACTGCCTGTATTGCTTTGGGTCTCATCTCTTCTCCTAGAGCAGTACAAAGAATCACCGATGGGCTCTCTGTAGATGAGACCGGCTTAAAACGCGTCTATTCATGGGACAAGGGTACTCGAATTCTTACCAGTCACCCTATTTTTGGTGTGGGCTACAATAACTTAGCGACTATCCAAGATTATTACTCTTTAGTAGATGAGTTTGATGTTAATAATCGTGGAGGTTTAGAAAACTCATTACTAACAGTATTCGTCACCACCGGTATCTTTGGTGGATTAGCTTACATTTGGTTATGGTTCAGCACTTTCAAAATCGCTTTTGATGTATGGAAACGAAAAGCGATGCGGAAAGTATGTCGCAATCAAGCCTTAGCAATTGCAGCTGGATTACTAGCATTTGTGGTCAGCTCAATTTTTATGAATAGCTTGCTTTACCCTTTTATTCTAGTCCATATTTGGATAGCCAGTGCCCTTATACCTGATTTCACACATGATTCCCTTAGTTATTGATTTACCTTACATCAATCCTATCGCATTTCAGTTCGGCCCTATTGCCATTCATTGGTATGGAATAATGTATTTGCTGAGCTTTATTTTGGGATACATTTATCTGCGTAAAAAGATTCAAAAAAAACAATTAAAACTAAGCTTGGATCAACTCAATGATCTGATTTTTTTAATTTGTTTCTGTTTGCTCATTGGTGGCCGCTTAGGCTATGTATTTTTTTATAATTTTGCGCAATATTGGGATTCACCACTAACAGTATTTGCTGTATGGAATGGCGGCATGTCCTTCCATGGAGGCTTCCTTGGGGCTGCTTTAGGATTTTATTTATTTTGGCGCAAAGCGAAAAAACCAAAAACGAAAATACCGTCATTTTTCTATTTAACAGACGCCGTACTGACAATTATTCCCTTTACGTTGGCATTGGGTAGAGTGGGTAACTTTATTAATGCAGAACTTTATGGTCGGATCAGTGATTTGCCTTGGGCTATGAAGTTTTGGACCAGCTCAGAATACCGACATCCAGTGCAGCTTTACGAAGCAGTTGCTCATATTGTCGCCGGAAGCCTGTTCATCTTCACCCAAGCAAAAAAGTGGCCTATAGGTGTAAGAACTTCTCTGTTTTTGTTGTATTACAGTATAGTGCGTATTATGGTGGAGTTTGTCCGAGAGCCAGACCCTCAAATTGGATATCTATTAAGCTACTTTACCCTAGGACAACTACTATCCCTACCAATTTTAGTCTTTGGTATATATGTTCTAAAGGTGAGCTTGGCTTCATCAACAAAATCAAATAAACTCACACCTTCTCAATCTCATTAAAACCTTATCATGCATATCTCCAAACTTTTTTTAGCTCTCACCACACTTAGTTTAACCTTGACGGCCTGTGGGACAACAGATGCTACACCTACTAGAACAAAAGCGACATTTCAAATTATCCGTGATAATGACAATAAACAAGTAAGTGCCGAAACAGTAAAAACCGAACTTACTCAAAGACTACAGGCAATAGGAGGCACCGATACTAAAATTACCTTAGAAGGTGATGTCCTTTACGTCGACACAAACCTGCCTGAACTCAATCGGGGTACAACCTTAGACCTGGCAACAGCAAAAAAAGTAACTATTCAAGAGCAACGTACTACATTTACCCCAGCTGAAGCTGACCAGATCAATAAATACAACCAGTACCAAAGAGACCTCATAGCAGCAGCACATGCCAATGCAATAAAAAACCCTGAGAATATCGATGCAATTGTCCACAGCACCAGCGATGAAATTGATTTAGTAGACAATGGTATTCATGGTCCAATAGACGAGGCATCATTAGCTGAACCAAAGATTTGGGAAGCTCTTACCAAAACACCACTTAATGGCATTACACCTGTAGTAGAGCTTTCATATGTGATTTGGTTTGCAAAAGTAACAAACATCACTGATGATGGTGGATACAAAACATATCATTACCAACAAGTGAGTCGCGCCCTCAAAGAAAATGGGCCTTATTTAAATTACATGCCCGTTGTTAATCTCTCTGGGCATATTACTAAAACTACCGTAGTAAAAAAGACACCTGAAGATCAAGACAGTCACGATTACACTATTCATCTTACGTTAGATAGCGAAGGCCAACGCCTAATGAGTGAAATGACCAAATCACAACTCAATCGCCCGCTTCGTCTTTTTATCGACGATTTACCATACACGCATATTACCTTCAAAGAAGTGTGGACTGGTACGGACTTGGTACTTGATGATCACTATAATGAAATCAATACAAAAGATGTCTCTGATCGTCTCAAGCAAGGATCACTTTCTACTCCACTGAACCTGACGAGTCTGTCACAGTATTAGTCTCAGCCCGATTAGCTAACTGACCACAAGCAGCATCAATATCAGCTCCAATTGTTACACGAATAGTAACCGGAATATTGTACCCTTCTAAGATACGCGCAAATTTAAAGATCTGTTTACGACTTGAAGGTTTAAAATCTGGGTGAGTAGTCTTATTCCAAGGAATCAAATTGACATGACAGTTCTGTCTACCAATCTTTTTACCCAAGGTATGGGCTAATTCATCAGTGTCATTGAGTTGATCAATCAGGAGATATTCATACGTTACCCGTCTATGTGTTTCATCAATATGAGCTTCGATTGAAGCAAATAATTCATCTAATGAATACTTTTTAGCGATTGGCATGATCTTTTCACGCAGGGCTTGTACTGGCGCATGTAAACTCACGGCTAGATTAACCTGGGGCAAATCCCGGCCTAACTGAATAATTTGAGGCGCGATTCCTGAGGTAGAAACCGTGATATGCCTCATACCCAGGCCGATCATGTCGGGATCATTAATCATACGAATAGCAGCCACGACGGCTTCATAGTTAAGCAATGGCTCGCCCATTCCCATAAAAACGAGATTAGATAAGCGGCGTTTTTCGGCTTGTAACTTGCATGAAAGCCACCATACTTGTTCAAAAATTTCCACGCTAGAAAGATTACGGCGAAAACCGAAATCACCAGTTGCACAAAATGAACATTTCAATGCACAGCCCACCTGACTAGACACGCAGGCAGAGGCTCTTCCATCTTCAAACTCCATCAATACCGCCTCAATCATCTCACCATCAGACAGCTCTAATAAAGTCTTGGTACAATCATTGTTCTGTGAATGTAACGCAATCTTTTCTTTGAGTGTAAATGCGGTAAACTCTGACTCAAGCTCTGCACGCACATCTTTAGGTAGGGTGAGAATGTCAGCAAATGACCGTTTGCCTTCATGAAAAAGGGCTTGCAGAATTTGCTTATAACGATAACTAGGCTGATCATGATCTTTGAGCCACTGTTGAAGCTGAGAAGGTAAAAACATAAGGTAAATAGCTATACTGTAGTGTTATACCACAAAAGATCTAGCTGTGCTCAGGATCTAGCGAAAAAGCTTTTAGCCAACTCGCTTTTTTGCTACCATCGATACGATTTTGACGTATATGCCATGTTTGTGCTCAAACAGAATTTATTTTCTCTTGGAACTCAAGACCCTCATACGCATATAGTTACTGGCTCCTATATTCCTTCCAATCCTGAAGAGGCAGAATATGGTTCAGTATTTTTTACGTATACACTCAAAGATGCTCAAGAGCTCGCTCCCGAAATTCGCTCTATCATCATTGAAAGCTTTCAACAGCATTTTTATCAAGACCTGGAGCGTGATCCAGAACAAAGTTTCGAAGAGGTATTACAAGTAATTAACGATACTGCCACCAATATCAGTGATGCTGAAGGTATTACTTGGCAACAAAGCCTCAATATTTCTCTTGCAGTTTTCTCACGCAGTGATCTCCATCTCTCTGTAGGTGGCAACGGTAGTGTTTATTTACTGAGAGGTAAACATTTGAGCTGTATTAGTGAAGGATTAGTGCCTGAAGTCCTTTCGGATAACAAAATCTTCCTTTCTTTGGCTAGTGGAAATTTGCTTAAAGATGATCGTATTTTGCTCAGCACTGAACTACTCAAAGACATTATTGACACTGAAGCCCTCAAACAGGCAATTACAGCCCCACATCATGAGAAACACATTCCAGCTCTTACTTATGCTGGCCTTGCTGTAGTGCAATGTCATGAATCAGTAGCAGCTCATAGTGAACATGTCCCGATGACGATGAGCTCAAGTAATGAAGAGCATGAAGCAACACCACCGATATCACCCACTCCAGTGAATAGAAGCAAATTGAGCAACACAGTTGATATCCTTAAAATGAATCTCAAAAAGACACTGGAACGCGTCTTTAATCGTGAACGGCCCTTGGTAAGAAAGCCATGGCAAATGAGCAAAGTAATCGCTATTGCTGTTGTAGTCGTGGTCTGTATTGGAGCCATCTATAGCATTGCCGGGTATCAAAAAGCTAATGCTATAAAGCGTGACCTCCAAACCTTGGTAGCGCAATCTGCTCAAGATCGTGAAGATGCAAAAACTCGAGCCATCTATGATAAAGAAAGTGCTAAAAATTTATTACTTGCTGACCAAAAGAAACTAGCAGAAGCACTGCCACTGACAAGCGATGTCATTTTGACTAGTCAAATCAATGGTGAACTAAGTGAAATCAAGCAGTTATTAGCAATGGTAGACAATGTTTTCCGTGAGGATAACCCCAAAATTGCTTTTGATTTAAGTAAGGAACGTAATAACTTCGAAGGGCGTGGCCTGGTGAGATTAAATAATGACCTCTACGCTTTTGATAGCAATGTCCTATACAAATTGGTAGTTGATAAAATTGATCAACGCACCGTAGTGGTTAATGGAGATACTACTGCTGAAGTAGTTTATGCTGCGCCGATTAGCAAAGATAATGTGATTGCACTCTACACCAAAGACAATAAATTGATCGAATTCAAAGCAGGTAATTTTACCAAGATCGCCGCTCCAGGCGGAGATAATGCAGTATGGAAAAATGCAGTAGCTGTAGCTGAATATATCGACCGCAAATTTCTTTATTTCCTAGACCCAGGTGAAGATACTATCTGGCGATATGGCCGAGATGCTAATGGTTCTTTTCAAGAGCCATTAAGCAAAAATGTAGCAAAATTAAACTACAAAAATGCAGTCTCACTAACTGTAGATGGAGCTGTATATGTACTATCAAACGACGGCACCATTACAAAAACGTATGCCGATCAGAAACAAGATTTTGTTGTTGATGGTCTCAGTGAGCCATTCAAGAACCCTACTAAGATCTTGGCCGACAAGAATGCCGAAACAGGCAAACTCTATATACTCGATCCTCAAAATAGTCGTGTAGTTGTCTTGGGCAAAAGTGGTAAATATCAAGCTCAATATGTACTCCCTGAAATCACAGATTTAATTGATATCCAATTAGTCCCCAGCCTCACCAAAGATCAGCTCATGATACTCAGTAAATCTGGCAAGGTATATCAAGTGGAATTGAAGCAATAATAGATTTCAAAGTTGAAAAGGCCAGAATTTAGATTCTAGATTCACAGATTTTAAAATCTAAATTTACTGGCCCAGGGCTTCACGCATTTTACATCATTCATTTTTTACCCAAAAACAGGTATAATGAACTGATAATACCAAAATAAATATGTCATCATCGATTGGACCATTTAGGATTGGCGCTATGGGTGCAGCCTCTGGGCATATCAGTCAAGCAGCACGAAAAAAAGCTTTTCAATTAGGACAAATCATTGCCGAACGCGGTCATTATTTGATCACAGGAGCTACTAATGGACTGCCTTTAGAAGCTGCTTTTGGCGCAGCAAGCAAAAAGGGTACTATCTATGGTATGTCTCCAGCTAAGAATGCTTCGGATCACATCAAAAACTGGCATCTCCCTTTGGAACCACATACCTTTATTACCTATACAGGACTAGGATTTGACTTCCGAGATCACCTCAATATTTTTAATAGTGAAATCGTGATTTTTACTGGTGGTGGTATAGGCACACTAAATGAATTCAGCTTGGCCTATCACGAAGGTAAAATTATTGGCGTACTAGAACAAAGTGGTGGCGTTAGCCGCAAAATTGAAAGCTTAGTGGACGGACTCGCCTATCGCACTTCAGCCAAAGTATTCTATGCCTCTAATCCAGAGCAATTATTAGATCTCACTATTGCTGAACGTCAAAAGGGCCTAGATGAGTCTACTTATCATTACGAGTAGCCATATAGCCAGCTAGAGCTAATCCCAATGCATCTGCAGCATCATCAGGAGTAGGAACTGCATCGAGATGCAGCAGGGTCTTAATCATTTTACCCACCTGATTTTTAGACGCTTGACCTAGACCAGTTACTGCTTTTTTCATTTGTAATGGCGTCAGTTCAAGCAGTTTTATTTTAGCTTGAGCAATTTGGTATAAAATCACACCTCGAGCATGCGCAACGCTCATGGCATTTGTAACATTACGGAAGAAAAACAGCTCTTCGACTACACACAGATCGGGATTCACCTCCTGGAGTAGGGCAGCTATGTCTGAACCAATCTCACAAAGCCTCGTTGAGAGATCTGTCCCGCTGCTAGTTTGAATCGTGCCACATTCACGATATTTCGCTTGATAACGAGCAGTTTCAATCACACCATAGCCAATTGTTGCTGTACCAGGATCGATGCCCAAAATCACCATTGTTGCCATGCTTAAGACAAGCCGATAATATCAGCTTGCTTTAAACACATCTACATGTTCGACAAATTACAAAATCTTTACAAGTTTCAGAAACAAGCAAAAGCGATGCAAAACGAGCTCAAGAAAACAATCTTTACAGCTCAAACATCAGATGGATTGATTCATGTCACCGTCAATGGAGCTATGGAAATTACGGAGCTTACTATCGCTGAAGGAGCTTATGCTCAATATAGTGAACGCAACCTCAGCAAAGCGATTGTGGATTGTATTGAAAAAGCTATGGATAAAGCTAAAAAGGCGAGCTCAGAAAATATGAAGAAAATGATGGGAGATATGGGAGGGTTCCCTGGTATGGCTTAAATACGAATCGGATTGAGTGTCAGTCTTTCGGTTCTCGTGATTAAGCATTGTTCACCACTAGCTGTCTCTGCTGGTGACATAAGATAACTTGAGCCTTGAACATTATGAGTCAGGCCTAAAGCATGACCAATCTCATGAGCCAGAGTCTCACCAGGACGATGGCTCTTTTCGGAAAGAAAAATTACTTGGCCTAAGGTAGCATCACTATAATTAATACCAATAGTATTTTCATTTTGGATTTGGTAATCCCAGACCAAAAAGACTGATACGGTATTTTGTTGAATACGGCTAGTAGGCGTAGCTGCTAGCACGGCTTGTTCCTCGGCTGACTGACCTTCACTATAAGCATCAATGGTGCTACCAAGATTTGCTTGTACATACACATCTTGTTGATCGTTGAGAGTAAGAGTAACACCTGCTTGATTAAGAATTTTTTCAGCCGTTTGGAGATGGCCGATCATGGCTTGTTGATCTAACTTAAATGAGCGATTCCCCTTGCTATCCATCACATGATAAAGGTTGAGAGCAACTACTTTAGTTGGCAAGAAATCAATTGCTACTGTGATTAAAGCTATACTTTGAGCATTATAAACAGTAAGTGTGGTACTTCCTTCGTTTTTAAATACCACCTGTAACCACGCCTTGCCAGCAGCATCATAAGTGATCTGAATATCCCCTAGATTAGGATTCTGTAACACAGCAGATAATTGTGGACTAGCTACGCTTGGGGTAATGTCGAGAATCAAACTCAAAGGACTTACCGGTGAAACAGCCAATGTACGGGTCGTAGGATCATAGCTTTCGCAAGCTGTTTGAGTCTTAAGATTAAGCAGGTAGAACGTTAATACATACGGTGCAGAGAGCACTTTTTTGCCACTTGGTAATGTCTCCTCAAGACTAACCGTCATTGTGCCTGGCTTAAATCCAGTTACGTATAAGATTTCACCTTTTACTAGGTAATGTGCAACTGGCTCTTTCACTGTTTTGGGTGTGATAGCACTAATGAATCCTCCATTAGCTGACTGCGCAAACAACTTAGTAGGATGATTTTGTTGATTGATAGCAATAGTTGTCTCACCAACCAAGGTAGGTGTGCTAAATGCAGCACCTTTTGCTACATTAAAAGTAGTCAACAATCCAAACAACATGACAGTCATCATCAGTTTTCCAGCTAGATTGATCTTCATTCGTTTGTAATAAAAGACTCTTTATAGAACATTTTAATTAATTTGTCAATTCAATATGTTGCTCTTACCTCCTCAAATAAATCAGGCCATTGAAGCTTTGGCTAAGTTACCAGGAATCGGGCCAAAGACCGCTTCCAGATTGGTTTATCACCTCATCAAGAAACCTGACACTGAAGTCCAAGGTTTAGGGAATGCTCTGCTCAACCTCAAAAAATCGTTACGCTTCTGCCAACAATGCTTCCAGATCACCGATCAAGATCGTTGCGCTATTTGTGCTAATGACAAAAGAATACCTACTCAAATTATGGTAGTCGAAGAACCCCTTGATGTAATGGCCTTTGAGCGAACTAAATATTTCCAGGGAGTTTACCATGTCCTTCATGGCATATTGAAGCCAATGGAAGGCATAGGACCTGATCACCTCAAGATTCAGGAATTGATAAATCGCGTAAAAAATTTAGCTCAAGAAAATACTGTTGAGGTAGTTTTGGCCATGAGTCCTAGCCTTGAGGGTGAGTCAACTGCAAGTTATATCGCTCAACTTTTGAAGTTTCCGCAGGTCCAAGTATCGAGAATAGGGGTAGGCATACCGATAGGATCTAGTGTAGAATATGCAGATGAGATCACTTTGGGACAAGCGTTCCAGGGCAGAAGACCAATATAAAAATGAAACCAGTTCTAGCTATTATTTTCGGCGGTGCCACAGCTGAGCATGAGATATCGCTCCTATCAGCTATGCATGTGATTGAGAACATTGATCACAGCCGCTATGACGTATTACAAATCGGCATCGATCAGGAAGGCAATATGTATGCCGGTCCTCAAGTGCTGATGACTTTAAAACACAATTTGGATCGAAGCTCTTTAGCTCCCTGCATGATCAGCACCAACGGGCACTTCCCGGGCGTAATGATTTTCCCTCCTGGAAAGTCAGCCGTTTTTCAAAAAGTCAATATATTCTTCCCGCTTACCCACGGACCTTTAGGTGAAGACGGTACCCTGCAAGGTGTATTGGAATATAGCAAGGTGCCTTATGTCTCCAGTAGTGTACTAGGATCAGCATTGGCTATGGACAAAATTGTCAGCAAAAAGATTTTTGCCACCTATCGTCTCCCCCAAGTTCCTTTCCTTCCCTTTCGTAGAGATGAAATTCAAACCGATCTTTTAAGCGTGTGTGATGCAATCACCCGTGACTTACATTTCCCCTTGTATGTGAAACCAGCCAACCTAGGCTCACATTTGGGAATCAGAAAAGTAACCAATTTAGGCAAACTTGAAGATGCTCTGGAATATGCTTGCAAGTACAGTGACCGGATTATTGTTGAGCAAGGCATCGGTAATATTCGCGAGCTATCATGCTCCGTCATTGGTGATCATCACCTGGAGATCAGCAAGGTAGGTGAAGTGACTAGTGCTAGCGAATTCTATGATAAGGATACAAAATATCATGGTGAAGCCGCACAAGTATTGATTCCCGCCCCATTGGACTCTCATATTGTAGCTGAAATTCAGAGCATGGCTCGACAAGCATTTCGTATTTTACATCTCCGGGGCATGGCGAGAATCGATTTTTTCCTAAGCGGTGACCAAGTTTTCATTAATAATGTTAACACCATCCCAAGCTTCAGCAGCACTAGTCTCTTTTGTAAGTTATTTGCTAGTGAGGGTATAGACATTAAACAATTGATTCAAAAGCTAATTGATATTAGTTTACAGGCATAAACTGTAAACTTTATTCATGGTCAAAGCATTACCGTATTGGATAGAAATTGATCATCAAGCAATTAGACACAATATTCGTTTTTTAAGAGACCAGTTGCCATTAGCAACAAAGCTTTTTTGTGTCATCAAATCCAATGCCTATGGTCATGGTATTTTAGCTGTTGCCAAAACATTAGACCAAAGCAGTGAGGTCGATGGAGTAGTGGTGAATAGTATCGAAGAAGGTATTTTGCTTCGCAATCACAAATTTAAAAAACGCATTTTAGTAGCAGGCGCATACCGTAGTCCTGAGTTAATACAAGAAGCTCAGACTAAAGAGATTGAGGTAGAAGTTGCGAATGATGATCATCTGCAAATACTAGAATGTTTAGCAAAAGAATTACCACCTCTTGTAGTACATATTAAAGTAAACACTGGCCTCAACCGTCTCGGCTTCAATGAGAAACAGCTAGCATCCAGTTTCAAAAAATTGGTTGACCATCCTGCAGTCAAAATAAAAGGTTTATTCAGCCACCTCGCCAACAGTGAGGACACGGAAAGCATTCGGACCATTTCCCAATTAAGGAGATTTAGAGAGTTTATGACTAAATACCCTGATTATGAGAGCCATATCGCAGCCTCTGCTGCCACATTACTAATACCCGATGCTCATTTCGACTTAGTCAGAGTAGGTATCAGCACTTTTGGACTCTGGCCTAGCCCAGAGGTAGCAACGAGATGGCATAAAAATAATCCTCTGATAAAAAGCTCGCCGCTCTGGCCTGCACTAAGCTTTCGTGCCAGTATTATTCACACAGCTGACTTGGATAGGGGTGAGCCAGTGGGCTATGGAGGCACCTATGTCACCAAGAGGCCAACACGAACAGCAATTATTCCCTGTGGCTATTACGAAGGCTTACCACGTGTATGGAGCAACAAAGCATGTGTACTAGTTAAAGGTAAACGAGCTCCAATCATTGGCCGGATAGCAATGAATATGACAACTATAGACATCACCGATATTGCTGATGCAAATCTGGGTACAACAGTCACCATTATTGGCCAAGATGGCAATGAATATCTTTCAGCTGATGAACAAGCCAGAAACGCAGACACGATCAATTACGAATTAGTAACAAGGTTGCCTGATTTTATAGTGAGGGCACACAGTTAATTCAGAATTCAGAGTGCAGAATGCAGAATAAAAATTGCGAATTGCGAATGGCGAAGTGCGAATTGAGGTTCACAAACTGCACTTCAATTTAGATTCTCGATTCTAGATTTTAGAATTTAAAATAGTACTATCAGCAAATTCTAGCATCAGGCCTCAAGCTGCTGGCTTCAAGCATTAAGTCTCATTTTTTCATTTTTACTATTTTACAATCCCAATGTTGTAACTATTCAAAAATGGCCAGCATTGTTTATGGTGGATGCATTATCAATATGGAGGGAGCAATTATCACTATCGAAACCCAAATTCATAATCGGGTGAATAAGTTTATTGTGGTGGGCTTGGGTGATACAGCAGTATTGGAGGCTCGAGAACGAGTGCGATTTGGTGTAATCAATAGTCAGTATCGATTTCCCAAAAGAGGGATTTCTATCAATCTAGCACCTGCACAAGTACGCAAGTCTGGTTGCCATTTAGATTTAGCCATGGCTGTTGGCATTTTGCAGTCTACAGAACAGATTCGATTAAATCCTGATCACAAAACTATTTTCATTGGCGAATTAGGTTTAGAAGGTCAGATTCGTCCAGTTCATGGAGTATTAGCATTGCTACAGCAAGCGATCAATCAAGGATTCACACATGCTTATATTCCTGCTAGCAATCAATTAGAAGCCAGCCTAGTAGCAGAAAAAATCACTATTTTGCCGTTGGAAATACTGGCTGGGATCGGACAAGAAATAACACCACTTTCCCCCTATCAGTTCATCAATCACAACATTACGTATCCAGACGATTTCCGGGAAATTGTAGGCAATATTCATGCCAAAAGAGCATTGCTCATTTGCGCTGCTGGTGGCCACAATATTTTGCTACAAGGTCCTCCCGGCACCGGAAAAAGCCTATTAGCCAAAGCCATGTCCAGTATTCTACCGCCATTAACCTATGAGGAACTAATCACTATCACCTCAATCCGGTCACTTAGCGGCGAACATATTCGCATAATCGATCATCAAAGACCTTTTCGTTCACCACACCATAGTTCTTCAGCTAATGCTATTATTGGTGGCGGAGCTATCCCCACACCGGGAGAAATCACCTTGGCTCATCGAGGGGTTTTATTTTTAGATGAATTTTCAGAGTTTAGAAAAGATGTACTGGAGAGCCTACGTGAACCACTTGAAGAACGCGTCATCACCATCTCGAGAGCACAAGCAAAAGCACGCTTCCCTGCTGACTTCCAACTAGTAGCAGCCATGAATCCTTGTCCCTGTGGGTACAGTGGTGATAAAGAAATCACCTGTCGCTGTAATGTGCTAATAAAAACCAAATATCTCAGTAAGCTTTCAGGCCCAATATTAGACAGAATCGACCTCTTCAGTTATGTCCCTCGACTACCTCCGCAGCAATTATGGCAGACCAGTCGAGATGAAAGTTCTTCAGTTTTGCAGGCTCGCGTCGTCAAAGCACATCAAAAACAACTCTCCCGTCAGGGAAAACAAAATAGTGCCCTGCGACTGACCTTGCGCAATGCCAGTGAGCAGCTTCTGGTCAATACAGATGCCCAAAACACACTCCAGAATATGAAACAAGTACTACAGTTATCACCCCGAGCCTGGGTAAGGTTATTAAAAGTAAGTCGCACAATTGCTGACTTACATGATAGCACCGAAGTAAACGCAGATCATTGCAAAGAAGCATTAAATTATCGTCAACAGCAAATTTAAAAAGAGGCTTCTCAGATATAATCCTGAGAAACCTCTTTAGTGTATTATTCTTTAAAAGGTGATAGTAGCACCTACGTTTACACCTGTCGCATCCACAGCCAAGTTTGGTGTTACTCCAACACCCGAACCTTCAACCTCTGTTCTTCGACCAGCAGGAGCAGGGTGAGGACCTGATTGAGCTGGAGCTGCAGGAACATTCGCTTCACGAGGCTCAACTGGTACAGGACCGGCAATAACATCAGCTAATGCCGCTAAAGCACCTCCAAAGATAGCAACGCCCAGACTAGTCCATGCTGCTATTTGAGTAGCTTCTATAATGCCATTGTGACTTTCTACTGCTGCACGATATTCATCAGCATATCGTCGCGTACGTGCATTTCCAGCTTCTAGTTCAGCTACGCTGTACCTACGAGCCCGAGCATTGGCAACAAACACATTAGTCTCTGCCACACGTGCTTGCCACAATGGGGTATTAATTATTCCAGCAGCTTCACCTCGCTCAGCCAAATTTAGCCCCCCAGCAATACCGAACCCAGCAAGGCCAGCTCCAGCAACACTTAAACCAATGATACGCATAAGTCTACCTCTACCAGCGCGAGCAGCTACACGTTGACGCCATGCAATGTGTGCGGGTGATTCAATCCTCGTATCTATCAAAGAAACTGCAGGCCTAACATTGGGTGGATTTTGTTGTACTTGAATACTCGCAACAGGTGAAGCTACAGATACTTCCTGACCAATAACATCCGCCAATCGAGATCTATCAATATGGTTGGACAAACTCACACTGTTAGATACAGCAACACCTCCCAAACGAACACTTAGAGCATCAATACGAAGAACAGCATGAATATATAAATGTAACAAATAATAATTCATATTCACTACTGCAATTAACTCTTCGACGCCGCCAGCTTCACTAACTCCCATTGATGAAGGATCAGAGGCTCTAATTGTCGTTGGCCAACGATGCCCTGATGGTAACAAACCTCTTAGATTAGGATCAGTTGCTATACGTAAAAACTGTTCATAAGTTAACGCACTAGCACGTGAACACAGAAATTCAGTTAATATTCTTAATTGATCTCCAGTTACCCTAGCTTGACGAGCATCACCACATACATTTAACGAAGCAGCAATAGGAACCAATGAGTCTCTCAATGCAACAAGCAAGTTCGATAGGTTACGGTCAGTTAATTGAGTTAAGTGAATAAGAACATCTCGACGCTGATTAACTACCGCCAAGGCACCTTGGGCTTCAGGAGAGCCAGATCTTAATGCCTGATTAGCTAAAGTATCAATATAACGATTTATATTTGCTAAATTATCCGCTTTAACACGTTCATTCTCTCGGTGACGGGTAGCCACTTGATCTGGAGTTCCTCCTCCGAGAGAAACATTTCCAATTGCCAAAGGCCGTTGAATTGGTGCAATGTGAAAAGCTCGCATCGCGATCTGTCGGAGGTTAAATTGCAATTGAGGCAAGCCATTAAGCACCGAAGGATCTGTGCGATTAGTGCCAGATGTTAAGGCATCGTACATACTAAATAAAGAGCGCCAGTTACGATTATCAACCTCTGCTGGCGCTAAATTCGGCGCCGTCGCACACGAATACCACTGAAGAGACTGACGATACAATGCCCCAACAGTGCGCGGATCATTGGGTGAAGGCGATGGACAAGTATAATCTGGATTAGTCTGCGCCTCTGCTGAAATTGGATCAAGTACAATAGCCCCCAAGCAAGCCGCCATCACCGCCCGAGATAAAGATCCCCCATTAGAACATATCATTTTCTCCAAAGCCATAATATTTTTTAAAGAGAAGGTTGCAAATTTAGCAATAAAGTGTAAATTTGTCAATACAACAAAATCATCACTTTGTCTAGATGTCAGTGAAATTTTTCTTCTTTAGAAGCTCGTGATAGTATGGCGTTGCTTTTTAATTTTAAGTTATTTTATGTTGATGCAAAGAACCTTAGTTTTAATTAAACCAGATGGTATCCAACGTGGATTAATCGGTGAAGTTATTCAACGATTCGAACGTGCTGGACTCAAGATCATTGGTATGAAAATGGTACATGTAAATGAAGAGTTCGCCCGAAAGCATTACACTGAAGACATTGAAATTCGTCGCGGCGCTAAAGTACGCAAGCTGCTAACTGACGCTATCTCAACTAGTCCAGTTATTGCTATTGTATTAGAAGGTATCGAAGCAATTGAAGTAGTGCGCAAATTAGTCGGCAGCACTGAACCAAAGTCAGCCCTCCCAGGCACCATCCGCGGTGATTTCTGTCACGTTAGCTATGGCCAGGCTGATGTCACTGGCAAAATTGTTTATAATATTGTTCATGCTTCTGGCGATGCAAAAGATGCTGCGATGGAAGTACCACTGTGGTTTAGTGACAGTGAATTGGTGGACTACAAAACAGTTCACGAATATCATGTGTTCTAGGGTGGAAAGCCTGTAACGTTTAGAAAGAGATTTCGTATTAATTAATGTCTTGGTCAAGTGGTCACAACTACTCAGTATCAAATTTTCACAAAATATTACGAGCAATACTTTGATCAATTGTATCGCTATGTACTATTCCGCTCAGGGCAAAACAAAGATGTTGCCTTTGACCTGACATCAGAACTTTTTCTCAAAGCTTTAGAAAAATTCGACAGCTTTGATCCCGATCGCTCTGATTTCAAGAACTGGCTCTACGGTATTGCTCGCAACCACTTAATCGACTATTACCGCACGAATAGACCCACGGTGGATATAGCTGATGTAGATCATCTACTAGTGGCACCTGACAAATTAGTGGAGACCCTCAATGTTAGTTACGATACTGCCAATGTGCTCTATGCACTCAGTAAGATTCCTGAAAGTCAAAGAGAAATCATTCAACTCAAATTCTTTGGTGAACTGACCAATCAAGAACTAGCGCAAATGTTTAACAAGACTGAAGGCAATATCCGAGTCATGCTGCATCGCGCAATTACAACGCTCAAACAAGAAATCGCTCGCACTTTTTCTCCAATACATGCCCAAACCGTCACTCGAACACATTTTCAAGGAATTATCGCACATTAAGCCATCACTATTGGCTCGTAAACGCTTGCGCTTACGCTTGTGGTTTAAGTTTCTGACGATGCGAATAGAGCACAGCCTCTGGGCGCAGTTATTACCAAAGGTAGCTACCGCTTGTGTAGCTATCTTTGTGATTGGTACTGCTAGCTGGACTACCGTGTACGCTTACCAAAGTGATCATATCACTTCCGACAATATCCTTTATCCAATCAAAGTCATTGGTGAAAATATTATATTGCAGCTAGCAAAGACCCCTGCTGATAAAGCAGAGACCTATCTTTCTTTTGCTGAAAAACGCACGCGCGAAGTAAAGTCTCAAGTAGAAATTCAAAAGACTATTGATCCAAATACCGTAGTAGCTATTGATAACAATAATAAGCAAGCACTAATTGCCGCTCAAGGCATTAGTGATTCTGAAGAGAAAAAAGTAATTGAAAAGAAAATCGTGGCTGTTTCTCAGGAACAAGTCAAAACATTGCGGCTGGTCAAAGCTGAAGCAATAAAAATTGAAGCGGAAAAAAAAGATATTCCCTTAGAAATTTTAAGTAAAGAAGATATTAGCCTTGGTAGTGGCGGCAGCACAACCAACAATCAATCAGAAAACAAACTAGAGCTTCCTCAAAGTTCCACTTCAGAACAAATAGTGGCCAACAGCCCTGAAATTAGCGTAGTGGATAAGGTCCTCAGCAATACAAAACATTTCATTGATATTCCAGTGAAAGATGATCATAAGCAAGAACTTCCTGAAACTAGTTCAGGATCCAGTATGCCTGGGACCCAACAAGAATCTGTCTCTCTATCGACTGATCAGCCTTAAGCTCAAGTACATACTTGGCAGGTAAAGTAGATACATAGCGCTCACATGTAGTACCCGTAGGGTCTAAGCAAGGATTAGCATGATTGACGATGCTGATCACTTTTTTATTTTGATCCAAAAACAGAATATCCAGAGGTATTAACGTGCTCTTCATCCAAAAAGTGCGTATTTCATCACTTGGAAACAGAAACAACATTCCCCTATCAGCAGCCAATTTTGATCTATTCATTAGCCCCTCAGTCCACTCAAGATCATTACGCGCAGTCTCTACCCAATACCAAGAAATCTCTTGGCCAGAAATCATTACAAGGTGAGAGCTTATGTAGATTACATTAAAAATGATAGACCAAACCAGGATACGGACAAGTGCAGTTTTTAAAGACATACATAAAGCTTAACAAGCTCACTTTAATCAGTGTGTTAATTAAAACAATAGTGAATCTAAAATGTAAAATCTAGAATCTAGATTTTACATTGATCAGCTAGTAGCTGAAAGAAAAAAACTGCTATATAGTGCAGTCGTATAAGTTATTGACGATGAATTATCTTGCCAGTGCTATAGGTATCATTATCGGTATTGTAGTCTCTATTAGTCTCCAAAAAGCCCGAGCCAATCGCAAAAAAAGCAATGCTGAGCGCGGCGCAGAATTACTCAAAAAACAAGCCCAACTGCGAGCTCAAAATATTATCGACCGAGCTCAAAATGACGTTGAACGACGCAAAGAATTGTTGGCAACGCAACTTGAGCATGATCAAATCTTTTTAGCCAGTACGAGCGAACACCTTTCGGAAAGACAAGCAAGCTTAGAACATGAACAAAAAACGATCAGCAGCAAAAAAGAGCTGCTAGATGAGAAGAATACTCACTACCAACAGCTACAAAGCACCTACCAATCCATTGTCAGTCAACAATTTGAAAAGCTTGAGCATTTAGCTAAAACAACTACCCATGAAGGCTTGGCTACTATCATGGAAGAAGCGCTTGAGTCAGAAGAAGAAAATCAAACTAAACGTTGGGAAAAGAAGCTTTACCATTATCAAGACAATATTGAGGACCATGCAAAATCAATCATGAATGTGATCAACCAACGCTACTCAGGCGAAAGTACTCGAGATCCTACTTTGATTGAGATTGATTTCACTGAAAAGGAATTTGAACGCATTGTGGGTGATACTGATATGAGCAAAATTATTCATTTGCAAACGAGCCTTGGAGCAGAATTAAAGATGGAATTAGTAGAAAATAGGGTAAGGGTATTTGGTTATGACTTATGGCGAAGATATATTATCAAAGGCGCATTGGAACGAATGAAAAAGAACCCTAAACTGACTCTTGATCAAGCAATAACAGACACCCAAAAGTATACCGAGGATAGAATGATGAAGATTGGCCTCAAAGCTTGTAAATACTTAGGTATTACCGATTTCCCACCTGAACTGATCAAACTGGTAGGTCGTCTCGACTATCGTACTAGCTTCGGCCAAAACATTTACCGTCATTCAATTGAGGTAGCTGTCCTGGGGCGTATGATTGCTGAGGAAATTGGCTGTGATCCTTATATATGTATAGTGGGTGGATTGTTGCATGACATTGGCAAAGGTGTGGATGCAGATATTGCCGGTGCGCATGATGCTATCGGTAGAGATATGGCCCTCAATTTTCACCTTCACCCTGATATTGTCCACTCAATTTACGCTCATCATGAAGCTGAGCCTTATCGTAGTGTCGAAGCTCGTGTAGTCCAATTAGCCGATGCCATTTCAGCTGCTAGACCGGGGGCGCGTCATCACGAGTCTTTAGAAGATTATATTTCTCGCATGAAAGCATTAGAAGAAGCAGCACTGAATCAAAACGGTGTAGAAAAAGCATTTGTGATCCAAGCCGGTAGAGAAGTACGAGCCTTTGTCGATGCAAAGACAGTAACTGATGCCCAAACTCAATCGATTGCCCAATCAATTGCTAGTGCAGTGCAAGCTAGCAATGCAGTACGATCTGGTGAGGTGAAAATTCAAGTAATCCGCGAATATACTACTCAAGCCTTTGCCAATCGCTCTCATATCAGTCACAAACCGAAGCGATAACCAATGCCATGGAGGGTTTTGATATAAGAAACACCCAACTGTTTATCGATCTTTTGGCGTAGTTTTTTTACTGCCACATCAACAATATTGCTATTAGGATCTTGATTCAAATGCCACACTGAAGTGATTAATTCATCACGAGACAGTGGTCGCTCAGTATGATTTATCATATATTCAAAGAGTGCCGCTTCTTTATTTTTAAGAAAAATCTTCTGATCTTTATACCCCACACATTTCTTATCTACGTCATAGGTGAGACCTCGATAAGCTAATTGTGTGACAAAAGGCCGATTAGCTCTCTGGGCATGGCGCCGAACCCGCACCGCTAATTCGTCAATATGAAATGGTTTCAAAATATAATCATCGACCCCTGCAGTGAAGGCACTCATTTTAGTTTCCAAGTCTTGTAGTGCAGATACGACAATAATGGGAATATGCCGATCAAACTTTCGAATGAGTCTAATTACATCTAAACCACTCAAAGCAATATCTAACAGTAAATCAGTAAGAATGACTTCGTAGTAAGCAGTTTTTGCTAAACGTATCCCCTCTTCGCCGCTATATGCTATATCCACATTGATATGCAAAGGTGCGAGTTGCCTCTTTACTATCTGCGCCAATTCTTTATTGTCCTCAATGAGCAATATTTTCATGGGTTGGGTAAGGAAGTACCCAGAAAATAGTATGAACTCATCCAAAAGCCAAAACTGCTGGATTAAAGAATGATGAAAATTAAACTCAATTTTAATCTATGTTACGTTTCATTAGTGAGTTAGTATACAAATTCCAAAAAGTAGATGATGCTTTTATGGCCAAAACATTCGACCATATCTGGAAGTTTTTTGGTATCACTCCCAACATTCTCACCCTGGCACGCTTCATTGGAACAGCCATTCTTTGGGCACTCTTTTTGACTGAGCAAGATGTCTCTAGCTTCTGGAACTATACTATTTTGACCCTTTTCATTGTTACTGCACTGACTGATCTGTGGGATGGAGCTTTGGCTCGCAATAATAATCAAATTACGGACATTGGTACCTTGCTAGACCCTCTCGCGGATAAAATGCTGATCGGCAGTATTGTTTTCTTTCTCGCAGCTACTTTGAAACATTGGACACTTTATTTGATCATCTTTTTAGAAGGCATCATGGTGCTTCTGAATTTAGTTTTTTACATGATTTGGGGTGGAAAGATCCAGGGAGCGAACGCTTATGGCAAGCTAAAGATGAGCCTGGAGGTACTTTTTGTAATTTTACTGTTAACTGGTATTTACCAAAATAACCCAGCAGTATTGACCGCTGGGTATTTTGTCGGCGCCATCGCTGTCTTCTTTGCCATCATCAGTATGATCAAAGCAATGAAAGACAGCGGAGCATTTTAGATTACATATCCATTCCCCCCATACCGCCCATACCCATACCACCTGGCATACCAGGTGTAGCTGATTTCTCTTCAGGTAAATCAGTAATGGCAGCACCAGTAGTAAGGAAGATAGACGCAATCGATGCTGCATTTTGTAGTGCAGAACGAGTCACCTTAGTTGGGTCGACGATACCAGCTTCAAACATATCGACAATCTGGTCAGAGTCAGCATCGTAACCAATGGTATTAGACTTTTTACCCGCAAGCTGCATTACGACATTGGCAAATTCTTTACCAGCATTTTCAATAATTTGCTTGAGAGGAGCTGAAAGAGTGCGACGAACGATATCAACACCAATTTGCTCACTTTCATCTGCTACCTTCATGCCATCAAGTACTGCATCACAGTAGTACAAAGCCATACCACCACCAGGGACTATACCCTCTTCAATAGCAGCACGAGTTGCTGATACAGCATCCTCAACACGATGTTTTTTCTCAGTTAATTCTACTTCAGTAGCCGCTCCCACCTTGATCACCGCTACACCACCAGCAAGTTTTGCCACTCGCTCTTGGAGTTTTTCGCGATCATAATCAGACTTCGTATTTTCAATTTCAGCTTTGATTTGATCAACACGTTGTTCTAACTCTGCAGCAGATCCTTTGCCTTTGACGATTACAGTACGATCTTTAGTAGCAATTACTTTTACAGCTTCACCAAGATCAGCTAGCTGTGTAGTAGCTAACTTCAATCCCACTTCTTCAGAAATTACTTTACCGCCAGTTAATACAGCAATATCTTGCAACATCGCTTTACGACGATCACCAAATCCTGGCGCCTTGATGGCCAGAGATTGGAATGATCCACGCAGTTTATTGAGAATCAAAGTAGTAAGAGCCTCTCCATCCACATCTTCAGCAATAATTACAAAATTCTTCTTACCCGCTTGAGCTGCTTGCTCGAGCACAGGCAGAATTTCTTGAATGCTGCTTATTTTTTTATCTGTCATCAAAATAACCGGGTTCTCCATCACGGCCTCCATACGGCTAGTGTCAGTCACCATGTAGTGAGAGACATAACCATTATCGAATTGCATACCCTCTACATACTCATGAGAAAGTCCCAATGTCTGGCCAGCTTCTACCGTGATCACTCCATCTTTCCCAACCTTATCCATCACACTTGCAATAAGTGAACCAACCTCAGGATCAGCCGCAGAAATAGCTGCTACCTGAGAAGTCTCTTCTTTGGTAGTGATCTTCTTCGCAACTGAGTGAAGATGTTCAACTACTTTTTTGACAGCCTTATCCATACCGTTTTTTACAGACACTGGATTGGCACCTTCACGAACAAGCGGTAGTCCATTTTTAATAAATTCAGCAGCAAGCACGGTAGCTGTCGTGGTACCATCACCAGCTACATCATTGGTCTTTGTTGCTACCTCTTTTACCAATTGTGCTCCCATATTTTCAAAAGGATCAGGAAGCTCTACTTCTTTCGCGATCGTAACGCCGTCATTGGTAATTGTTGGAGCGCCATATTTCTTATCAAGAACAACATTACGCCCCTTTGGTCCCATAGTAATACGGACAGCATGAGCTAATTTCAAAGCTCCTGCTAGAAGTTTTGTACGAGCATCAGTATCAAATTGAATTTGTTTTGCCATATATTAAATAAGTTAATGAAAGGTTAAAATGATTTAGGCCAACACTGCCAACACATCTTCTTCACGCAAAATTAAATAGTCCTCATCTTTTACCTTGACCTCAGTAGGAGAATATTTAGAAAAAAGTACGACATCACCAACTTTCACAGACAAAGGAACAATTGAACCATCAACCATTTTTCCAGGACCAACTGCCATTACAGTACCAGTTTGTGGCTTCTCTTTAGAAGCAGTTGAAGGCAATACAATCCCAGACAGAGTCATGGTTTCTTGAGGCTGTGCCTGAACTACGATATGGTCGCGCAAAGGCTTAATTGCTTGGACGGAAGAAACTTCTTGAGCCATAGAAAATATATTAAGAATAGTGTGCCATTTAGCACTCATAAATATAGAGTGCTAGACATGCCCCGTCAAGCAAGGAAATAGAGTAATATTTCATAAATATCTCAAGTAGACCAAAACTGCTCCTCATGCTAATTTTTTAAAGCTTTATATTTTTATTGAATGAATAGAGAATGTGAACCAGCAGCCGATGATTGGGCGTCACTGGAAGCAGCGCTAGCTGAAGAAAATGCTAACAACAACCAAGGAACACCGCTTGAGCCAATTACTTGTCTTCGCCCGGCGAATTCAATAACTGACCAACCACCAGCTGCATTAGAAGATGACAAAGGGCGAAAACTAGCTGCCCACGTGATTCGTTTGACCAAACCGTTTGCCCCATCAATGGAAAGGCAAGCTGAAACTCCTGATACCTGGGGCAGTTATCCTCCACCGACTACAAAGAGTGTTTCAGATAGACCACATCGAGACACCCTTCCCATCTCTGATCTTACTCCAGTAAGAGGCGTTAATCCTGATGATTTGAGGAAGAGCATCCGCCCTGATGCAGTATTTTCACATGTAAATAGCACAATACCACCAAGATCCCTTGCTAGCGCACTACGAGCGCCAACCAAGGTAATCCCGCCTGACTCTTTAGCAGAGTTAACAGCCCCATTAGCACCACCAAGAGCACTTGCCTCGACCTACCACCATTCCACTATATTACCAACGCCAATCGACGAACCATTAGCGGCAATGAGTTCTGCTCTAGTGACTAGCAGAAACAATGAATCAACAGCTTCAATTATCATTGACGGTCTTCCCGTTCTCACTTCATGGACAAGCGAAGTGAACAAAGTGATTATTGAGGATCAGTACTTAATTGAAAGTACTCCCGATCGATTCATTACTGATCCCCAAGCGCCATGGTGGAAACGATTGGGAAATAAAATCAAAGAAACAGCTGGCGCTATTAGTACCAAAGTACGCAATACGCTCTCTGAAATTTTTACGTTTCGGGCATCAACCCGTAGAAGCATCCTCGCAGTATTGGCAGGCGTCAGTTTGGGAACAGTTACAGCACTACACCACCACAGTTCCAAGACTGAAACACATGAAGAAGCTCCAGTCGTTCACATTCCGACAACTGATACCACCATACCTACCACAGTAACTACGCCCGAACTACCAGTAACAACAAGCCCAGACCAAACACCGCGAACTGTACATGCCGCAACAGTAACTGTAGGTGATGATTCTCGACCTATAACCTTTGTCCAAGCTCTCACTCAATTTCTTACTAGTAATGATGCTCGTGCTCAATTAGGTAGATATCAGCACCATACCGGAGATGCTATCCGGGTATTACACAGCTTAGAACGAAATACCAATCTGGCAGAAACAGCACATCTCTTGAGACATGACACACACCGTGGTGATCAATTCCACTTTGCAATCATGAACGATGGCTCAATTCGATTAGACCACTGGCATAGTCGGCATTCTCAAAGCAATAAATTACCCGATCCCGTTACTTTCGATTTGCCTCGACGCTAGTTATGCGAACAACCTGGCGACGACGAATGAGAAAATAGCGCAGTAAGTAAGCACCAAATACAGTGCCTGCCATGGCAAGAACAATTCCTTCTGGACCCGTTTTAGGCAACTCTACTGGTACTGGGGTAGGAGTTACTACTACAGGAGTAGGAATAGGTGAAACTGGAAGGATTACTGGAGCGGGTGGCACCAGCTCGATTGTTCTTGCTTGTTTAGTAGTAGTGCTAGCTCGTGTACGGCAGTCTGAACCAGTAAGTGGTTCATCAAATGCAGCTGTTACATCAATGTAAGCAGTTAGGGCATTGGTCCTCACATCACTAGCCAAGGCTACTTGAGAAGTGTCAGTTACACCGACACCCAAATTGAGCAGACAAACAGCATCGACAGTAGCAGTTGACTGAGTATTGACGCTACTATCAGTAATCTTGATATAACGCGCCCAGATCAAGTCAGCATCAGCGAGATCAAATGTTCTGGTACCCTTGAGACGTTCAAATGAACGGCCATCTTGTGAAACAGCCACACTGATTTTTCCTTGACCAAGTGCAACAGCGAAATCATCGCCATCTCCATCAACGAGTAGTTTATTCACTCCGAGATCAAGGGTAATTGTGCCTTTTTCACCCAAATTGACTAAGAGTCCATCAGGAGCATCCAAGGCATTGTCAGGATCGTCATTACTGTTATTGGCTAGACGAGCAGACTTGATTCTTACAGGGTAGAAATCACTATCATCTGGACTAGCGTTCGTGTCCAATCTGAATGTACTCAAAGGAAAGTCCGTGTCGGATTTGATAGTCAAAGTATAGATCACCGCCTTACTACTCAAAGCAGGAATACTAATATTAGTCACTCTAATCAAACCCGGAATACTTTCATTGAGCCCTCCAGCTAGGTCATTGACTACAGCATTGGGCAAGAAAGCCGTACTAATGGTATCAGTAAAGTTGTAACTACTCGTTACTGAACCGAGATTGTGAATAGTGGATTTAAATTTAATAGTTCGAGCGCTACTATCCGTGCTATAGAGATCCAGCGGATTCATAATTACCTTCTCAACACTAAAGTTTGTTGTTGGTGTAATAGTCGGCGTTGCTGAAGGTGTTGGAGTGGTTGTTACGCTTGGAGAAGCGCTTGGTGTAGGAGACACGCTTGGACTAGGTGAAGCTGAGGGTGTTGGTGACGTTGTAGGTGTAGGCGACGCAGTAGGACTTGGTGATACCGTTGGTTGAGGACTTGGAGGTGTATCACCAATCAAAACCGTCAATGTATCCATTGCCGCACTACCATCACAGTCTACTTTGAGCAATGTAAAGGTAGTAGTGTCAGTAATTGAGCGACTCAAGGTACCAGCTGACTCAGACTGTAAAACACCGTTAACATACCAATGATAATCCACAGGAGCATCACCAGTAGTACTTGCGTTTACCAGACTCATCACTCCAGGAGCCCTCACCACTACTTGCGTAGGTGTAGCATTGTTATTGAGAGTAAAACTAGCATCCACAGTAGCCACAGCGGGACATGAAGGACCGCCACTGACAGCTTCTACCGTAAATGAAGCATTGGCATCAGTAGGTGCTGGCGTAACAGTTGAAGTTGAAGCATTGTAGCTTACTGCATTGTTATAGGTAGCAGGCGCACCAGTGACAGCAGCAATGTAACGAATGAATAGTGAAGTACCGGCAGTGAATGGGTCAGCGCTGAGATCAAGTACTATCTGACCATCAGTACTTACTGTACAAGTATCCGATGAAGCAGTAGGAAAAGAGCCAATACTATAATTACAGACTGGAACAAGATTACTGAGACCATCTAATTCATCACTAAGATCAATCATAGTAAATCCACTACTTGTCTGAGGATTGTCTATTTGAATCACATTAGTAATCAGATCACCAATATGGACATCTGTATTGGGTGAAATACTCTTGCGTAATGTCATCGCTGGCACCGGTGATGGTGGAATAGCCTTGATAATAACAGTCAAAGTACGTACATCGAATGAGCCATCACAGTCGCTGACAATATGCGTAACAGCATGAGTCCCAACTGATAAATTAAGAGTAATATCACTACTAGTGCCAGATGAAACACCATCAACCACCCAATTAAACGCAACTGGCGCATCTCCTTGAGATGGCTGTGAATTTTCTAGTACCAAACTACCAGGGTACTGTTCTATCACTGCCCCGACAGCCTGCCCATTGGCTACAAAGGTGGCATTTGGATTGGCACCAGTAGTACCACAAGTAGCAGGCGGTGCACTAACCACTGCGAAATTGACATCAACATCAGGAATAGTAGCACTGGGCGTTAGCGCAACAGAGACGGAATTAGTATGGCTGGTAATTGGCGCATCAGCTGGCACGGCAAAATCAAAGAGAACATAAACTGTGTCACTAGGAGCTAAAGTTGAAAATCCCAACAATGCAATATTATCACCGCCAAAGATACAGTTGGATGGGTAAATAGGGAGAGCATTAACAGCCCAACGACAAGTAGAAGGAATATAATCTACGCCAGGTAAATCTAAATCATCCGTAAAAATAATACTGGTAAAGTCCGCATCACCCGTATTAGTAAAACTAATAAGCGTAGTACCTGTGCCACTTTGAGTAATCACTCCAGGCGAAACAACCTTATTAAGTACTCCGCTATAAGTAGGAGCAGTCAAATCGATCACTTCGAAATTAGCAGTAGTACCTGCTATTGCAGCAGCAGGTGTAACTACGGCAGTGGCTCCGTTAGTATGGGCTCCAATGGTCGCAGATAAAGGCACCACAAATTCAAATGTAATGGACAACACATGTCCCGGTGCTAATGAAGAAAAGCCAGAAAGTAGAATTTCATCACCAGAAAAACTACAATTACTAGCACCACTAGGCATTGAATCAATCGCCCACCGACAGCTTCCACTTACATATGTAACACCTGGGATACTAAGGTTGTCCGTAATAATCACCGATGAAAACGCAGCATCTCCTGTATTAGCAAAATTCAAGATAGTAGTACCTGTACTTGTTCTCATAATTACTTGTGGAGCAATTACCTTTGTCAACAAGCCACTATAGAGAGGTGGGGTTACCACTTCAGCCAAAAAGTTCCCACTAAATTCTGAACTGGAACAAAATCGATTACCTGGCCCAACTAAAGATTGTAAACCACTCGTAGGTGGCAGCACACAATCACCATCAGTATCCACGGCAGTATTAGTTGCCGTTAGTAAACCACCACCAAAACCAACAGTGGAAGGAACAGTGATACTCCAAGCTGAAGCAGTAACATATGTTCTACCTAAAAAAATGCGCCCTTGACCATGACCGAGTGCATGCTGATCGCCGCTGTAAGTATCCACATCACAAGTATTGAGATCTGTGGGCAAATCACCACTCGCACATCCTACTTGATATAGTTCCACTAGAGCGCCAACAGCGCCACTAGGAACAAAAGTAGTTCCCTCAACGGTCCAACTACTGCTCACACTATTATACGCAGCTGTGGTAATTACCGGTGTATCAATCATTTGATTACCACCATCGGACAAGCTGAGTCCATTTTCTGAAATGTTGGTATTGCCGCTAGTAAAGGCAAACGCAGTAAGATCACTTTGATCCTGTAAATCAATACCAATCCCATCATCATCAGCCGGTACAGATGTACCAGAGACTCTGCCATTTTCAAAGATCACATTCTCAATCAAAGGATTATAAGCTGACGAAAGTGCCTCAGGAGAGCCCAACACTTCACAAAACTTACCGATAAAAATACCATTGTCAGCATTACGTTCAATAGTATTACGATATATCAAATTACCTGAAACTGGGGCAACTATCCCCCCCAGATCACAAACCAAAGCAATACCGTTACCAGTGTCATCCGTAGCGTCTCCTAAAGAGGGAACTGTACCATTACGAGCAATATGATTATTGAGAATTTCGTTATTGATTCCTTGGCGAACATAAATACCATCACCGACATTGTCAGTGATTTCATTACCAGAAATACGATTAAGTTGGGCTGCTGTATCGAGAGTAATTGGAGAAGACCCATACAGACTCAGCATAATACCAGCTGATCGGAAATCAGCAGCACACCCACCACCCGGATTGGAAAAACCATTACCAGTAATTTCATTATTAGTGATGTAGTTTTTCTGAATAGATTGCCCACCAAGGGTATAGGAACCTTGAATTTCAATACCAGCAACTAAACACGGATTTGCATCACCGAGAACTGGAGCAGTAACGAGATCGGCTGTAGAGACATTATTGGTAATCGTATTACCACTTACTGTAGTCCCAGAAACATTTTGAACAAAAATTCCTTTACGATAACAACTCACAATATTATTGGTGATTGTAACACCAATAACATCCTCTGTGTCCCTTCGTACAACAGAGATCCCATGTTCACCAGTATTATCACAAACACCTAAAGTTTCAGGCCCTTCAATTGTGAGATTTTCAAACCTATTTAAATCTCCATGATTAATAACTGCATTCTCAAATCCAGAAAGTGTAAAGTTCCTAAGAATATAGTTTGTTGGATTAACACCTGCTGTACCATCACCAATTCGTAATCCAATGCCCTTTGACACATAGTTTTTATGGATACTGATTTGGTTATTGCCATCTATTGTTACTGATCCTGTGGTTTGTGTTAAGTATGGTAAATTACTATCTAACTCAATCGTTCCAGAGACTGAAAAATTAATTAAAACATTATCGGTTAATAAATTAACCTGGGTAATAGCATCACGGAGAGTTGTTCCTGTGCCATCATCTGTCAGGCTATCAACAGTAATAGTTGTATTTATTGCATAAGATAATTTTGTTGATTGAGGAATCAATACGCTCATCAACAATGTACTTAATACAAAGATTGCTCCTAATTTATATTTCATATTTGTTTTTTTCTATTAATTCTACACCCAATTTAATTCTTTTGTCTACTTTAAAAGCCGATCTAAATGAAATTAGACCGGCCCTAGATTGAAACTAAACTATCTATTGTATAACAATAACAGACCTTGTTCCTTGTGAAGCATTTCCTCTTTCGTCCAAGTATGTCCACGCAACAGTAATTGGTGTACGGTCAGCTGTGGTATCCATAACAGCTCGATAATCAACACTATTAATAGTATTTATAGCTCTTACGGATGCTGTTACTGGGAAAATTAGGCGATCCGATTCACAGACAAAAGACCCATCTAGATAAACACAGGACTGTGTTCCTCCCATTGAATCAGGACCACAACCGCTTGACACTGAACGTCCCGGTACGGTTCCTCTTGAGAGAGTACACGCATTACGAGTTCCGTGAGTCAAGAGACTTCGCTGAATTCCACCATCCCCACTAACCCTTACATCAAAAACAACTTTTCCATTTGAATCACCAGTAAAGGCAAATTGATACATTCGAGCACCACTATCGAAAGATGCTATTGTCACTGCTGTCATTACCGGTGGGACACGATCAACAACAAAATTAACAGGTAAAGTAAAGCCTGCTGGAAACATGGTTCCAGTCAAAGCATTATCCATACCATCACGAGCCATATAAGTATTTAATGGGAATCCCACTAATTCTGGGGTAGTTAAGTTCATTACCCCACGTGCTCTACTAGGTTCTAAAGTATTCATAGTAACACCAAACATTGGAAATGGCGCGCCAGCAGAACTAATACGAGCCTGCACTGCTCCTGATCCAAGAGTTGGACATTCACCATTAAAGTTGATTACCACAGGCACATTATTGCCATGAGCGGCAACAATTACATTGTCATTACCAATCACCACACTTGTTGGAGTACATGTTGGACCAGTATCTACAGGCACATCGACTACTGGACTACCCGCATCAGCATCAGGAGGATTGGTAACGTCAGTAGTAATCACATCTGGAGGGGACATTACATCAGGTACTACTGTCATATCACTAGGCATAACCGCATCTGTTCCAGCATCTACGCCCATTTCAGAAGCGTCTTGGTTGCCTTGATCCGCAGAAACATTCGCATCACGGGCTAAGTTAACCGGAACCTGAACAAAAGACGTACGGTCATCAACTTCAATTCTGCCACAAGCTGCCCCAGTCGCTCCTAGTAAACCAAGGAGTACCAATCTAGTTAGTGGACTTTTTGCTCTAACACCCGATGTACGATCTAGATGAGATAGAGATGATAATCTTGGAGCCATAGAAATGGTTTTAATTTAAACTTAAAGACTGTAAATATAACACCTTAACTTTATTTGTCAATTGCAAGTGGTAATATTTTCCTGGTGGGATACTAGCACTTTTTAGGTGAGTAAAAAAGCAAGCCTAGAGCACTAGGCAAGAGCGGCTACAAAAACGTCTCTTTGGGAAAAGCAGCGAATGCAGCATCTTAGCTAAAAGATCATAGTATTAACATCTACGAACAAGGGGAAAATCGAGGTAATCAAAAATTGTTGTTTGGGAACTAGATATGCTATTCTGCTGCTGAATAATCGCTTATTTTTTAGTGCCATGTCTACTACCCCAAATAATGACGAAAATCTGTTAAGTACTACCGAGATTGGTCGAGTACATCAGCGTGATCTAGTAACTGAAATGCAAGATAGCTACCTCAACTACGCCATGTCCGTAATTGTGGCACGTGCATTGCCTGATGCGCGTGATGGACTAAAACCAGTACAACGTCGCGTGATCTATAGCATGTATCAGCAAGGTCTCCGAGCTAATGCTAAATACCGCAAGTCAGCAAAAATTGTGGGTGAAGTAATTGGTAAATTCCATCCTCATGGTGACCAACCTATTTATGGTGCCATGGTACGCCTTGCTCAATCATTTTCACTACGTTACCCACTGGTAGACGGTCAAGGTAACTTCGGTTCTATCGATGGTGATGGCGCTGCTGCTTATCGTTACACCGAGGCTCGTATGACCGCTTTGGCAGAACAGCTCTGTAATGATATTGAAAAAGATACTGTAGACTTCCGTCCCAACTTCGATGCTTCAGAAGAAGAACCATCCGTGCTTCCTACCAGCCTCCCTAATTTACTACTCAATGGAACTGAAGGTATCGCCGTAGGTTTGGCTACTAAAATCGCTCCCCACAACCTCACTGAAGTCATCGATGGCTTGATGTTGGTAATAGACAATCCTAACTGTACCGTCGAAGAATTGATGGAGAAAATTCCTGGTCCTGACTTCCCTACTGCGGGTGTTGTCTATGGAGGAGAGGGTTTAAGAGAGGCTTATGCCACAGGAAGAGGAAAGTTTACTATGCGCGGTGTAGCTGAAATTGAGGAAAAGAAAACTGGACGCTTTGATATTATCATTACTGAAATTCCTTATCAGGTAAATAAAGCCCTGCTGATTGAGAAGATGGCCAACTTAGTCAATGATAAAAAGATCGTAGGCATTAGTGATCTTCGTGATGAATCTGATGATCAAATTCGTATTGTTATTGAGTTGAAAAAGGACGCTTATCCAAAAAAAATCCTGAATCAATTGTTTGAATACACCACTCTCCAAATGGACTTTCATATGAATATGATTGCCCTTGTGGACGGCCTCCAGCCAAAATTGATGAATCTCAAAGGACTGCTTGAAACATTCTTGGCACACCGTCGAGTAGTGATTGTTCGCCGTACTACTTTTGATCTCAAAGTAGCCCAAGATCGTGCCCATATTTTGGAAGGTCTTAATAAAGCTCTCGACCATATCGATGAAGTAATCACAACTATTCGTGAGGCGCCCACAAAAGAAGCAGCTAGTAATTCATTACAAGAAAAATTTGGTCTCTCTGAACGCCAGACCAAAGCAATTTTGGAAATGCGCCTTCAACAATTAGCTGGACTGGAAAGACAAAGATTATTAGATGAATACCAAAAAGTACTAGCGCTCATCGCTGAATTACAAAGTATTTTGGCTAGTGAAGAAAAAATCACAGCAATTGTTAAACAAGAATTAACTGAGATTCAGACAAAGTATGGTGATAAACGTCGTACAAAACTGATCAAGAAATCACTCAAAGGCTTCTCAGAAGAAGATCTCATTCCTGATGAAGCAATGGTGGTAATGTTGACTCAAGGTAACTATATCAAACGCCTACCACCATCTACGTACCGATCACAGCACCGTGGTGGTAAAGGAGTATCGGGTATTACGACTAAAGAAGAAGATCAGGTAGAACATATTGTGAGCACGACTACTCATACGGAATTACTGTTCTTTACTTCAACTGGCCGTGTATTCCGTCTGAAAACTTGGGAAATCCCTCAAGCGTCTCGTACAGCCAAAGGCCAAGCAATCGTCAACCTATTGCAACTCCGTCCCGAAGAACGAATTACAGCGATGTTGCCTGTTGAGAAAGAAGATAAAGAGCTCAATCAGTATTACTTCATGGCTACTACCGGTGGAACAATCAAGAAAACAGCAATTGCTGACTTTGCCAACGTCCGAGCATCAGGATTGATCGCGATCAAATTGAAAGAAGACGAACAGTTGTCATGGGTGCGGCCAACTTCTGGAAAAGATCATATGATGTTGATTACTAGCCAGGGACAAAGCGTGCTTTTCCATGAATCTGATGTCAGACCGATGGGACGCGCTAGTCAGGGAGTACGTGGTATTCGTGTCAAAAAAGACGATAGCGTTGTACAGTTAATCAAAGTACCAGAAGCTGATGGTAACATCATGGTATTGAGCGAGCATGGCTATGGCAAAATGAGTAAAAAGAAAGAATTTGCCCCTCAGAAACGTGGCGGTAGCGGTGTCCGTATCGCAAAAGTGACTACAAAGACTGGACCACTCGTTGGGGCTTACTTCTTGACTGCTGATGATATGCATTCAGATGTAATGGTTACTTCAAGCCAAGGACAAATCATCAGACTACCTGTACAGGGTATTCCGGTCATCGGCCGCTCAACTCAAGGAGTAATCGTAATGAGACTAGATAGTGGTGACAATGTAGCGTCATTTACCATCTTCGTTGCAGACAATAGCGAAAGTGAAGAAGCCGCTGCCACAGATGACAAACAACCTGCTCTGATTACAGAGTCGAAATAATGGTACCTGGATAATAATAATGGAGTATCTGCTCGGCGGTATAACCACGAGCAGCTGCTCCGTCAGCACCACAACCCGAGAGACCTACGCCATGACCGCTTAGTTTCTTTTCTTCGCTTTGGCAAAGTGGATCAGCGACTGAGACTAAATAAGGCGTATTAGTCCACCCCCAAACTTCTTGGGCACTACGAGTACGACCATCACTTTTATTAAAGTAAGGGGTCTTAACCACTTCCCCATCGTAAGTCACCACTTGGTTCTTAGTAGCATTCACCGCTTCTACAAAGTTTGGTGAACGCTTTTCATAACCATAACCTAAATATTTTTGGGAACTATTGGGATCGTCATCTAATTGATAAGGCATTCCAGGAAATTTCTGATCACGGGTGAGATAATACTGAGCATAGCTACGGGCAATGATAGCCATAGTCTTTTGTTTCTCTGGATGAGCAGTATTAGATACCTCAGCTAATCCACGAAGATACAGTTCAACTGGCAATTCATTGATGGTGATCAACTTACCACTCAAAATGCGCCATTCAATTACATTGCGATAGACATTATCATTGAGGGTTTTATTCCATTCAGGCACATTCAAAAAATTTACTAAGGTGACTTTTCCTTCTTCTAAATCTTGTGGCACTAAGCGCACTACCGCACCTTCATAGGTATTTTTACCTATTTTCACTAATAGTCCTTTTGATTGGGGAATCACTATCATCGAGCTTCCTTTGAGCAACACAGCGACAGTGCGATTATCCACTACGACATTACTATTGCTACTAGCCTCAGCTGTAGCTGAAGTATCAGGTGCACTCAATTTGATCCTAATATTCTTTGTTGGGACAGCGCTATTCACAGCAGTTGGTCCACCAATTTCTTCACTTAGAAATTGCGTTACATGATCACTAGACTTCAGTAACTGTGTAGCAATAACATTTTGACTTAAGGTTGTTTTCAATTGATCAAGCGGCACTCCGTTGAGAGTCACATCACTCTTAGTTTGATCTAATACCTGTACATTGAGTTTTGCCTTTTCCGTATTGAGTTCTACTTGGTCATTCACAACCACATAGAATTCAATCACAAAAGCACGACCGGCAAGCTTACTATCAAACACTAATTCGGGCATGAAAGTGGCAAATCCGTTGGGCGAAACAAAGTCTTGCTGTTGCTTTGCTTGTTTGAGCATACTTACACCTCGTTCCAAATAAATAGGCCGAATGACGGTGTCTTGATTCCAAATTGTCGTCCCTAGATTTTGAAATGTCAGAGTAGGTTTAGCAGTTTTGCCAGCTTCTGCAACTACACTTGCAGTCACCGATTGCGCTTGAGAGCGGTATACTTTTTGAGTTTCAGGGATAACAGGAATATTTGGTGCAGAGGCTTTACGGTAGATACTAGTATCAAAAACAGGGAAGGTAATATTTTGTGCTACTGCTGCATCGCCAGACCTTAATGCCGGAAGAAGATTATAAAGTTGCTCTCCAGGACAGCTTGTAGCTCGGACATTGCGATGACCAATGATATTAGGCAATAGATCACCATAGAAAAGCCCCATGCCTTTCGTATCAATATTATAGGCCTGACTTTTAGCTTTAATGAGACTTTGCAAAGCTTGTAGAGCAGCAGCTGTTGGCGTTTCATTTTGGAAATTGCCTAAAAGGGCCACTCCTAATGACCCGTTGTTTTTACAAAGTGTATGTGCAGCTATTGCCATATCACCACCTGCTCGACCTTCATAGATATGACCAGCTGGATCAATCAGGTAATTGTAGCCAATATCTCCCCAATCACGAGAGATGGTGTGGAAGTAATAAATAGATCTAACAGCTGCTTTATAATCAGCTTCATCGATAATTCCACTTTGATCGTAATCTTTGATCTCCATATCTGTATGGTGAACCACGATTTTGCGAAGCTTCATCGTATAAGCGATTGGCCAGGTAAAGGCCTTACCAGCGACATCAGTAGAGATTACTTGCCCAATTTTAAACTCTTCCGGGTACTTAGCTTGGAGTAAATTACAATTAGCGCCATACTCGTCAGCATCAGATTTATTCTCAGTTGGAGAACCTGTGGGTGTAGGTGTAGTGGTTGGTTTCACGGAAGTAGGCTTTGGTGCGGGAGTCTTCTTTGCCGCCTCAGCTCGTAAACGATCACGAGTCTCACGCAAACGAAGTGATTCATCTGCACCCCATTGAGAACGGGTAATAACAGCCTCATCTGCAGAAGCTTGAGGAATAAAACTATTATCCTGCATGCCAGGATCTAATAAATGAACTTGAATGTCATGAATATCACCCGCTTTTACTAGTACTTTCAATTGTAATTGACTGGAAGGAGCAAGTAAGGCTGGTGAACTAATTCCCAGACCGGCATCAGGATCATTGACCATTTCCAACCATTCATCACCATTACTAGCCCAAAGACTAACGTCGCTATTTGCTGACTGCACCCAGGTAGCTTGAATTGCCGTATATTCACTCACACTTTCCACGCTAGAAAAGTATGGAGCTGAGCTGGCAACTAAAGTATCTTCACCAAAAGGCAGTACCGTTGAACTAGCCATTGCTGGAGGTATCGATAAAGAAGACGCTACCTGCGCACCAATGAATGGCTGCAACATCACTTTATCTAAACCACTACCAATAGTAATGGCTACAATGAGAGCCAAACTAACAAGTAACCGTCGAGAGTAAGCTGCACTTTCCATAAGCAAGGAATCTGAATTAAATGCGAATTTCATTATATAGTACCACAATCTACTCGTGGAAGAGTGACGTGGTACTATATATTAGTTTGACATGGAAAGAAAGATGTCTGCTTACAGTATTGGAAAAGTGATCACTACCGTAGTCCCTTTTCCAGTTGCACTTTCAATCCCAATCTTGCCTTTATGTCTCAAAACAATATCTCTAGCAATGGACAAACCCAGTCCACTACCAGGCAACAACACATCTTTTCCACGGAAAAACGGAATAAATACTTTATTTAAATCTTGCCTCGCTATGCCTGGTCCACTATCAGAAATAATAATTTGATACTTTCTGCTCACCAGTTTTAACTCACAGCTAATATTCGGAGGCGAGGCATCTGCTTGGCCGTATTTCAAAGCATTCTCAATGATATTTCTGATTAAAACATTCAAATCTGCTTCTACACCTTTAAACATACATTGGGCCTTGCCACTATAAATAAACACAACAGAGGGAAATGCAGATTGGTATTCCCTGATCAAATCTTGCAATAAAGCATTGAGATCAAAAAGCTGTAACGGTTCCTGATAAGCACGTTCATGCAATAAAGAACCTAATAAATCGCTAATCTTTTGGGTATTAGCATACATCGCACTTGCCTCACGGACTAGCTGTGACTCAGGATCCGTATTTTGCAACCTCTCCTGCCATTGGGTTAATTCAGCCTGTAACAACGCGAGCAAAGATCTCATGTCATGAGCCTTTTGAGCTAAAGATGAAATTGGTAATTTAGCAGACATAGAATTTAATTAGCCAAGGCAACATTGTCATCACTCCCCACAGTTTTTGGTGCTTCCTTCTCGGACTTCCAGGTAATAATATTAAGTTCATCAGCGACAATTTCAGTGATAAACCTCCGATCTCCTCCTTGATCAGCATAGGAACGGTTAACAATTTTACCCTCTACATACACAGCCGACCCTTTAGCTAAGTATTGTTTAGCTACTTGAGCCAATTTACCCCATATCACTACACGGTGAAAGTCAGTGGACTTTTTGCGCTCCCCATCTTGCTCATACTCACGGTTCGTAGCTAGCGGGAAAGAAACCATAGATTGACCTTTAGGCATCACCTTCTCATCGGGATCAGCCGCCAAATTGCCGAGTAAAACTGCTTTGTTGATGCTTCTCATAAAGAAAAAGTTAGTAAGCAAGCATCAAGATAAAGGACCAAAAATGAAATAATTCTGATTGACAGGGCGTTTGGAGAAGTCAGACGTCTGAAGCTTGAGGCCTGAGGCCAGGAGTTTGATGTTAAATGCTAGAATCTAGAGTCTAAAATTGGAATAAGATACCAATCTTTGGCTTCCGCAAGTCTTCCCTGAGGGCACGCTTTCTTTGAAATTCTGCATTCTGCATTCTGAATTCTGAATTTAACTTTACAGTTTTTACTTATTCCCAAAAGCTATGCTATATTCCGCGCGTCTTCCTTTACTATTCATCTATGTTAAGACAATTATGGGCGCGCGTAGTATTGATTTGTATTATTGCTTTAGGATTAGGTTTGATTAGTGCTCCTACTGGAATCAAAGAGTCAGTATTAGGAGCCAACCCTGAACCTGGTAGTTTTTCTGAATCAATTCAAAATATTAAGTTCAATCTTGGTCTCGATCTCCAAGGAGGAACCCAATTACGTTACCGTGTAGATACTAGTAGCGTCCCTGTAGTTGATCGTGCATCAGTAGTAGATGGTATCAAGGGCGTGATGGATCGTCGCATCAATGCTTTAGGCATCTCTGAAGCCGTCGTACAAACTTCTCAACTTGGTGATGACCACTACATCTTGGTCGAATTACCTGGAGTAAAAGATATCAATGAAGCGATTAATCGTGTGGGTAAAACTGTACAATTAGAATTTAAAGAACAAAAAGAGGAATGGTCACCAGAAGAAAAAGCTGCCAATGAAAAGTACAACACCGACACTGTAGCTCGCGCAAAAGCAATTCTTCAGGATGCTCAGAAGCCTGGCGCGGACTTTACTAAAATTGTAAAAGAAAAATCCGAAGGAAATAATATTGCCACTGGTGGTGAAATCGACTTTCAAGGTGAAAACGAAATGAATCCAGCTGTATGGCCTCAAGTTAGCCAATTACCAGCAGGCAAATTAGTAATGATTGATTCTCCAGACGCTGTCTATGTAGTAAAAATTCTTGAGACAAGAAAAGAAGAAGGCGTAGAAGCGAATCATATTTTAGTCAGCTATAAAGGTGCAACTCGTGCTAGCCCAAATGTTAGCCGTACTAAGGAAGAAGCAAAAAAACTAGCTGATGACATCAAAGCTCGCGTCAATAAAGATAACTTCTCAACAGAAGCTGCTAGCAACTCTGATGACGCTAGTAATCGCGAGAAGGGCGGAAGCCTCGGTACCTTTACTCGTGGACAAATGGCTAAAGAATTTGAAGATGCTGCCTTTGGCGGTCAGAAAGGAAGCATCATTGGCCCAGTAGAAACTTCTTTTGGTTTCCATATCATTGAGATTGTTAACAAATCTGAAACCACTAAAGTAAAACGTCAAGAATTAGTATTAGAAAAGAAACCAGAGAAACCATTAAATGGTTGGGTAGATACTGGACTCACTGGCAAACAATTCACTCATGCTAGCGCATCTCCTAATACCAATGGCATTGGATATGTCGTCAATATTCAGTTCAATGCTGAAGGCCAAAAATTATTTACTGATCTCACCAAGAAAAATCTCAATAAACCAATCGGTATTTTTTTGGATGAACAAGAAATTTCTGCTCCTACTGTTCAGACTGTCATTGACACTGGTCAGGCTGTAATTACTGGTAACTTCACGGCTGTCACTGCGAGCGAACTTGCTAGTAACCTCAATACTGGTGCATTACCTGCTCCAGTGATTTTGATTGGTCAAAATACTGTAGGTGCGACTTTGGGCCAAGATGCACTAGACAATGCTATGAAGGCAGGATTCATTGGTTTATTGGTACTCATCGTATTCATGTTGGCGTATTATCGCCTACCTGGTCTTGCTGCCTTATTAGGTTTAGCACTCTATGGCATTATTAGTGCTACTGTGTTCCAATTATTCCATATTACTTTGACTCTAGCTGGTATCGCCGGTTTCATTCTTTCTATCGGTATGGCTGTAGATGCCAATATCTTGATATTCGAACGCTTAAAAGAAGAGTTAGTCGGTGGAAAGAGTCTAGAAGCTGCAATCAAAGCTGGTTTCAATCGAGCTTGGAGTTCTATTCATGATTCTAATCTTTCTAGCTTAATCACTTGTTTAATTCTGTTTATTTTCGGTACTAATATCATCAAGGGATTCGCGATCACCCTAGCTATCGGTATCGTCATTAGTATGTTTACAGCAGTTTACTTAACTCGTACTTTTGTAGACTTAGCTTACCGATGGTTCAAGAGTCCAGCTCTTTGGAAGTGTGGATTTAGCGATAAACATCCTCAGATCCAATTTGTGAAGAACAGTAATTTGTTCTTTGGTTTTTCAGGAATATTGTTGATAGTTACTATTGTTTCTCTTATTACCAACGGACTCCACACTGGTATTGATTTCACTGGCGGAACATTGATGGAAGTAAAATTCAACCAATCAGTAACTACAGGCCAAGTACAAGAAGCTATCAACCGAACGCATCAAGTACCTCAAACTTCTTTGATCCCAGTGGCACATGCTCAACAATTGTCTGATATCAATGCTTCGCCTTCACCAGCTAGTAGTTTGCAAGAAGCTGAGGATAATCCTGACCTGAGCAGTACAGTAGTACAACCAACAGATAATAATGGCTTTGTATTACGTATGAAGCACATTAATAATGAGACCCGCCAAAAGCTTTTGGATGAGTTCAAGGTGCTCAACAATAATCAAGATGTTCAAGAATTACGCTTCGAGACAATTGGGCCTACTATTGGAGCTACTCTCAAGGCTAATGCATTTAAGTCTTTAGGTTTAGCTGCTTTGGTAATCATTATGTTTATTACATATGCTTTCCGCAAAGTACCGAAAACTCTCAACCCTTGGAGATTTGGTATCGTAGCTGTGGTCGCATTGATTCATGATTTGATTATCACTATCGGAGTATTCTCTGTATTTGGTTTAGAAGTCGATACCTTGTTTATCACCGCACTCTTAACTGTGATGGGTTTCTCTGTACATGACACCATCGTAGTATTCGATCGTGTACGTGAAAATGTTCATCGCTCAACTGGAAAACATTCTGTCGGTGAAATCGTCAATCAAAGCTTAAATGAAACCTTAGCTCGTTCTATCAATACCTCTTTGACAACATTAATTACCCTTATTGCTCTCTTTATCTTTGCAAGTAGTACTATTAGAAATTTCGTATTAGCGCTTGTAGTTGGCATTGCTGTCGGTACTTATTCATCTATATTCATTGCATCACTATTACTTGTGACCTGGCATAATTTAACTGCTCCAAAAGCTAGTGTTAGCAAAAGCCGCAAATAACTTTCATCGTGTCGATGGATCAAAATCCCCCCCTGACAGATTGGAAACTACTTCAGCCACGCTCACCTCATGAGCCCCTGGCTGAAGTACTAGAAAAAGCTAGGAATATCACAGATCCTAGCTTTTTTCACTTTGATTATGAAAAAGGCATCCACAATCCTTATTTATTTAAGGATATGGAAAAAGCGGTAACTAGAATCATTCAAGCAGTTAATAACAAAGAAGGCGTAATTATTGCTGGTGATTATGACCTCGATGGGATATCAGGAACGGCAGTACTTTTAGATTTTTTCCGTCACATTGGCTATCCAGTTCATTTCAAATTACCACATCGAGTCAAAGATGGTTATGGTCTGAGCGCTAAAACAGTAGTTGAAGCTAAGAAAGAAAAAATTAAGGTAATCATTACAGTAGACAACGGCATTAGCTGCTTTCAAGAAATTACACTGGCTCAATCACTGGGCATTGATGTGATTATTACAGACCATCACACCATTCCAGATACTATTCCCCCTGCATTTGCAATATTGCATCCCAAAGTAGAAAACGAGACTTACCCAGACCATGAGCTCACAGGTAGTGGCGTGGCTTATAAATTGGCCTGTGCTTTAGCAATCAAATTATTGCCTGAGCATGAAGCAATAGCATTTTGTAAATGGGCTCTAGATTTAGCAACGCTAGGTACAATTGCCGATATGGGCCCCTTAACTGGGGAAAATAGACAAATAGTCCATTACGGACTCCAGGTACTTGCTAAGCAACGTCGCCCAGGTATTAAAGGTCTACTAGAATTAGCTGGTCACAATGACACCCTATGTTCAGCTGAGACAGTCGGATTCAAGCTAGGCCCAAGACTCAATGCTGCGGGTAGAATGGCTGAAGCGAGCCTTAGTCTTCAGCTCCTCCTAGCAACCGACTCTTTAACAGCACAAAAGCTAGCGATAGACTTGGAAGCGCTCAACACCGAACGAAAAAAAGTGGCTGATGAGGCGTTTCTATTAGCTGACAAGCTAGTACAAAACCTGGACACAGCTGGCCCCGTATTAGTTGCTAGCAGCTCAAAGTTTCATCCGGGTGTCATTGGACTCGCAGCCAGTAAAATAGCTGAAAAATATCAACGCCCTGTTGCTATCCTTGAAGAGCGTGAGGATGTAATCGTGGGATCAATGCGTAGTATCCCTCAAGTAGATCTGATGGAAGTACTGGAAGAGGTAAGACCATTTTTGCTCCGCTCGGGCGGCCACGCACAAGCAGCCGGATTTTCTCTAGCTCATGACCAAAAAGATGCTTTTATTGCAGCATTGACTCAATTTTGTAGCTATTATCTGCCCCTGCCACCACGAGAATTAGTGCTAGATACTGAAATCTTTCCCGAAGACCTGACCCTGGAAACACATGCTACTCTAGAAAAATTTGAACCATTTGGCATTGCTAATACAAAACCTCTCTTTCTAGCAAAGAATCTTCATCCTATCCAAATTCAGGCACTTGGAAGCGAAAAGAAACACTGGAAAGTGCAATTTAAACACGGTGCTTCTGGCAAAACATTTACAGGTATTGCTTTCAACACAAGCGAACAGATATTCAAACAACCCATTGACGCAGCAGTAAGACTGAGCACAAATAGATGGAACAACTCAGTAAGCATTCAAGTAATAATTGAACATAGCAGAGCAGCTCTTTAAATGGAGAGCCGCCTTTCAGAATACAAAAAAGAGGGAATCTGTGATTTCAGATTTCCCCCTTTTTCATTTTGCATTCTGAATGCTAAATTCTGCATTAAAAACTAGAGGTTTTTATTTTTCAAATATCCCTCTTCCAACATTGTAGTTGCCTTCATTGCATACCATTGAGCGTAAGTTAAGCCAGTCTTCTCAAAAGGGCTATTCCATTGGGCCAAAGAGAAGCTGTAAGCACCAGCAGCAAAGTTATCATGAGCTAGATTGATACCTGCGAACGAAATTTGTTTCTTAAATTTAGCTTGAGCCACAACCTTTGCCTCTTCATAGTTTCTCGCTGTATAAACAAATGTTTTCGCGTCACTAAGTATTGGCAAGTAGTGTTTATTTGCTAATGCTAGCTTTTTATCTTGCGTGGTTTTACCAAAATCATCTGCATTTACCTCACTATGAGCAATAGTAATGGTAGGATAGCTACTATCACTAAATCGAGAGGTAGGCGTCTTTGCTGAAATATTCCGCAAGCGGAAAGCTAAATCTGTAAACTCAGCTCGAGAAATCAAGGCTGTGCTGTCGCTAAGATTCAATGCAGGATCATCACCAAAGTTTGCTAAGTTATGATCAAGTGCATATTTGACGTAAGGAGTGAACCAATCCTCTCCTTCGACTGGAGCATCAAGTAATACACCAAACGACCTAAAAAGCATCTTATACGCCTCTACACGACTAACAAATGCTTGTGGTCTAAAGAGCCCATCGGGATATCCATGAATAATCTCTTTTTGTTCACCTGTATTTACATAAGGAGCGTACCAACTATCAAGAGGAATATCTGGAAAGGCAATTGACCGAGTCATTAATGGCGCTGATGATGGCTTGATCACATTTCCAGACATATCTACAGCTGGTGCTACATACTGTGTTTGACTCAGTGGCACAATACCAATACTAGCACTCTTCAAAATAATCTTGAGAGCCTCAATTCTAGAAACGTAGCTATCAGGTCTAAACGTTCCATCTTCATAACCCTGAACAATGCCTGATGTGGTCATACCAACAATTCCAGGCAAATAAACCTCGTCATAATCTAAATCGGGGTAGACTAAAGCCTGTGCCGTACTTACTGAAGACATACTCAAAAGCAAAGCGAGTAAACTACTAGTAATGATCTTTTTGCTCAGCATAAAAAAGGAGTAAAGAATACAAATAGAAACGTACTAAATTGAAAGAGAAAGGTCAAAGAGAGGGAGTTGAGAGTTGAGAGTTGAA